>Ga0335081_10000083_pt1 | contig 184388 bp, 170 predicted proteins | sample Lox_Sample_35_FD_206713 | JGI IMG/M metagenome (GOLD analysis project Ga0335081, IMG submission 206713) | Soil microbial communities from Loxahatchee National Wildlife Refuge, Florida, United States - Lox_Sample_3.5 | ecosystem: Environmental > Terrestrial > Soil > Wetlands | place: USA...
TTGCGCTACGCCAAACCCCTTTATTAGCGAGCTCCTCGCGCACCGGCCGTAGTGCCGGAGAGGCAGGGTCCGAAGCCGCCCGGGTGCGGTCTGCGAAACCGCACGCAGGCACCGCGCTCGCTCCACCAAACGGTACGCCACCGGTTGACGCCCCTGATGAGCGAGCGGCGCCGGCTTTTATTCCTCCGCGCACCTTTGTCAAGCACAGGCGACTGAGCTTTGATTCTGCGGGACTTTTTGCTTCAGCGGATTTGGCCGCACAACCGTTTTCGCGCAATGATTCCTGCGATTCAAGGAATCTCTGAGGGGAAACAATTGCTTGGCTACATTTTGACTCGATCTGAGCGCCCGAATTGCGCAGCACGTAGCCCGGATGAGCGTAGCGATATCCGGGACAGACTGCCAGGCAGCCCCCGGATATCGCTTCGCTCATCCGGGCCACGCTTGCTGAGGACAGGCCTCCCTTCCAAGTTGCCAACCACCAAGCTCGCGCTAAGTTGCCTCGGAGGTGTGCGCATGAAGGTAATCGTGGGTTACGGTGAACCACTGCAGGAGATAAGGCCTGACGACCCAGGTGGGTTCTTTTTAGGTGGCGATATTTCGAACATTCTTGTGGGTGCGAAGCGTTTAGTACCCGTTCTTGCCGCTGCGACGGAGCGTGACCAGAACGTAGTCGTCAAAATACTAACAGGGATCGGCGATGACGCTCGTGGTAGCTCTCTTATTGATTTATATCAGAGGGCTGGAATCGATCCTGATCTTGTTGGTATTTTGCCAGGCAAGAGGACCGCAGCTTATGAATTGCGATATTCAACAATTCAAGATGAGAAGAAGCTAAACTACAAATTTATAGACCGCGAAGGCGCAGCGTGCCGATTTTTGTTCGAAAGCCAAAGAGACAATGTACTGCGATTTAAAGCCCACGCGAACAAAAATACAATCTTTGTGACCAGTGGCATAGGGGCCTCGCGACCGATCGACGATGCGGCTTTTAATAATTTGCTATCGATAATTGATGATGCCCGTAGAAAGGGCACAACTACCGTCTTTAACACAGAACTACGCCCTCGATTATTCAACGAAGACGAAGGGCTGGCTCGGCGCCGGGTTACCGAACTTTGGAAGCGGTCTAGCGTAGTCCTCTGTAGCTATCCCGACGACGTTGCAGTTTTTCCAGACCTAAGAGATACACGTCGTAAGGTCAGAGATTTTATTCTAGAACAAGGGGTCTCCGCCGCGATAATCAGTGAGGGCGAACGCGGGCTGACAGTTTATAAATCGGGCCTCAGCGAACTCTATGTGCCCGCACTTAAGATCGTCGATGAACGAGGAATCGTAGATACCGCCGGTGGTAGCGCCGCTCTTACAGCCTCCATCGTCGCCGCGCTAGCGTTTGATTTGCCTTTCGAAAAAGCTGCGCATGTCTCAGTAATTCTCGCAAGGAACATTATGTCCGTCCCCGGCTGGGTTCCTCCTTTGGAGAGCATTCCTACAGTCAACGAGATTCGGGAAGCGCTTAATCGCTAAGCGTTGACAGACATTTTGTCATGAGCGGTCCATGACAATCAAAATAGAACCTAACGAGTGCGACAAATAAGAGTGCTAGCCAGACAAAGATAAGGCCCTTGGGGACTTGATATTGATTAATCCTGAGGTCCATGTTTAACCACGCGTCGGGGCTGCGGACCATGCTGTAATCAACCCATACAGGGTCATCTTTTAAATATTGATGCCTAAGGAAGTCTAATCGGCGCGACAGTGTGTGCGTACGGTAATATTGAAACGAGCTATAGGAAACGCCAGAAAAGCTAATGATAGCCTCCAGGAGCAAACCATAGATTGCACCGATGTCTTTTTGATAAACGAATAATGTAACGAACGAGAGTAAGAGCATGGCCTGCGCAACCATCCCGTAGTTCATACGCTGTGCTAACAGGTTGTCAGCATAATCATAAAGCTGCCAGGCGCGCTTCGTCGTCCAGGATGCACCTGTCGTCTCAGATGGACTCGTCGTCGGCCCGAACTGTTCAGTCATAATTGTGACCTCCACTTTTATTAGACTGATTTGCTACGTTGTGCTTCACCGGCCCAAATGGCCCAACCGAACACGAAGAAAAAGATACATCGAAACGCGTACAATATAAATATGGATGTCCGTATTTGACCCATGCGGCCGACCGCTTACTTAGCAAGCGCAGGATGGGCAAAGGCGAGAAGCGCCGTGCCCACGTCTTCATCCCCGGCTCATCAAACCGCGTGGGCTTCGCTGCGCTGAGCCGACCCTACGCTTGCTAGAAGATCTTTAGAGCAGCCGACATTTGCTTTGTGGAAGGCCGGTAAACTGTTCGACGATTTTGGCCCACGTTTTTGCCATATCTGAGTTTGGTTCGATGAGTAGCCAACCCAGGATGCCGAGCGCGCCATAATCGAGAGATGTCGTGATAAAGAGCCCTTTGCTGGCGCGCTCAATTTGGATTGTGAATCTCTGCAAGCCGGCCATACGCAACTGGCCTTCTGGCGCGTTGGCCGTAACATCCATGCGGAAACCGTACGGAATTTGATTCGGGACAATTGATAGTCCAGTAGCGTTTCCAACGATGTCCGCGTTTCGTCTAATCTCCGCTATGACTTCTTCAAAGTTTGGCGGCGGCACGGACGACGGCGCAGGCAAGTCACAAAAAAACATCGCTTTACCGGCCTTCGATAGGAGGGGCCCAGGCAAGTTGAGCGGCGGCATATCTGGCGGTTCCTGCGGGACTGGAGGCGGGGCCGCCGGAGGATTGAGTGTAATCGGCCAATTAAACGCCACTCTGGGGTGGTCCTTGTGAAAGCTCGCCCAAAGCGGTGGACCAACAAGACCAAGGAAAATAGCTATTACAATGATCGCGGCACCGCTGCGTATTAGCGGGTGAGCCCGATCACGCGCGGCTGTAAAAATGACGGCGATAATAACTAGCGCGGCAACCGGTGCGCCGATCTGCCAGCCAGGCGGAACAACCCACATGACTACGCCCGCCAGCAATGCGCCGACAGCGATCTTGTCGCTTCCGGACGGACGCCATTTTCCGGAATCCGGCTTGCTACCAGCGTCAGCCATAAGAGAATCCCTTCAGCTCGGCAGTTTATCGCGAAAGGGGTAAAGCCGGAACCTGTAGAGTTTGGACACTCGCCCCCGGCAATTAGGACACTAGCAAGTTTAGGGTCGGAAAAGGCACTCCGCGCCGTGCGCACGTCTTCATCCCTGGCTCATCAAACGGCATGGGCTTTGCTACGCTCAGCCCGCCCTAAGCCCTCCGCTCGACGATGACGCGATAAACCTCGATGAAGAATTGCTCGGCGATGCTGTCGCCATCGTGCGCGCATGAGGGCGTGAAGCAGAGCCGTACTGCGCGACCAGCCGCGTCACCGCATCGACGATAAGCTGGCGTTCGGCTCCTTCGCAATGTCGCTTCCGCGTCATTGCTCATCGCCGTTTTTGCCCCCATCCGCCTTCGCGATAAAGCCAGGTCTCGGTCCTGCCGCCCTCTGACGTGATGGTGAAGGAGTGGACCCCTAGGTCCGGAAAGTCGCCCGCGATCCGCGCCACCTTGCGGGCCTCCGCGAACGATGAAAGGTCGAACCTCACTGGTTTTGTGCGCTTGCCTTTGCGAAAGTATTGGATGGTGAATTTCCTAGTCGGTCGCGTCGTGACGCGTTTACGCCCTGGGCGCGCAGATTTACTCGAAAGTCGTTTGGTCATGACGTGCCCCTCCGTCTGATTGCCCTGGCGCCTTAGGCGACCGCCTGCTTGCGCGTGCAAGCTGCCTCGAATGCGCTGGATTCGGCTGACCGCTTCGCCGCGGTCGATATGGACTATAGTCCCTAGAGACTATAAGCCCAATAGTGTCCCAATCCTGCGATGCAGGATTTCCGCACTATTTTCGGCAAGAACGTTCGCCGCTGGCGTGGGCAACGGCGGCTGACGCAAGAGCAATTGGCCTTCGAGGCCGAGATCGATCTGACCTATATGGGCGGCATTGAACGCGGCAAACGCAACCCCAGCCTTATGGTCATGGCCCGAATCGCCAAGGCGCTGTCGGTGCCGTTGCCGAAATTATTGAGCGACTAGGCTGGTGTAGGCTTCCGGCGCCGTGGCGGCCGGACAAGAACAAGTCGCACGTAAGGCGAATTCGCCGAAGGCGTAATCCGCCGTAACGCGATCCGAATTGGCGGATTGTGCTGCGCTAATCCGCCCTGCGCCACCGCTACGCCACCGCGCCGCCGGCGCGCTTCCAGGCGTCGAGGCCGCCTTGGATGTGGCAGGCCGAGGCGAAGCCGGCGTCCTGGGCGGCCTGCACCGCCATGGCCGAGCGCTCGCCGAACGCGCAGTAGAAGACGAGCCGCTTGCCGGTCGCCGCCGCCAATTCGTTGAGCATGCCGCCTTTGCCGATATAACTCGCCAGCTCCGGATACGGCGCGTGCAGCGAGCCGGGAATGGTGCCGTGCTTGTCGCGCTCGCCCGTTTCGCGCAGGTCGATGAGCGCCACGTCGGTCCGCCCGCGCAACGCCATCGCCTGCGCAGCGGACAGCGCCCAGCCGCGGCGCGCGATCTCCTCCTGGCGCAGCCCGACGTGGATGTTGGCCGGCACGGCGACGTCCATCATCTTCGGATTGGGCAGCTTCAAATTGTTCATGAGCTCGACGTATTCGTCGATCGACTTGACCGCGAGGCGCGGATTGAACGCCTTCTCTTCGCCGATGGTCGATACCGTGTCGCCCTTGTAGTCATGCGCCGGATAGAGCAGCGTCTCGTCCGGCAGTTTCAAGAGCTTGTTGAAGATCGAATCGTATTGCGCGCGCGGATCGCCGTTCTGGAAATCGGTGCGGCCGGTGCCGCGGATCAACAGCGTGTCGCCGGTGAAGACGCGGTCGGCCATCAGGAACGAATAGGAATCGTCGGTGTGGCCGGGCGTGTACAGCACGTCGAGCCGCACGCCTTCGATCGCGATGCGGTCGCCTTCGGCGACCCGCATGGAGACGACGTCGGCGTGGGTTTGCTCGCCCATCACCGTGATGCAATGGGTGCGGTCGCGCAGCGCGCCGAGCCCGGTGACGTGATCGGCGTGCAGGTGGGTATCGACGGCCTTGATCAGCTTGACGTCGAGCTCGCGGACGAGCTGGAGATAGCGCTCGACCTTGTCGAGCACCGGGTCGATGATCAACGCCTCGCCGCCGCGCCGGCTGGCGAGCAGATAGGTGTAGGTGCCCGATGTAGCGTCGAAAAGTTGGCGGAAGATCATGGCCGATTCCGGCGCTGATTGTACCGCCAATCGGCGATGGGCAAAACGGCGCCAGCGCGTCGGCGGATTAGCCGAAGGTGTAGCCCGCCGTGACGCGACTTCATGCGCGAACGATTATTGCAATGCGCGAGCGCCATCGCTAAATAAACGCCATTCGCGATTGCGCCTGACCTTGCCGTCTCGGCCTCAACGGCCCTTACCAAGAACACGCAAAATCCCGATATGAGACCCGTGCGAAATGGTTTGTACGGGGCAATGACGCCTTTGCGCGTTTTTACAAGGAGGCCTTGATGGCCACAGGTACCGTTAAATTCTTCAATGCCCAAAAGGGCTACGGCTTCATCGTTCAGGACGACGGCGGCCCCGATGTGTTCGTGCACATTTCGGCGGTCGAGGCCGCCGGCATGCGCAATCTCAACGAGGGCCAGAAGCTTTCGTTCGACGTGCAGGCCGACCGCCGCAGTGGTAAGTCCGCTGCCGCAAACCTGCAAGCGGTCTAAGCTTTTTGCCGAAAGCGACGCCAGCGCTTCCCGGCGCTGGCGTTTGTTTTACGGAAGGATGAACCAACATGGCGAAGAAGCCGGGCACCAATCCGAAGAACGCATTCGTGTTTTTCGATGTGATCTACGAGGATGGCTCGCAGCGCTCCAATCGGCGCGTGCCCGCCGAACTCCTTGGCGGCCCGGAAAAAGACGAACCCGCGCGCGGCTACATCATCGAGCAGGATCGGGAAATCGCCGATAAATCGGGCCGCTCGGCGCTGGCCATAAAAAGCATTCGTCGCGCATCCACAAAGCGGACGCCGGATCGTTAGCAGCGCGTTGGTCATCGAATGCCTGCGATGCGAACGAGCCTGCGCCGCTCGGGCCGCTTGGGCTGCCTCCGACGGCCTCGTGTGACAGAGCCGTGCGAACTGCCGAAAGACATCGGCTGCGCCCGATAACGAACTAGCCGCCGCGCAGCGGCGGCATGACCAACCGATCGCTGCGGCACGAGCGGCGGGCGATATCGGGGCAGTCGCGAAACTCCAATCGTTTGGAAAGACACAGACGAACCTCGCTCAAGCGCTTTCTCGAGCACTCGACGGCAAGGCCGTTGGGCGTTAGCCCGGGATTGGCTTTGACGAAGGCGTCGGCGACGGCGTCTGGCGTCACGTTCAGCGGCTGCGCGAGGTCGCGATACTGCGATGGAATGGTGACGGCGGCGCGCGCCTTGCGCACGGTGTCGAAGTAGGCCTGCGGCGAGAGCCCCGAACAGGTGCCGTGTTTGTCCCATTCGTTGAAGATCAGATGTGGCGCCGGCATCAGATCCAGCATCGAAGACACCAGGCGACGATCGATCCTTGGCGCCGGCACCTGGCAATCTTGCGGAAAGCCTTTTTCATATTGCGGCCAGAGCCCATGGACCACGAACGCATAGGGCCGGGCGCCGCACTGCGCTTGAGCTGCGCGGCCGGCATGGCGCTCCGCCGCGTCGGCGCAAAACGATGGCGACCATGACAGCGACAGCACATAGAAGTCGAACTGCCCCGGCGCGTCCCGCGGCGCATCCTGTGCCGATGCCGGCCCCGTCAAGGCGATGGGACAGATCGCCACGATTGCTGCGATGGACGATGTTACTGACCATCTGGCCATGGCAAACGCCTCCAGCTCACCTGCCACGGCTCGCTCTCCCGGGCCACGAAACTTCCGCAATATGAGCGCAGTGTCCAGTCGAACCGCGCGGAGCGGGGCGACCGGAAAAGAGGGGTTGCCACATGCGCACGCTTACCGCTTACGGGATCGGCGTCGTGATCGTTCTTGCCGTGCTCAACGGCATCGCATGGCAAGCGGGAATGTCCCGGCTGCACAGCCTCAATGTGTTTTCCGCCGGCTTCGTTCTCGGCGTGCTCGGCACGTCCATCGCCGCCTTCGTGTACGGCTACCGCCGCGTCGCCTGATTTCAAACTGCTTCATCCTTCACCTGCTTCGCGGGGAAGGAGAGGGAGCTATTTCTTCGCCTCGGCTGGCGCCGGCGCGTTCGCGCCCGGCGCCTGTTGCTGCTGCGCTTGCGCGGCGGTTCTCGCGGCGATCGCTTGTTTGATGAAGGCGATCCAGGGTTGGGCGCGCTTTTCGGCCGTGGCGCGGGCGTTGGCGTCGAGTTGGCTGACGAAAACGTCGAGTTCGATATCGGTGTCGCCGGCGGCCTTGGCGATCAGGTGCCATTTCGCCGCTTCGATCGGGTCCGCCTTGGCGCCGGCGCCGTGGGCGAGGATGAGCGCGAGCCGATCCTGTGCGATCGGATTGCCCTTGAGCGCGGCTTTGCGGAACAGTTCTGCGGCGAGCGGCTGATTGCGTTCGACGCCGTCGCCGTTGAACAGCGCGATGCCGTACTCGACCTCGGCGTCGGTCTGGTCGCCCAGCGCTGCGAGCGCGAACAGGTGCACCGCCTCCTTCATGTCGCGCGGCACGCCGCGGCCGTCCTTGTAGAGCGTGCCGAGCGCGTATTGCGCCTGCGGATTGCCGCCGTCGGCCGCTTGCCGGAGGAGTTCGGCGGCGCGGGGAAAATCGCGCGGAAACAGTTCGCCCTCGATGTAGAGCAGCGCGAGATCGTAGGCGGCGATCGGATGACCGAGCTTGGCGGCGGCGGCGAGCCACTTGGCGCTGTCCTGGCGGTTGCGCGGGCCGCCGCGGCCTTGCAGATCGAACATCGCCAGCGCGAACATGGCGTTGGCGTCGCCGCGCGCCGCGGCGAGCCGGTACCAGGACGCGGCCTTGGCGTCGTCCTGCGGGATGCCGAGCCCGTTGGCATAGAGCTCGCCGAGGAGCGTCATCGATTTCGCATCGTTCTTGTCGGCGGCGCGCTGCGTGGCGAGCGCAAATGCCGTGATGTAGTAGCCGCGCTGGAACGCGCCGAAGGCGAGGTCGGGTGCCGGGCCATTTTGTGCGGGCGCCACCGCTTGCGCCGGCTGCGGCGCGGGGGCTGGCGCGGGTTTCTTCGCCGGGATGGGCGCGTGCTTGGGCGGCGCATGGTGCGCTGGCGCGGGTGCGTCTTGCGCGTTGGCCACGGCAATAAGGCCAAGGCTCAGCATTGCGGCGAATGCGGCCCGAAGCGCGCCACGCTTGGTTTTCCTGTCATCACCCGCGAAAGCGGGTGATCCAGTAACCACCGACGGGGCGGTGTTGACTGGGTGGTCCGCTTTCGCGGACCACGACACGTTGGAGATGGGCGCAGGCAATATCAGCCGGCCGCGGCCGCCAGGCTCGCGCCGGCCGCCGCCAAAATCCGTTCCGCTCCGCCTTCCTCGCTCCATATCCACTCACCGAGCGCGACGAAATCGGCGCCAGCTTCGACCAGCGGCCGAATCTGATCGGCACTGGCGGCGTAGCCGATGCAGGGCGGCTGGAAAAGCTCCGCCCACCAGGCTACCCGCTCCTCTATAGCCGCAAACGGCGGACTTTTGCCGCCGCGATGTTCGCCGCCGCGGCCGCCGCCCTCGGGTTCCCCGAACATGACGTAGTCAGCCTCTGTTTCGCCGGCGAGCATGGCATCATCACGGCTGCGCAGGCCGCCGGCGCCGGCGATGCGGTCGGGTTTGAGCGCAGGCAGGGCAGCGCGCAGCGCCGCGATGCCGGTCAAATGCGCGCCGTCCGCCGCGGCGCGGGCCACGAGTTCCGGTCGGCCGTCGACCAGGAGCGCAATGTCGCGGCGCTGCACCACGGCCGCCACGCTCTTGATGCGGTTGATCAAGGCGCGCTCGTCGGCATCGGCAAGCCGCAATAGCACTGCGGCGACATCGGCGGCCGGCAGCGCGCGCTCGAGCGACGGCAGGAATGCCGCGGGGTCGGCGAGCAGGGGGGTGAAGAGGTAGAGGCGGGGCATGGCTCCATCCTCACCCGCGAAGCGGGGAGGGTCGGCGCTCACGCCGCCTTGCGTTCCAAATCGGCTTTCCATTGGCCGAGCGTGGCGAGGCCGTTCATCATGGCGCGGTGGTTGAAGGCGCGCTGCGCCGCGGCGACGTTTTCCGGCTTGCCCGACCACACTGTCTGCGGCGCGTGCTGCAGCGCGCGGCCGTAGGAGAACGACAGCTGCCAGGGCAGCGGGCCCATGCGGTGCATGGCGTCGAGATGCGCGGTCGCCTCTTCATCCGATTGGCCGCCGGACAAAAACGCGATGCCCGGCACCGCGGCCGGCACGCTTGATTTGAGCACGCGGAGGGTTTTTTCCGCGACTTCCTCGACCGACGCCCGCTTGCCCGATTTCTTGCCCGGCACCGCCATGTTGGGCTTGAGCACCATGCCTTCGAGCGCGACGCTCTGATAGTAAAGCTGCTCGAACACGGTCTTGAGCACCCACTCGGTGATCGCGGCGCAGCGGTCGATGTCGTGGCTGCCGTCCATGAGCACTTCCGGCTCGACGATCGGCACGATGCCTTCGTCCTGGCACAGCGCGGCGTAGCGGGCGAGCGCATGCGCGTTGGTCAGGATGCCGGCGTAGCTTGGAATGTCGGCGCCGATGTCGATCACCGCGCGCCACTTGGCGAACTTGGCGCCGAGCCCGCGATATTCGACGAGGCGCTCGCGCAGCCCGTCGAGGCCTTCGGTGATGACTTCGCCCGGGCGGAACGGCAGCGGCTTGGTGCCCTTGTCGACCTTGATGCCCGGGAGCGAGCCGGCCTTTTCGATCAGCTTGACCAGCGGCGTGCCGTCCTTGGCGTTCTGCCGGATGGTCTCGTCGTAGAGGATGACGCCGGCAATGTATTTCGACATCGCCTCGCTCGAGCGGAACAGCAGCTCGCGGTAGTCGCGCCGGTTGTCCGGCGTCGACGGCACGCCGATGGCGTCGAACCGCTTGCCGATGGTGCCGGTCGATTCGTCGGCCGCCAGGATGCCGCGGCCCGGCGCCGTCATCGCCGCGGCGACTTTGTTGAGTTGCTCAAGGTTCATCGCGCCCTCCTGCGAGACATGACGAAATTATACCAACAACGCCTGCGGCCGCCATCGCCGGAACCTCGTCATTGCGAGTGAAGCGAAGCAATCCAGGTCTGAAGCGCCGGCTGGATTGCTTCGTCGCTGCGCTCCTCGCAATGACGTTGATCTCATCGATCTCCAACCATCAGTACCGCGACGCCCGGCAGCGTCTTGCCCTCCAGCGATTCCAAGAACGCGCCGCCGGCGGTCGAGACATGGCTGAGCCGGCCCATGACGCCGGCGACGTTGAGCGCCGCCACGGTGTCGCCGCCCCCGGCAAAGCTGACAAGCTTTTTCGCCGCGGTGAGTTCCGCCACCGCCTCGGCGACCTCGGTGGTGCCGTTGTCGAACGGCTCGATCTCGAAGGCGCCGAACGGGCCGTTCCACACCAGGGTCTTGGAGCGGGCCAGCACCGAGACGACGTGCTCGACGCTGCGCGGACCGATGTCGAGGATCATGTCGGTCGGGCCGACCTCGTCAACGCTGACGACGCGGGTCGGCACGTGGGCGGCAAGCTTTGGCGCGACCACCGCATCGACCGGCAGCACGATCTCGCGATGCAGCGCCGCGGCCTTGGCGAGGATGTCGCGGGCGTGCGGAATGAGGTCGTTCTCGGTGAGCGATTTGCCGATCGGCTTGCCCTGCGCGGCGAGAAACGTGTTGGCCATGCCGCCGCCGATGATCAGCGCCTCGACCTTGCTGAGCAGATGCCCGAGCAGATCGAGCTTGGTGGAAATTTTGGCGCCGCCGACGATGGCCGCGACCGGGTGTTCGGGCGTCTCGAAGGCTTTGGCCAGCGCGTCGAGCTCCGCCTTCATGGCGCGGCCCGGATAGGCCGGCAGCCTTCCTTCCGTCACGATCCCGGTGATGGAGGCGTGGGCGCGGTGCGCGGCCGAAAACGCCTCCTCGACAAAAATGTCGCCGAGCGCGGCGAGTTGTTTGGCGAAATTCTTGTCGTTCTTTTCCTCCTCGGCATGGAAGCGGGTGTTTTCCAGGCAGAGAATGTCGCCGTTCTGCATCGCCGCGACAGCGGCCTGCGCTTTCGCACCGACGCAATCTTCGGCGAACGCGACCGGCCGCTTGACGATGCGCGCCACTTCGGCGGCGACCGGGCGCAGCGAGTGGCTCGGTTCAAACCCTTTAGGCCGGTTGAGATGCGATAGCAGAATGACCTTGCCGCCCTTGTCGGCGAGTTCGGCGATGGTTGGCGCGACTTCCTGGATGCGGGTCGCGTCGGTGACCTTGCCGTCGGCCATCGGCACATTGAGATCGACGCGCACAAGCACGCGCTTGCCCGTCACATCGGCATCGTCGAGGCTGCGAAGTTGTTTCATCGTAAGTGTGTATTCATGTAGGCAAAAATCGCTGCGATCACGACGAGCCAAAAGGCGAACATTCTGATGAGAGAAAGAATACCGGGCGGACTTTCAATAGTGCAGTCCAGGTGAAAGGTTCCCCAGTTGATCTTGATCGAAGCGAAAGGGTTCGAGTGGGTGGGCTTGGTGACCATGGCAGGCCCCAGATTGGGTTTCCCTCAGCATATTCTGAGCATGTATGTCCTCTGTACCACAGCACGTTCTTTCGCTCAGCCCAGCTTGCCCATCGCCACCGCGGTGTCGACCATGCGGTTGGAGAAGCCCCACTCGTTGTCGTACCACGACATCACGCGCACGAACGTGCCGTCCATGACCTTGGTCTGGTCCATGTGGAAAATGGACGAATGCGGATCGTGGTTGAAGTCGCTCGAGACGTTGGGCGCGTCGGTGTAGCCGAGGATGCCCTTGAGCTGCTGCTCGGCGGCGCGCTTGACCGCGGCGTTGATCTCGTCCTTCGAGGTCGCGCGCTTGGCGACGAACTTGAAATCGATCACCGAGACGTTCGGGGTCGGCACGCGGATGGAGACGCCGTCGAGCCGGCCGGCGAGCTCGGGCAGCACCAGGCCGACAGCTTTGGCGGCGCCGGTCGAGGTCGGGATCATGTTCACCGCGGCGGCGCGGGCGCGATAGAGGTCCTTGTGCACCTGATCGAGCGAGGGCTGATCGTTGGTGTAGGAATGCACCGTGGTCATGAAGCCTTTGTCGATGCCGACCGCGTCGTTGAGCACCTTGGCGACCGGGGCGAGGCAATTGGTGGTGCAGGAGGCGTTGGAGACGACGGTGTGCGCCTTGTCGAGCTTGTCGTGGTTGACGCCGTACACCACGGTGAGATCGACGCCGTCGGCCGGCGCCGAAATGAGCACGCGCTTGGCGCCGGCTTTCAGATGCGCGGCGGCTTTTTCCTTCGAGGTGAAAATGCCGGTGCACTCGAGTGCGACGTCGATGCCGAGCTCTTTCCACGGCAGCTGCGCCGGGTCCTTGATCGCGGTGACCTTGATGGCGCCGTTGCCGCAATGGATGGTGTCGCCCTTGACCGTCACCTCGCCGGGAAAGCGGCCGTGCACGGTGTCGTAGCGCAGCAGGTGCGCGTTGGTTTCGACCGGAGCGAGGTCGTTGACGGCGACGACCTCGATGTCGTCGCGGCCGGCCTCGACCACGGCGCGCAGGATGTTGCGGCCGATGCGGCCGAATCCGTTAATGGCAACGCGTACCGACATGAACTGCTCCCGGACTTATTCCTGTGCCTCAAAACCGCGGCTTAATCCAACGTTTCTACTCGCTTTATTTAACGGCAATGACGGCCGGCACAAGTCCGGCGCCGCTCAGCGCAAGCGCTTGAGCGCCGCCTCGGCCACCGCCTCGGGCGTGATGCCGAAAGCCTTGTACAGATCCTTATAGGGCGCACTGGCGCCGAAGGAGGTCATGCCGACGAAAACGCCGGCCGAGCCGATGATGGCATCCCAGCCTTGGCGGATGCCGGCCTCGACCGCGACGTTAACCCTGGCCCGGCCGACGATCGGGGCGCGTTTTTCCTGCGGCGCTGCCGCAAAGAGTTCGAAGCACGGCACCGAAACCACGCGCGCCGAAATTTTTTGCTCGGCCAGCAGCTTCTTCGCCGCGACCGCGATGGCGACCTCCGAGCCGGTGGCGAACAGCGAAACCACCGCATTATCGTCCTCAGCCGCGACCAACTCGTAGGCGCCGAGCGCGCAGCGATTGTGCTCGTCAAAGCCTTGGCGAAGCTGCGGCACGTTCTGCCGGGTCAGCGCCAGCACGCTCGGGCCGTTGCGGCTTTGCAACGCGAGCTGCCAGCATTCGGCGGTCTCGACCGGATCGCACGGCCGAAACACTTTCAGGTTCGGAATGGCGCGCAATGCGGCGAGATGCTCGACCGGCTGATGCGTCGGGCCGTCCTCGCCGAGGCCGATCGAGTCGTGGGTCATCACGTGGACGACACGCAGCCCCATGAGCGCCGCGAGGCGAATTGCCGGCCGGCAATAATCCGAGAACACTAAAAACGTGCCCGAATAGGGGATGACGCCGCCGTGCAGCGCCATGCCGTTCATGGCGGCGGCCATGGCATGCTCGCGCACGCCGTAATGGATGAAGCGGCCGCCGTAATCGGCGGCGCTCAGCACGTGCATCGCCTTGGTGCGGGTATTGTTGGAGCCGGTGAGATCGGCCGAACCGCCGACCATTTCGGGCAGCACTGCGGTGAGGGACTCGAGCGCGAATTCGGACGCCGCGCGGGTGGCTATCTCTTTGGGCGCCTGCGCCAGCTTCTCCTTCAACTCGCGCACTGTCGCGGCGAGTTTCTTCTCCGGCAGCTCGCCGCCAACGCGGCGCTCGAACTCGGCGCGCTTTTCCGCCGGCAAAGCGGCAAGCCGCGCCTGCCAGGCCAAGCGCGCCGGCCGGCCGCGCTCGCCGGCGGCGCGCCATTGCGCGCGGATCGCCGGCGGAATCTCGAAGGCCGGCGCGCTCCAGCCGAGCTTTTGCCGCGCCGCCGCGACCTCTTCAGGGCCGAGCGCCGCGCCGTGCGCCTTTTCGGTGCCGCCCTTGTTGGGCGCGCCGAAGCCGATGGTGGTGCGGCAAGCGATGAGCGAGGGCCGCTCCGATTTCTTCGCCGTTTCGAGCGCCGCGGCGATCGCCGCCGGATCGTGACCGTCGATACGGCATGCCGCCCAGCCCGCCGATTCGAAGCGCTTGACCTGATCGACGGAGTCGGCGAGCGCCAGCGGGCCGTCGATCGAGATGCCATTGTCGTCGAACAGCACGATGAGCTTTCTCAGCTTCAAGTGCCCGGCAAGCGCGATCGCCTCTTGGCTGATGCCCTCCATCAGATCGCCGTCGGAGGCGAGCACATAAGTGAAGTGATCGACGAGCGCGCTGCCGAACTCGGCGGCAAGATGGCGCTCGGCGATCGCCATGCCGACCGCATTGGCGAGCCCTTGGCCGAGCGGGCCTGTGGTCGTCTCCACGCCCGGCGTGTGGCCGTGTTCGGGATGGCCGGGCGTGAGCGAGCCCAGTTGGCGGAAGCGCTTGATCTCCTCGATGGTCATCTTCTCATAGCCGAGAAGGTGCAGCACCGCGTAGAGCAGCATCGAGCCGTGGCCGGCGGAGAGCACGAAGCGGTCGCGGTCCGGCCATTGCGGATCGGCCGGATCGAATTTCAGAAGGCGCGTGAACAGAACCGTGGCAATGTCGGCCGCGCCCATGGGCAGCCCGGGATGGCCGGATTTGGCCTGCTCGACCGCGTCCATCGCCAGCGCGCGAACGGCGTTGGCCATCCGATCATGCTCAGCGCGCGCGCTGGCATCGATAGCGGCGGCGACGCCAGACGGTTGGGCGAGTGTTTGAGCGCTCGCCGCGACAATGCGGTCCGGCTTGATCATGGGACTGGCCACGCGCGGCGATTTTTGAAGGCAACGGCCGCGGTCACGCGAAGACTGAAGCGCACAGATAGCATCGCAGCCCCTTGAGTCAATTACGCGGCGCGCTGCCGTCCGCGTCATACACAGGGTCGCCGCATTGCGCGGCGCTAGACGTTGACGCTCAATCTCGATGCGACGTAAGCTTCCGGCAATAAATCTCTGCCGTGCCACAATTTTCGTCATGAGTGCGGACGTGGAGACCGGCCCATGAGCGACACCGATTCGATCGAGGCGGCGAGCCGGCGCCTGGCGCTGGCGCTCGATGCGCTCGATGCCGCGGCTGAGTACCGCCGCGACGCCGCCAAGAGCGAAGCGGCGCTGTCGGCGCAGCTCCACGCGCTCGGCAACGACCGGGCTAGGCTCGCCGGCGAGCTCGACCACGCCATCGCCCGCTCGCGCGCACTCGAAGCCGCCAACCGCGAGGTGGCGCAGCGCCTGGCCCGGGCGATCGACACGGTCCGCGGCGTTCTCGCCGATGAGGAATGAGCCGGAGGCGCGATGTCCCAGGTCAGCGTCACCATCAACGGCCGCCAATTCCGCATGGCGTGCGAGGACGGTCAGGAAGGCCACCTGATGAATCTGGCCCGCGATCTCGACACCCGGATCGAGGGCCTGCGGGCGAAATTCGGCGAGATCGGCGACACGCGGCTCACCGTGATGGCGGCGCTGACCATCGCCGATTCGCTCGCCGAAACCGCGGCGCGCCTGAAACGGCTCGAGGACGAGCTCGCCGCGCTGCAGAACGCGCGCGCAGACGCGCTAAAGCTCGACAAAGCCGCGCGCGCCGCCATCACCAATGCGCTCAACGCCGCCGCCGAGCGCATCGAGAGTATCACCGCCAAGCTCAAGCAGCCGCTCGGCGGCAGCGTGCCGTTAGGGTAGCGCCGAAGGCCGGTATCTCATGCAAAAGCGCATTTGGCTCGGAGTCGTAATCGGCTCCGTTATTGGCGGATTCATTCCCGACCTGTGGGGAGCCGACTTGTTTTCTTACTCGTCCGTGTTGCTCAGCACGATCGGCGCGTTAGCCGGATTGTGGCTGGGCTACAAGATGAGCTAGCGGCGCGACGCCAAATCAGGATATTGCCGGCGGATCAATTCCCCATGTTCGGATCGATACGGTGGGCCGCGTCGATGTCCGCCTGGCCGCCGGCTTGATCGCCTTTCTTCTGTTTGGCGATGCCGCGCTCGTACAGCGCCAGCGCGTCCTGGGAGTTGATCCGCAGTGCCGCATTGTAATCGGCGATCGCGGTGTCATAGTCGCCCTTGGCGGCGTACGACATGCCGCGGTTGTGGAACGGATCGACGAAGTTCGCATTGAGCTCGATCGCCCGGGAATATTCCTGGATGGCCTGGTCGTATTTCTCGGTCAGGTGATAGATGGCGCCGCGCGTGTTGTAGACGTGGTCGTCGCGCGGATCGAGCGAGATCGCGTGGTTGCAATCGGCCATGGCGCGGTCGTACTGCTTCTCGTCCTTATAGGCGATGCAGCGGTTGCCGTAGGCCCAGGCGAGATTCTTCCCGCTCCAGCGGCCCGACTGGATCGAGGCCGTGCAGCCGCTGATCTGCTGGTCTTTGGAGAATTGACCGCTGCGGTTGACGCAGGCGTCGATTTGCTGCTGCGTCAGCGCCGCCGCCGGCGTCACCAGAATTGCCGTTGCCAACGCCATCGCCGCGCCGGCAAGCGCATACGTCCACTGTTTCATGATTGTACCCCCTGCCACCCACTGGCTACGCGCATGAGCATAACGCAGCGTGCCGCCAAAGTCGAAGATGGAACTGCCGGGCGGTGATGTGGTCGGGCGACGCGGCTACAACCTTTTTGCCGCATGGGATGCGCCTACCCGCGCAGCGGCCGCGGCTAGGCCATTGTGGTTCATGGTGGCGCCGCGCGCTGCTGCGGCTTACATTGCACGCGCGGGGCTGCGCGGTGCGTCAGGAGACATATCCCCGGGGCCTTATCGATCCTTAAGGGAGCTGTCCCTGACCGGGCTCGTGGGTCCGGACATATGGCGCCCACCTACATTCGTAGGGAACCCGGGATCGAACTCCAACGGCTGCAGCGGCTCCGCACTTACGTCGTGGCCGGACTTGTTCCGGTCATCCACGTCTTTAGGCTAGCTGCGCTCAAGACGTGGATGCCCGGCATGCGCCGGGCATGACGATAAAATGACCGACGCACTTTCCACTGAACAATTAAAGGCCGAGCTGCGTCGCGACGCGCTCGCGCGGCGCGATGCGCTGCCGGCCGAAGAACGCAAGGCGGCGGCGGAGGCGGTTGCGGCGCGGGCGTTTCCGCTACCGGTTGCGACGGGCGCGATCGTCTCCGGCTTCATGCCGATGCAGAGCGAGATCAATCCGCTGCCGCTGATGCAGAAGCTTGCCGGTGTCGGCGCGCGGCTGGCGCTGCCGCGCATCGTGGGTCGCGGGCATCCATTGAGCATGCGGGCCTGGGCGTTCGGCGCGCCGCTGACGCGCGGCCAGTGGAGCATTCGCGAGCCGCCGGCGGACGCGCCGGAAATCGATCCCGATATTCTGCTGGTGCCGCTGCTTGCCTTCGACCGCGCGGGCTATCGCATCGGTTTTGGCGCCGGCTATTACGATATGACCATCACGGCGCTACGCAGACGCAAAGCCGTCGTCGCCGTCGGCCTCGCGTTTGCGGCGCAGGAGGTGCCGGCGGTGCCGAGAACGGAGCGCGACGCGCGGCTCGATCTCGTGTTAACCGAGCGCGAAGTGATCGATCTGCGGTAGATTGAGGACCATGCCGAAATTTGACTCGTCATTGCGAGCGAAGCGAAGCAATCCAGTGGCCCTCTCCCTGACCCTCCCCCGCAAGCGGGGGAGGGAAGGGTGGGGGATTGCTTCGTCGCCCCTTTGGGGCTCCTCGCAATGACGCTCAAGTGGAAATTACTGTAATGCGCATCCTGTTCGTCGGCGACGTGGTCGGGCGCAGCGGGCGCACTGTCGTCTACGACCGCTTGCCCGGGCTTGTGCGCGACTGGAAGCTCGACCTCGTCGTGGTCAACGGCGAGAATGCCGCCGGCGGCTTCGGCATCACCGAGACCATTTACCGCGAGCTGCTCGATGCTGGCGCCGACGCGATCACGCTCGGCAATCATGCCTGGGACCAGCGCGAGGCGCTGGTGTTCATCGAGCGCGCCGAGCGGCTCATTCGCCCGGTCAATTATCCGGCCGGCGCGCCGGGCCGCGGCGCCGCGTTGATCGAAGCCAAGAACGGCGCCCGCGCGCTTGTCGTCAATGCCATGGGCCGCGTCTTCATGGACGCGCTCGACGATCCGTTCGCGGCCGTCGACCGCGAGCTTGCGGCTTGCCTGCTCGGCCGCGGCGCCGACGCCATTGTGGTCGACATTCACGGCGAGGCGACCAGCGAGAAGCAGGCGATGGGTTTCTTCTGCGACGGCCGCGTGAGCCTCGTGGTCGGCACCCACACCCACGCGCCGACCGCGGACCTGCGGCTCCTACCGGGCGGCACCGCCTTCGTCAGCGACGTCGGCATGACCGGCGATTACGATTCCATCATCGGCATGAGCAAGGACGAGCCGCTGTTGCGGTTTTTGCGCAAGATTCCGTCGTCGCGCTTCGAGCCGGCCTCGGGCGCCGCGACCTTATGCGCGGTGGCGGTCGAGACCGACCCGACGACCGGGCTCGGCGCGCGTGTCGGCGCGGTGCGCCTCGGCGGCTGTTTGGAACCGGCGCTGCCGGCGTTCTGGGCTTGAGTTTCCGGCGCGGGCGCACTTTATTTTTGGCGCACGGCATCTTATTAAATCGCCATTGCGAGGAGCGCAGCGACGAAGCAATCCAGCCTCTGCTCAGAGCTGGATTGCTTCGCTTCGCTCGCAATGACGATACAGAGAACCGCCATGGCCGGACATTCCCAGTTCAAGAACATCATGCACCGCAAGGGCCGGCAGGATGCGGCGAAATCCAAACTGTTCGGCAAGCTTGCCCGCGAGATCACGGTGTCGGCCAAGCTCGGCCTGCCGGATCCGGCGATGAATCCGCGGCTACGCGCCGCCGTCATCGCCGCCCGCGCGGAAAACATGTCGAAGGACAGTATCGAGCGCGCCATCAAGAAGGCCACCGGCGGCGACGCCGAAAGCTACGAGGAGATCCGCTACGAGGGCTACGGGCCGGGCGGTGTCGCGGTGATCGTCGAGGTTCTGACCGACAATCGCACCCGCGCCGCCGGCGAAGTGCGCGCCGCCTTCACCAAGAGCGGCGGCAATCTGGCCGAGACCGGCGCGGTCGCCTTCATGTTCGATCATCTCGGCGTCATCGAATACGATGCCGGCGCCGCAAGCGCCGACGCCATGTTCGAGGCGGCGCTGGAAGCCGGCGCCGACGACGTCGTCTCCTCTGCCGGTACGCATGAGATTTACGCCAAGCCTGACCATTTCCGTGCCGTCGCCAAGGCGCTGGAAGGCAAATTCGGCGAGCCGCGCAAGGCGGCTTTGGTGTGGCGGCCGCAGAATACCGTGGCGGTCGACGACGTGCAGGGCGAGAAGCTCTTGAAGCTCATCGAAAATTTGAACGAGCACGACGACGTGCAGAACGTCTACGCCAATTTCGAGGTCTCCGACGCGCTGGTGGAGAAGATGAGCGCGTAGAAATCGAGGCGTCTCGCCGCGCAGAGAATGGCGACTATTGCCACCACGATCCCGCCGAGGACATCCGAGAGATAATGGTTGCCGCTCGGGATGGCAGAAGCAAGCATCACACAGTCAAGGGCGAGGATCGGCCAAAATAACGGTTTATTCCAGCGCAATGTGTACGGCACGATGACAGCGACGGCCGCATGCAGTGACGGGAAGCTGATGATTCCGTTGATCGCATCAAGATCGATCGTTCTGAGATTTCCGTTTCTCAACGCCAGCACGATCTGTCCGGTGGCGCGGCCAAGGGTGGGCAAATGTAAGAAGCTGTCGTTCCGAGCGAGTGTCAACATCGGCCCTAATGTCGGGGCGAGAACGCTGGCGAGTTCCGCGAGTATCGAGGCGCAGACAAACGTTACGAAGAAGCGATCGAGTTCGCGTGTTCGCCCGAACGCGATGAGAACCAGCACTGTCCCGATCAATTGTGCGGTGAATGTTGCGTAGGCGCCATCCATCATGATGAGCACAAATTGCCGATGGTCGAAGTTGCGCATGATTTGAATCCAATCGAAGCCAAGGTGCCGATCGAGCCAAATCATTTCTGTATCGCGAAGCGGCAAGTCCGTGATTGGGCCGAGATAGCTCAGACAGGCAAGGCTAAGACCGAGTGCGAAAACGATGCACACCGCCTCCACGACAAGGACGGTACGATGGAAGCGGGGGAGGATGGCATGGCCCCAAAAGCACAGCAGGCCCGCTGTCAGGAGGTAGAGCGGCACACCATCGAGTATTGGCGTCTTGACGTTCAACAGTGCAGCTCCACCGAGCGCCACCAGGTAAGCGAGTGTCGCCAACAGTAGAGACGCATGGCAGCCAGACCGAGAGGCCCGAGGAAGTGCGACAGGACCGGCGAAGGCGAGAAGCGCGGCGGCCTTGCGGACCCGCTGCCGCGTTGGGTCGATCACAGGAGGTCCGGGTGAGTTTGGCGACAAGGCCGCACCTCCTAAACGCGTCGATGCCGGTTCGGGTCAATCACACTACCCGCCCCGCGCTTTCGCTCGCTCAAACGCATCCCGCATATTGCCGCAGCACGCGCGCATTCGCCCGCGATGTTGCTATATTGGGGGATGACGTACCAACCGCTCATACAGTTCGCTCAGTTCGCTGCCGCACGGTTCCGCGAGTTCGTTCCATTCACGATCGCCGGGCTCATCGCCACGGCGTGAATTACGGCACGCTTTATCTGTTCCTCGGCGTCATCGGTGTCGCGATGATCATCGCGGTGAGCGCAGCATTCGCGCTCTCGACCGGCACCAATTTCGTCCTGCAGAAATTCTGGACCTTCGGCGAGAAAGGCCTGAGCCGGCTTCCGCAGCAACTGCTTCTGTTCGCGGCGGCCTCGCTCCTCGGACTTGTGGTCAACGACGCGGTGTTTTGGATGTTCCATGACGTCACGCGCGTCGGGCCCATTCTGGCGGAAATACCGACGACCGCCGCAGTCAGCGCGGTAGGGTTTTTCGCCTCGCGATTGATCTTTGCGGGCACGGCGCTCCGAAATCAATTGTGCCATCGGACATCTTGCTAATCTTGAGCCCGGCCTGCACTCTGCAGCTGTTCGCTCGCAGACTTCTGAGAGGAAGGTCCGCAAGCCCGTGGCGACCATCCGCATTATTTTGCACGGCAAGGCCGCGGGCGATGTTCGGCTGAGGACGGCGGTTCACGCCCTGCGCAAGGATGGCCACGTTGTGGAGGTGCGGGTCACTTGGGAGGCCGGTGACGCCACGCGATTGACCCGCGAAGCCGTTGCCCAGCCTGGTTCGGCAAAGCTTGACTGCATCGTCGCCGCCGGCGGCGATGGCACCATCAATGAAGTTTTTGCCGCGGCCTACGCGGCTCGATTGCCTGACGGTTGTTCTCTCGGCATCATTCCGCTCGGCACCGCCAATGATTTTGCCCATGCGGCGGCGGTGCCGATCGCAGATCTGACGGCCGCCTTGCGGATCGCGGCGAGCGCGCCGGCGCGGTCGATCGACGTCGGCCTCCTCAACGACAGGGTATTCGTCAATCTGGTTTCCGGCGGATTTGGCTCGCGCATCACGGTCGAAACCGATCCCAAGCTCAAGCAGCGGCTGGGCGGATTGGCTTATGCGGTGACCGGCATCGCGCGCTTCTCGGAGCTCGCCGAAAATCGCGGCACGTTTCGCGCCGAGGGCTTCTCCTGGCAGGGCCCGTTCTTGGCCTTGGCGATAGGCAACGGACGACAGGCCGGCGGCGGCATACGGCTTTGTCCGGACGCGCTGGTCGACGATGGTCTGCTCGACTTGACTATCCTGCCGGCAATGGACCGCCCGGCGCGTCTTGATGCCTTCTCGCATTTGCTGCGCGAAGGCGCGGCAGCCATTCGCAACAAACTGATTACGGCGCGAAGCGCCTGGATCGAATACCAGTCCGAGCACGATCTCAACGTCAACCTGGACGGCGAGCCCGCCGTCTTGTCGCGGTTTCGCGTCGAATGTCGCCGGCGTGCGCTTCCGGTTCGACTGGGCGAGAGCCCGCTGCTGTCGAACGTCGATCTGGTCGAACACGATGCAAACCACCCGGCTTGACTTGGCCTTGAGCGCCCTTTGCCGTTCTTCGCCATCAACGGCGCAAGCTCGGCGACCAGGAAATAGGGAACCTTGACGTTGAGCGAATAGACCTTGTCGAACCAGTCCTCGGTCGTTTCATGGGTTGGCCCGAACGGATAGATGCCGGCGTTGTTGATCAGGATATCGACGCGGCCGTCGCCAAGCTCGACCGCTTTTTTCGCAACCTGACGGGCACTCGAAGCATCGTGAAGATCGGAGGAGATGAAGTCGGCTTGCCCGCCCGCCGCTCGTATCTCCGCGACCGTCTTCTTGCCGCGTTCCACATTTCGACCTACGACCAATACGTGGACGCCCAGCTGCGCCAGCTTGTTGGCGGCGGCCCGGCCAATTCCGCTGGTCCCGCCTGTAATCAGTGCGGTTGTCGTCATTTGCCAAATCCCTTCTTCCCGCCAAATCTGCATGGGACACAGACATTCAAATCACGAAATCGGCTTGCGCGGCAGCAATCGGTGGCATGGCCGCTCATTTGTAGACATCCAGGAAATTAGGCACCGCCATCCAGCCGAGCATCGGTCGGATTTGCGACCTTATCCATGGGGACCGCCGCCAGGCACCGAGATTATGTCCTTGTCGTGCTTCGGCTCGCCCCCTAATGTGCACCATCAACATTGGAGACGAAAATGGCTACGGGTACCGTCAAGTGGTTCAATCCGACGAAGGGATATGGGTTCATTCAGCCGTCTGGCGGCGGTGGCAGGGACGTGTTCGTCCACATCTCAGCCGTTGAGCGAGCAGGGCTCAACTCGCTCAATGAGGGCCAAACGGTCGAGTATGAGATCGAGAGCAATCGGGGGAAAGAGTCGGCGGTCAACCTCAAGGTCAGATGAGGGTTTTGCGAGCGCAATCAGCCGAGCTTGCTGCCTCTTAAGTGTCGAGCTTCGTCTTAAGTCGGGCGGCGCTCAACGCCGACCATCCGGGCGAATGAGCTCGCCCGGCAGCAGTCCCAGGGCCACCGGGACAGGCTATCAATCCTTTCCTTTCAGGCGAAAAAGCTGAAAGCCGCGGGCATTGATCGCCGCTTCGATCACGGCGCGCGAGAGTTTGTATGGAGGATCCCGGTCGGGCGGGACGGCGCCCACCACGCGCCACGGCTTGAACTGGCTGGGCAATTCGAGGCCGACCGGATCGCCGCCAAACGCACGCAGATCAGGGTTTGCCTCGGATTTGAAGATGAAAATCCGCTTCGCCGCGCTTGCGTCTGCGGCGGCGGCACTATGGGTCGCATTGTCAACCATTGCTGTCACCGTCGCCGGAACTGCTGGCGCTGCGGGGGACGGCTCAGCGATCCGGCGCGTTCGTCCTTGTGGCGGAAGATCAATCGCCCTTTTTCCAGATCGTAGGGCGATACTTCGATCGTGACGCGATCGCCGGCAAGGGTTTTGATCCGATTCTTTTTCATCCTACCTGCAGTGTAGGCGATGAGCTGATGCCCATTGTCCAGCTGAACGCGGTAACGGGTGTCGGGCAATATTTCAGTGACGAGACCCTCGAATTGCAACAATTCTTCCTTGGACACGATCATGTTCCTTGTGAATGACCAAGCCAACGTTGCGCGCGTTGACCGCGGTTGCGCTCCGGCCGGTCTTTGCCGCGCATGAAGGCAACAGAATCCATTCCGCGCGGCGCCTCGGTAAGTTGGCGATGGCGATCTTGCTTGCGCGCCAGGTCGTCACGGCTCTGGCGTCGCCGCTTGGCATTGGCCGGCGATTTGATAAAGGCCCGCGTCGCGGGGGAAGGCTCCGACTGCCGCTGATCGATGCGCCTGTCGCTCGCCGGAATAGTCATGCGGATAAGCTTCTCGATATCGCGCAGGAAGGCCACTTCTTCATGGTCGCATAGCGATATCGCGACACCTGCCGCGCCCGCGCGGGCGGTGCGGCCGATACGATGCACGTAGGTTTCCGGCACGTTCGGCAGTTCGAAATTCACGACGTGGCTGACGCCATCGACGTCGATGCCGCGAGCCGCAATATCGGTGGCGACCAGTGTCTTCACTTGACCTTTACGAAAGGCAGCGAGCACGCGTTCGCGTTGATTTTGCGATTTGTTGCCATGAATCGCTTCGGCGCCGATGCCGGCACTGATCAGCCTACGTACAACCTTGTCGGCGCCATGCTTGGTCCTGGTGAAGATCAGGGCGCGGTCAATCGATTCTTGCCGCAATACGTCGATCAGGACTGCCGGCTTTGCCGAGCGATCGACACGAATGACGCGCTGCTCGACGCGTTCGACCGTCGAGGCGACAGGCGCTACCGCGACCTTGATCGGGTCGCGCAGCATGTGCGCGGCGAGTTCGGCGATGGCGCGAGGCATGGTCGCAGAAAACATCAGCGTCTGCCGCTGCACTGGAAGCTTGGCGACAATTTTGCGGATATCTTGGATGAAGCCCATGTCGAGCATCCGGTCGGCCTCGTCGAGAACGAGGCATTCGACCTCGCCTAATCGGAGTGCGTTGCTCTGAACGAGATCAAGCAGCCGGCCCGGCGTGGCGACAAGAACATCAACGCCGTTGAGCAGCGCACGAACCTGGGCGCCCATCGATACGCCGCCGATCGCCAGCGCGGCTATGACGCGCAGGTGGCGCCCGTAGGTGCGGAAGCTGTCGAGGATTTGGCCGGACAACTCGCGCGTCGGACTCAGCACCAGGATGCGGCAGCCCTTGCGCGGCGTCGGGCGTGGGCTGGCGGCGAGACGGTGCAGTATCGGCAGTGCGAATGCTGCGGTCTTGCCGGTCCCGGTTTGGGCAATTCCGATCACGTCGCGGCCCGACATAACGATCGGGATTGTTTGCGCTTGGATCGGAGTAGGCGTGAGGTACTGTTCTTCCGCCAGTGCGCGCGTGATCGCGCGGTTGAGGGTGAAATCGTGAAAGGAGGTCAATGAAGAACTTTCTTGGATGCGCTTGCACAGCCCGTCACGCGATGCGCCGGGCCTTGTACCGCGGGTGAAACAGGACACCCCGCGCGATCTGGGCTGTCAATGAAATGAAAGAGCGAGCCAGAAGCCGTTTGACGGGGTCCCGTACACGCGGCTCGCCGCTGGCCGTTTAGGCCGCAAGCGATCAATATAGGCCGTCGATGTGTTCATTTCAAGGCGCCGTGAATAATTAACCGGCGCGCGCCTTGTCGGCGGCCTCTTTGGCCAATCGAAGCGCTCTTAATCGCTCGGTCTTTTCACGAACCATTCGGCTATTGGCCTGATATTCCATCATGGCCTTTGCGCCCTCTTTGGCACGTTGTTCCTTCGTGAAGCTGGCCTCGGCACGGGCTCGTGCATCATTCGATCTGGTTGTCAACACCATCTCCTGTTCAATTATTGCGAAAGCAATTCGAGCCGTTTTCGGACATTTCGCTCGGTATATCTATGTTCGTCCGTAAGAATTTAAACCCCGGCGCATTAGCGCACACAATTCTTTTCAAGCAGTTACGGCGGACTATGGGTGGCGGAACGGCCTTATTAGGCATACGTTAGAAGGCCAGCGGCTCCGCCAGGCGCCGCTGGCTGGGAGACGGTTTCGCTCCCGCCTGCGTCGCGAAAGCGAGCACAACCTGATCGAATACAAGAGCTATCGCATCGAAGTCTGCCGCGTAGGAAGGGGCTGGAGAGCATCAATCTATTCACCCGGCTCAAACAGCCCGTTGTCAAATAGTCCTGCCAATCTTGAGAAAAGTGAAGCCGACGAAATCGTCGCCGAGGCCAAGCGCATCGTCGACGCGCTGGTGGGTCCGCGACTGATCTAGCACTTGCGCAGCAGCTTGAGCGTCGGCTTTCGGACTTAGCGTGTCCGGCGCCGCAACGGGTGCTCGTTCCTCTCATACAGGCGGTGAATATCCTCACTGTCGAAGCGCTCGTCTCCGACCTGCATCCAGGCGCCGAGCGTACGCAGCGGTTCCGCGGTTATACAATGCGATCCAGCTGGCTTTCCTTGACGACTCGCTCGTGCGGTTCGTTGGCATTTTTGATCCGGTACTGATAGTCATCGCCTTCGGGCGGCAAGAGCTGCGTGATCTTATAGATTCCGCTCGTGCCGCCGCGACCGAAGGGGCCGGACGTAAAACTCACTGACTGACCGACTTGGAATTTATGTTCCTGCACATGGGCCTCCATCATATCCAACGACATTAAGCACCGCCTTTGTGGTGGAACGGATGCTTCAATTGTCGGATTTCTGGAAACACTAATAGCACAAAATTCCCTCGTGGGGAATTTTAATGGGTTCTACCGTCGTTATTGGCGGCGGCAGCCCGGTCATTTGTAGGCATCCAGGAAATTGGGCACGGCGATCCAGTCGAGCATGGCGCCCGGGTTTTGCAACAGTGCGTGCATGCGGCGGTCCTCGTCAGTTTTCAGATCGACGCCCAAATGGGTGCCGAGCCTGCGGCTGTGCATGACGATGGTGTTGCCGATCGGTTGGCGCGCGGCGTCGTAGGCTTCGAGCGCAGCGTCGATGTCGTCGTGATCGCGCAGCGCGGTTGCGAGCGCTGCGGCGTCGCCGCCGGCCTTGGCGACGCCAAAGCCCATATGCGGCCGCGGATTGGCGGCGGCGTCGCCAATCATGGCGACGCGGCCGAACACGATGCGCGGCGCGGTGAAATCGTAGATCGGCGTGATGAACGGCTGTTTCGTCTTCATCACGCAGTCGAGCAACGCCGGCGGCATGATTTTGCGCGCATCCGCATACATGGCTTCGATCAGATCGCGACGGATGAGCGGCGGCGGCACCGAATAGTCGTGCTGCACGCCGTTGGCGTCGACATTCATGGCGCGCAATTGCGCCGCGTCGGCGGTGCGGTACCAGATGAAATTGCAACGGCGGCGGCCGCGGCGCAGGTCGTCGTCGAAACCGGCGATCGGATAGGTGATCACTTCCTGGCGCGGCGGCAGATAGAACACGAAGTAGGGAAAAATCTCCTGCAACGTTTGCGGCGCGAGGTCGGCCTCATTGGGCGCGCCGCGCCAGATGTAATAGCCGGCGTAGATCGGCTGCAGCTCGGGCGCGAGCTGGCCGCGCACGCTCGAGCGCACGCCGTCGCCGCCAACCAGAATATCGGCCGCCTCGACGCGGCCGCCGTTGAAATGCACGCGCACGCCGCTGCCGTCCTGCTCGACGCGCTCGAAGCTCCAGCCGAGATGGTAGCGCGCCGGATCGATGGTGGCGCGAAGGAGCCGCTGCAGGCGATCCCACGAGGTGAGAATCTGTTTGAGCGGCCGCTCGTCGATGATGCGGCCGTCGCGGTCGATGGCGATGCGCCTTTCCACCTCAATGCCGAGATCGTCCGTCCCGGCGCCGCTCGCTTCCAGCGCTTCCAGCAATTCCGGATGCGTGGTGATGCCGGCGCCGCGGCCGACCAGCTCGACGGTGGAGCGCTCGTAGACGTCGGCTTGCCAGCCGATCTGGCGCAAAAACGCGGCGGCAAACAGGCCCGACATGGAGCCGCCGATGATGATGGCCCGACGCTTTTTTCTGGATCGTGCTCCCGGCATGCACGCGGATGCTAGTGCATTTGCCGGCGCGATGGCGAGTTGCCATGGCGACACCACCCTTTCCTGAGCCCGGGACTGTAATCCCCGCAATCCACAACCCTGGCTATAGACCAATCTAAAATTCGCCTCATAGAGTGATTTGGGACTAGTGAGGGGCGATTATGATGTGTTGTTTGCGCAGTTTCGTTTTTCTTGTCACTTTTGGTCTGCTGTGCGGGTCTTGTGCAATGCTTCCAGGCTTCGGCCTATTGGAGGACCCAGCAATTTACGCATTTTCAGTAAGTGATGTAGCCAATCAGGTTGCGTGCGAATTGCAAGAATTCATGGCTGAGCAAATCGATGCTGAAAAGAAAAAGGTGGCTGCTCACCAAGAGACCTACAAGTGGGTTCTCGACGAAGGTGATGTGAGCGTCAAACTGTCGCTTCAAACCGACTCGCAAGGTTACGTCGATTTTACCGGCGTAAATGTAGCGCAACTCGGGCTGCAATCGCTCGCGTCATTTATTGCTGTTCAATCGAAAGTTCCAATATTGGCTGCAAAATTGTCCGCGAAGCGGACTCGAACTGTGCAAGTCGACTTCACGGTGTCACCTAAACCCTTCGCGACAGACAAAATCAATAAAGCGGATCCGAAGTCCAAAACGTATAACTGCGATAAATTCTCGCTGACGAACAATCCTCTTACTCATCTCTACCTGGAGGACTGGTTGTATGACTATTTTTACAAAATAAACGATGACTACACAAACAAGCCAATTCCGAATCAATTAAAGATACAGTCGGTGGAATTATCCAGCCAAATACTTTTGGCTGTTGATATTAGTGGAGGCGCCACTCCCAATCTGCTGGGTAACGGTTCTACCTTTGTCGTGCCAATAAATGGACTAAGTCTGGACTATAATCCTGACTATTCGCACAAAATCGATATGACGATGAACGTGTGTGACGACTCGGCGACGACGGTGGACGGCAGGTTCGTTAAATTGCCATGCTTCTCATCGAACAACAACACCAACCTTCCAATACTCCTTCTGATAAGGCAGTGCCAGATATATGGGGACTTGCAACCGCTCCTCAGCGGCGTAAAGCCGCCGAAAGATATTCCACCCCCCGTACCTCCCCGATATGGTTTACCCCCTGCGCCTTCCGGGTATCACTTGACGTGTGTCAAGACAGGGCTCTATGTGGCCGTCAAGGACGTAAACACCCATCAAAATTGATTTTCATTGGTGCCTCGGCCTCCCGAAAGATGCATGCAGCGGTCTAGCGCAAGAGCGAATCGAACGCCGGAATGCTGACGAAGGCGGCGCCGGCGATGATGGCGTAGGCGATGCGGCGATAGATGAGGTCGGAGGCGCCGTGAAATAGTTTTGCGCCGGCCGCGGTGGCGATGAAGAACGGCACGCCGAGCAACAGCGACAGCGCGAACAAGTGCGGCGTGATCAGGCCCTGCCAGAGGCAGACGGTGCAGGAGGTCAGCAACAAAAAATACACCAGGCAATTGGCGCGCACGATCGCGGCCTTGTTGATGGCGCCGAGCCAGTAGATCAGCACCGGCGGCCCGCCGATCTGCACCGCACCGGAGCCGAAGCCGGAGAACAGGCCAACGCCGATGGTGGTCGGCAGGCTCTCGCGGCCGTGATAGCGCCAGCCCGCGATCAGCACGCCGACGAGCGACAGCACCAGAATCGCGATGAACCAGCGCAGCACGACCGGATCGATCAGAAGGAGCGCCAGCGTGCCGAACGGGATAGCCACGGCGGCGGCGATAAACATCGGCAGCACTTCGCGCCAGGTGCAATGCGCGAAGGCCCGCATCGTGAACGGTGCCGAGCCGGTGGTGTCGATCAACAATAGCGTCACCGTCGCGACCCGCGGCTCGTACACGGCGGCGATCAACGGAATGTAGATTTGCGCCGAGCCGAAGCCGGAAAAGCCGCGCACCACGCTGGCGAGGATAGCGATAGCCGCCGCGATCAAGAACCGGCGGTCGGCGAGAGCCGCCGCAAACGTTGCACTGTCTGGGAATGTGATCTTTCTCTCCTATATGGAAGACTTGGTGTAATCCACCTGATCCCAAGGAACCCGCTCGATGATTGCTATCGTAACCAATTTCATTGGCTTCGCCGCACTGGTTGTGGCGCTCTTTGCGCTCATTATCAACGAAGAAAAATTTCGACTTGATCTCTACAATAGGAGATTCGACATATATTTCCGTACCGTCGCATTTTACTGGGCTTTGATGAAATCTGAAGAATCGAAGGCGGCCGGAACTTTCGAAAAGCTGCGTTCCGATTTCATCATCGCGAGCAGAGAGGCAAAATTTCTCTTCGCTCCAGATTCCGGGGTCTACGACCTACTGATGCGGCTAAATAAGGCTTCATTCGAAATCACAGGCCTCCGCGATTTACCGAAAGACCTTCCACCGGAAGACAAGAACGAGAATTTTAAGCGATTTCATGAGGCCATGATGTTATGGAATTCCAACATCGAGCAACTAGAGGATTTGATGTCGCCCTACCTTAACTATCATTACACCTCAGCCTTTTCCGCGTTGATTGGTCGATGGAGCCGCCCGGTGTTTAATCGAGGGAAATAAACTCTGTCGTCGGCCTAAAGGGACAGCCTCGGATAATCGGTATAGCCGGCCGCGCTGCCGCCATAAAATGTTTTGCGCTCCGCGGCATTGAACGGGCCGCCGCGGCGCAGCCGTTCGGGCAGATCCGGGTTGGCAATAAAGAGCGTGGCGAACGACACGAGATCGGCGGCGCCGCTCTGCAGCACCGCCTTGGCGCGGGCGAGGTCGTAGCCTTTGTTGGCGATGAGCGCGCCGCGCCACAGCGGGCGAAAGAACGCAGCGTCGAGCGGCGTCTGTGTTTTCCCTCCCCCGCTTGCGGAGGAGGGCAGGGAGGGGATCTGTTCAGTCGGTCCCGGCTCGACCAGATGCAGATAACCAAGCCCGAGCCCGTCGAGCGCGCGCACCACCGCGGAAAACGTCCGCTCCGGGTCGCTGTCAGAAACGTCGTTGAAGGCGACATTGGTCGGCGACAGATGCACGCCGACGCGCTCGCCGCCCCACACGGCGGCGACGGCCTCCATCACTTCGATGAGCAGGCGCGCGCGGTTTTCAGCGCTGCCGCCGTAGCGGTCGGTGCGCTGGTTGGTCTTGTCGCGCAGAAACTGGTCGAGCAGATAGCCGTGGGCGGCATGCACCTCGACGCCGTCGAATCCGGCCGCTTTGGCGTTCTCCGCGCCGTGGCGGAATTGCGCGACGATGCCGGGAAGCTCGTCGGTCTCGAGCGCGCGCGGCGTCACGTACGGCTTCATGCCGTCGAGCGTCCAGGCCTGGCCCGCGGGCGCGATCGCCGACGGTGCGACCGGCAGCGCGCCGTCGGGCTGCAGCGACGGATGCGAGATGCGGCCGACGTGCCAGAGCTGCAAAAAAATGCGGCCACCGGCGGCATGCACCGCGTCGGTGACGAGCGCCCAGCCGGCGATTTGCGCCTCGCTGTGAATGCCGGGCGTGCCCGGATAGCCCAGGCCCTGCGGCGACACCTGGCTCCCCTCGGAGACGATGAGCCCGGCGGCGGCGCGCTGCGCGTAATGGGTCGCGTTGAGCGCGGTCGGCGCGTTGCCGGGCCCGGCGCGATTGCGCGTCATCGGCGCCATCACGATTCGGTTCGGCAAGTCGAGTGTGCCGAGGCGCAAGGGGGTGAAGAGGTCGACGGATGTCATTTGCGCTTTGTTTCCCGGATGCGGTGCAGCGCGTCCGCGGTGCGCCGCTGATCCGGGATCGTCCCAAACGCCGCGCTTGTAAAGGTCCCGCATCTGCAGCGCATCACCATAGCGCGTCGCAGACGCGCGTGAACGCGCTTATGGTGTTGCGCTGCGCGCGGGAAACGGAGACCTCAATCAAAATGCAGGCCGCTCTTCTTCACCACGTCGGGCCAGCGCGCGGCTTCGCGGCGGATGAAGGCGGCGAATTCTTCCGGCGTCGAGCTCACCGGGTAGATGCCGACCGCTTCGGCCTTCGCTTTGAGCGCCGGCTCGTTGAGCACCTTGGCCATTTCGGCGGCGAGTTTTTGCACGATCGGGGCCGGCGTGCCGTGCGGCGCGACGAGGCCGTTCCATACCGAGAGATCGCCGAGGTCGATGCCGGTCGCCGCTTTGAGCGAGGGCAGCGCCGGCAGCGGCGCGAACGGCCGGTCGTCGAGCTTGGCGAGCGCGCGCAAATTGCCGGCCTGGATGAGCGGTAGCTCCGCCGCGGTGCCGTCGAACACGAAGTCGGCGGCGCCGGTGAGCACGCCGTGGGCGACTTCGGCCGAGCCGTTGAACGAGATCAGCACGGTGTCGAGGCCGAATTTCTCGTTGAACAGGATGCAGGTCAGTTTCGTCGTGATGGTGCCGGCGCCGCAATTGAGCTTGCCGGGCGCCGCCTTGGCCTTGGCGACGAGGTCGTTCGCGGTTTTGTAGGGGCTTGCCGCGTTGACCACGAGCCAGCCCATGTTCTTGGCCGCGAGCGACACCGGCGCGAAATCCTTGAGCGGATCGTACGGCAGATGGCTATAGAGATACTGGTTCATCACCAAGGTCGAATCGATCGCCATCAACAGCGTGTAGCCGTCGGGTGCCGCCTTGGCGACGAGCTGGGCGCCGATCACCGTGTTGGCGCCCGGCCGGTTATCGACCACGATGGCTTCCCCGAAATCGGCGCTCATGCGCTCGCCAAGGAGCCGCGTCAGCACGTCCGATGGTCCGCCGGCCGGAAACGGCACGACGATGTGGATCGGCCGCGTCGGGTAGGCTTGTTGCGCGAGTGCCGGCATGATGGCGAGCGCCGGCAGGACCGCAATAGCCGCAAGCCGAATGATCCGCATGAGATGCTCCGCCGCATTGGCCGCTGAATAGTAGATCGGCTCCATGCGCAAGGCGACTAGCATCGCACGCGCCGCGCTGCGCTATAATCGCCGCGCCGGGTACTGGCAGCAGCGGAGCGGACATGACGCGCATCGGACTGATCATTCCGTCGTCGAACCGGATGGTGGAGCAGGAGATGGTGCGGCACGTGCCGCCGGGCGTGGTGGCGCACGTGGCGCGGCTGCGCATGACCGGCGCGTATCGCGTCGGCACCGATGAGCTCCTGCCGCGGGTTGTCGACGCGGCGGCTACGCTCGTCGACGCGCGCTGCGACGTCGTCGCGTTTCACTGCACCGCCAATTCCATGGCCGAGGGCTTGGGCGGCGAGGACAAGCTCATGGCCGCGCTACGTCAGGCCGGCGCACCGCGCGCGACTACGACGGCAAGCGCGATCCGCGCCGCGCTGAATGCGTTGTCCGCGCGTCGCATCGTTCTCATCACGCCGTACACGCAAGAGACTACTGACCATGAGGCCGAATTTCTGCACAGCGCCGGCTACGAGGTTTTGGCCGCGCGCGGTTTCGCGCTCAAGGGCAGCGATGAATATTGCGGAACGCCGCCGTCATTCTGGCGCGACCGCACAATCGAGGCGGCGCGGCCCGATGCCGATTGTTATCTCATCAGCTGCGCCAACATTTCGACGTTCCCGGTCATCGAGGATATCGAGCAAAAACTCGGCCGGCCGGTGGTTACCAGCAATCAGGCCGTGATCTTCGATGCGCTGCGTCTGCTCGGCATCGCCGATCGCCGCGACTGTCCCGGACGGGTGTTTGAGATGCTGAGCAACCGTGCAACCGCGCGGCGGGTGCATGCATGACGCACACTCGTCATTCCGGGGCGCGCCGCAGGCGCGAACCCGGAATCCATAACCACGATCGCTGGGATTATGGATTCCGGGTTCCTCGCTTCGCTCGGCCCCGGAACGACGTGTTGGGCCTGGGTGCTGCACTCATTCTGGTTGTGCTCCTTGCCGCCCTATGGCCGGCCCGCGCCGCAGAGGACGTCGCAAGTTTTTATCGCGGCAAGCAGATCCGCTTCGTCGTCGGCTCGGCGCCGGGCGGCACCTACGACCTGCTCGCCCGCATCGTGGCGCGCCACATCGGCGCGCACATTCCCGGCAATCCGCTCGTCATCGTGCAGAACCAGCCGACCGCGGGCGGCATCGCCATGACCAACCAGCTGTACACGCTCGGTCCGAGCGACGGCACCGTGATCGGCGTGCCGCTCAACGGCATTCCGTCGGCGCCGCTCCTTCAGCCGCAAGCCGCGCGCTTCGATGCTGCGAAGCTGATCTGGCTCGGCAGCACGCACTCGGAGCCGTACGTCGCCTATGTCTGGCACACCGCGCCGGTGCAAAAGCTCACCGACGTTTTGACCACGCCGCTCGTCGTCGGCGCCACCACGCCGGGCACCACCATGAACGACTTTCCGCTTTTGACCAACGCGGTGCTCGGCAGCAAATTCAAGATCGTGCCGGGCTATGGTTCGACGCCGCAGATGAACGAGGCGCTGGAGCGCGGCGAGATCGAAGGCGTCATCGGCTTCGGCTGGTTCGCGCTCAATGCCCAGGTGCCGCAATGGGTGCCGCAGCACAAGATCCGGCTGATCGCGCAATTCGGACTGACCAAGAGCCGTATCCTGCCCGACGCGCCGCTGATGCTCGATCTCGCCAAAAGCGAGGCCGACCGCCAGGCGCTGGCGCTGTTGTTCGGCCGCACCGAGTACGGCCGGCCGTATTTTCTGCCGCCCGGCGTGCCGCTGGATCGCGTCGCAGCGCTGCGCCGCGCCTTCGACGCCACCATGCATGACCCGGCTTTCACGGCCGAAGCTGCCAAGATCGGCTTTGCGGTCGATCCGTTGAGCGGCGAACAGGTCCAGGCGCTGGTCGACGATCTCGCCAAGACGCCGCCTGCCGTCGTGGCGCGGGTGCGCGCAGCGCTCAATAAGTAGCCCGGATTGAGTGCAGCGAAATCCGGGTCGACGGTCCCGGATTGCACTTTGTGCAATCCGGGCTACGGTTATGCGATGAATGAGGTCTAAACAGTGCACGCTCCCGCAAACGTCACCGCAACGCGCGACGCTTCGCTTAAGGCGCGGCGCGCCATGCATGGCAAGAACAAGCTGCAGATCGGGCTGTTCGGCCCCAATTGCTCGTCGGGCCGCGCCGTGACCCTGGTGCCCGAGCGCTGGTCCGGCAATTGGCCCGATAACAAGCGGCTGGCGCAGCTCGCCGACGAGACCGGCATCGACTTTCTGCTGCCGATCGGCCGCTGGAAAGGCTATGGCGGCGACACCGATTACCAGGGCACCACGCTCGAGACCATCACCTGGGCGACCGCGCTGTTGGCGACCACAAAGCGCATCACCGTGTTCGGCACGGTGCACGCGCCGATCTTCAACCCGGTGGTGGCGGCCAAGGAAATGGTCACCGCCGACCACGTCGGCGAAGGCCGCTTCGGGCTCAACATCGTGGTCGGCTGGAACGAGGGCGAGTTCGACATGTTCGGCGTCGAGCAGCGCCAGCACGAGGACCGCTACGACTACGCCCAGGAATGGATCGACGTCATCAAGATGATCTGGTCGGATCGCGAGGACTTCGCGTTCAAGGGCAAGTATCTCGACATGAAGGGCATCCGCGGCAAGCCAAAGCCGTTCGGCGGCGCCGGCACGCGGCCGGTGATCATGAATGCCGGCTCGTCGCCGACCGGCCAGGCGTTCGCGGTGCGCAATTGCGACGCGTTCTTTCTGCAGGCCTCGCGCACCTCGCTGGACGACACCGCGCAGAAGGTGCGCAATGCGCAGGCCGCGGGGCGGGCGCAGGGCCAGGAGATCGGCTGCTACACGGTCGGCGTCGTCACCTGCCGGCCGACGCGCAAGGAAGCCGAAGAGTATTTTCAGCACTGCATCGTCGAACACGCCGACTGGCGCGCGGTCGATGGCATTCTGGCGCTGAAGAATATTTCGCCGCAGACCGTTCCGATGCAGGAATATGTGCTCAAGCGCAGCCAATACGCGCAAGGGATGGGCGGCCTGCCGATCGTCGGCGACCCCGATCACGTGGCCGCGCAGCTCGCCGATCTGAGCAAAGCCGGGCTCACCGGCATCGGCATTTCGCTGGTCAATTACATCGACGAGCTGCCGTACTTCGTCGACGAAGTATGCGGGCGCTTGGAGCGGATGGGGTTGCGGGCGAAGCTTTCATCCTCACCCGCGTAGCGCAGCGAAGCGGGGGAGGATTGGGGAACTACCGCCGGCTGGCGAGCGGGGTGCCGCGCTTTTTGTTGTAGCGGTGGATTTGCACGCGTTCCCAGACGCCGTTGAGATGATAGGGGTCGCTGCGCGTGAAGGCGTCGACCGCGGCGCGCGTCGCCGCGTCGATGACGAAGATGCTGCCGACCGGCGTTTCGCCGTCGTCGGCGACCAGCGTGCCGGCGGTCACCACGTCGACGGCGTGGTCCTCGGCGCGGTCGAGATGGATGCGATGCGCCCGATAATGCTTGGCGCGGGTCGGCAGGATGTCTTCCTTATCGAGCGCGTGCACGACGAACAGCATGGGCGCATCTTACTCCGCCGCCGTGCAGCGGGGGAGGGGGTTGGAACTATGCCCTGCGCTTTGAGATCACGTAGGACTCGTCGAAAAACCACAGGCCGCCGCGCTCGCGCAACACCGAGCGCGTGGCGTCGAGGTAGCGGCCGTCGGCGACGACTTCGCCAAGCCGGTCGTCCTCGACCTGCGCCACGTAGATCGCCGCGTTCCAGGCCGCGAACAGGGTCGAGGTGCCGATCGACTCGGAGATCTCGCTCGGCAGCGTGTGCATGACGTATTTGAACAGCGAGCGATTGTCCGCATAGGCGTTGAAATTGAGATCGCGCCCGGCGGCGCCGAGCTCGTGCTTGACCGCTTTGAGGATCTGATGGCGGTCGTGGATGAACGGGTTGTCGTCGGGCCAGACGCGCTGGATGATTTCCATGCCCGGATCGTGGCCGTGCGAGTGGATGGCGATCAGCCGCCCGCCGGAGCCGAGCGCGCGGGCGAGCGGACCGATCACCCGCTTGGCCTTGAAGTCGAGCGAGGCCCGCGCGCGATAAGGCTGCGAGGCGATGACGAGATCGTAATTGGCCTGCGTGCCGCCGGGCTTCGGAATGTTCGGATCGAGCAGAAAGCGGTGGTCGTCGCGATAGATCACCAGCACCACCGGCCGCTCGTAGATCGGATTGCCGGTGCGCGCGCTTACCCCGGCCTTCCAGTTCGTCGCCAGGAACGGCTCGAGATCGATGATCTGTTCCTCGAAGCGGTGCGCCGAATTGCCCAGAAGCGGCAGCTCGTGCCAGACCAGGCTCGACGCCGCGTTGAGCGATTTGACGTGCAGCCACGGCGCGTCCGCATAAGCGAGGTTGGTCAGCACCAGGACCGTCGCCGGATGCTCGAAGAAGCGGTCGGCCATTTTCTGCAAGGTCAGCCGCACGTCTTCGAGGCTGATCTCCTTGCCGACGGTGTAGAACGGCATGTGCGGAAAACGATCGTGCATGGCGCGCATCACGCGCACCAGGACGCTGCCGTCGCCAACGCCGGCATCGAACACGCGCACCGCCGGCGGCCGCGGATGGATATGAGCAAGCTCGTCGGCGACGCGGCTCGCCACTTCCCACTTTTCGCTGCAGGTGTTGACGAAGAGCAGATACTTTTGCCGGTTGTCGAAGAAGCGGAAGTTGCGCTGCGGGTCGCCGGGCTTCGCCGCCGCCGGGCTCACCGCCGCCGCGGCGGCGAACGGCGGCAACGGCGGCAGCGTCGCGCGCGGCCGTTCGATGATGGTGGGGCGGCCATGGGGTGGATGCGCGGCCATGAAATTGTGGATGCGATCGAGCGTGTCGGTGGTGATGCGGCCGCCGTTGCGCAGCCGCCCGGTGAGCTTGCCGTCATTGACCGCGCGCCGGCCGAACGTCGATTCGGCGAGCCCGGTCTGCCGGCAATAATCGGCGATCTCCTGCAGAAGTTCCTGAGCGTTCATCGTTTGCCGCTCCCCGCATCCTCCGCTGCTGCGCCGTCTCGCTTTCGCAGCGCTTTTTGGCCGCAAGCGAACCAAGCCGGTCCGCGGGCGTCAACCACAAAACTGCCCACGGGCACATTGGGCAGGATAATGGGATTTATCCCATACCGACGCAAGCTCGGGGCTTAAAGGGCGAGGCAAATAAAGCGCAGGGCGCCACCGTCGCCGTGCTAACGCCGGCACTACCGGCGGGACTTGAAACGCGGGCGCCTGATCCGCCAGCATGTGTCAAAAGGAGGGAAACCCGATGCCCCGCTTTGCCGCCAATCTCGGCTATTTGTTCACCGAGCGGCCGCCGATCGAGCGCTTTGCCGCCGCGGCAGCGGCGGGTTTTTCTGCCGTCGAGTTGCAATTTCCCTACGAGCTTGCGCCATCCGCCGTGAAGGCTGAATTGCAGCGGCACAGGCTGACCCAGCTCGGCGTCAATACGCCGATGGGCCGCGAGGGCGATTTCGGGCTCGGCGCGCGGCCGGGGCGCGAGCGCGAATCGGACGCGGCGTTTCGCCAGGCGCTCGATTACGTCATCGCGATCGGCGGCACCGCGATCCATTGCATGACCGGTTGCGTGCCGGTCGAGCAGCGGCCGGCGGCTGAGACGGTGTTTCTGAAAAATCTCGAACGCGCGGCGGCCGCCGCCGCGCCGGCCAACATCACGCTCCTGATCGAGCCGATCAATCCGCGCGACCGGCCCGGCTATTTCCTCAGCCATCTCGAGCACGCCGCCGCCATCGTCAAAAAGGTCGGCGTGCCGAACCTGCGCATCCAGCTCGATTTCTATCACGCGCAAATCGTCGGCGGCGATCTGATCCGCCGCCTCGAAGCGCATTTCCCTTATGTCGGCCACGTGCAGATCGCCGCCGTGCCATCGCGCCGCGAGCCCGACGAGGGCGAGGTCAATTATGCGGAGATTTTTGCCGCGCTCGACCGGCTCGGCTATGCCGGCTGGATCGGCTGCGAATATCGCCCGCGCACCCGCACCGAGGACGGACTCGGCTGGGCCAAGCCATACGGCGTCGTGCCGAAAGTGGTTGTTTGATGGAAGTCGATCGCAAGAGGAGCTGACGCATGCGCCTTGAAGGCAAGACCGCACTCGTGACCGGCGCCGGCTCCGGCATCGGCCGCGCCATTGCCGAGACCTACGCACGCGAAGGCGCATGGGTGGCGCTGGCCGATATCGATGCGGCGGCGGCGCAGCAAGCGGCGCGCGCCATCGGCAACAATGCGATCCCGTTGCGCTGCGACGTAGCGCGCAAGGCAGAGGTCGCCGCCCTGGTGGCGGATACGGTCGCGGCGTTCGGCGGGCTCGACGTCTTGGTCAACAATGCCGGTACTACGCACGTCAACAAGCCGCTGCTCGACATCGGCGAAGACGAGTACGACCGCACCTTCGCGGTCAACGTCAAAGGCGTGTTCCTGTGCTGCCAGGCCGTGGTGCCGCAGTTTCGCAAGCAGGGCGGCGGCGTCATCATCAATATCGGCTCGACCGCCGGTTTGCGGCCGCGGCCCGGGCTCGCCGCCTACAACGCCAGCAAGGGCGCGGTGCACACGCTGACCAAAGCGCTCGCCGCCGAGCTTGCCGGCGATCGCATCCGGGTCTGCGCCATCGCGCCGGTCGCCACCGACACGCCGCTGTTGCCGAGCTTTTTGGGACCGGCGCCAGGCATGCGCGAAAAATTCATCGCTACCGTGCCGCTGGGCCGGCTGGCGCAAGTCCAGGATATGGCCAACGCGGCTTTGTTTCTCGCCTCCGCCGACGCCGAATTCATCACCGGCAACATCGTCGAAGTCGACGGCGGCCGCTGCATTTAGGACGCGTGCTAAGCCGGCAGTTACTTCTCGACGAGGGTCCAGCCGCTCAAGCGGATGAAGTTGAAAATCTTGTTGAGATAGCCCTCGACCGCGACCATCGCCGACATGAGCCAGGGGAACGGCGACGGGCGGAGGATGTCGACGAACATGCAATAGCGCAGTTGATCGGTCGCGTTGGTCGAAACGTGTAAGAGCGTATCGTCGAAGATGAACAGTTTGTTGCCGGACCAATAATTGGTGACGTCGCCGACGGTGATGTAGGCGGAGTTATCCTTGATGTCGTTTATGTTGTAGAGAAGGCGGAAGGTCGGCCGCAGCCAGCCGAAGTGCGGCGACGTGGTAACCTTCCTGTTGAACACGGAAAGCCCGATGGTCTTGATATATTTCCACGGCTCGTCATAGGCGGGAACGTTCACGACCGCGTCGTATTTGACCCCGTAGGAGCGCCAGAAAAACATGGCGCGGCGATGCTCTTTCGAGCGCTCCTCGACCTGGCGGACCAGATCGGCGTCGTTGGTGACGTGGATCAGGCGCTTTATCTCTTGCTGATGGTCCGGCGGAAAGTCTTCGAGGCGATAGATGCCCTTGTTGACGTAGGGCAGCGAGAACAGATCCAACAGAATATTGAGCGGGGCCAGCATCCAGAGACGAAAGCCGTTGCCGATGAAATAGCGCCGCAACGTCGACAGCTTCAGTCCCTTGTTGCGGCCGACGTCGTAGGCGCCACAAGCCAAGTAGAACAGCGAAATCTTGGGAAAAAAGAACGCGAACGGGCCCAGCACGCAGACCGGGAACAACACCCGCCTGACGGTAAATTTGAAGATTCTTTCGAAGCGCGCTCGTCCCCGCAGCGGCGCGCTGACTTCAGTGCTCACGGTCACGGGCTACTCCCCCAATGCGGTGCCGACCCTATCGATCATTCCCAGCCGTTGCAATGCCGCATGACGTCTCGTCGGCGCTCACATAAGCATTCCGGCGCCTCGTGGAGGAGCAGCGATTGTCTGCAAAGCGCACGAGGCCAATTCAGAAGAAGTCCGCGAGCAGCCACGTTTGCGCCGCAACAGCGTCGAAATTCTGCGTGGAACATTCGGCGTGAAGACTCGCTGCGTAACTAAGATTCGCAGTGCGAACGGGAGGACGGCGGTGACCTTCAAATCGGCACGATCTTTGTGTGTCGCGGCCGGACTCGCTCTGGCGCCGGCCCTGGCGGACGCTCAACAACCTGAGCCCGTGCTGCTTTTGCTGCGCTCGAATCCTCGTGCTTCTCTATCGGTTATTGCTGCGCGGGTTTCGGTTTGGGACGGCGAAAGCGCAGCGGTCTTCGAGGGGGATGTTCAAGTCAGCGGTCCCAATTTGACGCTGCGATGTTCGAGGCTGCTCATCAGGTATCCCAAAGGGTATCCCAAGTCGTCTGACGATCACTCTTTAATTTACCTCGGCTGTCAGCCGTAACTCATCGAACTTCCTTTGCGTTGAGCCGTCGACGGTTTTTCGCACGATCTCGTTGCTATTGATTCGGCGGCAGATATTGCATCGGGTCTATTGGAGCGTTGCCGTTGCGAACTTCAAAATAAAACTGCGGCGCCGCACCGCGGTTGCCGACTACTCCCTTGGCGATGACTTCGCCGCGATAGACCTGACCGGAAACCTTGACCAGGACCCGGCGCACGTGGCCGTAGCCGGTCTTCAGATCGTTGTCATGGCTGATCAGCAAAAACTTGCCGGGTCCTTTGTCAGCTCCGACGTAACTGACGACTCCATTTGCGGCGGCGCGGATGTCGGCATCCTCGGGCACCGCAATCATGATCCCCTCGGCGGTCCGCACCGGCGCTCGTGGATTGGCGAGCGCGGTGGTCCCTGCGCCAAAGCCGACGGTGATACGGCCCTTCACCGGCCAAGCTAGCGAAGGCGATGATCTGGCTGGCCCAACAGCCGCAGCAGCCTGGACCGCCGGCGGCGCCGCCGCCACTGCGGCGACGGTAACCGTCTTGTGCGCAATCTGCGCCCGTTGCAGATCGGAATCCAATGCGCCGCGCAATTCGGGCTGGCAGTGTTTGGCGCAGGAAACGAGCGCGTCGTTGAGCGATGCAATCGCAGCCGGATAATCGCCGCGATTGAAGGCCTCCGTTGCGCGATCTTTGGCCTGATAGGCTCGCGCAGCGTCGTAGGCTGCGAGCGCTCTTTGTAAATCGGATTGAGCCGGCAGCGATACCGATGTCAGTTGCGAGGGAGATAGTATCTTGGCTGGCGCCGCCGCCGGCCTGCCGCCCGTGACAAAGAATCGGACATCATTGGCTATGCGTTTGCGATCAACGGCAAGCTCGACAGCGCCGACGTCTATCCGTCGAATGCGCTGTTTCGCAAGATGTGGCGCAAGCTGCTGACCGCCAATGTGACCGAGGCGATCGCCACCAAGGACGGTGCTGCGACGGCCGCGCCGCCGCGCGCCGACATCGCCGCGTTCCTCAAAGCCGCTCAAAGCGGCGCCGCCACCAAGCAAACACTGACGCGATCGGCGGAGCTCGAAATACGCACGAATGACAAGCGGTCTACCTGGAGACGCGGCGCACCGATGGCTCGTGGGTCCATCGCAGCTACATAGCAAAATAGGTTTCACCTTGCCGCCATGCCCGGCGGCGCCCCGGCCGACGTGTTCGCCGCAAGCTACGGCATTGCGCCCGCCCATTATCGCGAAGGGGCGCGCAGTTGATGTTGGTTGAGGCCAAGGACGCCTGATCTCTGAAACAATGCGATTCGGCGGCCCCGCCAAATCGAATAAGGCGGTCTCCACAGCGTCCATTTTCGCCGTGCCGGGTGGCTTTCTGCGGCCCCACGGCTGGTATATTATTGCCGGTACTGGGTGGAACGACGCTGAATGTGGGGCAGAAAGCCGAAATCCGACGCGCCGGCTGAGGGCGAGCAGGCCTCGCCGCTGCGCGAGGCGGTGCACCAGGCCCGCATCGAGGCGGCCGAGCGCACCGGCGTCGTGGTCGATCTGCGCGACGCCGAATGGGCGCGGCTCGAGCTGTTGAACGAGGCGCTCGACCCGCTGTTCGCCGCCATTCCGCCGGACGTCGATCTATTCGACCGCGGCGTGACGCGCGGCGAGACGCCGCGACTGTGGATCGACGCTGTCGCCCACGTCGCCATGGGGCGCGACAAGCGGGTCTATCGCTTCCTGCACGACACCAGGGTCGGCCGCCATGTGCTTGCCGAATCGACCGAGATCGCTGACATCGTGCAGGCCGTCACCACCTACGTGGCGCGCCGCCTCGTCGAGCGGCAGCGCGCGCTCGACGAGGACCCCGAATTCATCCAGCGCGTCGCCCATAGCGTTGCCGAGCGCGAGCGCCGGCGGCGGCGCTGGCGCGCCGTCGGCGCTTTCGCGTTCGGTTTCTTTCTTGGACTATTGGCCCTGTTTGCAGCCGGCATCCTGATCTTAAGCCGCTTTGATTAGGTAAGCGACTGCCGGCTGATCTCGTGCACCGTGCCGTCGGCGTCGCGCTGCCGCGCCACGAACTCGCAGCGCCAGGCGCCGCTTACGCCGTCGATGCGAAAAACGTTGTAGCCGCCCGCATCCTCGCCGCCATGCGGCGCGCGCGCCGAAGCCGACGGCACGCCGACCGTGGGAATTTTCGTCGCTTGCGGCCCGTCGAGCCAGACGATGGCGCGGCGGTGGTCGTGGCCGTGCAGCAGGAGCTCCGCGCCGTGTGCGGCGAGCACGGCGCGCAATGCCGCCGCATCGACGAGCCGCCGCAGATAGCGTCGCAACGGACTGCGCGGCGGATGATGGATGAGCACGATGCGGAACAGCCCGCGCGTGTGCTGCAGCGTCTCGGCCAAGCGCGCCAATTGCCGCTCTCCGAGCCGGCCGGTCGCCATGAACGGCCCGGTTGGCAGCGCCGTCGACAGCGCGATCAGCGCCACGTCGCCGCGGCGGCGCACATAGGGAAAGCGGTCGATGCCGTCGTCGCCGCGCATGTGATCGCCCCAGAACGCGGCTGGCGCGCCCTCGGTGCCGCGGACATAGGTGTCGTGGTTGCCGGGCACGACGCTGACGTCGCGCGGCGATCCGAGCGAAGCGAGCCACGCCGCAGCGCGCCGGTATTCGTCGTCAAGCGAGAAGTTGACGAGGTCGCCGGTCACCGCAACGTGGTCGTGCGGCTGCAATGTGAGATCGCGCGTGATCGCCTCGAGCACGTCGGGGCGATGGATGTATTTGCGCTTGCGCTGCCAGTTGATGAAGCCGAGGCCGCGCTTGCCGGCAAGCTCGGCCAGTCGCGGCCGGCCCGCCAGATGCAGATCGGATAGATGCGCGAGAATGAACATCGCGGCTCGATGCTAGGCGAGGAGGGTAGCGGCGGCCAGCGCGCGCGTCAGGCGCTGCCGATCAGGATGCCGACAGCGAACACCAGCACGCCGCCGACCACGACCTGAAAGGTAGCGTGCAGGAACGGCGTATCCATGTAGCGGCTGCGGATCCAGGAAATCGCCGCCAGCTCCACGGCGACGACCGCAAACGCGATCACGGTAGCGACGTAGAAATCCGGAATGAGGTAGGGCAGGGCATGGCCGAGGCCGCCGATTGCGGTCATGGCGCCTGTCACCGAGCCGCGCACAATCGGCGCGCCGCGTCCGGTGAGCGAGCCATCGTCGGACAAGGCTTCGGCGAAAGCCATCGAGATGCCGGCCCCCACCGAGGCGGCAAGGCCGACCAAAAAAGTCTGCCATGTATTGTGGGTGGCGAACGCGGCGGCGAACAGCGGCGCCAGGGTCGAGACCGAGCCGTCCATCAGGCCGGCCAGGCCGGGCTGCACGTATTGCAGCACGAACATCCGCCGCGCCGTCTGATCTTCCGCGGCGCGCGCCTGCGGCTCGAGCTTGGCGCCGAGCTCGTGGGCCAGGTTTTCGTGCTTGTCCTCGGCGGCAGCGAGCTCCCGCAACAGATCGCGTGTCGCCTCGTCATGCGCGGTGTGCGCGGCGCGCCGGTAAAAGCGCGCGGTCTCGTATTCCATCTCCTCGGCGAATTTGCGCGCGGCGTCGAGCGCGAGCGGCCGGTTCAGCCAGACCGGCCGGCGCGCCACGAAGCCCTTGACGTCCTGGCGGCGGATCAGCGGCAGGAATTCGCCGAACTTTTTGCGGTGCAAATTGAGCAGCATGTCGCGATGGCCGATCTCCTCCTCGGCCATGCGGTCGTATATCTGCGCGGTGTCCGGATAGGCACTGCGCAGCGCGTCGGCGAACGAGCGATAGATGCGGTGATCCTCGTCCTCGTTGGAAATGGCGAGCGCCAAGACTTCCTGCTCGGTCAAATCGGCAAAACGCTTCACGGCGTGCCTCTGGGTGCCTTAAGGGTGATCCCCACAATATTAGAACGGCTCTAAAGAGTTATGCTAGGGGAGTTGGGCATCAACTTCGGTATGAATGTGAACGTGATGCGCCGACCTCGCCCGCTAGCCCCCACGACCCGCCGGTTCCTGCATTTGTACTGGCGGGTCAGCCGCGGCTTGACGCTTGGCGTTCGCGGGCTGGTATTCGACGCGCGCGGCCGCGTGTTCCTGATCAAGCACAGCTACATTGCCGGTTGGCACCTGCCGGGCGGCGGTGTCGAGGCGGGCGAGTCGCTGGTTGCGGCGCTGACCCGCGAGTTGCGCGAGGAAGGCAATATCGAGCTGATCGGACCGCCGGAACTGTTCGGCGTGTACTGGAATAGACGAATCGCCTGGCGGGATCACGTGGCGTTATACGTCGTGCGCTCGTTCCGGCAGTCAGCGCCGCCGCAGCCGAATCGCGAAATCATCGCGCACGGCTTCTTTGCGGTCGACGCAATGCCGGAGGACACGAGCCGCGCGACCCGCGCGCGCATTGCCGAAGTGCTCGATGGCCATGCCGCGGCGGAAATTTGGTGATGTTCGCCGACATTTTCGTCGGGTGCTGCTTTTTTGTCGATCGTTGCTTCTGAGCAATCGGCCGCAACCGACCGCGCAACCAACGCGCGGCGCATGCGTTGTGAGACAGGGCCTTTGTACAGGCGAGTTGAGTGCAGCAGAGGCTTGTGCAGGCAAAAGGAGGAAAGATCATGCGCAAAGGAGCGATGGCAATCGTTGCAGCGATTGCACTCGGCGCAGCTACAATGACGACAGGCGCGATGGCGGCGCCTCATGGTGCCGGCGGTGGACCGGGCGGTGGGATCGGACACGGCGGCGGTGGCGCCGCGTTTAGCGGCATGCGCGGCGGTGGCGGTGGTGGAGCGGCGTTCAGCGGCCCGAGCCACTCGTTCTCCGGTGGTCCCGGCGCAGTTGGCGGCGCGCACACGTTCAACGGCGGGCGCTTCGCGTTCCGTGGCCGCGGCTTCCGCGGCTTCCGCGGCGGCCCCGGCTTCGGCTTCGGCTTCTGGGGCGGCCCGTACTACGCTTATTACGGCGGCTGCTGGCGGCTGCGGCGCGTCTGGACGCCGTGGGGCTGGCACTGGCGGCGTGTCAACGTCTGCTGGTAAGCCTCGGAACCGAGTGATGCCAAGCCGGCGTGCCGTCGCGATGGCGGCACGCCGTTTTCACTTATGCGAAGCGGTTGCGGTCGTGCGGCGCCGCGAAGTCGAGCTTTGGACCGATCGGCACGATGCCGGTCGGATTGACGTTGCGCTGGCTGCCGTAATAGTGCCGCTTGATGTGGTCGATGCTCACGGTCTCGGCTATGCCGGGCACCTGATAAAGTTCGCGCAGATAATTCGACAGATTAGGATAGTCGGCGATGCGCCGGATATTGCATTTGAAATGACTGAAATAGACCGCATCGAAACGCACCAGCGTGGTAAATAGCCGCCAGTCGGCTTCGGTCATCTGGGCTCCGACCAGATAGCGCTGGCGCGACAACAGCTCTTCGATGCGGTCGAGCGTGGAGAACACGCCGCACGCTGCTTCCTCATAGGCGGCCTGGGTGGTGGCGAATCCGGCGCGATAGACGCCATTGTTGACGGTCGAATAGACAAGATCGTTGATGCGGTCGATCTCGCCGCGCAGCGGCGCCGGATAGTAATCGGCATGCGCATCGGTGAAGGCGTCGAACGCCGAATTGAGCATGCGGATGATTTCGGACGATTCGTTGTTGACGATGGTGTGGCGCTTCTTGTCCCAAAACACCGGCACGCTGACGCGGCCGGTATAGTGCGGATCGGCCAGGAGGTAGATTTCGGCAAGCGTCGCCTTGCCGTTGACGCTGTCCGGCGTCGCGCCCGGCATGGTGGTGCCGAATTCCCAGCCGGTCTTGCCGTAGAGCGGCTCGGTGATCGACACCGAGACGACGTCGTCGAGCTTTTTGAGCTTGCGGAAGATCAGGGCGCGGTGCGCCCATGGACAGGCGAGCGACACATAGAGGTGGTAGCAGCCGGGCTCGGCCAAAAATCCGCCGCTGCCGCTCGGCCCGGGGCTGCCGTCGGCGGTGACGTAATTGCGAAACTGCGGGGCGGGACGGATGAAATGGCCGTCCTTGGTGCGCGACACATCCTCTTGCCACCGACCCTCGACGAGCAGGCCCATATTTTTCTCCGATGCCAACGTCCGGATGTAATACTCGCCATCGCTGGCCGGTAGCCAGCGCTGGACCGCGGCCGGACCGGATGCTAGGCGGCGGCGCGATGAACGACATCGCGCTCACGATTCTGCTGGAAACGGCCGGCGATGCCGAGGCCATCGAACGGCTGCATGAGCGCACCTTCGGCCCAGGCCGCTACGCCAAGACCGCCTATCGGCTGCGCGAGCAGGTGGTGCACCGGCTCGACCTGTCGTTCACCGCGCGCATCGGCACCTTGCTGGTCGGCTCGGTGCGGCTGTCGCCGGTGCGCATCGGCGCCGCCAAGGCGCTGTTGCTCGGCCCGCTCACCGTCGAGCCGGCGTTCCGCGAGCGCGGCGTCGGTCAGGCGCTGATCGCCCGCGCCCTCAAGGAGGCCGGGGCGAAAGGCGAGCGGCTGGTGATTCTGGTCGGCGACGAGCCGTATTACGGCCGCTCCGGCTTTCGCCGCATCCCGCCGGGCCGCGTGAAAATGCCGGGCCCCGTCGATCCGGCGCGGGTCCTGGTCGCCGAGCTGGTGCCCGGAGCTTTTGAGGGGGTGAGCGGGCGGGTGCGTGGGGAGTGGGAGCAAGTCCAGTAACTTAGCCCAAAAGCGACTGGTGGCGGCACGATCCTGACTTGCCAAAGTAGCCACCGATGGCTACTCTTGTATTATGCCTACGGTATCGATTAAGGAAGCCAAAGACCGCCTAACTGTCCTTGCCCGACTGGTCGAGAAGGGTGAAACCTTCGTCGTTACCCGCAACGGCAAGCCCATATTCGATCTCGTTCCTCATCGCAGCAACGTGCTTCGGCTAGAAGCTGGTGACGAATTCCTGAAACAACGCGGGGTCAAAGAAATTTTCCCGTTCGTGGCGGAAGACTTTGACGATCCCCTTCCCGAGGATTTTCTGCTTCGGCCGCCAACCTGATTCATGCGGCTGCTGCTCGATACCCAAATCCTTATAGCTTTGGCGCGGCGCGAGCTTCCACGACTCGCGCCAACTACCGTTGCGGCAGTGAATGCTCAGGACAACGTTCTGTTTGCCAGTGCGGCGAGCTCTTGGGAGATCGCGATTAAGACCCGGCTGGGAAAGATCAATCCTGGTATCGATCTAGACGATTTGCCGGCATATTGGGAGGCGATTGGTTTGAATCTCCTCACGATCAACCATACCCATGTCGTGCAGTCGGTTTATCCCAAGCCGCCGACGCGAGACCCGTTTGATCAGCTTCTGCTTGCTCAGTGCGCGGTGGAAGACTTGCGCCTTGTAACGCTGGATCGAGCGTTGCGCGGTCACCCTCTCGCGTATTCCGATTAATGGGCTGACACGGGCTGAGCATTCCGTCAGGAAATGCGCGCGATTGTGCCTTACCGCCCCTCGCGCGCCCAGGTGCCGGCCAGGCTGCCGAGCAGGAGGAGAAGGCCAAGGAGCCCGGCGAAGACCGGCAGCACGCCGATGCCGCGCACGATGCTGGCGTCGGTCATTTTCAGGCCAAGCCAGCCGTCGCCGGCGTAAGTGTCACCGGAGCGCACCGCGACCACGCGCGGCACTTCCAGGCCGTTGCCGTCGTCGAGCCGCCGCGACGAGCCGCCGGTCGCTTGCGCGATCGGCGCCAGCACGTCGGTGGTCGACGTCACCTCGGCGAATTCGCGCGGATTGGCCGGCCCGACATTGACCAGCGCATTGAGCTTGCCGTCGGTCGCGTGCCACAGCCCAAGCTCGTCGGCCGTCACGCTGCTTTGCCACAGGCCGGGCTTGGTCTGTTCGAGCTTGAGCACACGGGTCGATCCGGACGGCGAGGTCAGCGTCACGTCGCCGACCGAATCCGCCATGGTCTGCCGCTGCACCACGAGATTATGACTGCGGACGATCAGATGCAGTGCCTCCTCGTCGAGATCGGGCTCCTGCATCAGCCAGTGCGACAGCCGGCGCAGGAGGTCGAGCTGCGGGCCGCCGCCCTGAAAGCCGCGCGCCCACAGCCACATCTGATCTGACAGCAGCAGCGCCACGCGGCCCTGACCCTCATGCGACAGCACGAGCAGCGGCTTCTGCTCGGCGCCCTGCATGATGGTGGTGCCGTTGACGTCGCGCGTGTCGACGACGCGGAACCACTGGCTCCAGTGCGGCGGATCCGAGTCGGAGCCTTCGAGACCGCGGGTCACCGGATGGCGCTGGCCGAGCTCGGTCAGGCGCGGATGGAAGGGCTCCTCCGTGACATCGCCGCTCGGCGCTGCGGGCAACACCGAATCGAGGGGAGTGTGCCAGACGCTGGTCTGGCTCGCGTAATCCGGCCCGGCGTCGACCAGCACCGCGCCGCCCTCGCGCACGTAGCGCGCGATGTTCTCGAAATACGGAAACGGCAGCACGCCTTGCCGCGCGTAGCGGTCGAAGATGATCAGGTCGAAGAACGCCTTGTTCTCGGGCGGCTGCTTGACGATTTTGTTGACGAACAGCTCGCGCGTCGGAAAGGCGATCAGCGAAAGTTCGTTGATCGGCGTGCCGTCCTGCTTCTCCGGCGGCCGCAGAATGGTGAAGTGGACGAGATCGACGGACGGATCGGATTTGAGGATATTGCGCCAGGTGCGCTCGCCCGGATTGGGCTCGCCGGATACGAGCAGCACGCGCAGCTTGTCGCGCACGCCGTCGACCGAGACCACGGCGCGGTTGTTGACCGGGGTGAGCTCGCCGCCCGGCAGCGGCGCGGCCTCGATCTCGACGATGTTGGCGCCGCCATGGGTGATCGGCACCTCGACGTTCTGCTGCACGCCGACCGGCACATCGTCTTTTTCCAAAACCTCGCCGTCGCGGCGCACCGTGACTTCGGCGGTGGTTTCGTGGGCGCCGTGGTCTTCGACCCGATAGCCGATGGTTTGCGACTGGCCGACGATGCCGAAGCGCGGTGCGGCAAGGAGCGCGATGCGGCGGTCGCGCTCGTCCTTGTGTCCGGTGATCAGCGCGTGGATCGGCGCGGCAAAGCCGAGCGCGCCGGTGTCCGCCGGCACGTCGTGAACGCGACCGTCAGTGATCATCATGACGCCGGCGATGCGGTCGGGCGGCACGTCCGCCAGCGTCGAGCCGAGCGCCGAGAACAGCTTTGTGCCGTCGGTTTCGCCGTCGGAGCGGCCGGCCTCGACGACGCGCACTTCGAGGCCCGGGATGCGCTTCAATCGTTCGACCAACGCGGCGCGCGCCGCTTCGGTCTGCTGCGTGCGGTCGCCGAAATTCTGGCTCGCGCTCTTGTCGACCACGACCACGGCGACCGAGCTCAGTGGTTGGCGGTCCTCGCGCGTCAGCGACGGGTTGGACAGCGCCAGCACGATCAGTGCCAGCGCCAAGGTGCGGATCGTCGCACCGCGGCTGCGCGAGGCGAACAACAGCAGCGCCAGGAACACAGCCATGGCGATTGCCGCCCACAGCACGGCGGACTGGACCAGCGGCGCAAAGGCGATACCGAGATGCATCGGCGCCTCCTATTGCCCCAGCCGCTCGAGCAGCGCCGGCACGTGCACCTGGTCGGCTTTGTAATTGCCGGTCAGCGTGTACATGACGATGTTGATGCCGGCGCGGAACGCGAACTCGCGCTGGCGCGGCTCGCCGTCGACCATCGGCAGCATCGGCTGGCCGTCCGACTGCATGGCCCAGGCGCCGGCGAGATCGTTCGAAGTGATGAGGATCGACGACACGCCGTCGCCGCCGCGCGCCGGCCGGTTGGCCTGCTCCTCGTCCTCGCTGGCCGGCAGCGCCTCGACCCAGAGCTGCCCGGAGGAGAAGCGGCCAGGAAAGTCGCGCAACAGATAAAATGTCTTGGTCAGAACGTGGTCGCGCGGCACCGGCTCGAGCTGCGGAATGTCGAGCGAGGAGAGAATTTGGCGCAGCTCGACCATGCCAGGGCTTTGCGTCTCGCCGCCCGGCCCGGGCGGCGCCTCGACGGCGTCGCGGGTGTCGAACAGCACGGTGCCGCCGTTTTTCATGTACGCGTCGATGCGCTTGAGCGCTTCGGCGGATGGCCGCTCCCCGCCCGGCACAATGGGCCAGTAGATCAGCGGATAGAACGCCAGTTCGTCATGGGTGACGTCGAGCCCGATCGGATCGCCGGCCTCGAGCGCGGTGCGCTGCGCCAGCACCGCGGTCAGTCCGGACAGGCCGGCCTTGCTGATGCTGTCGACATTGTTGTCGCCGGTAACGACATAAGCGAGCCGCGTTTCGAGCGCCGCCGGCGGCACGTCGGCGCGCGGATTTTGCGCGTGCGCGAAAGCAAGCGACAGCGCCAGAACGGCGAAGCCGGCGACGAGCGCCGCCGCGGCGCGCCGCCGCGGGATCAGCCGCTGAATGCCGCCGCCGAGGAACAGCACCGCGATGGTGTCGAGCAGCAACAAAGCGAGCGCGGCGAGGAAGACCGGACCGCGCAAGTCCAACGGCTCGCTGGTGCGGTAGACTTCGTGACGTACGTTGCCGAGCGGACTGAAATCGAGCGGCGCCAGGCGATCGGCAGGCGCGAGCGTGTTGACGGCGAAGTAGCTTTCCGGCGGTCCATAGAAGCCGGGCGGGTGATCGGCGTTGGCGCTGCCGGAAAAGTCGGTCGGCACCGGCCGCGCCGTGGGTGGCGGTGACACGAAGGCGCCGAAGCCGTCGAGCACGCGCGTCGGCGGCACCGCCTCGCGCACGTTGGCGGCTTTGGTATTGGCGGCGGCTTCGGCACCCGTGCCGGTCTGCGCCACGTTCGACGTGCCGGCGAGATCGACGATGCGTTTGAGCATGTCAACGAAGCTGCCGGACAGCGGCAGGTTGGACCAGCGCGTGTCGCCGGTGACGTGGAACAGCACGATCAAACCCTTGCCGCGGTGCGCCGCCGTCACCAGCGGTGTACCGTCGGCGAGGGTCGCCCAGGTGTTGTCGCTCAATGTCGCATCGGGTTCGGCCAGGACCTGCCGGGTGACAGTGACGTCGTTCGGCACCGCCATGCCGTTGAACGGGCTGTCGCGGGAGAAGGCGGCCAGCGGCTGCGGCTTATCCCAGCTCAAACTGCCGCCGAGAACGCGTCCGCCGCGCCGCAATTTGACCGGCACGAGATCGTCGTCGTCGGAAGCGGCAAGGCGCGGTCCGGCAAAGCGCACCAAGACGCCGCCGTTCTCGACCCATTGCGCCAGCCGCTCGTGGGCGTCGCCGGCAATGGTGCCGACGTCGGCCAGAATCAGCATCGGCAGTTTCTGGTCGAGGAAATGCGTCACTGCGTCGGCCGGCGATTCACCCTGCGCGAGGCGGAGATCGGCGAAGGGGGAGAGCGCGCGCGCGATGTAATAACTCGAGGACAACAGCGGCTCGTCGGTGTCGGAAGTGGCGGCCGAAACGATGCCGACGGTGCGGCGGCGCCAGCGCTTGTCGAGGAGCTGCACCGCGCCGGCGGAACGCTCGCCGGCGATTTCGAGGCGCGCGATGTCGTTGCGGATTTCCACCGGCAGGTCGAAGCGCGCTTGCGTTTCGCGTTCACCGGCCTTGAACGCGAACGGCGCTTCGCCGAGCGACAGGCTTTTGAGATCGAGCGCGTTGACGGTGCCGGATTCGGCGGCGCCCGTATCGGCGCGCAGCACCTTCACGCTCAGGCCGCCGGCCGCGTTCTCCGCCGCGGTCAGCGCGCGCGGCTCCGCCACGCCGCCCGACACGATGGTGAGCGGATGGTTTTGCCCGATGGTCTCGGCCAATCCTTTGACGAAATCGCTGCCCTTGCCGAGGTCGGTGCCATCGGACAGCCAGACCAGCTCGACGTCTCGCGTTGCATTGATGAAGCGCCCGATGGCGGGCAACGCGTCGGCGCGGGCGACGGTGTAGGGCACGGGTTTGAGCTGATGCAGCCGCACGCGCGCGGATTCCGCTGGCTCGAGCGAAATGTCGCGCGTGGCGTCGGACAGCGGGATCAGCGCTACGGCGCGCCGCTCGTCGGCGGCGCGCGCAATGATGTCGTCGGCGGTGCGCAGGCGCGCGTCCCAGGTCGCAGCCGCCGCCCAGCCGTCGTCAATGAGAAGGCCGATCGGCGCCCGCGATTGCGTGGCGGCCAACGGCGGATGCCAGAGCGGACCCGCGGCGGCGATGATGATGAGCGCCGCGAGCGTCAACCGCAGGAGCGTAAGCCACCACGGCGTGCGCGCCGGCGTTTCCTCCCGGGGCGCGATCTCGAACAGCAGCCGCGTCGCCGGAAAGTCGATGCGCCGCGGCCGCGGCGGAATCATGCGCAGCAGCCACCACAGCACCGGCAGGGTCAGTAGACCGATCAGCACCAGCGGTTCGGCAAAGCCGAGCGGCAATCCGCCGATCATGTCGGTACCCGCGACTCTGGCGCAGTGGACGGCGATGATGCAAAGTCAGCCGCGGCGGTGCCGATGCGGGCGTGCAGCGCCAACAGGAGCTCGCTCGCCGGGCGATCGGTACGATGAATAATGAAGGTCCAGCCGAGCCGGTCGGTTTCGCCGCGGATCTCGGCGCGATGCCGCGCGACCCGCGCGGTGTAATCGGCGCGCCAAGTCTCGGCGCGGCCGGCGGTGATACGGCCGCCGCCTTCCGGCTCGATGAATTCGATGCGCCCCCAATAGGGAAACGTCTCCTCGGCGGGATCGACGATCTGCACGACGTGGCCGCGCGCGCCATTGCCGGAGAGTTGCGTGATCGTGCGCCGCACTTCGGCGATGTCGCTCCATAGATCGGAGAGGAGCACGACTTCGGCGAGCGGCGCCGGCGCAAAATTCGGCGGCAGGCTCGCGCGTTCGCTGCGGTCGTGCAGGATCGCTTGCGCCATGCGCTCGACCACGTTGCGGCTGCCGGTCGGACGCAGCAGACCTGGAATGCCGACGCGTTCGCCGCCTTCGACCAGAATTTCGCCGAGCGCCAGCGTCAGCACCAGCGTGCGGTAAAGTTTTGTTTCGTGTGCGAGCTGCGAGGCGAAGATCATGGAGGGCGAGCGGTCCGGCCAGATCCAGACCGTATGTGCGGCTTCCCATTCCTGCTCGCGCACGTAGAGATGATCGTCGCGCGCTGAGCGCCGCCAATCGACGCGCGAGGCCGGCTCGCCGGAGATGAAGCGGCGATATTGCCAAAAGTTTTCGCCGGGACCGGCGCGCCGGCGGCCGTGCAGGCCGTGAATTACCGTGGCGGCGACGCGGCGCGCCTCGAGAATGAGGCGCGGCATTGCGGCGGCGAGCGTTTGGCCTTCGCCGACCGCGTGCGCAACCGCGACGCCTTCTTGCTTGCTGAGCCTCGGCTCGAGCGCCATTCGCTATCCGATCCGCGCCTTCAGGCGGCCGATCACCGCTTCCATGCTCTGGCCTTCGGCGCGCGCGGTAAACGTCAGCGCCATGCGGTGCTTGAGCACCGGTTCGGCGAGGTCAAGCACGTCGTCGATCGAAGGCGCCAGGCGCCCATCGAGCAGCGCGCGAGCGCGCACCGCGAGCATCAAGGCCTGGCTGGCGCGTGGGCTTGGTCCCCAGGCGATCAGCTTGGCGTCGGCGCTGTCGGCCGCCGGCCGCGCCGAGCGCACCAGCTGCAGGATCGCTTCGACCACGGATTCGCCGACCGGCAGCCGCCGCACCAGCCGCTGCGCGCCCATCAGTTCATCGGCGGTCATCGCCGGCTTCGGCCGCGTCTCCTCCGAGCCGGTGGTGTCGAACAAGATTTTGCGCTCGGCGTCGCGGTCTGGATAATCGACGTCGATTTCCATCAGGAAGCGGTCGAGCTGCGCTTCCGGCAGCGGATAGGTGCCTTCCTGTTCCAGCGGATTTTGCGTGGCCAGCACGTGAAACGGCTTGGGCAAATCGTGGCGGGCGCCGGCGACGGTAACGTGCTGCTCCTGCATTGCCTGCAGCAACGCCGACTGGGTGCGCGGGCTGGCGCGGTTGATTTCGTCCGCCATCAACAGCTGGGCGAATACCGGGCCGGAAATGAAACGGAAGCTGCGCTTGCCGGTCTGGCTCTCCTCGAGCACTTCGGTGCCCAGAATGTCGGACGGCATCAGGTCGGGCGTGAACTGAATGCGCCGCGCATCGAGCCCGAGCACGATGCCCAAGGTCTCGACCAGCTTGGTCTTGGCGAGGCCGGGCACGCCGACCAACAGCGCATGGCCGCCAGACAGGATCGTGACCAGCGCCTGCTCGATGACCTTGTCCTGGCCGAAGATCACGGTGCTGATGGCGGCCTTGGCGGCGCGCGCGTGCGCGGCGGTCGCTTCGGCCGCGCGCACGATCATGTCTTCGAGTTTTTCCAATCCCTCTCCGCCGGCAGCGGGCATCGTCAACTCCTTTTCCAGCTGTCTAACCCCGTTCCTTAGCCTTCGATGCGGGTGCAAGGCACGGAGACCAGCATTCACGTGGGAATCAAGCCCACTACAACCAAGTTTGCACGCTCCTTGGGCAATGCAATATATGCGCCAGCTGCAGAAAGGCAGATCAGGCGACTATTTTTTCATCTACAGCAACACAAGTTGGCTTTAGGCCTGCGCAGGCGGCAATCGCTGTTCACGATCGCGCGAGCAGGCCCGGTCGGTCGGCCCCCGGACTCTCATGTCCGACGGCAAGGTCAGGGCAAACCATGGCGAAGGAAGGGCAGGCGCGGCTCGGCTCGATCACGGACGCGCTAACGCGGACCGGCAAGGGCGGCTCGAGCCATCTGGGCCTGCCGCCGGTCGAGCACTGGAATCCGCCATTTTGCGGCGATCTCGACATGCGCATCGCCAGCGACGGCACCTGGTTCTATCTCAAGACCCCGATCGGCCGGCCGGCGCTGGTCAAGCTGTTCGCCTCGGTGCTTAAGCGCGAAGGCGACAAGTATTTTCTCGTCACCCCGGTCGAGAAGTGTGGCATCCAGGTTGACGATGCGCCGTTTCTCGCGGTCGAGCTTGCGATGGAAGAGACCTCGGCCGGCCGGGCGCTGCACTTCCGCACCAATGTCGACGACTGGGTCGCCTGCGGTCCCGAGCATCCGCTGCGCTTCGAGCCGGAACCCGGCACCGGCGGCCTCAAACCCTATCTGCACGTGCGCCGCGATCTGTGGGCCAAGGTGACACGGGCGCTGTTTTTCGATCTGGTCGAGCTCGGCGAAGAGCGCGAGGTCGAAGGCAAGGCGATGTTCGGCGTGACCTCGATGGGGGCATTCTTCGCCATGGCGCCGGCCGATCAGGTGAGGGATTTGGCGTGAACGAGCACAGTGCAATGTCGCCGGGAATCGCGGCGGCGAGCGATTTCTTCGAACGCGCGCGGAAAAAGTTGCGGCTCGACGTGCCGCTGGCGCTGAGCGACCCGGCCGCGCAAGGCATTCGCCGCGGCGATCTCGATCTCGATCCGACGCTGTGGGAGCGCGCCGGCGTGAGCGCCACAAGACCGGCCGCCGTGCTCGTGCCAATCGTCGATCGTGCCCAGCCGACGGTGCTGCTCACCCAGCGCACGGCGGAGCTCGCAAGCCACGCCGGACAGATCGCGTTTCCGGGCGGCAGCATCGACCCTCATGATGAAAGCCCGGTCGCCGCCGCGTTGCGTGAGGCCAAGGAGGAAGTCGGGCTTCCGCCGATGCTGGTCGAGCCGATCGGCTATCTCGACCTTTATCTGACATTTTCGGGCTTTCGGATTCTGCCCACCGTGGCGCGGGTGAAGCCGGATTTTTCCCTGACGCTCAATCCGAGCGAGGTCACCGAAGCCTTCGAAGTGCCGCTCGACTTTTTGATGGCGCCGGGCAATCACCAGCGCAAGACGCGCGACTGGAAGGGAATTACGCGGGAATATTATGCGATGCCGTTCGGCGAGCGCTACATTTGGGGCATCACTGCGGGTATCTTGCGTAATCTCTACGAGCGGGTTTACGCCGCATGATCCGGCCGGCACTGACTGAAATCGGGCTGTTTCTCACGCCGTTCGTGCTTTACGCGGTATTTCTGCTCGCGACCAATGCCGACGTGCTGCACGCGAAATCGTGGCCGCCGCGGCGGCTCGTCACGCTGTTGATCGCGGCGCTCGTGCTGATGATCGGCAGCTTCGTGGTGCTGGCGCAATTTTCCGGCGCGCGGCCGGGCTCGACCTACGTGCCGGCCCATATCGAGGACGGCAAGTTCGTGCCGGGCCACACGCAGTGACGGTGGGCGCACCGCTTGCCGGCGCGGCGTGGCTGCGGGACGGCGCGGTGGCGCGCCTTCTCGCTGTGCTGGATCGCGACGGCGAGGAGGCGCGCGTGGTCGGCGGCGCGGTGCGCAACGAACTTTTGCATCTGCCGGTCGGCGAGATCGACGTCGCCACCACGGCGCCGCCGCAGGAGGTGATCCGCCGCGTCACGGCCGCCGGCTGGAAAGCGGTGCCGACCGGCATCGAGCACGGCACGGTCACGGTGGTGATCGACAGCCAGCCGTTCGAAGTCACCACGCTGCGCGAGGACGTCGAAACCTTCGGCCGCAAGGCGCGCGTCAAATTCGGCCGCGACTGGGTGGCGGACGCGCAGCGCCGCGACTTCACCATCAACGCGTTGTCGGCGTCGGCCACGGGCGAGGTGTTCGACTATGTCGGCGGCCGCGACGACATCGCCGCGCGCCGCGTGCGCTTCATCGGCGACCCGGGAGAGCGCATCGCCGAGGATTATCTGCGCATTCTGCGCTTCTTCCGTTTCCATGCGCATTTCGCGTCCGGCGCGCCGGACAGCGCCGGCTTGGCCGCCTGCATCCGGGCGCGCGCCGGCCTCGAGCTGCTGTCGCGCGAGCGCGTGCGCATGGAGCTGATCAAGCTCGTAGTCGCGCCGCGCGCCGCGGCGACGCTGTGGGTCATGGCTGACACCGGCATCTTGGTCACGGTGCTCGGCGGCGTGCCTTACATCGCCAGCTTCGAGAAGCTCGCCGAACGCGAAGCGACGCTCGCCTTGGAGCCCGACCCGGTGCGCCGGCTCGGCGCGCTCGGCGTCGCGGTGCGCGAGGACGCGGAGCGCCTGGCCGAGCGGTTGCGCCTGTCCAATGCCGAGGCGGATCGGTTGTTGGTGCTTGACGGCTGGCGGCGCGTGGCGCCGTCGGCCGGCGAGCAAGCGGCGCACGCACTCCTTTATCAGCTCGGTCCGCAATCCTTTGTCGATCGCGTGCTGCTCGCCTGGAGCCGGGCGCCAGCCGACGCAAGTGACGCCGAATGGCGCGCGCTCGCCACCCTGCCGCAACGCTGGACCGCACCAACCTTCCCGCTCAAAGCCGCGCATTTCACTCGCCGCGGCGTCGCCAAAGGCCCCGCGCTCGGCGCCGCTTTGCGCGCCGCCGAGGCGGCCTGGATCGCGGCGAATTTTCCATTGGCGCGCGATGCGGTTGAGAAAATCGCGGATGACGCGGCGATGGCGGCTTGTTAGCTATGAATCTCTCCGTCCGCATCGAGCGCTGGCCGTTGGCGGGTGCGTTTTCGATCAGCCGCGGCAGCAAGACCGAAGCGGTCGTGGTGGTGGCGGAGCTTTCCGACGGCGTGCATCGCGGGCGCGGCGAGTGCGTGCCGTATGCGCGCTATGGCGAGACACCGCAGGGCGTTGTCGCGGCGATTGAAGCGATGCGCGGCACGGTGCAGGGCGGCCTTGACCGCGCTGCGTTGCAGACGGCCATGCCAGCCGGCGCGGCACGCAACGCGCTCGATTGCGCGTACTGGGATTTTGAGGCCAAGCGCACTGGTCGCCGCGTGCACGAGTTGGCCGGGCTGACCACGCCGGTGCCGCGCGTCACGGCCTACACGATCTCGCTCGCCGCGCCGGCGGCGATGGCGGAAGCCGCGGAGCGCGCGGCGGCGCGGCCGCTGCTCAAGGTGAAGCTCGGCGCCGCCGACGGCGACGATCCCAAGCGCATCGCTGCAGTGCGCCGTGCCGCGCCGCGGGCAGAACTCATCGTCGATGCCAACGAGGGCTGGAGCGAGGAGGATTTCGCGCAAAATCTTTTCGCTTGCGCCGATGCCGGCGTCACGTTGATCGAGCAGCCGCTGCCGGAAGGACGCGATGCCGGGCTGCTGCTGCCGCGCATCAAGCGGCCGATTCCGGTCTGTGCCGACGAAAGCGTGCACGAACGCGCTTCGCTCGAAGCGCTGTCCGGTAAATACGACGCCATCAATATCAAGCTCGACAAGGCAGGCGGACTGACCGAGGCGCTGGCGCTTGGCGCCGAAGCGGAGCGCCGCGGCTTTGCGCTGATGGTCGGCTGTATGGTCGCCACCTCGCTAGCCATGGCGCCGGCGCTGTTGGTCACGCAGCGCGCCCGTGTCATCGATCTCGACGGCCCGCTCCTGCTCGCCAAGGATCGCGAGCACGGCCTCTCCTATGACGGCAGGCTGGTCCACCCGGCCGCGCCGGCGCTGTGGGGTTAAGGCGCGGCAAGTCGTCATCCAGGGTGACGGCAAGCCGGATTTGGCGCACCCTCCGCCAGCCGCCCAAGAAATAAGGTCCGGGGAGGACTCGTCATGACGACACGGCGCACACTTCTCACCGTGATGGCCGGCGCGGGTGCTGCCGCTGCGCTGCCGGCGGTGTTTGCTCCGGCCCGCGCGCAGCAAAACAATTATCCGAACCGGCCGATCCGCATGATCGTGCCGTTCCCGCCCGGCGGGCCGATCGACACCATGGCGCGGCTCGTCGGCGAGCAATTGAGCGCCAGCGTCGGCCAGGTTGTGGTGGAAAACCGGCCCGGCGCCGGCTCGACGCTCGGCACCAAATACGTCGCCGCTGCGCCGCCCGACGGCTACATCATGATGTTCGGCTCGTCCGGCTCGCTCGCCGTGGCGCCGGCGCTTTACTCAAGCCTCGACGTCGATCCGCGCACGGCGTTCGCGCCGATCGCCATGGTGGCGCTGTTGCCGCACGTCTTCGTCGTCAACAACGACGTGCCGGCGCACAGCATTGCCGAGTTCATTGCCTATGCCAAAGCCAATCCGGGAAAAATCAATTTCGGCGCCGGGCTCGGCACGCCGCCGCATCTGCTCAGCACCTTGTTCAAGACCAAGGCGCATATCGACGTGGTCTACATTCCGTATAACGGCTCGGCGCAGTCGGTAACCGATCTCCTTGGCGGCCGCACCCAGTTCACCATCGACGGCCTGGTCACGCTCTATCCGCTGATCAAGGCCGGCAAGGTGCGCGCGCTCGCGATTGCGCGCGGCGAGCGCTGGCCGACGCTGCCCGACGTGCCGACCCTGGTTGAAAGCGGCTTTCCGGATTTCGTCCTCGACGCCTGGACCGGCGTGGTGGCGCCGGCCGGCACGCCAACGCCGATCGTCGACAAGCTCAATGCCGCCATCAATGCCGGCCTGAAGACGCCGGCGGCGCAAGCGAGCCTCGCCAAATTCTCCGCCATCGCCAACGCCGGCTCGCCGGACGATTTCAAGCGCTTCCTTGCCGAGCAGATGCAGCGATGGGCCGGCATCGTGAAGCTGGCCGGCGCGCGGATCGACTGAGTTTTCCCGCCCGCGCGGCTTTCGCCTCGGCAGCCGTCGCCGGGCTGTGCTATCGTGATTCCGGGCGAGACTGCGTTCCTTAGGTCCGCTGTTCGCGTTGCGTTGCGTAACGTGCGTTTGCTTGACGCCGACGTGGTGTAACGCCGATGTCCACCGATCCATCCACCGCCGCTTTCGCGCGGCTCGATGCCGCCGCCGACGAGTCGCGGCCGCTTGCGGCGGCGCAGCTGCTTGACATCGCGGAGCTTATAGCCGCGCTGGCTCAGATTGAGGCGATGCTCGCCGGAGGTGCCGAAGGTTCGGAGGGCTCGGCCGCGATCGAGCGCATTGCCGACATCGCCTTCGTCCTGCACGAGCGCGACGTCGAACGCTCGCTGTGCGATGCGCTCGATGCGGCGGTGCGCGATATCGGCGCGGCGGACGCGCTCAAGCGGACGAGCGCGCAGCGCGCGCGCGAGGCGGCTGCGCTGTTGCGCGAGCTGACGCGCGCTCTCAACGAGATGGTCGCGATGGTGGATGTCGAGCAGCCGCAGCCGGCCGGGATTGTGGCTGATGCGACACTGTCGTCGAGCAGTGTTCCGGCCGTGCAGGACAGGTCAGATGCTGAAGCGATGGGCGAAGAAGAGTTGGCGGCGCCGACCGGATTGTTCGACGCCGATATGCCGGAGGATGACGCGTTCGCGCTGACCGTCGCGGAGTTGGCGGAATCGCTGCCCGAAGGAGCGGCCGCCGCGCCTGTGGATTCATGGCACGAGGCCGCGGAACCCCTCGCGTCGTTGGAGACGTCGGCGCATTCTGAAAATGGGGCGGACGAGGAGACGATCGAAGCGTTCCAGCCCGACGGCGTCATCGACAGCGCTACCGCGGCTGAAGAAAATTTGCAGGAGCATGGCTCGGACGGGCAGTCGGCGGCGGTGGATGCGGTTCTTGGCGCCGGAGCGAGCGAGCATGTCGTTCTGCCCGAACCGTTCTTCGACGAACCGGCTGCCGAGCCGGATCGCCCCGCGATGGACGAAAGTTCCGCCTCGCAAATAACGGCAACCGCCGTTGTGGAATACGATCGAGGACCGCCCGTTACGGAGCTGAATGAAAGCGAGCCGGTCGATGGGCTCCCACCCGCCGCGGCGGACGATGAAGCTCCGGCGCAAGATGAGCAAGGCGCCGTGCCTTTTGAAGTCGCTCCCGAGCCTGCGGCGTCGCAGCCCGCCGTCGACCCGAACGAGGATCCGGGCGATCTGTTCGAGCCGGACGCCGATCCGCGGTTGCCGTCGGTCATGCCGGTGCCGGCCGCGATTGTTGCGCCGTGGAGCGATCGCGAAGCCGCTCCTGCATCGATTCCGCTCGATGTTCTGCCGCCTACCCCCGCGATGGAGGGCGCCGAAGCGCAGCCCGCGTCCGCATCGGCGCTACGGCTTCCTCCCGTAGCGCCGGCTGACGCAGCGCCACAGCCGCCGCCAAGCGATCCGCTCGCGCCGATACGCGCGCTGAGCGCGGAGGAATTGATCGCGCTGTTCAGCTAGCGACGATCGCCGGCGTTACTTTCTCGTTATTTTCTGCGCCGGTGTGGATGGTGCGAGCAAAAGCCGCAGCGTCAAATTCAATCTGCTATGCTTGGCGCAAGTGATTCGCGTCAGCCGGCACGCGAATTGCTTGATCTCACAGATGCGGATCGACAATCAGGCGATCAACGGGCGGCATGTAAAGCATGTGCTCAGCGTGCTCCAGGTCTGAGGACCTCGTTTGTGGTCCGCGCATGACGATGGACTGGAGGCCAGAATGCACAGACTCATCGGGCCTGCGGTAGCGGGCATCGCGTTGTGTACCAGCGCGTTCGTTTCCACTCAGCTTTCGGCGCGTGACGACGGCCGATTCGCCAACTCGCCGCTCAAACCATGGTTCGACAGACTCGCCAGCGGCAAAGGCTTGTGCTGCTCGTTTGCCGACGGGGTCAAAGTCGAGGATGTCGACTGGGACACCCAGGACGGCCGCTATCGGGTGCGGCTCGACGGCCGCTGGATCGTCGTGCCCGACGCTGCGCTGGTGACCGAGCCGAATAAATTCGGTCCCGCGGTGGTGTGGCCGTATCAGGACGCGACCGGCGCGACGCAGATCCGCTGCTTCATTCCGGGCTCGGGCGCCTGATTTCAGCGCAGCGCGCGCTGCGGCACGGCGGCAAGCTCACGCCACCAGCCGAGAGAACACATCCGGGTCGACGTTGCCGCCGGACAGCACGGCGACCGCGACCTTGCCCTTGATGTCGATCTTGCCGGTCATCAGGGCGGCGAGCGCCACGGCGCCGCCCGGCTCGACCACGAGCTTGAGCTCGGCGAAAGCGAACGCCACGGCAGCCGCGACTTCTTCGTCGCTCGCCGACACGCCGGCGCCGACCAGCGAGCGATTGATCGCGAACGTCAACTTGCCGGGCATGCGCGCCATCAAGGCGTCGCAGATGGTGCCAGTGAGCGCCGCATTCGCTTCGCGCTCGCCGCTCTTGAACGAGCGGGCGTGGTCGTCGAAGCCGGCCGGTTCGGCAGTGTAGAGCGCCGCATTCGGCACGCGCGCCTTGACGGCGAGTGCGATGCCGGCCGTCAAGCCGCCGCCCGAGGCGGTGATCACCACCACGTCGGGCTTGAGCCCGAGCGCGCTCAAATCCTCGACGATCTCGCGGCCGGCGGTGCCTTGGCCGGCGATGATCAGCGCGTCGTCATAGGGCGGCACCAGGGTGGCGCCGCGGCGCGCGGCGATGTCCGCGGCGATCGCTTCGCGATCGTCGCTGGCGCGGTCGTAGAGCACGACCTCGGCGCCGAACGCCGCCGTGCGCTCGCGCTTGGCGCGCGGCGCGTCGCTCGGCATCACGATCACGCACGGCATGCCGAGGAGCCGCGCCGCCGCGGCAACGCCTTGGGCATGATTGCCGGACGAAAACGCGACGACGCCGGTCGAGCGCCGCTCCGAAGGGATCGCGGCGAGCTTGTTGTAGGCGCCGCGAAATTTGAACGAGCCGGTGCGCTGCAAGGTCTCGGCTTTGAGAAAGACGCGGCCGCCGGTCATGGCGTCGAGCGTCGGCGAAGTCAGGAGCGGCGTGCGCAGCGCGATGCCGGCAAGCCTGAGCGCGGCCTCGTCCACGTCCGCAGGCGTCGGCAGGTGCAGCGGCACGTCCATGCCGCTAACCGTAGCGCCGCGATTGCGGCGTGGGCAAGGGGAGGGCGGCGAAATCAAATACGCCTGCGGACCGCGGGGTCAATCGCAAGCGCTTTACTGTCGATGACAGAAAGCCGTTGATCGCAACGGCTGCCGTGTGTTTCGAAAGGACTTCGCTGTCACGGACGCTAAGCCGCGGGGCCAATTAACCTTCCGTGAAACGTACATTTTGTGTGATGCAGGTCACAGGCCGAAAACGAATTTGAGATAATCTGCTCGTTATCAGATTCGTCGCAGCCAAACACGGTGGATACCATGCTCGCAGAGATCTTTATGCTTCGCTTAGAAGCTATCGCCCGTGCAAACCAAAACGAGAGTCCGGGCGACGCGCGTTTTGTAAGGTTTGATCCTGCGGCAGCCTTTGAATTCAGGAATCCGCGGGATGGCAGCCGGCCATCCAGCAAAAGCCACTAGTAACTGTGGCGAACTACTCGAACCTTCCGGCCGCGTGCGCCAGCATGGTGTAGACCTTGCCGGTGTCGGAGGTCAGGTAATTGCGCGCCACCGCCGGGCCGCGCTCGCCGCGCGACACGTCGTCCAGGAGGCGCTCGAACTCGTGGATGTAGTGTTCGACGGTCTGCCGGAATTCCGGGTCGCTGCGGTATTTGTTGCGGATTTCCTCGAACGCCTTCTGGCCTTGCGCGGTGTACAGGCGGCGGTCGCCGATGCCGCGTTCGCCGCGCTGGTAGCGCTCCCACAGTTCGACGGTGGCTTCGTGGTCGATCATCCGCGCAATGTCGACCGACAGCGATTCCAGCGAGCCGACGGCCTCGCGCGGTGCGCGGCCGCCCGACGGCGAGATCGGCGGCGCGTCGTCGCGCTCGCGCGAGGCGCGGGTCAAGAGATCGCTGAGCCAGCCGCCATTGCGGCCGTTGCCCGAGGCATCCTTGCCGCCCTGGATCGGGCTGAGCGAGGGCGCTTCGGGGCGGCGCGTCGGCGCGCCGGTGATGTCGCGGTTCGGCCGCATCGGCGCGCCGACCGGCTCGGAGCGGACCGGCCGCGGCTGGGCGCGGGCGCCGCCCGCCGCATAGGCCGGCTCGGCTTCGCGCCGCACCGGCTCGACCGCGTCGAGCGCGCGGCCGTGGCGGGCGACGATACGGTTGAGCTCGGCCAAGGCCTCGATCTGGTCGACGATGACGCGCCGCATCTGCGCCGCGCTGTCGGCGGTCTCCTGCGGCAGTTCGAACACGCCGCGCCGCAGCTCGGCGCGCGTCGCCTCGAGCTCGCGCTGCATTTCCGCGGCCATCTGCTTCATGCCCTGCATGATGTCGGCAAAGCGCTCGGCGGCCTGGGTGAACATGGCGTGCGCCTCGCCGGACGACTCCGCATAGATCGCGCTGAGCGCCGCGCTGGTACGCTTGCGCTGCTCGTCGACGGCCGAGCGCACGATCTCGAACTGCTGCTCGATGGTGTGCACGCTTTCGTTGCTGGTCTCGGCGACGATGCTGGCGATCTCGCGCGCGCGCGCCGTTGAGGAATCGAGCGATTCGTCGAGCAGCCCGGAGAAGCGCCGCAGCCGCTGCTCGAAATCCTCGGTGCGGGCGTCGAGCGTGGCGACCAGCGCCTCGATCGAGGCGTGCCGGCTCGCGACCGAATCCTCGCTGCGCCGGTTGCTCCGCTCCAGAAGCTCGACTGCCTCGGCGAGCGAGCGGCCGTGCGTGCTGAACTGGGTGGCGAGCTCGCTCAAGTCGCGCAGCACGCTGACCGTGGTGCGGTTGAACAGGCCGAGTTGCTCTTCGACCTTGGCAGTGGCGGCGCCGCTCCTGGTGTTGAGCTCGTTCATGGCGGCGACGAATTCGGAGACGCGCGATACCATGGTGTGCTCGATCGCGTTCATGTTCTCGTGCGCGCCGCTCAAGACCTCCTGCAGCAGGATGTTGGCTTCGCGCAGCCGCTCGAACAGCGCGGTGGAATCCGTGCGCAGCATGCCGTGGGTTTCCATCATGTCGGCGATGGTGGCCGCCGCGGTCTGCTTCGATTCCTCGACCGCGGTGCGGGTGGTGTTGTGCAGGTCCTGCATGGTGCGGGTGATCGCCGTCTTGGCGGCATCGGCGACGCCCTGGGTGCCTTCCTGGAATTGGCTGAGCGTGCGGGTCACCGCCGTGGTGGCGTTCTCGCCGGCTTCGTTGATGAGCCGCGCGATCTCCTCGCTGTTGTCCATCATGGTCTGGGTGAAGACGAAGCCCTTGGCCTCGATCGCCTTCACTGCCTGATCGGTGACGCGGCCGACCTCGGCGGCGAATTGCTCGCCCTTGCCGGCCAGCGCCGTGACCAGATCGCTCGATTTCTGATCGAGCACCCGGCTCATCTCGCTGGATCGCTCGTCGAGTACCCGGCTCATCTCGCCGGATCTCTCGTCGAGGGCGCGGGTCAGATCGCCGACGCGCTGGGTAACCGCGGCATGAATCTCGTCCGCCCGGCCGGTGATGTTGCGGGCGATGTCGGTGCTCATGGTGACCAGCGTACGCTCGGCGTCGCCGGCCGAACGGCTTATGGCATCGGCGCTGGCGCGCGCGGTCTGCGCCATGAGCTCCGCCGCATTCGTCGACGTGAGCTTGATGGTCTCGCTCGCGGTGGTCGCGCTCTTGCCGATCGCGCTAGAGGCCGAGGCGGCGCTTTTGCTGACAAGATCGTTGGCCGAAGCGGCGCTCTTGCCAAGCAGGTCGCTGACCGTAGCGACGCTCTTGCCAAGCAGGTCGCTGGCCGTAGCGACGCTCTTGCCGACGAGGTCGCTCGCCGAAGCGGCACTCTTGCCGAGGACGTCGCTGGCCGAAGCGGCGCTCTTGCCGATCAGATCGTTCGCCACCGTGGTGGTTCGTTTGATTGTCTCGGTGAGCAAGGCGGCGCTCTTGCCGAGCGTGTCGCTGCTCGTCGTCGTGGTCTTGTCGATCGCCGCGCTGGCGGCGGCGGCGCTCTTGCTGATCGTGCCGCTCAGCGAGGTGGCGCTGCGGTCGAGCGAAGCGGTCGCGTCGGCGGCGCTGCGGTTCAACGCTTCCGTCACCGCGGCGGTCGCGGCCACGCTCTTGCCGAGCGAATCGGTGGTGATGGCAAGGAGCTGGCTGAGGGCGCGCTCGGCTTCGGCCGAATTCGATTTCACCGCGTCCGACAGCGCAACAAGACGGGAATTGAGCAGGTCGGCCGCGGCGCGACTGCTGGAATCCATCTCGCGGATCACGGCCTCGGTGCGACCGACGAGCAGCTGCTCGAGCTGGCCGATGCGGCTATCGAGCGTGCCGGCGACTTCCTTGGCGCCGGCGCCGAGCGTGCTGTCGATCGCCGCGACGCGCTCGCTCACCATGTCGGCGAGTTTCTGGCCGCGGCTGTCGATGACGTTGGCGACGTCGCTGACGCGCCTGTCGACGGCGGCGACCACTTCCTTGCCGCCCTCGGCCAGCGTCTTGGCAATATCCATGACGCGCGTCGACAGCGCCTCGGTGAGCGCCTCGGTGCGGGTGTCGAGCGTTTCCTGGAAACGCGACAGCCGCTGGTCGAGCGAGGTGGTGACCTCGTTGGCGCGGGCGGTGACGCGGTTATCGAAGCTGTCGATGTAGCTGCGCATCGACTCGGAGACGTCCTGGGTGCGGGCGCCGAGCCGTTCGACGAGTTCGGAGCCGTAGGTCTTCACCGTGCGGTCGAACTCGCTCAAATGCCGGGTGATGAGGTTGCCGAGCGTGGCGGAGTCGCGTGAGATCTTCTCGCCGAGCTCGACGCCGGAATGGCTGAACATGTCCTCGTAGGCGGCAAGCCGCGTCGCCAGCATCTCCTTCATGGCGTCGCTGCGCGAGGTGATGGCGGAAACGAGCTGCTCGGCGCTTTCGCGCACCGAGTCGGTCATGTTGTTGCTGCGCGTCACCATAGCGTCGGTGATGCGGGTGCCGACTTGTTCGAGCTTGCTCGCCAATTCGCCGCCGCGCAGGTTGAGATCGAGCACGAGCGACTCGCCGGAGGTGCGCAAAGTCGAGTTGACCTCCTCGGCGCTGGCCGCGATCCGCTCGGCGATCTGGCTCGACGTGTCGACGATCGAGTCGGAGAGTTCCTGCGACCGGCCAACCATCATGTCGACAGTGGCCAGCGCCTTTTCAGAGAACCCGTCGGTGACGCGGTCGAGCCGCGCGGTGAGCATGTCCTCGATGCCCTGGGCGATCTCGGCGAATTCCTCGCCGATGTGATCGGTCTTGAAGCTCAAGCTCGAGGTCAGCCGGTCGCTCGCGGTCGCGATCGCCCGCGAGGTTTCGGCGCTCGTATTCTCCAGCCGGTCGAGCAGATCGCTGCCGCGCACCGAGAGCTGCTGAATCATGTTATCGCCGACCTGGCCGAGCGACAGCGTGATGTGCTCGCCCTTTTCGGCGAGCGAAAGGGTGATGCGTTGCGCGGCGTCGTTGACCTGCTGGCCGACCAGATCGCTGATGGTCGACAGATCCTGGGTCAGATCGATGTGGACGTTGTTGATGGCGGAGCGCACCTGCTCGGCCTGGCCGACCAGCGTGTCGCGCTGGTTGGCGAGATCCTGGATGAGGCCGCGGATACGCGCTTCGTTGTCGCCGTAGGTGCGCGCGAGCGCCGCGACTTCGTTCTGCACCAGGGTTTCCAGCTCGCTGGCGCGGGCGAGCGCGCGCTCGACGCCGTCGCCCATGGCCGCCACTTCGCGGCGGATCGCCTGGCCGACACTGACGATGGAATCCTGCGCCACGCTTTCCGGCTCGGCGAGCCGCATGGCGACACCCGCCATGGCTTGCGCGATCAACCGCAACTCCTGGCCGCGCCAGGCCATGTGCGCCACGCCGAAGAAGAAGATGATCGGCAACAGCGCGGCGGCGCCGACGCCAAGCGCGATGGCGGCGAGCGAATGGCCCGGCCCCACGGCGGCATAAAATTCCGGAAGATAGGCCCACGACAGCGCGAGGCAGCCGAGCACCCAGGCGGCGGAGAACACCGCGGCGACGAAGTAGGACGTCCGCGCCGGCCGGCGCTGCAGCGCCTGAAGAATTTGGCCGATCGATTGCCGATCGTCGTTAGCGGCGCCGCGCCCCTGCACGCCAAGGTCGCGTGTGCCGACCGGGTCGGCGTCGAAGTGGTCGCGGTAGGACGGCGGCGGGGCGGCGACCCTGCGCTCGTCGTGGTGGCTGGCAGGCGGCTCGGCGACCGCCTCGGCCGCCGGCGGCTCCTCGTCATCGCGAATGTTGAGCGCTTCTTGGATCGCCGACAGTGCCGCTTCTGTCGGATCGATCGTCTTCTTCGGATTATTCGCCATGTCGGTCGTCGCCTCGCGTGTTACGCCGGACTAGGACGGCCCGAAATCCGGGCCGCGCCACGAGCGCGTGATCGTCTACGTTCACTACCGCGTGCGAGGGCCCCCGCCCTCATATTGCAGTCCCGTAGTCCATCCTATCGGGTTGGGACATCGAAGGAAACTGCGCCGGTACCATGCTTTTCATCATCGTTAACGGTTTGCTTACCATACCATCGGCGGCCGCCGGAGAGCAGCACTTTTGCCATGGTGATGCAGACAATACGGCCGGCTTGGGGCCTCGAGCGCAAAAAAGCCGGATTGTGTGAGGTTCCCGACCTTGGGCGGTGGATAAGTGCTTCGCCACGGCCGGGTGGGCGCTGCCCTGTAGGAATTCGCTCACCAGTCCGACGAAAGAAGGCTTGGTCCGCGGACTGTGGCGCCCAGATTTTACGCAGTTTTTCCGGGCAGCGCGGCAAACTTCCATCTGCGCAAAGACTTGCGGCGCAAGCCTGCAGCAAAGGCTTGGCCAAGCGGGCGCGCAAGGGAGGGCGTTATGGGTGCTCAAGGTTTGCGCGTGACCGCTGCGGTGCAGCGTCAGGGGGTCATCGATGAGGAACATCTCGGGCAGATGACGTTCGGCGACCGCCGGCTGGAACGCGAAGTTTTGGAGATTTTTCGCCGCCAGGCCGCGATCATGCTCGGCCGCATCAGCGGCAGCGAACCTGCAGTTGCGTCTATGGCGGTGCACACGCTCAAGGGCTCCGCGCGCGGCATCGGGGCTTGGCGCGTGGCGCGGGCCGCAGAGCGGCTGGAGCAAGCTTGCGCTGAAACGGAGCGGAGCGCGGCGATCGGCGAACTCACCGCCGCGACGGTCGAGGCCCGGGCGGCGATCGATGCGCGTCTGGAAGATTATTCCAATCCCGCTGCGGACCGACGTTGATCTGTTCTCTTCGCCCGCACTGGCGCTGTCCGGCGTGAGCCTATAGAAAAAGCCCGCTATCAGCCCGGCTTCCTGCAGCGTCGTCCGCACGCGGCGCCGGGTCGGCTATCCGCGTTAATCATCCAGCCATGGTCAAAATCACTTACATCGACAACGAAGGCACCGCGCGCACCGTCGACGGCGAAGTCGGCGCCACCGTCATGGAGACGGCGATCAAGCACGGCGTTCCCGGCATCGAGGCCGAATGCGGCGGCGCTTGCGCCTGCTCGACCTGCCACGTCTATATCGAGGAAGAATGGCGCGAGAAGGTCGGCGAGCCCTCGCCGATGGAAGAAGACATGCTCGATTTCGCTTTCGAGGTTAAGCCCAACTCGCGCTTGTCATGCCAGATCAAGGTGCGCGAGGACCTCGACGGATTGACGGTGCGCACGCCGGAGCGCCAAGCCTGAAATTTGCGGAGCATCCAAACGAGCAGAACGAATCCCAGCATTGCTGGAACAATTTCAGTAGCGCTGCGCGCCGGCTAATACTCTTCCCCTGCGGTAGCGAGCACGCTAGACACACGCCACCTTATCAGGATCGCATCCATTGCCCTTATCGTACACGAGCACGACACGACATGAGTGAACCCATCAAAACCGATGTTCTCATTATCGGCGCCGGGCCGATCGGCCTGTTTGCCGTCTTCGAGCTCGGACTGCTCGACATGAAGACGCATCTTGTCGACATCCTCGACAAGATCGGCGGCCAGTGCGCCGAGCTTTATCCGGAAAAGCCGATCTACGACATTCCCGGCGTTCCGTTTACCAGCGCGCAGGGACTGGTCGATTCATTGCTGGAGCAGATCAAGCCGTTCAGCGCCCAATATCATCTCAACGAGATGGTCGAGAGCGTGGAAAAAATCGGCGAGCCGCTGTTCCGCGTGCGCACCGATCAGGGCACCGAATTCGAATGCAAGATCGTCGTCATCGCCGCCGGCGGCGGATCGTTCCAGCCGAAGCGGCCGCCGATCCCGGGCATCGAGCCGTATGAGGGCAAGTCGGTGTTCTATGCGGTGCGCAAGATGGACTCGTTCCGCGGCAAGCGCATTCTCATCGTCGGCGGCGGCGACAGCGCGCTCGACTGGACGCTCAATCTTGCGCCGCTGGCGAGCCATTTGACGCTGCTGCACCGGCGCAGCGAGTTTCGCGCCGCCCCCGACAGCGTCAACAAGATGATGGCGCTGGTCGGCGAAGGCAAAATCGACTTCGTGCTCGGCCAGGTCACTTCGCTGAAGGGCAACGACGGTCAGATCAGCGAAGCCCTCGTCAAGACCAGCGACGGCTCGACTTTCGATATCGCCTGCGACGTCATGCTGCCGTTCTTCGGCCTGACCATGAAGCTCGGCCCGGTCGCCAACTGGGGCCTCGAGCTGAAGAACAACGAGCTCATTCCGGTCAACACCGAGAACTTCGAAACCAGCGTGCCGGGCATTTTCGCCATCGGCGACATCAACTGGTATCCCGGCAAGCTCAAGCTGATCCTGTCCGGCTTCCACGAGGCGGCGCTGATGGCGCAGAAAGCGCATCGCTACGTCTATCCGGACAAGCGGCTGGTGTTCCAGTACACCACCTCGTCGACCAGCCTGCAGAAGAAGCTCGGCGTGACGCCACCGCCGACGCCACCGCCGGTGAAGGTGTAACGGAAGTACCTTAGGTCGCCGCTACGGCGTAGCTGATGGACGCGAAGGCAGCGGCACGGGCGGCGTTGGCGCCGGACCGTTTTGCGGATCGGGCGCCGCCGCCGGCGCTGGATTGAGCGGCGGCAGCGGTTCGGCACTTACCGCCGGCGGCTCCGGCAGTCCGAGCACGCCGCGCACGGCGGGCAGCGCCGCGTCGGCCATCGCCGCGTAACCTTCCGCCGTCGGATGCACCGCGCCGCCATAGACGGCGCTGACCACGCCCCAGAGCGCATCGTGAATGTCGGTCGGCTTCAACGTGACGGGGATGCCTTCCGGGTAGGTCATCGCGGTGAAATAGCTGTCGTTTGCGGTCCTGATCCAGCGCCCGCGCGAGGCATAGGGCCGATAGTCGCTGGCCGGATGCGAGCAGGCCAGCGGCTCCTCGGCGGCAGTGACCAGATTGGGGACGAAGCTCGTGCCGTTGGGCGAAAAGCAATCGCGGTCGAACGCCGGATCGTCCGGCGCGTGCACGCACATGCCGTGCTTCTCGAATTCGACCTGGTGGCTATCGACGAACGTCATGCGGTCCTTGAGCGGATCGCGGCAGATCTGGCTGCCGTCGCAGGTCGCCAGCGCCTTCAAGGCCGGAAGAAATTTTTGGTCAACGAATGCGGCGGCGCCGCGCAGCCGCTCGGCGTCGGCGCCAAATGCCGGGTGAACGTCGAGGCCGTCGCGGCCGCCGGGGCAGGGCTGGTTTGGCGCCTGCATCGCCGGGTTGGCGTAGGATACGTAGACGACGCGCGCCAGATTGCCGTCGACGAACGGCTTGAGCGCCGCGCGCAGCCGGGCGAAATTGCCGGGCAGGTCCCGATCGAGCGCGTGTTGTGCATCCTGTACGCTGACGATGCCGCCGCCTCGGCCAAGGATCAGCCGTTCGGTGGTCGCCTCGACGATGACGTTGCCGACGAGCGACGCGAAGCTGATGTCGTTGGCGCCGACGGTCAGTAGCGCCATGTCGAGCGTGCGCTGCGGCTGCACGCGGCGCGCCGCCGCCATCAGGTCTTTCAGCTCGGAAAGCTGCGCCGGCGAACCGCCGGGGCAGCTGTCGATGCCGACGGCGGCCGGGCAATCATCGGTCTGCTGGCTGCCGAACATGCCGGCATCGATCGACGCGCCGGTGCAGGCGAGCGGTAGAAACGTCACGGCGATGTGCCGCTGCTCCACCGCGAGCGCCAACGCGGTGCGCAGCTGATACGAGTACAGCGAGCGATGGCAGGCCGGGCTCATCCAGCGCGCGCCGTGCCGCGCCCAGTCCTGGGCGGCGCTCTCGCTCGCCGGGCCGTTCTCGCACGAGTGGTCGCCGACAAAGCCGGCGCGGCTCGGCCGAAAATATTGCGTGCCGGTGCCGAAGCGGCGAAAGCAGAAACTGCCGTCGAGCCGCACCGCGCGATCCGGATCGCCTTCGCCGGCCGCGATGGAATCGCCGAGGCCGGCGATCAGCACGTCGCGGACCGCGATCTCGGTCGCGACCCGCTGCGCGGTGCCGTCGCCAAGCGGAATATCGACGGTGGCGACGGTGGTTCGGCCGTAGCGCACGCGCAGCTTGACCTCATCCTCGCAGGCGGCGGTCATTTGGCGCAGCGGTCCTTCGCCGTCATCGAAGGTCCACGCGCAAGTGGCGCCCGCCGGCACCGGGCCGGATAGAAAGACCCCGATCGGATGATCGCGCGGCGCCAGATAGTTTTCGCTGACGCCGTCGCGTTCGCAGGTCTGCAACAGCTTGCCGAAATTGTCGACGCACAGGTGGTCGACTACATCGCGTGCCCAGCCCAAGCCGCCGCTGGCGCGTTCGAGCCGGCGCTCGGCGGCAAGCACGCCGTCGCCGCGGTACGCCGCGACCTGGCCCATGAAATCGGCCTCGTTGCGAAACAGGCGGAACCGGTTCTTCACCTCCCAGGCGATGTGAAAATTGCCGGTGTCGGCGAGCTGGGCCAGCGCCGCATCGACCGGCGCAACGACGAGGAACGCGGCGAGAACGACCGAAAAACGCATGGGCTTTCGCGGGGCAGGGTTAACGCCGAACCTTTAGCATGAGCGTTGCGGCGGAAATGTGAGGCTGACTGACTCCGAAGTGTTGCCCAAAAGCCGCGGCCGGGCGCTTCCTGGCAGCTCGGCGGGGTCGCTTTGGTGACATTCATCCTGCGTTCACGTTGGCTCTGACACCTTTCCGCGGGCTTTTCTCAAGCCCAGGTCCCCACCGCAATAAAGCCTCCCCGGGGTCGCGTCGCCACCTGTTGCCGTCCGGTCACTCATGCTCGATGTAACGCAATCTCCCGGTGTGGTCTTCGACCTGGCGCCAGCGCAGCCCGCGGTTGAGGGGCTGGCGCCGCGCCGCGTCAAGTTCGGCCGGCGCGCGATCGCGGCTCTGTTCGTCGCGCTGTTGGCGATGACGTCGATCCCGATCCTGCTGCATCCGCTGCCGCCGCTGTCCGACTACGTCAATCATCTGGCGCGCATGCACGTCATTGCAGCGATCAACAGCGATCCTGATCTGGCGCGCTATTACGAGATCGACTGGCAGGTCATTCCCAATCTGATGATGGATTTGATCGTGCCGCAATTCGAGCGGTTCATGAACGTGTACCTGGCCGGACAGGTTTATACGGTTCTGAGCTTCGCGCTGATCGTGTCGGGGACGCTGGCGCTGCACCGCCAGCTGTGCGGCCGCTGGTCGCCGTTGCCGCTGCTGGCGTTCGCGCTCTTGTACAACAACGTCTTTCTGGTCGGTACGATGAACTACGTCGCCGGCATCGGGCTCATGCTGTGGGCGGTCACGGCGTGGATCGCGCTGCGAGAGCGCAGCTGGCTATTGCGGCTTTCGGTTTCGACGCTGTTCGTGCTGGCGCTGTTCTTCTGCCATTTGTTTTCGCTCGGCGTTTACGGCTTGGCGCTGCTCGCTTTCGAGCTGCATCGGCTGTGGACCTCGTACGTGCAGCTGCGCAGGACCTCGCCCGTTGCCGCGCGCCGCCGCTTGCCGGCGCTGCTGGCCGACTTCGTCGCGACCGGCCTGCCGTTCCTGCCGGTGCTGCCGCTTCTGATGATGAGCCCGACCTGGGGGCTGTGGCAGGGCCTGTCCTGGGAGCTTGCCGGCAAGATCGATGGCTTGATCTACGTGATCGAGGTGTACTCGCACTCGGTCGCGCTGTTGCTGATCGGCATCCTCGCGTTCCTGGTCGGCTGGGCGTTGCGCGATCGCGCGCTGTCGTTCCACGCTTTCGGCATCGCGGTGCTGGCGGTCGGCGCCGTCATCTACATGGCGCTGCCGCGCATGCTGTTCGACACCTACATGGCCGATCAGCGTCTGCCGATCTCGCTCGCTTTCATCCTGCTTGCCTGCGTCGACCTCGACCTGCGCCAGCGCGCCGTGCGGATCGGCGCGATGATTGCGGTGTTTGCGCTCACCGCCATCCGGGTGGCTGAAGTCGAAGACAAATGGCAGCAACTGTCGTCCGGTATCCAGTCGTTCCAGCAATCGGTGCAACTCATCGAGCGCGGCTCGAAGGTCATGGTCGCCTATGCGGATCCGGACGACGGCAGCGCCTTGCAGGATTACGGCCTGGTCCACGCCGACTGCATCGCGCTGATCGATCGCTCGGCGCTGGTGACCACCGAATTCACCGTCATGGGCAAGCAGGTTCTGCACGCCCGGCCAGAATATCGCGGCCGCATCGACGCCGTGGACGGCACGCCGCCGGGAATAGACCAAATGGTCGATTTCATCGACCGCCCGAATTCGGGCGCCGGCCCTTACTGGCGACATTGGACGACCGATTACGATTATCTCTATGTGCTCTTCACCGACGGCAATTTCGAAAATCCCGATCCGGCGCGTCTCGAGCCGATCTTCGCCGGGCGACGCTTCATGCTCTACCGCATCCAGCACTCGCAGATCGCGGCGGCCGGAAAGCCGACGAAGTAATTTGCGAGAGGCCCAGCGTACCGTTTCATTGATCGCGTTGTGCCGTCGATCACACGGCAGCTGTTGCGATCGACGGCTTTCTCTGATCGCTGCTCGGCTTTTTCTCGTTCCGACCCGGAGCCCGGCTCACTCCCCGTTACCGTTGCCGGCGCCGGCGCGCATCGCGGCTTGTGCGGCCTTGGCGATGTCGGGCGGCATGGCGAATGCATCGTTCAGAATTTGCGCCACCCGAGCGCCGCTGATTTCGCGGATCTCCAGGCCTTCTTTCTCGGCTTGCGCGATGAAGCCCGGATCGTCCATGGCGGCATGAAACGCCGCGCGCAGCGCCGCGACCCGCTCGGCCGGCACGCCCGGCGGCGCCAGGATCGGGCGGTCCATGCCGAGCGGCGAGAGCACCAGCCGCAAAATGTTCTTGGTCCGCGCGTCCTTGGCGAATTCCTCGATGGTCGGTGTGGCGGGAAACAGCGGATTGCGCGCGGTGGCGATCTGTATGGGCACGTTCACCTTGTGCTGCGGAAACCAGTCCGGCCGCGTTGAGCGGATCGAGGAAATCAGTCCGCCGCAGCGGCCCTGCACCTCGCCGCGCTCCATCGCCAGATAAATGTCGTTGCCGCCGGTATAGCCGGCGATCACCTTGATCTTGGCGCCGAACAGGTTGTCGAGCATGATCGGCATGGTTTCCATCTGCGAGCCGGCGCCGGTCGAGCCGACCGTGAACGGCTTTTTCAGCATGTCCGCCCAGCTGGCGATGCCGGACGTATGCCAGGCGACGCAGATGCCGGTCGAGGCGTCGATGCTGCCGATCCAGTTCATGCGGCGCGGATCGAAATTCGCCGCCTTGATGCCGTAGAGCGGCGCAAACGGCACGCTGGAATGGACGAGGCCGAGCGTGGTGCCGTCCTTCGGTGCCACCGCGTTGAGATAGAGCATGGCGCGGATGCCGCCGCCGCCCGGCATGTTCTGGATGACGATGTTCGGATTGCCGGGAATGTGCGCGGCAAAGTACGGTGCGAACGCTTGCGCGTAGCTGGCATAGCCGCCGCCGGCGCCGGCGCTGAGGATCCAGGAGATCGAGCGGCCGCGATAAAAATCGGCAATCGGATCGGCACGTGCCGCAAGGCAAGCGCAGAGCGTCAGCGCCAACACGACAAGGCCGCGACGCATCGCAGCACTAGAATATGGCGCCTGTAACTTGTTTCGAGGCTTGCGTCGTTGCTTAACCTCTCCCCGGAGGGGAGAGGTCGAGCGAGCCAACGGGTCGGCGCGTAGCGCCGCCCGATGACAAGCGCGGCGAGCGAGGGTGAGGGGGTTCGGAAGCTGCAGAATATTTCTCAAACTTCCGAACCCCCTCATCCCAACCCTCTCCCCTGCGGGGAGAGGCAGTGCGCCATGCCAGCGATTGCGCCTCAACCTAAGTCGTCCTGCTCTACGCGGCGGCGACGTCGAGCAGCACGCCATCGCAATCGGCCATCTGGTGCTGGCCGAGCGGGCAGGAGCGGCGGAACAGTTCGAGCAATGCCTTGCCTTCGGCGCCGGTGCCGACCGGCGCCGGCGCGAGCAGCGGATTCTCCGCGGCGATGCGCTCGACGTCCTCTTGGAATTTCTCGACGCTCTCGACCGTAAAGCCGATGTGGTCCATGCCGGCGGTGATGATGCCGGTGCCCTCGTAGTCGGTGATGTCCCACGGCATGATGACGAGCGTCATGTGGCCGTCGGTCAGATAATGGTTGCGGTCGCCGGCGTCCTTGTTGGCCGGCATCAGCTCGAAAACGTCGCGGTAGAACTCCGCCATGTCGTCGGGGCGCATGGTGCGCAGCGCCACGTGAGAGATGTGGCGCGGATTGATCTCGGACTTGCCTTCCTGATCGCGATAGACCGAGGTGCGGTTTGCCATGTTCTTCTGCGAAATGTCGAACATGTTGCCGTCGGGATCGTGGGTGGAGATGCCGGCGAACGGCCGGTTCGACGGCCGCTTCAGCCATTGCACCGTCGGATATTTCTTGCGCATGCGGTCGAACGCGGTTTCGGCGTCCTCGACCTCGATGCCGAAATGGTCGAGCCCGGCCTTGCGGCCGGCGCGACGCGGATTGATGTTGAGCCCGACATAACCGTCGCCGACCGTCTGCGCCCGGGCGACACGCGTCTTGTCCGAAGTGCGCATGCCGAACACCGCCTGATAGAACAGCGCCGATTTGGCGTAGTTCTCGCTGACGATGGCGACGTGATTGATCTTGGAGAACATGATGGCCTCCCTGTTGCGCCGGCTCGGCCAGGAACGCGGCGGACCGGCGCGATGTTGTCGAGCGTGTGGCTTGGCGGCACATTGAACTTTCCGCCACTTTGGCGCAAGCCGTCCGCTGCTGGGAGGCAGTGATCATGGATCGATCGATAACGACGCGCTGCTGCATCGCCGGCGGCGGGCCGGCCGGCATGATGCTCGGCTATCTATTGGCACGCGCCGGCGTCGACGTTGTGGTGCTGGAAAAGCACGCCGATTTTTTTCGCGATTTTCGCGGCGACACGGTGCATCCGTCGACGCTTGAGCTCATGTGCGAGCTCGGCCTGATCGATGCGTTCCTCAAGCTGCCGCACCAGAAGGTCGAGACGCTCACCGGCCAGGTCGGCGCCGACCACGTCAACTTCGTCGACTTTCGGCATTTGCCGACGCGCTGCAAATACATCGCGTTGATGCCGCAGTGGGATTTTCTCAATTTTCTCGCCACGCAGGGCAGGCGCTACAAGACGTTCGATCTGCATATGAACACCGAGGCGACCGACCTGATCGAAGAAAGCGGCCGCATCGTCGGCCTGCGCGCCAAGGCGCCGGACGGCACGCTGACCATTCGCGCCGACCTCGTGGTCGGCGCCGATGGCCGGCATTCGACCGTGCGCGAGCGCGCCGGATTGAAAAGTGACGATTACGGTGCGCCGATGGACGTGCTGTGGTTTCGCATGTCGCGCAAATCCGGCGATTCCACCGACACCTTCGGCCACGTCGAAGCCGGCAGGATGATGGTCATGCTCGACCGCGGCGATTATTGGCAGTGCGCCTACGTCATACCGAAGGGCAGAGCCGACCAGGTCAAAGCGGAAGGACTGCAAGCCTTCCAGCAGCGCGTCGTCGACATGTCGCCGTTTCTCGCGGACCGCGTCGGCGAATTGAAGAGTCTGGACGACGTCAAGCTCCTGACCGTCACGGTCGACCGTCTGGGGCAATGGTGGCGGCCGGGCTTGCTTTGCATTGGCGACGCGGCGCACGCGATGTCGCCAATCGGCGGCGTCGGCATCAACATGGCGGTGCAGGACGCCGTCGCCGCCGCCAACCGGCTGGCCGGGCCGCTCAAGTCGGGCACGGTCAGCGATGACGATCTGCGCGCGATCCAGGAGCGCCGCACGCTGCCGGTGCGCTTCACCCAATGGCTGCAGCTGACTATTCAGAGACGGGTCATCAGCCGCGTGCTGGAAAGCCAGCAGCGGCCGAAGCCGCCGCTGGTATTCCGGGCCTTCAACGTCTTTCCCGTTCTGCGCCGCATTCCGGCGCGGCTGCTTGGCTTGGGCATTCGGCCCGAGCACGTGAGCACGCCGGATGTCGCCAAAGCCTCATGAGCGCGGCGACAACTCGGCAGCGGCGCGGGCGAGAATTTCGACGAGGCGCGCTTCGGCGTCCGGGTCGTTTTCAAGCCGCTTGCCGACGGTGTCGCGCAAATGCTGCAAGGTCACTTCGACGAGCTGCGGCAGGGCGCGGCGCTCCTCGCGTTCTTCGCCGCGCGCGGTGCGGCGCCAGCGGTTGACGCGCTCGCCGAGCGCGGCGAGGCGGTCGAGCACGACGTCCGCCAGCTCGCGGTGGGTCGAGAGATATGCGCGGCCCTCGTCGGTGATGGTGTAGAGTTTCTTGGCGCCTTCCGTTGAAGCGGTCACGTAACCGGCTTCTTCCAGATAAGTCAGCGTCGGATAGACGATGCCGGGGCTCGGCGAGTACCAGTCCGCGGTTTTTTCCTCGATCAGCTTGATGATCTCGTAGCCGTGGCGCGGCGCCTCGGCGATCAGTGCGAGCGCAAGCAGCCGCAGGTCGCCCTGCGCCAGCATGCGCCGGGCGCGCAACAGGTCCTCGCCGCCCATGCCGCCAAAACCGCCGCCATGGCGGCCGCCGAAGCCGCCAAAACGGCCGCGCCGGCGCCCGGCCGCCCAATGTCCGTGATGATGATGAGATTCGCAGTGTCCGTGCATAACGGTTCTCCGGTTAAAGATATATCGCTAGATAGATCATATTAAGCTATAGCGCAAGATATATCTTATGTTCGGCGTAAATTTTGAAACGCCTGAATAATCAATGACTTGAATGCGAGGGGAACGGCGATCGCCGGGTAGCGGGTCAACCCACTACCCCTTTGCCAAGCTGATGTCTGCCTATCGTGGCGGCCTACAGTGCGCGGGACTAGAATGCCGCGATGTTCGCCACCTTCTTTCATGAGCTGCGCGCGGCCGGCGTGCCGGTGACGTTGCGCGAGTACCTCACCTTGATGGAGGCGATGGAGCAGGATCTGGCCGACCGCCGGGTCGAGTCGTTCTACTATTTGTCGCGCGCGGCTTTGGTGAAGGACGAGCGCAATCTCGACAAGTTCGACCGCGTGTTCGGCCATGTGTTCAAGGGCCTCGATCTCATCGAGCAGGCACTCGCCGCCGAGATCCCGATCGAGTGGCTGAAAAAGCTCACCGAAAAATACCTGACCGAGGAGGAGAAGAAACAGATCGAGGCGCTGGGCGGCATCGACAAGCTGTTGGAGCTCTTACGCAAGCGGCTGGCCGAGCAGAAAGGCCGCCATCAGGGCGGCAGCAAATGGATCGGCACCGCCGGCACTTCGCCGTTCGGCGCCTACGGCTACAATCCCGAAGGCGTGCGCATCGGCCAGGACGGCAACCGCAATTTCCGCGCCGTGAAAGTGTGGGACCGGCGCGAGTTCAAGGACCTCGCCGACGACGTCGAGCTCGGCACCCGCAACATCAAAATCGCGCTGCGCCGGCTGCGCAAATTCGCCCGCACCGGCGCGCCCGAAGAACTCGACCTCGACGGCACCATCAAGGGCACCGCGCAAAAGGGCTATCTCGACATCCTGCTGCGGCCGGAGCGGCACAACACCATCAAGGTGCTGCTGTTCTTCGACGTCGGCGGCTCGATGGACTGGCACGTCAAGGCGACCGAGGAATTGTTCTCCGCGGCGAAGAGCGAGTTCAAGCACATGGTGCATCTCTACTTCCACAACTGCCTGTACGAGCGGGTGTGGAAACAGAACGCGCGGCGCTGGCAGGAGACGACGCCGACCTTCGACGTGCTGCACACTTATCCGCACGACTACAAGGTGATCTTCGTCGGCGACGCGTCGATGTCGCCGTACGAGATCGCGGCGCCCGGCGGCTCGGTCGAGCATTTCAACGAGGAGCCGGGCAGCGTCTGGATGGAGCGCGTCACGCGCACCTATCCGTCATGCGCGTGGCTCAATCCAATCGCCGCGCACGACTGGGACACCACCGCCTCGATCCGCATGATGCGCCAGCTCATGGGCGGGCGGATGTATCCGCTGACCTTGGAGGGGCTCGATGCGGCGATGCGGGAGTTGGGGAGGTAAGGATTGCGGGAGGTGGGAGGTGACGATTTATGTTTGGAGGTCAAGCCTTATCGCCTCATAACGCTCGCGCAACAGCGCGATGAGGTTCGCTCCGCCGGCAACTGTGCTTAGATCATTGCGATCAAGGATAACGATAACAATCCCGCGATCTTGAAAAATCTTCATCTGTTCTCGCGCCGCGTCGCGCAAATTTTCAGCTCCTGAAATGCCGCGAGTGGAAAATAAGATACCAAAACGAGACTTTGTTGAATCAAGCACACGACAGAACTTGGCCATAGCCGTGAAGTCTGCGGGTTTATCCAAGTCTTTGCATTCGCAGACAAAATAGCGACCAAACTCTGATCGAAAATCAACTTCGATGCCGTCGACCGAACAAACGAGATCGTAATCAGTTGAAGGGCTGCGCCTGCGAACGCTCACGCGGCAGCCCGGGATGCAGGACATCAGGTAGCTGGCGAGAAGTTCGAGCTTTTTTCCGGACGGGTCGTTATCGATTTGGGTGAGGAGGTGTTGCGCGTATCGGGTGTTTATCCGATAGCTAAACGCCTCAAGCTGCGACGGAAGTTCGGTGACCCATTTATCATCCAGGTGTCGGACCAGCGCTTCTGGAAAAAGTGCCTCCTCGGGATTTCCCTTTGATAATTGGTACAATTCATGGGCATAGCGTTGCAATTGTTCGTCCGCCAATCCATGCCGCCACACCAGTCTGAAATAGACTCCAGTTTCCGTTGGAGAGACGCGTCCGCCGGACGAAATTGCGTCTTCACTGAGGGTTAGCATCAAGTGTCGCTTTGCGTGCACCGGAAAATTGAGCCTGAAAAAACACTCGCTGATCCATAACAGCACCATACCTTTGTGGACACGCCCCGCTTTTTTTTGTGCATCTAGCATGTGCTCATAAAGTCGAGAAAAGACGGCAAGGGCCTCATAGGAACGCGAGCGATTCAGCAAAAATAGCCCCGCCAACTCCCAGGCGCGATTTCCTGGAGCGTTCTGGACTTGCGCAGGAGTATATTTGTTGACTAAGGCGTCAATTACTTTCGATGCGGCGTCTGGTTCCCGCAAGATCGGGATCAGATCCGGGTCTATGGTACTGAGCTCTGAAAGGCAGGGATCTTCAGGCTGCTGGGGCGTTGCTTCTGGCGGCATTGCGACCTCTCAGGGACCAACACGGCAATCTACCGCCTATTCGTCCTCCAGCGTGTCGCCGATCGGCACTTCGTCGACCTTGTGGCCGTGCTCATCGATAATGGCGACGAACCAGCGGTCCCATTTCCAGCCCGGCATCTTCACGCCGCGACGCAGGTCGTCGGCGAGCGCCCTGGCGTCCTCGCGCGCCGCGGCGTTGCCGGGAAGTTCGAGACCTTGGTGATTGTCCAGAACGGTCTTGCCGTCGGTGAGATGGAAATAGTAGCGCGGCATCGGGGCTTCTCGCGGGCGGCGATTTGCGGCTCGCGCAGTCCTAGCACCGCTGCGACCGCCGGTCACGGTGGAACGGTTTCCGAATCGCCGGGCAGGCGTTATATTGGGGACCTATCGTCAACAACCGAAAGGAGGTGATCCAGTGTCTCATTGTCTATCGCCGCGGTCGCCGGCATTCGTGAACTGGATCCTCGCCTCTGCCGAGGTCCTCGCCTAGGTGGCCTAACCCGCCACCGGCCTCACGAGCGTAAGGCAGACCACCGCCTACGCAACCGGGCCACGGCTCGACAATGGAAGGGCTGCCCTCGCGGGCGGCCCTTCTTGCGCTCCGCCGAGGTGCTGCGGCGTCTCGGCAAATAGGCGTATCCTGCTGGCAACGCAGGAGCCTGCCATGCCCGCTGAAAAATTCGACTTCCGCAGCGCCCAGGGTCATACGCTCGCCGCGCTGCTCGACCGGCCCGACGGTCCGGTGCGGGCGGTGGCGCTGTTTGCCCATTGCTTCACCTGCGGCAAGGACATCAGGGCGGCGCGGCGCATTGCCGAGGGTTTGAAGCTGCACGGCATCGCGGTGCTGCGCTTCGATTTCACCGGGCTCGGCGGCAGCGAAGGCGAATTCGCCATCGAACGTCGATGACTTGGTCGCTGCGGCCGATCACCTGCGCGAAAAACTCGCAGCGCCGGCGATCCTGATCGGCCACAGCCTCGGCGGCGCGGCGGTGCTGGCGGCCGCGCACCGCATCGCCGAGGCGCGCGCCGTGGTGACGATCGGCGCGCCGAGCGATCCGGCGCACGTCGCCGGTTTGCTTGGCGGGGACGTCGACAAAATCCGCGCCCAAGGCGAGGTCGAGGTGAAGCTCGCCGGCCGGCCATTCCGCATCCGCCGCGCTTTGCTCGACGATATCGCCGAACAAAAGCTCACCGAACGGATCAAAAATCTGCACAAGGCGCTGTTGATCTTCCATTCGCCGAACGACGAAACGGTCGGCATCGACAACGCCAGCCATATTTTTCTGGCCGCCAAGCATCCGAAAAGTTTCATCTCGCTGGCCGGAGCCGATCATCTGCTCAGCCGCGCGAGCGACGCCGCCTACGTGGCGAACGTCATCGCCGCCGGGGCGGAGCGTTATCTCGATATGGCGGTCGACGCTCAGCCGAGCGACGACACCGAAGCCGGCACGGTCGTGGTGCGCGAGACGCGCCGCGGCAAATTCCAGCAGGAAATCATCGTCGGCGCGCACCGCGTGCTCGCCGACGAGCCGGTCGCGGTTGGCGGCATGGATTCAGGCCCTGGCCCGTACGATCTGCTCCTCGCCGGCCTCGGCGCCTGCACCTCGATGACGTTGCGGCTTTATGCCGAGCGCAAGCAGCTGCCGCTCAAACAAACAACGGTCCGTTTGCGCCACAACAAAGTTCACGCCACCGATTGCGCCGAATGCGAGACCAAGGCGGGCATGATCGACCGCATCGACCTCGCCATAACCCTCGACGGCGATCTTGATGCCGAGCAGCGCGCGCGGCTGATGGAGATCGCCGACAAATGCCCGGTGCACCGCACGCTGGAGTCCGAGATCGACATTCGGACGGTGGAGTCAAAGTAGCCCGGATGAGCGAAGCGACATCCGGGAACAGCGAGCAAGCCAGAACGCCGACCCCGGATATCGCTTCGCTCATCCGGGCTACACTTAAATCCTCGCCCTTACCGCCCGGATCACCTCCGGGATCGCGGCGTCGTTGCCGGGCGCCATGATGTGGACGCCGGCGACGCCTGAAATCGTCGACAGGTCCGCGATGAGCTCGGCGCAGATGGCGATGCCTTCGCTTTCCGGATCGGCGGCGGCTTCCATGCGCTCGATCAGCGCGTCAGGGATGATGGTGCCGAACAGGTGGTGCTTCATCCAGGCCGCGGATTTGGCCGAACGCAGCGGGTTGACGCCGATCAGGATCGCGAGTTTTTCGGTAAGCCCGGCCTCATGCAGCACGCCGACGTAGCGCCGCACGATGCCGACATCCATGCAGAATTGCGTCTGCACGAATTGCGCACCGGATTTGGCCTTGCCGGCGAGTGCATTCGGCTGCCAGCCGGCCGGCGGATCGATTGGCACGTCGGCGGCGCCGAGAAAGAACGCGGCTTTGCCACCGACCGCCCGCCCGGTCGGCAAGGTGCCGTCGTCGCGCAGCCGCCGCGCGGTCTCGATCAGGGTCTTCGAATCGATGTCGAATACCGGCTTGGTCTCCGGTTGGTCGCCGGCCTTGGGGTCGTCGCCGGTGAGAAGGAGCAGGTTGTGGATGCCGAGCGCGGCAGCGCCCATCAACTCGGCTTGCAGCGCGATGCGGTTCTTGTCGCGGCAGGTGATTTGCAGGATCGGCTCGATGCCCATGCCATGGAGGATCGAGGCGGCGGCCAGTGCGCTCATGCTGGCGCGGGCGCCGGCGCCGTCGGTGACGTTGACCGCGTCCGCCAAGCCCTTGAGCGGTGCCGCCTTGCGGCGCAGATCGTCGGCATCGCAGGACACGGGCGGGGCGACCTCGGCCGTGATGACGAAACGGCCGCCGCGCAGCCGCTCGGCGAAGCTTTTCGGGGCCGGGGTGCTTGGCTCGTTCATCGGCGGCTCTCGGGTGGGGCGGGGCAGGCGCAGGGCGGCGGCGCGCCGGAACAGCAGCGCTTATATGCTTTGCCACAGCCCTGCAATTGGCGCGGCAGGACCGGCTTTCCTGGACAGGAAAGCCCTGTGCCATTAGAGAGTTGCACCACGATGAGCGGCGTCAACGACATCCGGGCGAACTTCCTCGCCTATTTCGCGCGCGAGGGGCACGAAGTGGTGCCCTCGTCGCCGCTCGTGCCGCGCAACGACCCGACCTTGATGTTCACCAATGCCGGCATGGTGCAGTTCAAGAACGTCTTCACCGGCCTGGAGAAGCGCCCCTATGTGCGCGCCGCCACCGCGCAGAAATGCGTGCGCGCCGGCGGCAAGCACAACGATCTCGACAATGTCGGCTACACCGCCCGCCACCACACGTTTTTCGAGATGCTCGGCAATTTCTCGTTCGGCGACTACTTCAAAGAGCGCGCGATCGAGCTGGCCTGGCGGCTCTTAACCAAAGAGTTCGGCATTCCGGCCGAGCGCCTCCTGGTCACGGTCTATATCGACGACGACGACGCGTTCCGGCTGTGGAAGAAGATCGCCGGCCTGCCCGACAGCAAGATCGGCCGCATCGCGGGTGCGGATAATTTCTGGTCCATGGGCGACACCGGCCCGTGCGGCCCGTGCGCGGAAATTTTTTACGACCACGGACCGCACATTCCGGGCGGGCCGCCCGGCAGCCCCGATGCCGACGGCGACCGCTTCGTCGAAATCTGGAATCTCGTGTTCATGCAGTACGAGCAGCTCCCTGGCGGCAAGCGGCTCGATCTGCCGCGGCCGTCGATCGACACCGGCATGGGCATCGAGCGTATCGCCGCGGTGCTCCAAGGCACCCACGACAATTACAAGATCGACCTGTTCGGCGCGCTGATCGAGGCGATCGCCGATCTCACCGGCGTCGATCCGGAAGGCGAGCGCAAGGCCTCGCATCGCGTCATCGCCGACCATTTACGCGCCAGCTCCTTTCTGATTGCCGACGGCGTGCTGCCGTCGAACGAGGGCCGCGGCTACGTGCTGCGCCGGATCATGCGCCGTGGCATGCGCCACGCCGAACTGTTGGGCGCCAAAGACCCGCTGATGTGGCAGCTGGTGCCGGCTTTGGTGCGCGAGATGGGTTTGGCCTATCCGGAGCTGCATCGCGCCGAAGCTTTGATCACCGAGACGCTCAAGCTCGAAGAGACGCGGTTCCGCCGCACTTTGGAGCGCGGACTTGCCATCCTCGATGAAGCGAGCAAGTCGCTGAAAAAGGGCGACATGTTCGACGGCGTCACGGCGTTCACGCTGTACGACACCTACGGCTTTCCGCTCGATCTCACTCAAGACGCGCTGCGCCCGCGCGGTATCGGCGTCGATCTCGCCGCCTTCACCGACGCCATGGACCGCCAGCGCGAGAAGGCGCGCGCGTCGTGGGCGGGCTCGGGCGAGACGAAAACGGCAGCGTATTGGTTTCCTCTGCGGGAAAAATACGGCGCTACTGAATTTCTGGGCTATGACACCGAGACGAGCGAAGGCGAGGTTCGAACCATTATTCGTGGTGGTCCAGAAGTTATGGAATTAAAGCTCGGGGAATCGGGTGAAGTAATACTAAATCAAACGCCCTTTTATGCAGAGTCCGGTGGGCAAGTCTGGGATACTGGCTGGTTTAGAAGCGTATCCGACGGATCATTTATTGCGCGCGTTATCGCCGTTCACAAGGAAGCCGATGGCCTGATTGTTCACAACGTGAAGGTCGAGAGCCGGGGCTTAAAGGTAGGTGATGCACTGCGCCTTGAAGTTGATCCTACTCGGCGCAGCGATATCCGCAGAAATCACTCTGCAACGCACATTCTGCACGAAGCGCTGCGACAGGTGCTCGGCGACCACGTGGCGCAAAAAGGCTCACTGGTGGCGCCGGACCGGCTGCGTTTCGATTTCTCGCATCCGAAGCCAATGGCGCGTCACGAGATCGAGCGCGTCGAGGACATCGCCAATGAGGTGGTGCTGCAGAACGCGCCGGTCATTACCCGGCTGATGGGCCGCGATGAAGCCATTGACTCCGGCGCCCGCGCGCTATTCGGCGAGAAATACGGCGATGAGGTCCGCGTGGTGGCGATGGGCAAGGGAGGCGGCAACACGCTGGGCTGGTCGGTCGAACTGTGCGGCGGCACGCACGTGCAGCGCACCGGTGACATCGGGCTCATTTCAGTGGTGAGCGAGACGGGCGTTGCCTCCGGCGTACGGCGGATCGAAGCATTGACTGCGACCGATGCGCGGAAACACGCAAACGCAATCATCCAATCGGCGACTAACTCTGCGTCCGCCGCTCACACTACAGTCTTCGAATTGCCTGCCCGAGTTACCTCACTTCTGGATGAGCGAAAAAAGCTTGAACGCGAGCTGTCGGAAGCAAAGAAAAAGCTCGCCATCGGCGGGGGCGATGCTGCCTTGGGTGAAGGTCCCAACATCGTTGAAGTGAGCGGTACTAAATTCTTTCGATTGCTGTTGCGCGATGCTCCGAATAATGAACTCAAGGGGCTCGTCGACGAAGCCAAGGTAAAGATAACGAGCGGCGTCGTCGCGGTGGCGAATACCACTTCAGACGGGAAAGGAACGCTTGTGGTCGGCGTCACAAATGACCTGACCGATCGTTTCAATGCCGTTCACCTCGTGCGCAAGGGCGCTGAGGCATTGGGTGGTAAAGGTGGCGGGGGTAAACCAGACATGGCGCAGGCCGGCGGCCCCGACGGCTCCAAGGCCGACGCAGCGCTCGCCGCCATCGCCGCCGCGCTCGGCGCGTAATTCCGAGATTTTTGCCACACGTTTCCCGGGCGCAGCACAGCACGTAGTGGTGCGCTGCAGACCCGGGATCGTTACAAACACTGAGCTTTTGAAGGTCCCGGATCAGCGGTGCACCGCCACAGCGCGTCGAAGACGCGCGTAAACGCGCTTATGCTGCACCGCATCCGGAAACGGTTGAGAGCTCGGCGCCGGAATGACGAATCACAGCTCGACGATCATGCCGTCTTCGGCGGTTTCGTAGGCGAGCTCGGCGCGGCGCGCCAGCATGTCGTTACTCATGTGTGTGAGAATGAGCCGCTTCGGCCTGATCTGGCCGAGCCGGCGCTCGAGCGCCGAGAGCACCATGTGCGATTTGATCGGCTTGTCGCGCATGTAGGCTTCGCAGACGAACAGGTCGGCCTCGTGGCCGAGCGCGATCAACGCATCGGTCCATTCGGTGTCGCCCGAATAGGCGATGACTTTTCCCTCCGCTTCGACGCGCAGCCCCAGGCACGGGCCGGCGCGGTCGTCGTGCTGCACATGAAACGGCGTGACCTGGAGCGCGCCCACAGGATTGCGCTTGCCGATGTCGAACTCATGCAGCGTCAGGGGAAAGCGTAACTGCAGCGCCCGCGTGCCGGGATAGGCGTTCTCCATCAACTCCGGAAAGCGCGTCTTCAAACCGGGTGGGCCGACGATGGCGAGCGGCCGCTCGCGCTTGAGCACGTGGCTCGCTTCGAGGACGAAAGACGGCAGGCCGCCGACGTGATCGGTGTGGAAATGCGTGATCAGAATAAGATCGATGGCGTTGCGGTCGATGCCGTGCTTGTTCAGCGCCACGAGCGAAGTGGCGCCGCAATCGATCAGGGCATTGATGCCGCGGCCGAGCAGATGAAAGCAGGTGTTGAAACGGCCGCCGGAGCCGAAGGCATCGCCGCAACCGATGAACTGCAAGCGCATCAAGTATCCTTAAGGCGCCAAGGAGATGGCACAGAATGTTGCGACGGCCCCTTACCCGCCAAGCTTAGCCGTCAGTCCCGCCGATGCGGCAAAAGGTTCAATACGGCTACTCGAGGCAAGCGAAGCAGGCAACAAAGGCTGCGTTGGCACGCCAGACATAAACCCGGTGCTGCCCCCCATTATTCGGCAGCGGTCAAGGGCCTGAAGGATCATCGATTTTTTACCTTTGCCCGGTTCATTCCGCGGCTGTAGCTTCGACGCCTGCCGGATCGGGTGGGGTAACGGCGAGGTGGCCCGCGCCATGATCGCACCACAAACCGGCGCGCATCTTCGGGCCGAGCCGGTCGAGCTCGGAGGGGCAAGAGGGGACGTCCCGGTGCAGGTTCGTTCACATCGCTCGCGCGCATTCGCGATGCTGACCTTGGCGCTCGGCCTTTACGGCTGCGCCAGCTCCGACGTATTCGATACCAGCGAGCGTTGGTTCCAGAAGCCTTTCGATTTCAGCGGCCGTAACGGCGGCTATACGTTCTCCGAACTGCAGGAAACCAACAGCAAGCGGGGGCCGGTCGCCGCCAACCAACTGGTTGACGCGAGTGGCGCCTGCCCAGCCATGCCGGCAGCCAATCCTGCTGCTGCGCCGGCGGTGGCCGAAGGCCCGGATGCAGCGGGCTCGCCCGGCGCCCCGGCCGACCCGCTGCTTGGCGGCCCCATCGCGCTTGGCATGACCGAATGCGACGTGGTGTATCGCGCCGGCGCCCCGTCGAACGTGCAGATCGGCACCAATCCCAACGGCACGCGCAGCCTGGCCCTGACCTACAATAGCGGGCCGCGGCCGGGCATTTATCGCTTCGAAGCCGGCCGCCTGATGGACTTGGATCGCGTCGAAGTCGCGGAGCCGAAACCCGCGCCCAAGCCGAAGAAGAAGCTTGCCAAGAAGAAGCCCCCACCGCCGAAGCAGGTTTCGACCGAATAACGCCCGCTCGGTTTATTCAGCGGCGGCATAGCATCAGGGCGGCATTTCAACGACTTGAAACGCCGCCCTGATTTCTTGTGACGGCTTCCGCCGCGGTCCGGCCTTCCGAAGGGCTACGCCGCCTTGGCGTAGACGAGGTCGAAGCGGTCGGCGTTCATCACCTTGGCCCATGCCGCCACGAAGTCTTTGACGAACTTCTCCTTCGAGTCGGAACTGCCGTAGACTTCCGCGATGGCGCGCAGCTGCGAATGCGAACCGAAGATCAGGTCGACACGGGTGCCGGTCCACTTGGCTTCTTTGCTCTTGCGGTCGCGTCCCTCGTACACGTCGCCGCCGGCGGGCTGCCACTCCGTCCTCATGTCAAGGAGGTTGAGGAAGAAGTCGTTGGTCAGCTTGCCGGGCTGTTTGGTGAACACGCCGTGTTTGGAGCCGCCGGCATTGGCGCCGAGCACGCGCAGGCCGCCGACCAGAACCGTCATCTCCGGCGCCGTCAGCGTCAGCAACTGTGCCCTATCGACCAGCGCCTCCTCAGGCGACATGAGCTGCTTGCCCCGGTAATAGTTGCGGAAGCCGTCGGCGTGCGGCTCGAGCGGCGCGAAGGAGTCGACGTCGGTCTGTGCCTGCGAGGCGTCCGTGCGTCCCGGCGCAAACGGGACCTTGGCGTCGACGCCGGCGTCCTTTGCGGCTTTCTCGATCGCCGCGCCGCCGCCGAGCACGATCAGATCGGCGAGCGACACCTTCTTGCCGCCAGAGGCTGAGCTGTTGAACTCCTTCTGGATCGCTTCGAGTTTGCCAAGCACCGTCGCGAGCTGCTTCGGCTGATTGACTTCCCAGTCCTTTTGCGGGGCAAGGCGGATGCGCGCGCCGTTGGCTCCGCCGCGCTTGTCGGAGCCGCGGAATGTCGCCGCCGACGCCCAAGCGGTCGAGACGAGTTCGCCAACCGACAGCCCTGCGGCGAGGATCTTCGCCTTCAGCGCGGCGACGTCCTGGTCCCCAATCAGCGGATGGTTCACGGCGGGGACCGGGTCTTGCCAGATCAGCTCTTCCTTCGGCACGAGCGGGCCGAGATAGCGCACGCGGGGGCCCATGTCGCGATGCGTGAGCTTGAACCATGCCCGCGCAAACGCATCAGCGAACTGATCCGGGTGTTCGTAGAAGCGCCGCGAGATTTTTTCATAGGCCGGATCCATGCGCAGCGACAGGTCCGTGGTCAGCATGGTCGGCACATGCTTCTTCGACTTGTCGAAAGCGTCCGGGATCGTGGCGGCGGCGCCCTTCGCCTTCCACTGATAGGCGCCGGCCGGGCTCTTGGTCAGCTCCCATTCGTTGTTGAACAGATTGTCGAAGAAGTGGTTGCTCCACTTGGTCGGCGTCTGCGACCAGATGACTTCCGGGCCGCCGGTGATGGCATCGGCGCCGGCGCCGGTGCCGAATTTGCTCCGCCAGCCGAGGCCCTGATCTTCGAGTGCGGCGCCTTCCGGGGCCGGGCCGAGCAGCGACGGATCGCCGGCGCCATGGGTCTTGCCGAAGGTGTGGCCGCCGGCGATCAGCGCGACGGTCTCTTCGTCGTTCATCGCCATGCGGAAGAACGTCTCGCGGATGTCCTTGGCCGCCGCGACCGGATCCGGCTTGCCGTTCGGTCCTTCCGGATTGACATAGATCAGGCCCATCTGCACCGCGCCGAGCGGATTCTGCAGCTGGCGCTCGCCGCTATAGCGCTCGTCGCCGAGCCAGGTCCCCTCGGGACCCCAATACAGCTCTTCGGGCTCCCACACGTCGGCACGGCCACCGCCGAAGCCGAACGTCTTGAAGCCCATCGAATCCAACGCGACGTTGCCGGCGAGAACCATCAGGTCGGCCCAGGAAATTTTGCGGCCGTATTTCTGTTTGATCGGCCACAACAGCCGGCGCGCCTTGTCGAGGCTCGCATTGTCCGGCCAGCTGTTGAGCGGCGCGAACCGCTGCTGGCCGCTGCCGGCGCCGCCGCGGCCATCGGCGATGCGGTAGGTGCCGGCGCTGTGCCACGCCAGGCGGATCATCAGGCCGCCGTAATGGCCGAAATCGGCCGGCCACCATTCCTGCGAGTCCGTCATCAGGGCCTGCAGGTCCTTGATCACGGCGTTGAGATCGAGGCTCTTGAATTCCTTGGCGTAGCTGAACTCCTTGTCCATCGGATTGGACAGCGTGGAGTTCCGGTGCAGAACCTGGAGGTCGAGCACGTCCGGCCACCAGTCGCGATTGGTAAAATGCTTATGCATGACCGGGCATTGGCCGGCGTTTTTGTCTTCTGTTTTCGCGTCCATGGCACTCTCCGAGGGGTTCGTTTGTTCCCGTTCTGTATATAGGGATCATCGGTACCTGGAAAGTGCTCCAGCTTCATGGCAGCATCGCACACATCATCGCAACGGGCTCACCCGTGTGCGACAAGAGAACCCCGGCTTGCGCCGGGGTTCTCGTTGCGAGCCGCTCGATCATGCTCAGTAGCAGACATTGACCCAGCGTAGCCGCGGCCCCCACGGCGTCGGCACCCAGCGCCGCACCACGCAACTCGAATAGACCGGCCCGACATAGGGGCCGAAGCCGTACCAGCCGTGACCATGACGGTGCCAAGGTCCCCACGGCGCGGCAGAGGCCGCACCCGGGGCGAGCGCAGCCGCGCCAAGCGTGGCCGCGGCGGCAAGCGAGAGCATCAATTTGCGCAGCATCGAGACGTTCCTTTCCTCGTGTGTCAAAGACAATCGGTGCTATGTCGGACGGATCGACCGTCAGGTTCATTGCCGAAGCGGCGCCGCTCAATCGCCGCCGGCGAGGCGTTTCAATCTCGATTTATTGAGATGAATGCGCTGCCGCGGCGGCGTTCACGGCGCGTTCATGGTCGCGACCGAAGCGGCCGTCGGCTTGTCCATTGCGCGGGTGAACGGTATAAGCCGGCGCATTCCGCGGCCCCTTCGCAAAATCCCAAAAGGACGATCTGATGGCGATCGAGCGCACGTTTTCGATTATCAAACCGGACGCCACGGCGCGTGCGCTCACCGGCGCCATCAACGCCATGATCGAGAAAGCCGGCTTGCGCATCGTCGCGCAAAAGCGCGTGCGCATGACCCGCGAGCAGGCCGAGACCTTTTATGCCGTGCACCGGCAACGGCCGTTTTTCGGCGAACTGGTGGAGACCATGACGTCGGGCCCGGTGGTGGTGCAGGTGTTGGAGGGCGAGAATGCGATTGCCGCCTACCGCGATCTGATGGGCGCTACTGACCCGGCCAAGGCAGCGCCGGGCACGATCCGCAAAGTCCACGCCAAATCCATTGGCGAAAACTCGGTGCATGGTTCCGATGCCGCTGAAACGGCGATCAAGGAGATCGCCCAATTTTTTTCCGGCAACGAGATCGTCGGCTAAAGAGCCCACGCGCCGCCCGAGCGATTTGCCTTTGTCGGCGCATTGTTAAGGACGGGTTACTTCAGTTCGCTGCCGGCTCGGCTGCGCACGCTGCCGTTCCGTTGCCGATACCAAGGCATCATGCAGCCATGCTTGCGCCGTATTCGTCAGCTTTGTTAGGAAGACAATGAGATTTTGGCCATCCGGCCGGTGCTGTCTTGCCGACACGATCGCTTCGGACTCTCTCCCAAAATCTGCGTTGTGGCGCAGTGCGCAGCGGCAATCGGGCCGAGGTGTTCTTGCGTCTTCACTGAAATCTGGACTGACTTACTCAGGAGACAGACGATGCAGAAGGGCACCGTCAAGTGGTTTAACCCCACCAAAGGCTACGGCTTCATCAAGCCCGCGACCGGCGAGAAGGACGTGTTCGTCCACATTTCGGCGGTCGAGCGCGCCGGCCTGCGCTCGCTCAACGAAGGCCAGACCGTCGAGTACGAGCTGGTCACCAACCGCGGCCGCACTTCTGCGGAAAATCTCAAAGTGGCGTGAAGCAGAGCCGGATTGAATTCCGGTACTCGTAGCCCCCGGACACGATCTGGGGTTTTGTTTAAGCTGCGGCTTGCTTTCGCGACTGCTTCCGCGACATGTTGATGAATTTGAACGCCTTTGGGCCTTTCAAGACCACTTTCTTATTATCATGCATATAAAATAGTACTCTCCCGTTGATCTTTCGGCCGTCGACAAAGCAATAGCCTCCTTCAATCGTGACACGTCGCTGCGCAACCAGCTTTAAAGCTGCTGGATAGATACGATGCTCGATTTTCAAAACGCGCAAACCTAGAGTTTCCGGCGTATCGTTTCGCCGAATGTGAATTGGCACGCGGGCAAGGATAGGCCCAGAGTCCATCTCAGGGGTGACAAAGTGTACGCTGGCACCGTGAATAGCGGCTTTTTCCGCGATAGCGCGCTCGTGTGTGTGAAGGCCCTTGAATGCTGGGAGCAGCGCAGGGTGAATGTTGAGTATCTTATTTTTCCACTGCGAGACAAACCAGGGAGTTAGAAGTCTCATAAATCCTGCGAGACAGATGAATTGTACATTGTACGATTCGAGTATTGCCTGGATCTTAGACTCGAATTTCTTTCGGTCGGATCCGAAATTTCTATTGTCTATTACTTCCGTTGGAACACCAGCGGCCTTTGCAAACTCCAAACCGACGGCGTCTGGACGGTTTGAGATTACAAGAACTATTTCTGCAGGGTATGCGGGGTCCTGAGCAGCCTTGATAAGGGCTGCCATATTAGAACCTCGCCCCGAAATAAGGACCGCTACGCGCAACTTCTCTCGCATCGCTAGGGGCCGGGAACCCTTCAGCGTCATGATTTAGATCACCTAGCTTTCAAGAAGACAACGTGCATGTGGTTCGTTCGAGAGCACATCGCACCACCCTCTGGCACATGCACGGCATGCGTCCAGCGCTCAGGAACTCTCGAATCGGGAAACAGCACCCAAACCATACGTATTAACTTTATTTTGTAAATACAAGACTTAGATGGTTCTTGTGAATAACCCGCGACATATTGGGCACAGCGGAAACTATTTCGCCCAAGAAGGTAACCTCTTCTCCGTGACTACGGAAAACCGCTGCAGCCTGTTCTGCCTCGTTCCGATCCAAAACAGCAATCATCCCAATCCCGCAATTGAAGGTCCGCAGCATTTCCTCTTCGGACACTTTGCCGGCAGTAGCAAGCCATTTGAAGACCGGGGGCACGCGCACGCGGTCGAGACAGAGTTCGGCCGCCAATCCGTCCGGCAGCACGCGCGGAATATTGTCGACAAAGCCGCCGCCGGTGATGTGCGCCAGCGCCTTCACCGCCTTCGTCTTGCGCGCCGCGGCAAGGCACGAGCGTACATAAAGTTTGGTCGGCGTCAGCAGCGCCTCGCCCAGGCTTTGCGACCGCGCGAACGGCGCCGGCGCCGTCCAGCCGAGGTGCGCGTCGGCAACGACGCGGCGCACCAGCGAAAAGCCGTTCGAATGCACGCCCGATGCGGCAAGTCCGACCACGACGTCGCCTGCCGCGATGTCGCCGCGCGGCAACAGGTCGGCGCGTGCGACCGCGCCCACCGCAAAGCCGGCGAGGTCGTAGTCGTCGGTCTGATAGACGCCGGGCATTTCGGCGGTCTCGCCGCCGATCAGCGCGCAGCGCACCTCGCGGCACGCGGCCGCGACGCCCGAGACCACCGCGGCGCCGACCGCAGGGTCGAGTTTGCCGCAGGCGAAGTAATCGAGGAAGAACAGCGGCTCGGCGCCCTGCACGACCAGATCGTTGACCGACATGGCGACGAGATCGATGCCGATCGTGTCGTGGCGGCCGGTTTCGATCGCGATTTTGACCTTGGTGCCGACGCCGTCGGTGGCGGCGACCAGAACGGGATCGGAGTATCCGGCGGCCTTCAGGTCGAACAATCCGCCAAAGCCGCCGATCTCGGCATCGGCGCCGGCGCGCGCGGTGGCGCGAACCAACGGCTTGATCAATTCCACCATGCGGTTGCCGGCATCGATGTCGACGCCGGCGGCCGCGTAGCGCGCCTGGGCCACGTAAGTCACCAAAAGTCTTTGACGGCGGCGAGGAAAGCCGCGGTCGTTAGCGGAGCCGTCCGGCGCCTCCTAAGGCGGAATCGCGGGGTGCGCAAGCGTAAGACGGGCTATATAGTCTGGCTTGGAGGGCACGCCCAAAAGGGGCGCAGCAGGCCGGGGGGCGTGCGCTGAGTTGGGGCCGTCGTTGAGCATTCCAAACATTATTACTCTGGCGCGCATCATCCTGGTGCCGATCGTGGTCTGGGCGATCATTTCGGGCGAGATGCTTGCGGCCTTCGCGCTGTTCGTGGTGGCCGGGATCAGCGACGCGGTCGACGGCTTCCTCGCCAAGCGCTTCCACATGGCGAGCGAACTCGGCGCCTATCTCGATCCGCTTGCCGACAAGGCCCTGATCGTGTCGATCTATGTGGCGCTCGGTATCGCCCGGGAACTGCCGATTTCGCTGGTCATTCTGGTGGTGTCGCGGGACATCATGATCATCTCCGGCTTCATGCTGGCGTTGCTGGTCGCCAAGCCGATGCCGGTGCGGCCGCATCCGGTCTCGAAATTGAATACGGTGATGCAAATCCTCCTCGCCGTCCTGGTGCTCGCGGAGAAGGGTTTCGGCTTCGACGCCGGAGCACTGCAGACTGCGGCGATCGTGCTGGTCGCGCTTCTGACCCTGCTTTCTATGGCTTTCTACCTCGCCGAGTGGTTCCGGCACATGAACTCGTTCGGAACCGGTCATTGAGCCTGTGGAAGTGATGACATGGCGTCCCGCCCGCGGCAGCTCGCGCTCGCGCTCGATCACGCCGAAAGCTACGCGCGCGAAGATTTTCTGCCCGGAGCCGGCAATGCGGCGGCGCTGAGGTTGATCGACAGCTGGCCGGACTGGCCGACCAACGCCGTGGCGCTGGTCGGGCCGGAGGGATCGGGCAAATCGCATCTCGCAGCGATCTGGGCTGCTGCATCAGGCGCGCGGGTGATGTCCGGCCGCGCCCTGAACGTCGCCGGACTGCTCGCCGACCTGGCCACCGGAGCCCTCGTGGTCGAGGATGCCGCCGCTGCCGACGAGCGCGCGCTGTTTCATCTTCTCAATCTCGCGCGCGAGGAGGAAGCATTTTTGCTGTTCACGGCGCTCGCGGCGCCGACGATATGGCCGGTCGCGATCGCCGACCTCGCCTCGCGGCTGCGCGCGCTTCCGGTGGTGACCCTGCAGGCACCGGACGATGCCATGCTGCGCGGCGTCATCCTCAAGCTCGCGGCTGATCGGCAGTTGATGCTCGACGAAGCGACGGTCCGCTATCTGTCGACGCATATCGAGCGCTCGTTCGCGGCCGCGCGGGCCGCTGTCGTCGCGCTCGACACTGAGGCGCTGCGAAGGGGGCGGCCGCCGACGCGGGCGCTCGCGGCCGAACTGTTCCGCGACCGTGCGGAAGAGGGCGATGACCGGCCCTGACCGGGCATCCGGGAGGCGCCGGGGCCCTTGGAGGAGGCTTGACGGCGCGGCGCTCCGCCTCGTTTAGTGAACGAGCCGGGTCATTGAATCGTTACGAAGGATAGCGATCATCCGCCTGGGAGCTGCGATCCAACATGGCCGACCGCGCACAAGCGACTGTTTTGACGCTCGATTCCGGCGCCGTCCGGCGGATGGACGAGCTTGCCCGGCCGGCCGAGCCGACGCCTGTTTCGCCGCTTGCCGAAAGCCCGCAACGCTTCATCAACCGCGAGCTGTCGTGGTTGAACTTCAACCGCCGCGTCCTCGAGGAGTCGGCCAATCGCGGCCATCCGCTTCTGGAGCGGCTGAAGTTCCTGGCGATTTCCGCCAATAACCTTGATGAATTCTTCATGGTGCGCGTCGCCGGCCTCGGCGCCCAGGTGCGCGCCGGCATCACCACGCAAAGTCCCGAAGGGTTGACGCCGGCCGAGCAACTCGCCCGCATCGCCGATGCGGTCTCGGTTCTGGCCGCCGACCAGCAGGCGCAATGGCGCGAACTGCGCGACGCGCTCGCCGAGGCGGGCATCGTGCTCGTCGACGGCGCCGACGTGACCAGGGCCGAGAAGGCCTGGCTCGAGGACTATTTCCTCGCCCATGTCTTTCCGCTGCTCACGCCGCTCGCAATCGATCCGGCGCACCCGTTCCCGTTCATCCCCAATCTCGGCTTCACGCTTGCGCTGCAGCTCGCCCGCGCCAAGGACGGCAAGGCGATGAACGCGCTCATTCGCATGCCGAACCGGCTCGAGCGCTTCGTGCGGCTGCCGCAGACAGGCGACAGCGAACAGGCGCGGCTGATCTCGATCGAAGGCGCCACCAGCCTGTTCATCGGCAAATTGTTCCCCGGCTACTCGGTCAAGGGGCTCGGCGCGTTCCGCGTCATCCGCGACTCCGAAGTGGAGATCCTCGAAGAGGCCGAAGATCTGGTGCGGCTGTTCGAAACCGCGCTCAAGCGCCGCCGCCGCGGCAGCGTCATCCGGCTCGATATCGAGGCGCCGATGCCGGTCGAACTGCAGCGCTTCGTGCAGCGTGCGCTCGGCGTGAGCGACGACAGCGTGTTCAAGGTCGAAGGCGTGCTGGCGCTCAATGAGATGACGCAGCTCGCTAGCCTCAATCGGCCCGATCTGGAATTCGTGCCGTATAATCCGCGTTACCCCGAGCGCGTCCGTGACCACGGCGGCGATATCTTCGCGGCGATCCGGCAGAAGGATTTCATCGTCCATCACCCGTTCGAATCGTTCGACGTGGTGGTGAACTTTTTGCAGCAGGCGGCGCGCGATCCGGACGTCGTGGCGATCAAGCAGACGCTGTACCGCACCTCGGCCGATTCACCGATCATCAGGGCGCTGGCCGAAGCCGCCGAATCCGGAAAATCCGTCACCGCCGTGGTCGAGCTGAAGGCGCGCTTCGACGAAGAGGCCAATATCCGCTGGGCGCGCGACCTGGAACGCGCCGGCGTGCAGGTGGTCTATGGCTTCATCGAATTGAAGACCCACGCCAAGCTGTCGCTCGTGGTCCGTCGCGAGGGAACCGCACTTGCCTCCTACATGCACGTCGGCACCGGCAACTATCATCCGGTCACCGCGCGCGTCTACACCGACCTGTCGTTCTTCACCTGCGATCCGGCGATCAGCCGCGACGTGACGCACGTGTTCAATTACATCACCGGCTACGCGGATCCGGTCGGGCTCGAGCGCATGGCGGTGTCGCCGCTCAATCTGCGCAAGCGCATCATGGCCCATATCGACGAGGAGATCGCCCACGCCAAAGCCGGCCGACCGGCCGCGATCTGGATGAAGATGAACGCGCTGGTCGATCCCGATATCATCGATGCGCTCTATAGCGCCTCCGCCGCCGGCGTGCCGATCGACCTCGTGGTGCGCGGCATCTGCTGCCTGCGGCCGGGCGTGCCGGGCCTGTCCGACAACATCCGCGTCAAGTCGATCGTCGGCCGTTTCCTCGAGCACGGTCGCATTTATTGCTTCGGCTCCGGCCACGGCCTGCCGCATGCGAAGGCCACGGTCTACATTTCGTCGGCCGACATGATGCCGCGCAACCTCGATCGCCGCGTCGAGGTGATCTGCCCGATCCTCAATCCGACCGTGCATGAGCAGGTGCTCGATCAGATCATGATGGCCAATCTGATGGACAACCAGCAGAGCTGGCAGCTTTTGGCCGACGGCTTGTCGGCGCGCATCAAGCCTGAGCCAGGCGATGAAATTTTCAACGCCCACACCTATTTCATGACCAATCCGAGCCTGTCGGGCCGCGGCAAGTCGCGCAAGGACTCGGTGCCCCGGTTGCGGGGCCCGGAGCGCAAGTGATCGGCATTGGCCGCGAATCGCGGTAATTGGTTCCGGCCGCCAAACGAGAGCGGCGGACGACGGCACGCGCAAACTGCCAGATGAACCGCGCCAAACTCGACGCGCAAGGACGTCTCGATCACAGCCCACCGGTCGCGGTGGTCGACATCGGCTCGAATTCGGTGCGCCTGGTCGCCTACGAGGGCCTGACCCGCAGCCCGGCCGCTCTGTTCAACGAGAAAGCGCTGTGCGGGCTCGGCCGCGAGGTGCAATCGACCGGCCTGTTGGCCGCCGACGCCGTCGACCAGGCGCTGACGACGCTCAAGCGCTACAGCGCGCTGTGCGCCGCCATGGGCGTCAAAAAAATCTTCGCCATCGCCACCGCCGCCTGCCGCGAGGCCAAGAACGGCCGCGCCTTCGTCAAACAGGCGCAGCGCGCCATCGGCGCCGAGATCGACGTGCTGTCGGGCGGCCGCGAGGCCGAGCTCACGGCGTTCGGCGTCATCTCCGGCGTGCACCGCGCCGACGGTCTGGTCGGCGATCTCGGCGGCGGCTCGCTCGAGCTGGTCGACGTGCACGGCACGCGCGCCCGCCACGGCCTCACGCGCCCGCTCGGCGGGCTGGCGCTCGCCGACATTTCGGCGCGCTCGCTGAAAAAGGCGGAAAAGTTCGTCAAGAAAACGCTGTCGCCGCTGCCGGTGCTCAAGGCCTGCCACGGCCGCCGCTTCTATGCCGTCGGCGGCACCTGGCGCTCGCTGGCGCGGCTGCACATGTGGCAGACCGGCTATCCGCTGCACGTCATGCACGGCTATGCCATCGACGCCGACGAGGCGCTCGAATTTGCCAAGCTGTTGCACCGCGTCGACGTCGAGACCGTGTCCAACATCGAGGTCATCGCCAGCGCGCGCCGGCCGCTGTTGCCCTACGCCGCTTTGGTGCTCGAATACATCTTACGCATCGGCAAGCCGCGCCAGGTGGTGTTCTCGGCGCTCGGCGTGCGCGAGGGTTTGCTCTATTCGCTGCTCAAGGCGCGCGACCAGGAGAAGGATCCGCTGATCGAAGCGGCGCGCAATCTCAATCGGCTGCGCTCGCGTTCGCCGCGCCACGGCGAGGAGCTGATCGAGTGGACCGACCGCTTCATGGCCTCGTCCGGCCTCGACGAGAATGCCGAGGAGCGGCGGCTGCGCCATGCCGCATGCCTGCTCGCCGACATCGGCTGGCGCGCGCATCCCGATTATCGCGGCGAGCAGTCGCTCAATGTCATTGCCCATGGTGGTTTTTCCGGCATCGATCATGCCGGCCGCGCTTACCTGGCGCTGGCCGTCTTCTATCGGCACGTCGGCCTCGTCATCGATGACGAGCTGTCGAAGCGGCTGCGCGAACTGGCGTCGACCCGCATGATCGACCGCGCCCGCGTGCTCGGCGCTGCGCTGCGCCTCGCCTACGTCGTATCCGCTGCGATGCCGGGCGTGCTGCCGCGCACCCCGCTTGCGGTCGAGCGCCATCGTTTGGCGCTGCGGCTACCCGGCCAGTGCGCTGCCCTGGCCGGCGAGCGCGTCTCCAACCGGTTGCGCTCGCTCGCCCGCATCATCGGCCGCGAGCCGGTGATGCTGACCGGGTGAACGAGTAGAGCCAGTTCCGCGCCAGCGCGATATCGGTAATCGGCGACCGCGACCGCCATCGTAGCCCTGATTTTTCAAAATTCGAAAATTGCCGCCAATTGCGGCCCAAGCTTTGTATCCGCGCCTTGGCGTAGATCGCGCGGTCGCCAGCCCCGCGCGCATCGCTCACATGTGCGAATGACATGGTGCAATGGAAATACCGCCTATAGATCGAGGAATGCTACGTTAGCCGCGGACTTTGTCGAACGATGTCGAGCCTCGGCATGAATTCAAAACCATCGCTGTTCGAAACGCGCCGCGATCAGATGTTTCCGATTTTGGACGCATCCGAGATCGAGCGGGTGCGCCGCTTCGGCACCCCGCGTTCCTACAAGAGTGGCGAGGTGCTGGTCTCCGCCGGCGAGACGCCAGACGGTCTGATGATAATCTTGTCCGGCCACGTCGATGTCACCGAGCATGCGTCGTCGGGCTCCGGGCGTCCGATCGTGGCCTACGGGCCCGGCGGATTTCATGGCGAACTGGCGCAGCTGTCCGGCCGTCCCGCTTATGTCGATTCGCGGGCGCGGGGCGCGGTCGAGGTTTTGGTCATGACGCCGGACCGCTTGCGCGCGCTGTTCGTCGCCGAGGCGGAGCTGGGCGAGCGGATCATGCGCGCGCTCATCCTGCGCCGCGTCGGTCTGATCGAGGCCGTCACCGCCGGGCCGATCATCGTCGGCCGCGCCGAACATGGCGACGTGCTTCGCCTGCAGAATTTTCTTCGCCGCAACGGCCAGCCGCATCAAATACTCAATCCGGAGACCGATGCGCAGGCCAAGGTCCTGATCGACCGCTTCCATATCGACCCCGGCCAATTGCCGATCGTGCTGTGCCCGAACGGGCGGCTGTTGCGCAATCCGGGTGAGCCCGAGCTTGCCCGCTGCATCGGCCTGGTCGGACCGATCGATCCGGACCGCGTCTATGACGTGATCATCGTCGGCGCCGGACCGGCGGGCCTCGCCGCCGCGGTCTACGCTGCTTCCGAAGGCCTTGGCGTTCTCACGCTGGATTGCCGCGCATTCGGCGGTCAGGCCGGCGCCTCGTCGCGGATCGAAAACTACCTCGGCTTCCCGACCGGGATCACGGGCATGGCGCTGATGGGGCGGGCCTACAATCAGGCGCAGAAATTCGGCGTCGAAATGGCGATACCGGACGAGGTCGTGAGCATCGACGGCAACGATCATCCCGGCAAGGGCCGGTTCGTGCTCAAGCTGTCCGACGATGAGCGCATCAGCGCGCGTTCGCTGGTGATCGCCAGCGGCGCGCGCTACCGGAGGCCCGTCGTCGATGGCCTCGAACAATTCGAGGGCACGAGCGTGCACTATTGGGCGTCGCCGTTCGAGGCGAAGCTGTGCGCCGGGCAGGAAGTCGCTCTGGTGGGCGGCGGCAATTCGGCCGGGCAGGCGGTGGTGTATCTTGCCAGTCAGGTCGAAAAGGTCTGGCTTCTGGTGCGCGGGCCCGACCTCGCAGCCAGCATGTCGCGCTACCTCGTCGACCGCATCAATGGCCTCGCGAATGTCGAGGTGCTGACGCAAACGACCGTCAGCGGCATCGAGGGCGGCTTCGGGGCGCTCGATGCCATTCGCTGGCGTACCGGCAAGGCGGGGCCGGAAGTGCGCCGGCCGATCCGACATGTGTTCCTGTTCATCGGCGCCGAGCCGAATACCGAGTGGCTGTCGGGTTCGGGTGTCGCGTTGGACAGCAAGGGATTCATCCTGACCGGCGCCGATACCGGCGCGAACCGGGGCCTGCTGGAGACAAGCCGACCCGGCGTGTTCGCGATCGGCGACGTGCGCTCCGGCTCGGTGAAGCGTGTTGCCGCCGCGGTCGGCGAGGGTGCGCAGGTCGTCGCCATGATCCATGCCGCGCTCGCCGCCGGTGCGCCGGCCCTTCCGATCGTACGCGCAGTTTCGTAAAGAAGCTCGGCGTCAGACGAGTAGGGGGCTGCGGGCCGGAGGGGTGAATGGCATCGCGCGTGCGGATCGCAATCGTCGGCGGCGGGCTCGCCGGGCTCGCGGCGGCGAATGCGCTCAAGACCTTCGGCATCGCGGCCGAGGTGTTCGAGGCGGCGCCGGAACTCGGCGAGATCGGCGCCGCGGTCAATGCCAGCCCGCAGGCCGTCAAGGCGCTGCAGGCGATCGGGCTCAGCGACCGGATCGCTGCCGTCGGGCATCGCTCGCCGGGCATTTACACGCGCAACATGCAGACCGGCGAGTTTCTCGAGTTCAACGATCGCTTCAAATTGGCGGAGCGCTACGGCGCGCCCTATTACTCGTTTCATCGCGCCGACCTGCTGGACGCGCTGGCGAGCGGGCTCGATGTCAGCGCCATTCATCTGGCGCACCGGCTCGCCAAGGTGGAGGAGGGCAGCGAGCGCATCGGCCTTGTGTTCGACAATGGTGCGCGCGTCGATGCCGAATACGTGATCGGCGCCGACGGCGTGCGCTCGGTGCTGCGCCAAGCGCTCTATGGCGACGACCACCCGACCTATACGGGGCAGATGGTCTGGCGCGCGCTTTTGGAGACTGATCGCATACCGGCGGAAGTGCTCGAGCCGAAGGGGCATACGCAATGGGTCGGGCCGGGCTGTCATTTCCTCGCCTATCAGATTCGCGGCGGCAAACTCGTGAACATCGTCACCCAGCAGGACACCGACCAATGGGTCGAAGAGGGCTGGTCGATCCGCGGCGATCCTGAAGAGATGCGGGCGAGCTTTCCCAATCCCGAGCCGCGCCTTGAAAAGCTGCTCAGCCTCGTCACCGAATGCTCGAAATGGGGCCTTTTCACCCGGCCGCTGACGCAGAACTGGGGCCGCGGCCGCATCGAGCTGATCGGCGACGCCGCGCACGCCATGCTGCCGAATGCCGGGCAGGGCGCCTGTCAGGCGTTCGAGGACGCCTACGTGCTGGCACGCTGGCTCGACGCCCGCAGCGATCCGGTTGAGGCGTTCGCCAATTTCCGCCGCATCCGCATCCCGCGCGTGCACGGCGTGCAGCGGCTGTCGCTGGCCAATGCGCGCTTTAAGCATTTGCGCGATGCCGCTGCGCAGAAACAATCGATCGCCGCCGGCACCGGCAGCGTGCACGGCAACTCGGAATGGGTCTGGGGCTACGATCCCGTCGCCGAGTGGGACAAAGAGCCGACGGTTCCGACCGCTTACGCGGCTTGATGAGGCATCGGCCGACCATCGGCAATTGAACAAGCAAGCGTAGCCCGGATGAGCGCAACGATATCCGGGGTCGTGCTCGCGGCCATCGCTTCGCTCATCCGGGCTACACCTCCGTCTGCTCCACCACCGCCACCTTGCCGTGATCGATGGCGAGCGCGAGCCTGCCGTGCTTGAGCGCCAGCGCCTTGTCGCCAAAAAGTTCGCGGCGCCAGCCCTTTAATGCCGGCACGTCGGCTCGGTCGCTGGCGGCGATGCGCTCGAGATCGTCGACCGTGGCGATCACCTTGGCGGCGACGTGGTGGCGCTCGGAGATCATGCGCAGCAGCACCTTGAGAAGCTCGACCACGGCGGCGCCGTTCGCCGCCGGCTGGCTGCGCGACTGCAGCGGCAGCGTTTTGGGATCGCGCTCGAGCCCGCGCGCCACCGCTTCGACGATCGCCTCGCCCCAGCGCGAGCGCTCAAAACCCTTCGGCAGCGAGCGCAAATGCTTGAGCTTGTCCAGCGTGGTCGGCGCCTGCACGGCGATGTCGCCGAGCGCTTCGTCCTTGAGCACGCGCGCGCGCGGCACGTCGCGCGCCTGGGCCTCGCGCTCGCGCCAGGCGGCGATCTCGATCAGCACGGCGAGCTCTTTCGGCTTGCGCACCCGGGTCTTGAGCCGCCGCCAGGCATTGTCCGGCTCCATCCGATAGGTGTCGGGCGACGTCAGCACGCTCATTTCCTCGGCGACCCAGTCGACGCGGTCGCGGCGCTTGAGATCCTCGACCAGCGCCACATAAACCTGACGCAGATGGGTCACGTCGGAGGTCGCATAGGCAAGCTGCGCATCGGTCAGCGGACGGCGCGTCCAGTCGGTGAAGCGGTGCGATTTGTCCAGCGTGTCGCCGGTGATGCGCTGCACCAGCTGGTCGTAGGAGATCGAATCGCCATAGCCGAGCACCATGGCGGCGACCTGGGTGTCGAACATCGGATGTGGAATGAGCTCAGCGGCGTGCCAGACGATTTCGATGTCCTGGCGCGCGGCATGAAACACCTTCATGATCGTCTCGTCGGCCATCAGCGCGTAGAACGGCGCTAGCTCGATGCCGGGCGCCAGTGCGTCGATCACCACCGCTTCGTCGGGCGAGGCCATTTGCACGACGCACAACAGCGGATAATAGGTGCTTTCGCGCAGGAACTCGGTGTCGACGGTGACGAAGCGATGGCCGGCCATCCGGCTGCAGGCCGCGGCGAGTTCGGAGGTGGTGGTGATTGGCTGCATTGGCGAAGGAGTGGAACAAACGTCGTTCATTATTGCTGGATTCGATCAGAGAAAGCCGTCGATCGCAACGGCCAGCGTCGTTCCGAACAAATCAGGCTGTCAAGGGTGCAAACTGCGGATCCAACCGCTGCTGATTAGACCCCGCGCACGCGCTTCATGTGGATGAACTCCCACGGGCTCGGCAGCGGGCCGACCGGGACTTCGATGACGGTCGGACCGCCGCGATGGGCGAAGGCGCGGCGCAGCGCGGCACGCAATTCCTCAGGCGTTTTGGCGCGCACCGCCTCGGCGCCGAAGCTTTTGGCGAAGGCGACGAAATCGGGGTTGGTCAAGTCGCAGGCGATCAGGCGGTTGCCGTAGCGCTCCTGCTGGGTGCGGCGCACGTTGCCGAAGGCGCCGTCGTTGAACACGATGGTCGTGAGCGGGATGCGGTGCGCCATGGCGCTGGCCAGCTCGTTCGCAGTGAACAGAAAGCCGCCGTCGCCGCTGATCGCCACCACCGGCACGTCGCGCCGTGCGTCCTGGGCGCCGAGCGCGGTGGCAAAGCCGTAGCCGAGATTGTCCTGATAGCCCGGCGAGATGTAGGTGCGCGGCCGGTAGACCGGGAAGGCCAGGCGCGAGGCGAAGCCGACTTGCGTGACCTCGTCGACGAAAATGCCGTCGTCCGGCAGTTCGGCGCGGATCGCCGCGAGATACGCAAGCTGCGGCGCGATTTTTTGCTCGAGCTGCCGGCGCATGCCGGCCTGGCGCTCGGCCATCTCGGCGCTGCGCGGCGCGCGCTTGGCATTATGGGCCGGCAGTGCGTCGAGGAGCCGCCGCAATATCGGCTTGGCGAGGCCGACGAGCGCCACGGCCGATTTGGCAAAGCGCGCCGGCTCCTCGGCATCGGCATCGACGCGGATGATGGCAAGCTCGCGGTCGATGCCCCATTGCTGCAGCGGATAATGCAGATGCGTGCCGACGGCGAGCACGACGTCGGCCTCGGCCCACAATGCATGGCCGAGCGGCAAATTGACGGACAACGGATCGCGGTCGTCGAGCACGCCGCGGCCGCGCCGATAGGACAGCACCGGCGCCTGCAAGGCGTGCGCCAGCGCGGTGACTTCGGCGGACGCATCCTGCGCGCCGCCGCCGGCGACGATCAGCGGCCGCTGCGCGGCACCGAGCCGCTTCGCCGCGGCGCCTACCGCCTCGTCATCGACCGGAGGTTCGGGAACGGGCAGCGGCGCGTGCGGCGTCACCGCGCCGGCGCGGCCCCACACGTCGATGGCGCATTCGAGCGCCGCCGGCCCGGGGCGGCGCACGTGCATCGCGCGCATCGCTTCGGCGACCAGGCGCGGCGCTTCGTGGGCCTCGCGAATGCGCGCCGACCAATCGACCAGCCGCGCGATGATGCCGGCCTGGTCGCGCACCTCGTGCAAAAAGCTTAAGCCCCGGCCGATCGCGTCCTGCGGGATTTGCCCGATCAGCGCCAGCACCGGCGCGTTCATGGCGTAGGCGGTGAGCAGCGCGGCCCCGGAGTTCAGCAAACCCGGGCCGGGCACGACGGAATAAGCCTGCGGCTTGCCGGTCGCCAATGCAGCGCCGAGCGCCATATAGGCGGCGCCCTGTTCGTGGCGGCTATGAACGGTGCGGAGCTTTGCTCCGCCGGCCGCGGTTCCGCCGCCGGCCTTGGCCAGCGCATCGAAGAATTCGTCGTTGTGCACGCCGGGCAGCGCGTAGATCGTATCGAGGCCATGGGCGACGAGCGCCGCGACGACGGCCTCTGCAGTGGTCATGCGTACAGTTGCGCCGGCGCCGCCGTCCATTCTTGCCCTTGCGCGCGCCACCTAATCCGGATCGCCCTTATTGGCCGACTTGGCTGAGCGAGACGGGATTTGATCCGGGCGCAAAGCGGCTGCCGCTGCCGCCGCCGCTGAAGCCCATATAGCCGCCGGAATAGCGCTCCTGCATGCACTGCCCGTAGGCGGCCTGCGGAGCGGCCATGCCGTTGCCGGCGCCGCCCTGTTGGCACATGTCGTCGCTCTGGCCGATGAGCTTCATCTGCGCCAGGGGATTGCCCGCATCGCTGCACGCGGCAAGCCCCAGGGCCGCAATGATGAGCGCACAGACAATCAGCGCCCGCTCGGTCATGTCCCCAACCCTTTTGCTCGCGCGCCCCACGACCGGCGCGCAGCATGCGCCTGTTCGGCACGTTTCGCAACGCCTTGGCCGCGCCTTGACAAACATAGCCCCGCATGCGCTTTCCGCTGCCGTTGAAAGCCAAAAAGCATCATGCATCGTTATCGCACCCATACCTGCGGCGCATTGCGCGCAGGCGACATCGGCATCGAGGCGCGGCTGTCCGGCTGGTGCCATCGCATCCGCGATCATGGCGGCGTGCTGTTCATCGATCTGCGCGACCATTACGGCATCACCCAGGTGGTCGCCGATCCGGACAGCGCCGCGTTCAAGATCGCCGAGACCTTGCGCGCCGAATGGGTGGTGCGGGTCGACGGCAAGGTGCGGGCGCGGCCGCAAGGCACCGACAACCCGGATCTGCCGACCGGCGCGGTCGAAGTCTATGTACGCGAGATCGAGGTGTTGGGGCCGGCCGGCGAATTGCCGCTGCCGGTGTTCGGCGATCAGGAATATCCGGAAGAGATCCGCCTCAAATACCGCTTTCTCGACCTGCGCCGCGAACGGTTGCACAGCAACATCATCAAGCGCGGCGAGATCATCGATTCGATCCGCCGGCGCATGAAGGCGCAAGGCTTTTTCGAGTTCCAGACGCCGATCCTGACCGCCTCCTCGCCCGAAGGCGCGCGCGACTATCTGGTGCCGTCGCGGCTGCATGAAGGAAAATTCTACGCGCTGCCGCAGGCGCCGCAGCAGTTCAAGCAGCTGATCATGGTGTCGGGCTTCGACCGCTATTTTCAGATCGCGCCATGCTTCCGCGACGAGGACGCCCGCGCCGACCGCTCGCCCGGCGAGTTCTATCAGCTCGATCTGGAAATGAGTTTCGTCACCCAGGACGACGTGTTCGACGCCGTCGAGCCGGTGATCCGCGGCGTGTTCGAGGAATTCGCCGACGGCAAGCCGGTGACGCCGAAATTCCCGCGCATTCCCTACAAGGAGGCGCAGGAGAAATACGGCACCGACAAGCCCGACCTGCGCAACCCGATCGCCATGGCGGATGTTTCCGAGATTTTTCGCGGCTCGGGGTTCAAGATTTTCGCCCGCATCCTCGAAGCAAGCCGCACCGCCGCGGTGTGGGCGATCCCGGCGCCGCGCGGCGGCTCGCGCGCGTTCTGCGACCGCATGAACTCGTGGGCGCAAGGCGAGGGCCAGCCGGGGCTCGGCTATATCTTCTTTGCCAGCGAAGGCGGCGCTGCCGTCGGCCGCGGCCCGGTCGCCAACAATTTGGGCGCGGAGCGAACCGAGGCGCTGCGCCAGAAGCTCGACCTCCACGACGGCGACGCCGTGTTCTTCGTCGCCGGCGAGCCGCAAACTTTCCTCCGGTTCGCCGGCCTGGCGCGGACCAAGATCGGCGAAGAGCTCGGGCTCATCGACAAGGGCCGCTTCGAGTTCTGCTGGATCGTCGATTTTCCGATGTACGAATGGAACGAGGATGACAAGAAGATCGACTTCTCGCACAACCCGTTCTCGATGCCGAACATGGCGGCCGATGAATTCTTGGCGCTCGATGGCTCGGACCGCGAAAAGATTCTGAGCCTGCGCGCGATCCAGTACGACATCGTCTGCAATGGCGTCGAATTGTCGTCCGGCGCCATCCGCAACCATCGCCCTGACGTGATGAAGAAGGCCTTCGCCATCGCCGGCTACCCGGAAGCGGAGCTGGAAAAGCGATTCAGCGGCATGCTGCATGCGCTGTCGCTCGGCGCGCCGCCGCACGGCGGCATCGCGCCGGGCATCGACCGCATCGTCATGCTGCTGTGCGGCGAAGAGAATTTGCGTGAAGTCGTGCTGTTCCCAATGAACCAGCGCGCCGAAGATTTGATGATGGGCGCACCATCGGAAGTGTCGCCGAAACAGCTGCGCGAGCTGCACATCCGCGTCGTGCGCTCGGGCTCGCCGTAGATACGCCAAGTTTCCCGCGACGGAAGGAATTAAGAGCTTGTTTCCCGGATGCGGTGCAGCGCGAAGCGGTGCACCGCTGATCCGGGATCGTCCCAACCTCCGAGTCTTTGACGATCCCGGGTCTGCAGCGCACCACTTCGCTGCGCTCCGTGCTGCGCTGCGCCCGGGAAACGCAGCGAGTTGGCTATTCAGGTCTCTCCTCATTCCGCCGCCATCGCCGTTGGTCCGTCGCACACAGCCGCGACGATGGTCGGAAATTGCGCATGCATGCGCTTGAAGCGCATGAGGCGCAGGATCAGGCGCAGCTCCTGGAGAACGTCGAGCGGCAGCCGCGCGCTGCGGCCGAGCGCGCGGGCGATCAAAAAGGCGCGGCGCTCGTCGCGCCACCAGCGCTCGACGAGCGTGATCGCGGCGTCGAGGCTGCGCCCCTGCAGGAGTTCGGCGCGGGCGCGGTAGCGGGCGCGCACGGCGGGATGAGACGGGCCGCGGCGCAGCTGCCGCTCGACACGCAGCTTGAAGGCATTGATTGCGGCGGCTTCATCGAACGCGGCCTCGATCTGGGCCAGCGCCGTATCAAGTGCCGATGGGCTCTGTGCTGCAGCAGCGGCGCGGCGCACGCGCTCTTGGTCACGCTCGCCACGTGGTCGATGCGGCATGGGGAGCCTCGGTGCGCCGTGAAGCCGCTGGGGCTGCGGCGCTGCGCTGATGATGCCAAGTAACTTTTGGTGTGACCTTAAGTATCTATTTATAGGACAATAGTCAAGGCCATAATCGTACCCGGTGTCAACCGTGACCCAAGGCACAGAGAAGCGACGCCACGCTGATTCGCCGCCAGTGGCGCGAGCAGCCCGGGTTCGTCGGTGCGAAGGGGAAGAGAGTTGGGTGCTACCGAGCGCGGCGCGCTCAGACCAGCTTGAGGCAGCAGATCACTTTGCCGACGATTTCCAGCTCGTTGAGCGGAACTTCCTCGGTCGGGTGATTCGCATTGTCGGAAATGATCTTCACCTGCGTCGGATGCGACGAGCGGATCAATTGCAGGCGCTTGACCACGATGGCGCCGAACGCGTCGCGGATGGCGTAGAGCCCGTCCGGCGTCGGCGTCCGATGCGCGGTGTTGACGATGACGCGCTCGCCCGAGGTGATGGTCGGCACCATGCTGTCGCCGGTGGTGTCGAGCACGATCAGGTGGGTGGGCGAGGCATGCAATTCCTCGCGCACGAAACCCGGCGGAAACACCCATCCTTCGGGCTTGACTGCGTCGGCATGGCGGCCGTCCTTGCGCAGCTCGCGCGACGGCACGCCGCCGCCGCCCATGCCGGCGCGGATGTCGAGCTCGGCCACCTGGCCGGGCCTCGGGCCGAACGCCTCGCGCCGCGGCTCGTCGCGCAGCACGTCGCTCGATTCGATGTGGCCGCCGCCGGCCGGCGTTCCCGGATAGCGGCCCCACAACAGGATCTGCTCCGGCGAATAGCCGAGCGCGTTGGCGAACGGCTTTAGGTGATCGAGGCGGAGCCGCACCGCGCCGTTTTCGAGTCGCGACAGCTGCTGCTTGGAAATACCGGTCAGCCGCACCAGCTCGGAGCGGGTCATGCCGCGCGATTCGCGCGCGTAGTAGAGACCGGTCAAATTCCGTCCGGGCCCTGCGGGCAAGATCTTTCGTCCCATGCCGCTATTGTCACCAATTTCGTTTGAATTTCCAAGTTCAAAAATGGCGACTTGACTGGCGCACAATAAGGGACTATAGCCAGAACTATCGTCTCACTTGACGTGACAAACTTGGAGGCGCGGGACCCGCCCGGTTTTCCCGCGACGAGGCCGCCATGCCCGATCAATGGACCGCCAAACGGTTGACCCTGCTGAAACAATTATGGGCGAGCGGCGTCAGCGCCGGAAAGATCGCGGCGCAGCTTGGCGGAGTGTCGCGCAATGCCGTGCTCGGCAAAATTCATAATCTGCGGCGGCGCGCCGCCACACCTGAAGCTGCGCCGAAGCGGCGACCGCGTCGCCGCCAAGCGGACAAGCCGCCGCAGCCCGCTTCGTCCCAGAGCGGCAAGAGCTTGCTCGAACTGACCAACAACTGTTGCCGATGGCCGATCGGCCGGCGGGGCGTGGCCGACTACTTTTTTTGCGGCGTGCCTGAAGCCGATCTGGCGCGCGGCATGCCGTACTGCGCGCGCCACGCTCGGCGCGCTTATGTGATCCCGCCGAAGATCGCGGCGAGGGCGGAGCCGAATGCCGAGCCGGCGGAGACGGCGCCTGCCGAGAAATCACGACTGCCACGGCGCCGCTACGTTTGGCGCGGGCGCGTGCGCCATCCGGCGCCGCGGCCGCGATGAGGCGGGCCATGCGCAATCGGCCGCCCCGCGTGTCGCACGATGATTCGCAAGCCCGCGCCGCTGCGCCCGCCGATGCAGCCGCTGCGCTCAACGACCGCGCGGTCGCGGCCGCGCGCGCCGAGCTGCGCGGCGAACGCACCGGCATTCTCGGCGCCACCGGGCGCTTGTCGTTGCCGCGGCTTGCGCCGCCGCGCCGCGTCCCGGAGCGCTGGACCTTCGTCCATGTGATGGAGCGGCTCGAAGAGGCATTTCGCACGCTGCGCCGCTTGCCGATCTCGACGCGGCCGCGCGGCTACGTCAACTCGATGCCGTTTTATCTCTACGACCGCGGCGATCTCAACGCCCAGCTCGAGACCTACGAGCTGGAACGTCTGGCGCGCATGCGCAACCGCGTTCGCATTGCGCCGTCGCCGGCCGAGATCGCGCGCATGGAGGAGGCGCTACGCTGGCCGGCGCTGTTTCTCTCCGGCGCCGAATTCCATCACGTGGCGCGCGCCGTCAATCTCGGCTGCCTGTGGGCGGCGGTCGATGCCGATGTGGCCAAGGGCTTGCGCCGGATCAAGCTGACGCCGCGCACGTTCAACGCGCGCAAGCTGCAGGGCCTGCGCATCATCGCCCGCGAGCTGATCCGACGCCACGTTCCGGTGCGCTGAAGTTTTCAACGAGTTCACGTCATTGCGCGCCAAGCGAAGCCATCCAGAAGCCGAACAGCGTGCGTTTGCGGCGGCCTATCGCGACGGGCTGGGATTGGCTTGCATCGCGGTGCGCCGCGCTTCGACTGGAATCACAGTTTCGGCCGGAGATGAAAACTGCGCAGAGATTGCAGCGCGCTGGTGGTGCCGCCGCGCCGCGGACGCGGCGCGGATCGCTGCTGCGGCGCGGGCGACCATGCGCCGCCATGAATCAAACGCGCAGGAAATTTCCCTCGCCGCCACGGCGGTGGCCGACGCCGCGCGCCGCTACGGCGTGGCGCTGTTCGCCGACGACGAGATCGCCGCCCACGCCGCGGAAATCGCCGCGCGCATCGATGCCGAGCTGCAAAAGCTCAAGGATTCCGGCGGCTTGAAATCGGTCAACCAAGCCTACAAGGCCTATCGCATCGAAACTTCCGGCCGCGGCGAGCGCGTGCTGCGCTACGACGAATGGATGCGCCGCTACCGCGCCGATCTGGTGCGCCAGGCGGCCGCGGCGCTGCGCGCGCTTTGAGAATCATCGTCGCGTGACGCGTCGCGAGCGGGCTTTCCGGCAGCTTTCCGATTGGCCGTGATTAGAAAAAAAGAGAAAAAATTCATGCGCCTCTTCAATACGATATCGGTCATTGCGCAGAAAATCGCGACGACCGCGCTTGACAGGCCGCAAACTTTTGCGGCATTGACTCGCGCGCACACGGGCCTTGCAGAACTGCGCCCGCCGCGCTCCCACAGCAAACAATCGAGCAAACTCAGTTCGCCGCCTTTGCGAGGCACAAGCCTTTGCATCGTGGCGTCGTCCGCAATTGTGGCGCGCTGCTCGGTCGTCGCTCCACTCTTTCGTCATTGCGAGCGAAGCGAAGCAATCCAGTGCGGCGCCGCCGTCCTGGATTGCTTCGTCGCGGAGCCTGTCATCGGGCCGGCCACTTCGGGCCGGACCCGTTGGCTCCTCGCAATGACGCGCTTTTTGAATCAGATCGACTTGATGATCTGCATTATCGCCCATCCCAAAAACGTCGGAGGCCGACCGTGACCGTCACAGGCAAGGTGAAATTTTTCAACGACACCAAGGGCTAGGGCAGCATCAACGCCGCGCTTGCGGCGCTGCTGTCGAACAATTCCGGCGGCGCGGCGCCGTCGGCGACGACCCAGTATCAGTTCTGGGCCGACACTTCGGTGTCCGGCCTTGTTACGCTGCGGCAATATACCGGCAGCACGTGGCAGGCGATCTGGACCCTCGATCTTTCCACCAACGAACTATCGTTTGCGGCTTCCGGCCCGCAGAACTGGGTCGCGGCGAGCGGCACCCACGACGCCATCACCGCGACCTACGACCCGCCGCCGCCCGCGTCGTTCGTCGATGGCATGGTGCTGTCGTTTCGCGCCACCTCAGCCAATCTCACGACGGTGCCGACTTTCAACCCCAATGGGTTGAGCAGCAACGTCATCACCAAGAATGGCGGCCAGGCGCTGGCGCCCGGCGATATTCCGGGAGCCGGGGCCGAGGTGGCGTTGCGCTGGAATGAGGGCGCGAGCCGCTGGGAGCTGCTCAACCCGCCATCGGTGCCGGTCGGCGGCATCGTGCCGTATTTCGGCGGCACGCTGCCGTCAGGCTACGCGTTGCCGCAGGGCCAGAATCTGTCCGCCACGACGTATCCGGCCGCCAATGCGGTTTTAGGAACGACCTACGGCAATCCCGGCGGCGGCAACTTCACCATGCCGGATTTGCGCGGCCGCTTCTTCTTCCACCTCGATTCCGGCGGCTCCGGCCGCATCACAGCAGCCGGCGGCAATTTCGACGGCACGGTGCTGGGCAATACCGGTGGCACACAAAGCCGCAATCTATCCACCAACCAGATACCCCAATTTTCATTCACGCCAAGCGGCGCGGTCAGCAGCAGCGTAAGCGGCGGCACTTGGGGAGGTCAGAACGAAATCACCGGCGCCACCATAGCTGGAGGCGGCAGCCAAAGCTGGCCTATAAACGCTTCCAACATTTCGGTGAGTTCTTCTTTCGCTGGCAATTCAATATCGATAGGCAACGCGTCGCCGAATCAAGTTCCGATGATTCCGCCCGCCATGGGCATCAACTGCATGATGAGGATTGCGTGATTAGCCTGGAACGATCTTTGGCCGAATGAGCGGTACGCGCGATCGAATCCGTAGGGCGACGCTCCAAAATAGAGTCTTGATCCGCAACCAAAAGAGGCTACTCTTTGTTCTGCCGCGCTGGTCGACAATAAAGGTCTCCTGAAAATAAATTGGCTGTCCCGGTACTGACGACCGCTCTGAGCGTGTTGCACTTAGAGAGTACTTCGCAATATCGCAAACTGTGAACGGATTGAGCTCATGATTTATCGAGATAAATGCGCGTGCGTGCTGATTGATCCATGAGAGATAATCCAGCGCTGCCGTAAGCGACATTTCCGTCATAGAATCGACGTTGAGCGCGGCGTCAAACTGGCGATTTGGTAAACGGGCGATGGAAAATAGTTTGATCTGATCGCGTGTGCCCTCTCCTGGATCGCTGTCAATCCACACTCTATCTGGTCCGAGCGTTTCCGCGAAAAAGCGCAGCTGCGCTACAATGCCGAGCGGAAGGTCGATAGTTGTGTAATCTGTAAGACCAGCGCGATAGCTATAAAATGCGCAATGCCCCATACCTGGCCCGATCTCGACAACAGATTGTCCGTTGATCATAGCGAGCGCCGTGGTCAGTCGTTCGAACTGATATTTCGCGCGTTGGGCGCGAGCGCTTTCTAACGCAAGCTCCAAAAACGGGCGCCCGTTACTGGAGCCGATAATCGAGCGGCATAGGTTGTCGGTTCCGAAGTAAAGGTCCGTGGCGACAGGGTCGGCGAAGATGCCACGAAGCCGTGCATTGCCCTCCGCAAGCAGCGCCTCATGAACGTCCCGCCGGCGCGCATCGATCTCCTGCCACATGCGGCCACGGGTCCGCGCGCCGGCGTTGAGGGCAAACCGGTAGGCGCGCCGTACGCGATCAAGAAATTCATTAGAAAGATGGGCTTCCACGGTCGGCAAATTTCGCCGTTAATGGGTCGCAGCAATGACGCGCTGTTTGAGCGTGCTGAGCGCGCGCCGGAGCTTGCTCGGCGGTTCGACGATCGCATAGAGCTGCCCGTTCGCGTCGCGGGCGCGCGCCGGCATGTCATCGCGGTGGTTGATCCCCGAGTAGTGGCAGATCAGCGACTTGCGCAGCATGCCGGGCTTATTCGGCTTCGATCCGCGGTGCATAAGGCGACCATGCCAGATCAGCACGTCGCCGCGCTTGGCGATGAATTGCCGTACCTCTGCGCCACGCCGTTCTATTTCCGCGTCAATCGCGGGAACGACAAACGATTCGGATACTTGCGGCCAATCGGGCCGCATTGCTTCCGCCCACGGCATGAGGGCGCGCACTTTGTCGCCGCGGGTCAGCGGCCAGCGGTGCGATCCCGGTACGTATTCGAACGGCCCGCTGTCGGGGTGAATGTCGTCGAGCGCCATCCAGACGGCAGCGTACCAACTGTTCACGAACGGAGGATTTAGATAGTCATCCTGATGCCAGCCGCGTTCGGTGCTTAGCCAGCCGGTCAGGCACAAGTGCAATATCATCGGTTCGCTGATCAGCGCCTGCATTTGCGTCATCAAAGGGGGATAGAGCGCGAGATCCCGCAACTCAGGAACGTCGAGATATGGCGTCGGCGAGGCCCATCCGCCCAGCACGTTAAGCATCGCGCGTCGCTTCGAGTAGGCATCCATCAAGTCTTCGGGAAGAAAGCGCGGCAGGATCGCAACGCCGTCGCGGCGCCATGCTAATTGCGTCGGCGTGAGCGCGGATTCGTCAACGACAGGCTGATCGAGCGGCGGCAAGAATTCTGCCGCCGGTTGTTCGCTCAGTTCAGCAAAACTCGGCTGCATCTGAGGCCCCTCCACATCTTCAGAGTGCACCGCGCCGCGGGGTCAAGTCAACCGAATGCGACCGTGCTAAAACCGCTCTCCCAAATCGGCGACGCCGCCGCCTTCGCAGCGTGCGCCGCGGCGTTCCGGCAAAGCAAGATCGAACTGGCCACGGGGGATCATCATGCGCATCGCATGGCTCACCGCGCCAGCCACTTTTTGGCGCGGCTCCAAAGTCCGAGGCCCAAATGGGGTAAATAGCGCTCGAATGTCGCGATCCGCGGCGAGATGGTCAGCTTTTTGTGCAGCGTATCCGCATCAATTCGCTCGGAAATGACGTCGCGAAACTCTCGGGTCAGCGCCACGGCAGGGCCGACGAGTCCGTAGACGTCGAAAATCGCGATCGTTTTGAGGATCGTGCCTGATGCGGGTTCGCGGTCCCGTGGTTTATCCAGGAGGTGACGCGAAAACAATACATTGGATGTTCCGTTCCACGGTTGGTCGGCGCTGAGCGCGCGGCTGAATGTAAGATCGGCGACGCGCAAACCTCGCTCGACGAGCACTGTGCTGATCGCGGCAAAATGCGAATAAGGCAGCCGCGGCTTGACGTGAAAGTGACTCTCGATGTCGGCTCCCAACAGGTCGCTGGCTTTCAGATACGCGACGGCGCCGGCCAGAATTTCCGGCTCGTAGTCTTCGCAATCGATCTTTATGAAGTCGGCCGGCGGCAGGGCGCCCTTTGCCCACAGCGTGTCGAGCTTCGCGATCGGAACGCGGTGGGCGCCGTCGGCGGACACCCGGGCCTCATACGGATTGTCGGGAACGTGAACCGTGCACTGGCCGTCGTAATCGCCGAGCGCAAGCTTGAAATAATGGTGCCGCTGGTTCGGTGCGCTGACCTCGGCAAGGGCATCGAAGCCATAGACTTCGAGGATGGGCTCGAGTGGACGCCAGCGCGGATGAATCCCGCCACGGACGCCGATGTCGACGAGAACAAACGCGCCGTCGAGCGCGCCAGACTTGGCGATGAAGCTTGCCGCCAGGCCTGCGCTTGCAGAAAGTTCCACGGCTCCCCTTTGCATGCTTGCGGTTTGGCGATTGCACACGCTGGCGTGACTTAACTCGAACGAATTGAAGATATACCCCTTCTCATTGGGCTACGCCATATCACAACCTTAACGTGCTCACGGCCCGCATCACAGCGTTCCGCCAAGCCGGGACCGGCCGGCCACGGGCATCGACGCCATGACGCATTGCCTGAGACGAGGCTTGATAACCGCCGAGAGCTAACGCGCGCAGACAAAAAACGCCGAGGTGTTGAGCCACGCCGGCAGGTGCGAAAATGGCAACAGCGAGGCTTTCTTTCGCGGATAGTAAATTGACAGCATCGACGAAAGTTCTCGCCAATCAAAGCCGCGGTGTCCGCCGTCGTGGGCCCGCACCTTATCGAGGCGGCCAAGCGCCGCCCACCATGTATCCGCGAACGAGTATTCGATGTGTCGCCCATAGCCGCAAAGCAGCGAGCCGATATTTTTAAGTGCCACAGGCGGCCCTGTCTCGATCGGGACTGAACAGATGAATTTTTCGACACCCAGGTTTATCATGGTCCGGGCAAGGCTTTCGGCTGCGCAAGGTCCGATGTGTTCCATGGTCTCGAGAGCGAACGCGAGGTCGAAGTGCCCGAGCGAAGCCAGGAAGGTTTCGTCGAGAAAGGACGCGTTGAACATGCGAAAGTTGTTGGCCTGCCCATAGCGCGACGTGGCGAACTGAAAAAAATTAATGTTGGTATCGATCCCGGTATAGTCGATGCTGGCAATACGGTCCAACACTTCAAAAGCCTTCGCCGGTCCTGCGCCGAGGTCAAGCACGCGGATCGGGCGCGGAAGGGAAATGGCGCGTACCTCTCGCGCCAGCGCGCGGAAGCGTTGCTGGTGAAGGAACGCCACGGCTGGATTGAAGGTCTGCATCCGCAGATAAAGTTCAGCCGTGATTGTCATGAAGGATTCCTCACGCCCAACGATTGCACACGCGGGCACTTTGTAAGTCAACAGAGGTGCGGGGCGCTCTAAGCTTACGGCCGGCGTTTGATCGTGCGGTTCTCACGCAGCATCCAATAGACGTCGTGTACGAGAAATAGCGGCAGGGTGAGTGGCCAGCCCAGGACTATCCCCCAGATCAATAATCGTTTCAGCGCCTCGATGCCGAAAAACCGCAGCATCGCGCCCACGCCGACCAGATAGAACGCGGCGGCGAGCCACCAGCCGATCACCTTTGCCTCCCGGGTTCCTAAGGATCAAGCTTATACCAGACCGTGATGCTGCCGAAGAACGGCGCATCGGCCGGCTCGCAGATCAGGTGCACGTCAAGGTGCGGCTCGAGCGGCACCGGCCCGGCGGCGGCCAACTGCATGCCGATCGGAAAGCGCTGCTCGACATGGATCGGCACCGCCACGCGGCCGGAAAGATCCATGATGCCGGCGCTGGCGTTGACGTACGGCGTCATCGGGTCGGCATTGAAGCTGTTGCCGAGGAACATCTGGGCGATGGCGGCGCGCCAGGTCGCGCGCACCACGGCGTCGCCGGAAATGGCGAAAATGCGGATGGGGACCTTCTCCCAGGGACCGACGGCGAATGCCACGTCGGACGTCCACTGCGGGTAGGGCGTGTGCCCGCACCGGCCCTCGAACACGAACAGCTTGCTGCATAAAGCCGGCTCTTTGAGATCGCGCCCGTTGCCGTCGCACTGCGCGGCATGAGCGGTGCCCGAAAGCAGGGCGATGATGATGATGGCAAGCGCGCGCGTCATGACTCTATCCGAATAGCGGTTGCACGAGCTGTCAACAGGAAAGCGCACTCATGAGCCTACAAATCCCCCTGTCTCAAGTCGGCGACGCCGACGCCTTCAAAAAACGCGTCGAAGCATTCCGCCAAGCCAAGATCGATCACCAGAAGACGGTCGATGTCCCGGCGCCGCAGGAGCACCACTTGGTCGAGGCGGTGGTGCGCCGCGTCCCCCATCCTAGCCCGCAACCGGGGGAGGGGAGGGAGCCGGCAAGCGTGCCGGACGACTATGTGATCGAGGATTATGAGATCGTCGACGATCGGCCGTCGCTGCGTGCGCGCAAGGACGCGCTCATTCACCAGGTCGCCGAAGCCGAGCGCGAGCTGATGATCGCCGCGATGGCGCCCGGCAAACGCCGGCTCGCCGGCCTGCGCGCGCAGGAAATCTACCAAAGACCGGAAGCCGAACGCAGCAACGCCGACAAGCAATTCCTCGCGCAGATGCAGGCGCGGCTCGCCCGCGAGGCCGCGATCGGCCGCCACGCCGCCGAGCTGCAAGCCGCGATCGAGGACTTGACCGAAGACACCATCGGCGCCTGGCAGCCGGCGCCGTTCCCGGATCAGGACGCAATACTTCACTCCAATCAAGCGCCGAGCGCCGGGGTTGGCGGGCGGCAGGCGCGAGGCGCTAAACAATGACCGCAACGCAAATTCAATTCCGCCGCGGCAGCGCCGCGCAGATGGCGACCTTCACCGGTGCGCAGGGCGAGGTCGTCGTCGATACGACCAACAAGCGCGTGGTCGTGCACGATGGCGCAACGGCGGGTGGATTCCCGGCTCGAACGGTTGTGCAGCGCTCCGTCACCGACTCCGGAAATCTGCCGATCCAGGCCGCCGACGACATCCTCAATTTCAATGCGGCAAGCGACCTGACCCCGGCATTGCCGCTTTCCACGACCCGCTACGGCAAGCCGGTGACGATCAACAATAAGCCCGGATCGCATACGCAGACGGTCGGCGTGACCGGAACCGACACGATCGACGGCGAGACCAGCGTGGCTGTCGTTGCCGGGCAGCGTCTGACCTTCTGGCCGTACAACGACGGTGTGAACGTCGGCTACTTCATCAACTGAGGCTTTCGATCATGAAGTTCATCGCGGCGCTATGCGTCGCGCTCTGCGCCTTTGCGGGCGCAGCCAGCGCGCAATCGTTCCCCGGAGAGCTGCCGCCGGGCGGCATTTTGTGCAATCCGTCAAGCGCTACAGGAGCTGCGCCGGCGCAGCCCTGCACGCTGTTGCAGGCGGGAATCACAAGCGGCCTGGGCGCGTTCGGCGGCCGCATCACGCCGACGAGCGGCGTTTGCGTGCCGATCATGGACGCCGCCGCGGCCACTACGATCTACTACGCACCCTGCGGCGTTGGCGACACGGTGCCGATCTACAACGGCACCAATCTGCAGGCCTATCAATTCACGTCCGGCCCCGCAGATACGACCGGCCTGGCGCTCGCCCTCGGCAGCAATTGGTCGGCGAACACGATCTACGACGTTTTTGTCGGATTGAATTCGGCCGCGGTGACGCTTGGCACCGGCCCGGCATGGAGCAATTCAGGGGCGGGAACGAGCGCGCGCGGCACCGGCGCCGGCACCACGCAGCTTGCTCTGTACGATGGGATTTGGACCAACGCCGTGTCGATGACGGTCCGCTACGGCAATACGCAAACGTTTACCTGCGCGCCCAATCAATGCACATATCTCGGCAGCTTCCGCACCAACGGCAATGCCGGCCAGGTCGATCTGAAATTCGGCACCGCAGCCGCGGGCGGCGGCACCGCCTGCCTCTGCATCTGGAACCTGTACAACCAGGCCCAGGCGTTCGTGAAAGTGTCCGACACGACAACGTCGAATACGACGGGGAGTTCTTGGCGACCCTATTTGAACGATTCAGGGAACAGCATCAACTTTTTGGCGGGCTTACAGCTCAATCCTTTCATCGCCAATTTTTCCGGTGCTTTTACGCTTGCAGCCAGCATCGGCTCTACGGGACGGATCGGAACTGCGCTCAACAATTCGACCCCGACAAATCCGGATTGCCAGGGAACGTCGATCACGGCGCAGACCACGTCTTCTCTTGGATTGGCGCCGAGCGTTTCCGGCTCATGCAACTACCAAGCTCAATTCGGTTACAACACGGTCTACGAGCTGGAAAACAGCATCGGGTCCGCCCCGACATCTTTTGGCGGCGGTTCCTATTACCAATATCTCAGCGCAAGCCCGTGGTGGTGACATGCCGATAAGAGCCGCTGCCGCACTCGCGTCTTTCGTCCTGCTGTCGGCGTTCATCATGCAGGCGCCGCAGCCGACCGATCCATTCTTCCTGCCGGACATCGGGCCGCAGCTCACCGCTACCGGCAGCACGAACTATGACGGCAACCGCTCGTTCCGCGACACCAGCGCCAAGACGCTGCGCTCGAACCAGGCGGCGTCCGCCTATTCCTCTTGCCCGGTGCTGGTCATGGCCGGTCAGAGCAACGATGAGAACGAGGCGCCGACCAATTACACGCCGACCAACGCCAGCAACCTCCACAACTTCAATCCGTTCGACGGCGCGATCTATGCCGGCCTCGATCCGCTGCTCGGCGCCACCGGTTTGTCGAAGAGCACGCTCGGCCACTACGGCACGCGGCTTGCCGACGACATCATCAATTCTGGTGCGGCATCGTGCGTCGTCCTGGCCCCGATCGCCATTGGCGGGACCAAGATCGCGGATTGGGCGCCCGGCGGCCTGGCCTACCCGCGGCTGAAAAACGCCGTCAATCGGCTCAACGCGCGGGGCTTCACGACGCAATATGTGCTGTGGGGCCAGGGCGAGAGCGACTGCGCGGCAGGCACGACGCAATCGAATTATGTCGCCAGTGGCAATGCGCTGTTCGGCGATCTGCCGTCGTCGGTCGCCAAGATATTTGTGGCCGAGCAGAGCTGGGATGTCGGCTCGGTGTGCGCGCAAATTCAGAATGCGCAGACGTCACTTTCGACCGCGAGTCCCGCCGGTCTCATAAACCACAGTGCGTTGCGGCCAATCTGGGCCGGGCCGAACACCGACAGCCTCAACAACACGACGGCTTGTTCGGGGGGTACGTGCCGGCAGAGCGATAACGAACACATGAACGATCTCGGCAGCGCCGCCAAGGCGAGTCTGTGGCAAACGGCGCTGCACGCGTCGGGCTCGCCGTTCTAGCGCGTTTCGTTCCAAAACTGAGGGGCTTTTGATGCGAGCGCAAAAACTCGCGGCGCTGATCCTTTGCGCCTTCATCGCTGCGCCGGTGCGCGCCGAGATTGCGAGCTGTTACGGCCGCGAGCACGGCCAGACGCGCACCGCGACCGGCGCGCCCTACGATCCGTCGCGGCTGACCGCGGCGCATCGCTCGCTGCCATTCGGCACGCGCGTGCTGGTCACCGATCTGCACGACGGCCGTTCCGTCGCCGTGACCATAAACGATCGCGGTCCTGCCGCGTGGACCCATCGCGCCATCGATCTGTCGCTCGCGGCCTGCCGCGCCATCGGCAACAGCGGCCTCACCCGCGTCTTCCTGCAAATCGTCGGAGGCCCTCATGAAGCGCGTTCTCGTCTTCGTTCTCGCCGTCACGTTCACCACCGCCGCCGCGGCTGAAGCTTGCGCGCAGACCACAAGCGAGCGCGCCGCCTGCAAGCCGGACGTGTTCCGGCTGTGCGCCGCCAAGGAGATAGCGGCCGCGGCACTCGGCGATCGCGCCGGCATTTACGCCTGCTTTCGCGCCCACCGCCACGATCTGTCGCCGGCCTGCGACCGCGTCCTGAAAAATCACGGATACTGATCATGGATGACGACAAGAAGTTCCGGCGCGCTATGGCGAAGTTGATCGCCACCATCGCGATCGTTGCCGCGATTGTTCTATTGGCGCGATGGGCGTCCGCGCACGACGACCTGTCATCCGTAACCTTGGTGAAGGAAGACGGCCGCTTCGCCAATTCGCCGCTCAAGCCGTGGTTCGACCAGCTCAAAAGCGGCAACGGGCTGTGCTGCAGCTTTGCCGATGGGCTCGCGGTCGAGGACGTCGACTGGGATGTGCGCGACGGCCACTACCGCGTGCGCCTTGCCGGCCAATGGGTGGCGGTGCCCGACAACGCGGTCGTGACCGAACCGAACCGCTACGGCCGCGCGGTGGTGTGGCCGTATCAGGACGCCAACGGCGTTACCCGCATTCGCTGCTTCATGCCGGGCGCCGGCACTTGAGGTTTCTTTGCGTCAGCGCCGCCGCGCCGACCCGGCGGCGCGACGCCAACCAATTCAAACAAAGCGAATGGAGACAGCTATGGCGATCATCCCGCTTGTCGCCGACTTGGCCCATTTCAATCCGGTGAACTTCACCACGCTGCAAGACGCTGGCTTCGTCGGCATCATCCACAAGGCGCGGCAGGGCATCGCCAGCGGCGATCCGAAATACGCCGCGCGCATGGCGGCGGCAAAGCACGCCGGCCTGCGCTGGGGCGCCTACGACTTTGCGACGCACGACGACGTCGCCGCAAACGTCGCCGCCTTTCTCGCCACCGCGCGGCTCGAGCCGACCGACAGCGCCTGGCTTGATTTCGAGGACAACACGCATTCGCAGATGAGCGGCGACCAGGCTTACGAGTTTCTGGATCGCGTGGCACAGAAACGCGGCCGCGCCTGCGGCATCTACGGCGGCAACCGCATCCGCGAACAGATCAAGCCGCACGATCCGAAATGGATCGACATGGCGCAATGCGCGGCGCTGTGGCAGTGCCGCTATGTCAAAGCGCAGCCGGCGGACAATGCGGACCTGTTCCGCGTCATTGCGCCGATCCCGCCGTGGACCAAAAATTTTCTCATCCAATACACCGGCGACGGCGTCGGCCCACGGCCGCACACCGCGCCGGGCCTGGCGAACGGCGCCGATCTCAATGCCTTCAACGGCGCGCCGGATGAGCTCGCCGCCGCGTGGGCCGGCTCGGCCGGGCATGCGCCGGCGCCGGCGCGAGAGGCCGCATCACTCACCAACCGTGCGTAATCCCAACCAAAGGAGCTTGCCATGAACTCTGTATTGACCAACTGGAAGACCACGCTTGCCGGTGCCGCGACGATCTTGACCGCGCTTGGCGACATCGCGAGCCATCTTTCAACCGGCAGCGTCGGGTCCGGCTCGATCGAAACCGACGTCGTGACCATTCTCGCCGGCCTCGGCCTTGTCGCGGCAAAGGATGCGAATAGCAAATAAACGCTTCTGAACACCCGGATCGCTAGCATGAGGGACTAGAGCTGTCGGGCAATCTCAATTTCCCTCGGAGCCAATCAAAATGAACGAAGTTATCACTGCAATCACCACCGCACTGCAGTCCGGCAATACCGGATTGGCGACGACCTTGACGCAACTGCTGCACGTCGGCTCGTCGCAGCAGGGTCTTAACTTCAAGGACAAGACCATGACGACGACCTGGTACAACAACAACCAGGCGAACGCCATCAGCTTGGTCGCGTCCGGTTGGACCATCATTCCGGGCTAGCGATGCAGGCTCCGGCCCGCTGCTGGCGAAGATCATAGTTGATCTTGCGCCGGCAGCGCAGCCGCTGTCCGTGCCATAGCATTGCGCGGATCATGTCGGCCGTCTGAAGAGAAAACGCGAAGGTTGCCTGATGCCCGGAAAACTCGACGACATCAGCGAAGCGATCGGCCGGCTGCGCGCCAGCGTCGCCGATATCCAGCGCCGCATTGCCGATAATCAGCGACTGCAGGAAGAGCGTTACGCCGACCAGCGCGCGGCGCTGCGCGATCTCGCCCAAAAGCTCGACAAGCACGCCGCCTCGATCGAGACCATCCGGCCGACCGTCGCCGCGCTCGAGATGGCGCGCTCCAAGCTCGTCACCTGGGCGTCGATCGGATTTGCCAGCGTGGTACTTCTGGGCTGGGTCGTGGAAGCTGCCATCAAGTGGCTGGTTACCGCCATCCTCTCGCATTTCCAGTGAGCGACGGCGCTCTTATGCCACCCGAAGTACGCGCGCCGCCGCCGCGCCTCACCGGAGCGAGGACGCGGCTGCGACTGCAATCACTCCGGCGCGGCAATGATCCGCGCCGCACGCCGTGGCGCGGCGACAGCGCCTTGACTATAGGCGCCGCCCAAAGCCGCCGCGCATCCCGCCCGCAATGAGCGAGATGAGAAACAGCACGATGGCGACGAAAAATACGATTTTCGCGATGCCCACCGCGGCGCCGGCAATTCCGCCGAAGCCGAGGACGGCGGCGATCAACGCGATGATCAAAAGTGTGACGACGAGGCTCAGCATGTGCGCGCTCCCTGGACGGTTGTCGGGCAGACAACTCGCGACAGGGCAGGGCGGTTCCTCAAGGCCGGGGCGGGTTCCCGCGCCGAGGCGCCCGGATGCCGGGTGCAATTCCGTCAAATCTGGTCCGGGTCGTCCTTCGGCGGAAATAACAGCATGCCCAAGACCACGGCCAGCGCGATGCCGGCATAGATCTGCGGCTGCGCATGCTGCAGCGCCAGCGCGACCTGCCCGCACAGGCGATCGAAAGCAAAAACAACCGAAGCGGCATCGCCCATCATGGAGAGCCCCTCAATGCTCGTCAGACGGCTTGCAAGCAAGAGCGCGTCTCTTGCGGGGCGAAACGAGCGAAAGTGTGGCTGGGGCGTGAGGTCAGCTGAATAGCAGTTGGCGGGTCGGGGCTGGTTAGGCTGGAACTTGCCGCCTGGGCAGCTGCGCTCAGCAGCCTTTTTCTGACATTTGCGAACGGAGGCGAGCCGTGCTGGACCACCAGTACCGCGACGCAGCGCGTGCGTTTGAGCGCACCACGCCCATCAGCTCCGTGCCCAGATTCGCACCAGAAGGCTTGGTGTTGGGCGCAGGCACAGTGCTGCTGCCAGCCGATGCGCCGCGCCGGGTGCGAAGCATAAAGGGCTGCGAAGCGCGTCTGCTGACGCTGTTGTCAGCCGCGTATGGCCGTGCAGTGGACCCAGCGGTGCTGGGCAAACATCGAGCGCGCCGCGAAAGCGTGGAATCAGGGCGACGATTGCCTCGCCTACATCTACTTGGCGCATGCCCGCCTCGGCGAGCTAAAGGACCCGCACGACGCCGCCCGGCGCCTCGTGATCGTCGACGCTTTCCTGAAAGCAGGCGGCAGCCCGCGAACCGTATTCAAAGGATTGAAGCTCGACGCGTCCTACATCGACGCGCTCGAAAAGGAATACAACCCGGCGGAGCTGCGCGTCCCTCCTGGCAGTGGCAAGCCAAGCGGCGAGTGGACCCGCGGCGGCGAAGCCGCAAAACCTCCGGCCCCGATCATCGCGCCGCCGCACACCGCGCCGGGCCCCGCTTCCTGGCTTGCCGAGCTCACGCCGTCCGCCGCGCTCTCTCTCGGTCGCTACGCAGCGAGTGTTCTCACAGGCGTAGGCGGAGCAGTAGCGACCTTCGGACTGCTGTTCATTCCATCGCCCAACAACATTCACGTCGAAGGCGAAGTCCAGGGCATACCGGGGCTCCGCTACTCGTGGAATCGCGACGAAGCGCTGCTTCATTTCACGTACGATGCCGGCGGCGGCGAGCAACGCACTTTCGCAGCCTACGTTGACGGCGATACGTTTCGCGACGAACAGGGTCGGGTCATCGGCCGCTTGCTTCCTGATGGCGGCATTCTAATCGACTCGGCAGTGGCGTCCCCCGATCTGGTGAAAGACGACGAGCCAAGGCTGTGTCCAATACCGGGGCCCGATAAGCAAAATAAGCTGGGCCTAGAATATGCGAACTACATGAAGCTCTTCGTCAATCCACCTCCCAACACCACGCCGTCGGGCATTGGCTTCCAGCTGCCGAATCCGAAACAAGCCGGCAATCTTGTCCACTTCGATGATTGTCGGCTCACGACTGGCATGATGGCCGAGGCCAAGGGACCCGGCTATGATGGGCTTTTGGCGGCAAGCAAGTCCGGCCCTGTCCCAGAATGGACTACGGTTATTCAGGAATGGTGGGAACAATCCGGCCGACAAGTCGCCGCGAGCGATGGCCGTCCCATAAGATGGTATTTCGCGGACCTAGCGGTGGCGCGATTTGCTCGGCAGTTGTTTGACAGCGATCCGGACGGCGTCCGCCAGAGAATCGAAGTGGTATTTCTAGCATGGTCGAAGAGGGGCAGATAATGAACGCGGTGCCGTTTACTTTTTTCATACGCACTCATCCTGCGTGGATTGAAGGCAGCCCCCATTCTATAGGCGATAGATTCGTGCGCACGCTTGATGCTCTCAGCGAAAGCGAGCCGTCGATCTTCACCAATTGGGAAATTACGGACCGTCCCACAAAATCTTCAGTGCCGCTCGCGACGGCGCGCGCGCGCATCGGTACGATGGTCGAGAATAATGTCGCCCGTGGCGAACTGGATGAGCCAGACCCTGACAACGGGTACCATGTTTGGGCCTTCACACGCGTGGATGATCGATCGCGCGAGATACATTTGTGGATCAACGCTGGCGGAAAGCACGCTGGGCACGTGTGGCTGCGGACTGGAGTCACCAATTCTCCTGTCGATTTGTCGATCGTAACGTTTCCAACCTTCAAGGCCGCTTTGCTTGCGCTCGTTGCCAACTGGGCGCTGCCATGGAGCTCTGCCCATGCGTTCAGGTCGAACGTCGCCATGGTGCCGGTGCACGGCGGTGCCGGACTTAAGCTGGAAAGCCGACCTATGCTGCCGCAAGAGCCGACGTTTCCCCGTTCGCCATTCGAAATCCCGTGGATCGGATATCTATCGGCCACTCTCTCCGCCGGCCTCAGGCTGTCTCCCGAAATCGCGACTGAACGTGTCCTCGACGGCGGACTTCTGATGATCGCGACCAAGGACCGCCTCGATCCCGACAATCCCGAACACCTTCGGCGCGCACGCATCATCGCCGAGACGATGATCGCGTGCACCGGTTGGCAGCCGCGCGGCAGCAAGCGCGCTTGATGGCTGAGGCAGACATCGTCGCGCCTCGGGCCACAGGCGGCAAGATATTACGAATCCTCAATGCTGCTAATTGCGAGCGTGTCGTCCCGCAAGCTCGTTCACTTACGACGAGGCTTGCCCCTTGTCGTTTTACGGTTGAGTTGCCGCTCCGCCTCTGTCTTTAGATCAGCGTAATCGGTTCGCAGAATCGAAGGCGCTACGACTTCGGAGCAACTTGCCACCAGGAACTTTCCACCCTCATCGCATTGCACTCTCACGACCAGTGCCCGCGGCTTTTTCGCCGCGAGGCAGGCAACTTCACCCTGGCGCTGCAGCTCTTGCTGTGCTGGCTGGCCGATTTGAGTGGTAAGCCAAATCTGTACAGCGAGATCATGGCCAAATAACATGCGCCGGATTGGAAATCGGTCCAGACTCCCAGCTAGCTGACTGAGCATTGAGTCGACCATGTTTCGGGTCGGCTCGTCGCCGTTCCGAATTTCAGCGTCTACGCGAAGCCATCCTTTGGGTCGGTCGCGGTCGAGGAGATCGAGTAGCGCGCTCACCTGTTTGGGGTACGGTTGGGAGGGTACAGGTGCCTTAGCCCAATCCTCCTGTTCAAAATGGCGGTCTACACGGTAGCAAAACGAATCCCAGGCAACGCGATCGGCTTTCTCCAGCTGCTTGCGAATGTCTTGGTCGAAGCGATTGCGTACGATGTAAGCACCAAGATGATCTATCTCATCGAAAATCGTGGCTTGCGGAATTGCAGCGATGGCCTGTCTAACTTCAAGGTAATGGAACAGCTCGCCAGCTGACGGCAGAAAACGTCGTAGGACGAATAAATCATCAACCGACATAGAAACGAAAGGATATTTGCCGAGGATAGGGACGACTTCAGGAATTGCCTTGCACATGGCCGAAAAAGGCGTGAATGACTCCACCGTCAGTCCGATGGGAAAGATGTGCCGGAAGTTTTTGAGATTGATTTTTGCGATTTCATCGTACTGGCCGTTCTTCAGCCGATAAATTGGTACATCTGCCCCCGTAGCCAAGTAATCTAAAAAACGACTGCATTGGTGGTAAGCTCTTAAGACGAGGTCGCGAATGGTTCGAATGTGGCTCGCGAAATTCGTTGCGGGTGACTGCATAGCCATTACGCCCGCCTTGGCCTCGACGACAAAAAGAATGTCGTCTAGCAGTCCCACGAGGTCGGTCTCAACCCACGCACCTGTTTTGGGATCTTGAAAATAAACCTCTTCGTATAGACGAGCACCCTTGAGCTGTTTGGCCAGTATCTTTGGGAAGGCGGTCTCAGTCATTCCTTTCTGGTTCCTGTTCCATCCTTCCCGATAATCGGGCTTTCGTGCGATAAGACCCCGCTGGATCGCTCTATATGCGGAATCGCGAACGAACTGGCCGTCGGTAGCGTAAAAGCCGTCAGCCAACTTAATGAGTGGCCGTACGCGCGCAGGCAGGGTGCGAAGCGGTGTTCCCTTGAATGGGCCTTCAGCAAAGAAGGCTTCTTCTGCGCCGGGTTGATAAGCCATATCCTGAAGGAGTGCTTCGGGCAGCTTAGTGTGCTTTGATACGTTGCATATGCCACCGAAAAACATGTCCTTGATGGCGCCACCGACGTCACCGTCGAACTTTTCGTCCTTAGACCTAATTTGTGCTATCGCCTCATCGAGAGCTATTCCCTCGCTCGCGATTTTCGCTTGGCTTTCTTCAAATCGCGCGAACAGCTTCGCTACAGCATCGCTGTAGCCGACGCGGATAGTGTCCGCGATTCTCTGCATTCCAGCTGCGATTTCTGCGGCACCGATGCCGTAGGCTGCTTTTAACGTCTCCTCGTGTGGCGCTAAGGCAAATTCAAAGAATTCGCCTTCTAAGACTTGATACCGATGGCCGCGGATTAGGATCCATGTGGTTTTGGCCTGAAATTCCACCTCTGGCGTTGCTTCGCCAAACTCCGCGAGTGTCCCGATTTGGCTGCTGGCCATCGCGTAGAACATCGCAGTGTTGCTAAGTTTGTCGCATAAGGCGAGCAAGTCCTTGGCCTTGCCCTCATCAAGCTGCCCTTGTGCGAAGTCACCCTTGTGGGCACTCCAGACGGCGTGGACGTATTCGAGCACAAACTGAAATTTCTTAATGAGATCGCTGTCAGGACCGCCTTCATCCCCCTTTTTCTTACGGTGTTGAAGCGCACCCATAAAGAATTGGGACCAAAGGTACCCGAGAAGGCTGGTCGGAGGTTGGGCCAGCACCAGTGCGCGGATTTGTTCGCTGGCGGCCTCCATCTCGATCTGTAAATGCGTAGCAGCCTTTTCGAGGTGCTGCTTTTGGTCTTGGCCTTCGGCCGTCAATGCTTCTGCAAGGCCCAGAGTCCCGGCGGGTGGATTTTCCGGATTTTCTTCGGCCATATTCGTACCCTAGAGGGACTCAGGGACCTCATTGTCGAACGGCGGAGTGACCATTCAATTCGAGTGGAAAAAGCACCCAGCTCAATGACATGGCCGTGGGCTATCAAGCCTTTAATCCAAGTTGTTGTGCGACAGCGGAAGATTCAATTGGCTGGGGCGCCTGGATTCGAACCAAGACAGGCAGAGTCAGAGTCTGCAGTGCTACCGTTACACCACGCCCCATTGCGCTACGCGGACCGGCTTGATTGGCGGTAGATAGCCCGGTCCAGGGCCGAGAACAATAGGTCGGCGCGGCAGCCGCGACGGGCAGAGGCCGTCCGCCGAGGGCGGCTTGCCCCGTTCAGCTCGCACCTCCTCCATTCGTCATTGCCGGGCTTGACCCGGCAATCCATGCTGCGTGGCCGCATGGATGCGCGGGTCAAGCCCGCGCATGACGGGGAAACGGCTCTCCCAGAGAATTTCCGCTCTATCGCCGCGGCTCTTTGCGGGCCCGGCTCTTCTTCTGCGGCTGCCGCTTGCGGGCCGAAGCGGTTGCCGGCACCGGCGCGCGGCCGGCCGCTACTGGCGCATGGGCCGGGCTTGCGGCCGCCGGCTTCTTCGCCCCGCCGGCGCCGCCGTGGTCGGTGCCGCGCGACATCGGGCCCCACCAGTTCGACGGCGTCTCGTCGCCCCACACCTTTGGCCGCTGCGGCCGGTCCTGGTGCCAGGGTCGCGGCTCGAAAAATCCCAACTCCTCGTCGAACATCTGGTCCATGTCGCAGAAGAACTCGATGGTCACGCCGTCCGGGTTCTTGTGATAGATCGCGATGTTGTGGCCGATGATGTGGCGGATCGGTCCCCAGGTCAGCGTGATGCCGCTGCGCGCCAAGAGATCGCAGGCGCGCTTGATGTCGGACCAGTCGCGCACCTCGAACGCGAGGTGATGGATCGCGGTCTTCTCGTTGCGCAGAAAATTCACGGTGTGATGGTCGCGACTGCAGCGCAGGAAGGCGAAGAAATCGCTGCGCCAGTCGGAGACGCGGAAGCCGAGCGTGTCGCAGTAGAACGCGACGATGCCCTGCACGTCCGGGCACTGATAGGCGATGTGGCCGAGTTTTAACGGCATGATTCCGGTGAAGGTCGTGTCCTCGTCGGCGAAGGCGAAGTCGGAAAAAATCTCGAGCGTCGTACCCTTCGGATCGGCAAATGCCAAAACCTCGCGGATGCCGGGTGTGATGTCGCGGCGCCGCTCGCTCTTGATGCCGGCTTTTTTCAGCCGCGAGGCGATTTCGCCCAGATCGCTATCCGGCGCGATCTGAAACGACAGCCGCGGCGCTTCGGGGGCGCCGTGTTCCAGCACGATCGCCTCGACGCCGGATTTGGTGGCGAGCACGGCGCGGTTCTTGTCGCGAGCGGTCAGACTCAAGCCGACGATGCGGGTGAAATAATCGAGCGTGCGTTCGATATCGGGCGTGGTCAGCGTCGAATGGCCGGCGCGCTTGATCTGCAGCATGGCTCGCCTCCTGAAACGTCGCGCCGTGTTTTTTATGCCGGCGCGTGGACACGCGGTTCGTCGCGCACGCTGCCGATTTCATGCGCGCGCACCTTGATGGTGAGCTCGCCGAGCACGGGCGCCGAGCGGCACACGATGACGTCGCCGGGTTTGACGGGGCTGACGCCTTCCGGCGTGCCGGTATAAACGAGATCGCCCGGATAGAGCGTGTAGAACGCGGACGCGAATTCGATCAGCCGCCGGCAATTGTAGATGAGCTTGTCGGTGTTGCTGTTCTGCCGGACCTCGCCGTTGACCGTGATGCTGATCGGCACCGCGTCGGGGTCCGGTATTTCGTCGGCCGTCACCATCCACGGCCCGAGCACCGCGTAGCCGTCGACCGATTTGCGGAAGCTGCGGTCTTCGCCGCCGCGCACGGTCATGTCGAGGCCGAGACAATAGCCGGCGACGTGATCGAGCGCGCGCGCCTGCGGAATATCGCTGCCGGCCTTGCCGATCACCATGACCAGCTCGACCTCATGGTCGTTGCGGCGGTCGGGAAAGCGCAGCGGGATGCCTTCGGACGGGCCGACCAGCGCCGAGTTGGCTTTGAGGAACATGCCCGCTTCGCCGATCTTCGACGAATGCGCGCGCACGATCTGCGAGCCGGCCTGCGCCGAAGCCGCAGCCATCTCGGCGATATGGGCCGAATAGTTGGTCGGCGCGCACGACAGTTTGGTCGGCCGCGCCACCGGCGGCAGCAGCTTGACCGAGCCGAGCGGCTTTGCCGGAGCCTTGTCGGCCATGCGCTCGATGCGCTCGCGCCAGTGCGGCAGCGCGGCGACCACCGCGTCGCCCTTCATCGCATAGGGCGCCGCATTGCGGATCGCGGTCTGCGCCTCGGTCACGTCGTGCACGTTGTCGCCGCGCACCACGCCCAGGCGATCGTCATCGTAACGGCAAAGCTTCATCGCTGTCTCCTGCACTCGTTCTCGGCGCTCCCTCCCGGCGTGACGCGCCGGAGGGGAAGGCGAAGCTACGCGCATCATTACCAGTCGGGGCTGCCGGCACAAGGCGCTACCCAAGCATCGAAGGTCCCGGTCAATCCGGCGCTCAGGTGCCATCGACGACATCAGTGTCACCGCACCCGTTTTCACAGGAAAGGTTCAAGTTATGCAGTCGTATTTCGCGAATCAGCGACGTCGAGGATTGGCTCCCGGTGTGCGTTCATACATTCTGCGGGACCTCGTTGCCAAAGCGGCCGTGGATGATCCGGTGCATCCCGGCTGGCCGAAGGGGGCGCCGGACAGCGAGGGCGGCCGATATCGTCCGAAAGACCAGGTGGCGGCCGCCGATAATCCCACTTCGGGCGCAACACCAAAACCACGCCCGAAGGTATCGGCACGCGACATTGCGGCCAACAATCCGAAGCATTCGGTGCCGCTGACGGACAGTCACGGCAACCCAATTACCGATGCGCAAGGCCATCCGCTTCTTCGTCCCGCGGACATGCTGCCGGAAATGTTCGTCAATGAGGGGATCGCTTTCAATTTCAAAGAAAGGTTTGCCGTTGCTCAGCAAAATGGCTTGGAAGCGCAATTGCTCGTGATGGCAGAGTTGGCCGCCCAATTGGCCAAGTTCGGATACGGCGGACCATGGGACGCACAGAGAGTGCAGGGGCAATTCGTCGATGACTACCGGGACTATGCAACGATCGCCATAGGCCTTTACATGGCAGCGGCTGGGGTTCCGATTGACATGGCGCTGCAGATCGAAATGAATATGCCCGCTGGCGTTCCCATTTCGATCGTGATGAGCAAATGGACAGTGTGTATACCTCATTGCCGACGCGCAACGTCCGCAATACTCAGATAGGTTACGAGCTTTATCAATCAGGGCGCATTTCGCGCTGATGTGAAGGGTGGCGATGTGATCTACTGGCCGATCGTACTCACTTTCCTGTGGCCGCTAGCCTTTATCGCGATTTTATCGGGACCGCTCGGCTTTGCCGTCGTCGGAATTTGGCCCGCACTTTCGTTGTGGGGCCTGTCGGCGGCACTGGCAGTGATTTTCGCGGTTGATTTCACATTCAAACGGGATTGGCTGCGCGCAAGCGCCATGTTGCCGCTGCCTTTGACTGTTGTGCTGGCCATCGTCATTGCGGCTTTCAACATCGACTTCGCCGTTTACGTCATCAACCGGGCACGCGACGACCTCCAGCTTCTGGTCACGCTGCCGACGTATTCACGGGAAATTTCGAATCTTCCTCATCAGGAAGGTCCTCGGATCGCAACTTTCTTATGGCGGGACCTCAATGGATTCGGTCTTGCTTTCGGTTATGAATTCCTCGTGTACGATGAAAGCGATGAGATTGCGCTCCCCGCAGAGAGGCGCTCGGCCGATTGGAAGAAGAACGCCGGAAGTGATTTGGAATGCAAGCTGACCGGTGTTTATCATGCATTCGGGCACTATTATTTTGTCGGCCACGGCGTGGATTGCTAGGAATAGGCGTGAGACCCGCCAAGGTCAGCTGCGGCCGAACAGCTCGTTGAATGTCTTCTGCCATTGGCGCTGGCCACTGGTGTCGAGCACGATCGGCGCGATTTTCATCTGGCTGAGCTCGCCGGCGAGCTCGGGCGGATTGGCGGCGACGTCCGGCCGGGTCGGGATGCGGCCCTTGCGCGTCATGAAGGTCTCAGCTTCGGCGCTGAGCGCGAAATTGGCAGCGAGCCTCGCGGCGTTCGGATGCGGCGCCAGCACGTTGACGCCGACCGAGCCGAAGATGAGCGCCACCGGATCGAGCAGCCAGTAATCGGTCGGCGCGCCGGACATTTTGACGTTCAGGGTCAGCGGCAGAAAATTGTTGAGCGCCATCCAGTATTCGCCGGAGCCGACCGAGCGGGCGAGCGCGAGATGGCCGTCGCTGATCACCGGATCGAGCGCGGCGACGATGTTTTTGACGATCGCGCGGCCGCGCTCTTCGCCAAAGGCTCCAAAAATCGCGGCGAGCCACTCGTTGTCGGTGCCGTCGATGGCGATCTTGCTGCGCCATTCCTTGTGGGCAGCAAAATCTTCGTAGCTCTTCGGCAAATCCGCCTTGTTCACGAACTTCGTGTTGTAGGCCGGCGCATTGTAATTGGCGTAGACGCCGTACCAGCGGCGATTGGGATCGCGCGCCTGCGGCATCAGGCCACTGGCCTGCGGCGGATCGAACGGCGCCAAGAACGCGGTCGGCAGTTGCGGAACCGTGGTGGTGATCGCGATGTCCCAGGAGGGCTGCCGCGCCCGTTCCTCGATGGCGACGCGCGCCATGATCTGGGTGTCCGAGGAGCGCACGTAACTGACCTTGATGCCGCTTTCGTCCTCGAACAGCTTCCACAGCGGCAGCGCTTCGGCTTCGTTCATCGAGCCGTAGATGGTGAGCGCGCCCTCGGCCTTGGCTTGCTGCAACAGGCCGGGATCGAGCCAAGCGTGCTGTTGCGGCGTTTGCGCCGCCGCTGGGACGTTGCCGGCCGTAAGCGTATAGAGCAAAGCAACGGCGATGCTCGCCAAACCCACAGAGCGCCACATCGCACGCTTCACGCTGGCATCTCCTAAATTTTCGCCGGCTTTTAGCGATTCCCGCGCCGCATCGCGCGGTCTGTCAAGGCCTGCGGGCGTCACAGCGTCACGTCGTCTGCCGCTTGGAGAAGCCGAAGGTCACGGTCGAGATGCACAGGATGCTGACCGCAGCCGACAACAGGAAGACGGCGCGCGGCGCGCCGTTATCCATCAGGTAGCCGTAAACGATCGGCGCGATGCTGGCGCCGATGTTGAAGCCGACACTGACGAAACCGAACACCAGGCCGTAGGCGCCGGGCGGCGTCACCGCGCGCACCAGCATGTCGCGCGACGGATAGGTGGCGCCGACGCAGAAGCCGGAGAAACCCATGAGCGCGATCAATCCCGCCGCCGGCAGGTTGAACAGTCCGACCAGCGCGGTCACGACGCCGCCGATCGCGAGCCCGGACGCGGCGACGACCGCATGATGCGTGGTGCGGCCGGCGAGTACGCCGCCGGCCAGAACGCCGAGCGCATTGAAGGCCAGCAAACTGGTCAACGCCATGTTGGCAAGGCCGACCGGCGTTGCGTGCAGCGCGCCCAGCGCCACGACCAGATAGGTGTTGAGGCCGCCGCCCATGATCGAGGTGAGGACGAAATAGGCGAGGTTGAGCAGAATAGGCGCCGTCAGGAGCACGCTCCAGGTCGAACCCGCAGCTGCGCGCGCCTTCGCGGGCGCTCTGGCCGCGTGCGGCTCAACGCCTTCCGGCTCGGGCTGCGCGATCAGCACCGCTAGGACGATGAGGCCGATGATCGAGGCGCCCACATAGGCGCCGCGCCAGCCGAACAGATGCTGCATGTAAAGCAGAGTCGGCGGCGCGATCGCCGAGCCGACGATGCCGGCGAACGAATGGAAGGCGAAAACCTGGCCGACCTTGTGCTTCGGCGCGTGATGCGACAACAGCGAATAATCGGCCGGATGGAAAACGGTGTTGCCGAGGCCGCCAAGGCCGTACATGGCGACGAACACCCAATAGGAATTGGCGATGCCGGCGATCGCATAGGCGATGGTCGCCACGGTGAGCCCGGCGATCAGCATCATGCGGGCGCCGAAGCGATCGACGATGAAGCCGACCGGCGTCTGCAGAAGCCCGGAAACGACGTTGAAGACGGTGAGCGCCAGCGCCAGCTCGGTATAGCTGACCTTGAAATCGTCGCGCACGAAGGCGAACAGCGGCGCCAGCAGCAGCATATAATAATGGCTCATCATATGCGCCGCGCACACCGCAGCGATCAGCCGCGATTCGGCGGGCCGCAACGTGCGGACGGAAATGGCTTGCGTCATTGCGGGCGGGGCTGCGGTGCTGTCTCGGCGAAGTGCAGCGCCTGCCAGATGCGGAATGGGGTGAGCGGCATGTCGAGGTGGCGGATGCCGCGCTCGCCGAGTGCGTCGATCACTGCGTTCATCACCGAAGCGAGCCCGCCGGCGCAGCCGGCTTCGCCGCAGCCCTTGACGCCGAGCGGGTTGGTCTTGGCCGGCGCCGGGTGATCGGCGACCGCGACCGGCGGCACGTCGGCGGCGCGCGGCATGGCGTAATCCATGTACGAGCCGGTGAGCAATTGGCCGTCGCGGTCATAGACCGCAAGCTCCATCAGCGCCTGGCCCATGCCCTGCACCACGCCGCCGTGCAATTGCCCGGCGACGATCAGCGGATTGATCACCGTGCCGAAATCGTTGACGCTGACGTAGTTCTTGATCTCCACCGTGCCGGTGTCGGGATCGACTTCCACTTCGGCGATGTGGCAGCCGTTGGGGAAGGTCGAAGCGCCGGGTCCGTCGCTGACATGGGCGAGATCGAGCGTTTGCGGTGCGTCGGGCGGCGGCTTGAGCCCGTCATGCAGTTTTTGCGCCAGCTCCATGATGGAGATGGCGCGGTCGGTGCCGACGATGACAAAGCGACCGTGCTCGAACGCGATATCGGCGGGCGCGGCTTCGAGCGCATAGGCCGCGAGCTCTTTGCCCTTCTCGATGATTTTTGCCGCCGCTTCGACGATGGCGGTGCCGGTGTGCATGATCGATTTCGAGCCGCCGGAGCCGCCGCCGGCAATGAGCCGGTCGCTGTCGCCCTGCACCAGCGCGATTTTGTCGATGGGTATGCCGAGCCGCTCGCCCAACACTTGCGCGAACGGCGTGGCGTGGCCCATGCCGAAGTCGAGCGTGCCGGTCGTCAAGGTCACGGTGCCGTCGGCGTTGAACTTGATGTCGGCGAGTTCTTTCGACGGCGGCGCGGTGACTTCCAGGAAGGCGCCGACGCCGAGCCCGCGCAGCTTGCCGCGCTTGCGGCTGTCGCGCTTGCGCTTGGCGAAGCCTTTGACGTCGGCAAGCTCGAGCGCCTGTTTGGTCAGGCCTGCGAAGTCGCCGCTGTCATAGGTCACCGCCGACGCGGTCTTATAGGGCAACTGCTGCGGGCGGATCTGATTGCGTCGGCGCAGCTGCACGCGGTCGACGCCGAGCTCCGCGGCCGCCGCATCGACCAGCCGCTCCATATAGTAATTGCCTTCCGGCCGGCCGGCGCCGCGATAGGCCGAGACGTGCGAAGTGTTGGTGAACACGCATTTGGTCGAGACTTCGAGCAGCGGCGTGCGGTACATGCCCTGCACGTTCTTCACTGCGTTGATGGTGCCCGGCATCTGCGCAACGGGCGAGAGGAACGCGCCCATATTGGCGAAGCTCGTCAGGCGCACGGCCAGAAAATTGCCGTCGGCATCGAGCGCCAATTCGCCAAACACATCGTGATTGCGGCCGTGGCTGTCGGACACGAAGCTGCCGGAGCGCTCGTCGGTCCATTTCACCGGACGGCCGAGCGCTCGCGCGGCATGCAGCACGCAGATATATTCGGGAAATACCGCGGCCTTCATGCCGAACGAGCCGCCGACCTGGCCGGTGATCACGCGCACGTCCTTGGCCGGCACGCCGAGCGCCTCGGCGATGTTGGCGCGCATGCCGAACACGCCCTGCGATTCCACATAAAGCGTGAAGCGGGTGCCATCGTAGGCGGCGAGCGCGGCGCGCGGCTCCATGGCGCTGACCACAAGCCGGCTGTTGACGAGCTTCAATCGCGTGACATGCGCCGCCTTGGCGAACGCGGCATTCACCGCTTCGGCATCGCCGTAGTGATAATCGAGCGAAATGTTGTTCGGGGCGTCATCATAGAGAAGCGGCGCGCCCGTCGCTGCGGCTTCTTCGGCCGTGATCACCGCGGCAAGCGGCTCGATGTCGAGCGTGACGGCTTCGGCCGCATCTTTGGCCGCGAGCACAGTTTCAGCGACCACGAACGCGACCGGATCGCCGACGTAGCGCACCTTGTCGGTCGGCAGCGCCGGCCGCAGCGGCTTCTTCATCGGCGAGCCGTCGCGATTGTTGAACGGCACGATGCATTTGAGCGGGCCGTAAGCTTTCAAGTCGGCGCCGGTGAAAACACCGAGCACGCCCGGCATCTTGCGCGCCGCTTCGGTGTCGATGCCGCGGATCACGCCGTGCGCGACTTGGCTGCGCACCATCACCGCGTAGCATTGGCCGGGCAGGCTGACGTCATCGGTGTAGCGGCCCTTGCCGCGCAACAGCATCGGGTCCTCGAGCCGCGGCACCGATTGGCCGACGGCAAATTTTTCTACCGCCCATTTGTCGGCGTCTGATGATTCGGCCTGACCGCTCGCGGGGTGCTGAAAATTCATAGCCGTTCGATCCCGTAAAGCATTGACGCGCTGACATAATGGACTTGATAAAGGCCGACAAGCCTTAAGCCCCGCATGGCACACCGTCGTGACCGCGGCAGCTTGCTCAAAACCCGGCGGCTGGTACATTTTCGCCCGATTTGGTCTTGAATACAGGCCGCGCCGTCCGAGCGCCTTGCGCTCCAGCGCGGCGGAAAGGTTTTTGGCATGGACGCCGAGGGCCCGCCGCAAGGCGGCCGCGACGGCTATCGCAACGGACGGCGGCGGCCGCATTGGGGCCGGCGGACGCCCTACGGCATTCGCCACGACGGCTTCGCGGAGGATGATGGCCGTGCTGCCGATGGGCCGCAGCAGCAGACCTACGCGGCGCTCGATCTCGGCACCAACAATTGCCGGCTATTGATTGCGCGGCCGACGGCGTCCGGTTTTCGCGTCGTCGATGCCTTTTCGCGCATCATCCGCCTGGGCGAAGGGCTTGCCGCATCGCGCCGCATCAGCGAGGCGGCGATCGGCCGCGCCGTCGAGGCGCTCTTGATCTGCCGCGACAAGATGCGGGCGCGCCGGGTCGGGCGGGCGCGGCTGATCGCCACCGAGGTGTGTCGCGCCGCCGACAACGCGCAGGCGTTTTGCGCGCGCGTTGCTGAGCAAGCCGGGCTCGAACTCGAAATCGTCGACTCAGCCACCGAAGCGCGGCTTGCCGCGACCGGCTGCACAGAGCTGTTCGACCCTGCCGCGTCCGGCGTTATTCTGTTCGACATCGGCGGCGGCTCCTCGGAGCTGGTCCGCCTCGGCCCGCGCGGTTTTGGTCAAAAATGCGGCCCACCGCCGCCGGATATTTTGGGTTGGGCCTCGCTCCCAGTCGGCGTCGTGACGCTTGCCGAGCGCTACGGCGGCACCGTGGTGACGCGCGACATCTACGACGCGATGATCGACGAGGTCGCGCTGCTCGTGCAAAAATTCAAGGACTCCCAGGGTTGCGGCCTCGACGGCTTTCACATGCTCGGCACTTCGGGCACGGTGACCACCATCGCGGGCGTGTATCTGAGGCTGCGGCGCTACGACCGCCGCCGCGTCGACGGCTGCTGGCTGTCCGACCAGCAGATTTCCACCGTGGTCGCCGAACTGATGGCGATGAGCTTTGCCGAGCGCGCCGCCAATCCGTGCATCGGCGCCGAGCGCGCCGACCTGGTGCTCGCCGGCTGCGCGATCTTGGACGCGATCCGCCGCGCCTTCCCGTGCCCGCGGCTGCGCGTCGCCGACCGCGGCCTGCGCGAGGGCATGCTGGTCGAGCTGATGCGCGAAGACCGCGTCTGGGGCGAGGCGTAAGGCGCACGCGGCATGGCGCGGCGACTGAAACCCGGCAAACAGCGCAGCGCCTCGTCGCGCGCGTGGCTGACGCGCCAGATCAACGATCCGTACGTCGCCCGCGCCAAGCGCGAGGGCTTTCGCTCCCGCGCCGCCTACAAGCTCGCCGAGATCGACGACAAATATCATCTGCTCAAACCCGGCGCGCGCGTCGTCGATCTCGGCGCCGCGCCGGGCGGCTGGAGCGAAATCGCCGCGCGCCGGGTCGGCCCAAGCGGCCGCGTGGTGGCGCTCGATGTTCTGGAGATGAAGCCGATCGCCGGCATCGAATTTCTGCAGCTCGACTTTTTGGACGAAACGGCACCGGCGCAGCTCAAAGCCTTGCTCGGCGGGAAGGCCGACGTCGTGCTCTCCGACATGGCCGCCAACTCAACCGGCCATCGCCAGACCGATCATCTGCGCATCATGGCGCTCGCCGAAGCCGCGGCGCTGTTCGCGCGCGAGGTGCTCGCCCCCGGCGGCGCGTTTCTCTGCAAGGTGCTGCAGGGCGGCACAGAAGCCAGCTTATTGGCCGAGCTCAAGCGCGACTTCGAAACCGTCAAGCACGTCAAGCCCCCGGCAAGCCGCTCCGATTCGGCGGAGCTTTATCTGCTGGCGCGCGGGTTTGGGGGATAAGAGAATAGAAGCCTCTCGTGCAAATGCGGGACGGGCTGCCAAGGCTGCTCTACGCGCCTCGCCCCGCCACCGCCTTCCGCCCCGACAGCTCGGCGCCGGCGTCGGGCGATAGCCGTACGAAGATCAGCGCGGCGGTGGCGGTGAGCGCGCCGACCACGAGGAACGCGGGGGGAAATTCGGCCGCGCTTATGGCGGCGCCGTGCTTGAAGCGCAGCATGAATTCGACCACCAGCGCGCCGACGGCGACGCCGGTCGAGAGCGAAAGCTGCTGGGCGGCGGCGGTCATCGAGGTGGCGCGGCTCATCAGCGGCGGCTCGACTTCGGCGTAGGCGAGCGTGTTGATGCTGGTGAATTGCAGCGAGCGGAAAAAGCCGCCGACCAAGAGCACCGCGATCATTACCGCGAACGGAATGCCCGGCACGAACGTGGCGCAGGCGGCGAGAAACGCGGCGCTGATGAAGCTGTTGTAGAGGAGTACGTTGCGGTAGCCGAGGCGCTTGAGCACCGTCACCGCGGCGGCCTTCATGAACATCGAGCCGACCGCGCCGGTGAACGTGATGAGGCCGGACTGAAACGGCGACAGATCGAAGCCGAGCTGCAGCAACAGCGGCAGCAGAAACGGCATGGCGCCAATGCCGAGCCGGAACATGAAGCCGCCGAAAATGCTGGCGCGGAACGTCGGCAAATCGAGCAGCCGCAGATCGAGAATCGGCGCCGGTGCGCGCCGCGCGTAAAACACATAGGCGAGCGAGCAGACCGTGCCGATGCCGAGCAGCGCGGCGACAACCCAGTTCGGCAGAAATTCAAGTCCCAGGACGGAAAGCCCGAACGCCAGCCCGCCGATGCCGAGCCCCGACAGGATGAAGCCGACCAGGTCGAACGGGTAGGGATATTCGGTGCGGATGTTCGGAATGAAGCGCGTCGCCAGCGCGATGCCGAGGAGCCCGATCGGCACGTTGATGATGAAGATCCAGTGCCACGACGCATAGGTGGTGATGAAACCGCCCAGCGGCGGGCCGCAGATCGGCCCGATCAGCGCCGGAATGGTCAACAGCGACATGGCGTTGAGCAGGGCTTCCTTGTCGATCGAGCGCACCACGATGAGGCGGCCGACCGGCGTCATCATGGCGCCGCCGATGCCCTGAAAGATACGCGCGATGACGAATTGGTCGATCGAGTGCGACAGCGCGCAGCCGATCGAGCCGAGCACGAATACGCCGATGGCGAGGCGGAACACGTTGCGCGCGCCGAAGCGGTCCGCGGTCCAGCCGCTCGCCGGAATGAAAATGGCGAGCGAGAGCAGGTACGAGGTGATGGCAAGCTTCAGCGCCAGGGGGCTGGTGCCGATGTCGCGCGCGATCGCCGGCAGCGACGTCGAGATCACGGTCGAGTCCATGTTTTCCATGAACAGCGACACGGCGACGATTAGCGGTGCGGCGCGGCCGTTGGTATCGGACTGCATTGCCGGCTGTTCTTAGTCGCTCTTGGCGGAGCCGGCTAGAAGCCGCTTGAGACCCTCGGCGGGCTGGCGGAACGCAGGATCGAGTTTGAGCGCCTGGCGGAAGTCGGCAACAGCGCCGTCGCTGTTGCCGAGCCGCTCGCGGATCAGGCCGCGCGTCGAGAAAAAACTGGCGGAGCGCGGGTCGAGCTTGATGGCGGTTTCGACGTCGGCCATGGCGTCGGCATTGTCGCCAGCCAGATAGTGCGCCCAGGCGCGATTGTAATAGCCGAGCGCGGCTTGCGGCGACAGCGCAATGGCCTGGCTGTAGTCGGCGATGGCGCCGGCAAGATCGAGCTGCTCGCGCTTGGCGTTGCCGCGGTTGATGTAGGGGTCGGTCGCGCGCGGATCGAGCTTGATCGCTTGGTCGAGGTCGGTGAGGGCCAGCGCTGGTTCGCCTTTGGCCAACAGCGCGCTGCCGCGGTTGTTGAAGGCCGCGGCGGTGGGATGCAGCCGTATCGCCTGGTCGTAGTCGGCGATGGCGCGGTTGAGCTCGCCCTTGCGGCGCCACGCCAGGCCGCGATTGTAATAGGCCGCCGCATAATCCGGATCGATAGCGAGTGCGGCGTTGTAATCCGCGATGGCGTGGTCGGTGTCGCCCCCGTCGTCGAACGCATTGCCGCGGTTGTCGTAAGCGGTGGCGAAGCGCGGATTGAGCTTGATCGCCGCGCCGTAATCGGCAATGGCACGACGAAGATCATGCTGCTGGTAATAGACGTAGCCGCGCTCGTTGTAGGCGGCGACAAAAAGCGGATCGAGCCGGATGGCCTCGCTCAGGTCGGCGACGGCACGGTCGAGTTTGCCGCTGCGGCGGAGCGCGGCGCCGCGGTCATAATAGATCGCAGCATCGGCCGGACTGAGATGCACAGCCATATCGTAATCGGTGATCGCGGCATCGCTCTTGCCCATGTCGTCGTAGGCATTGGCGCGGTTGCGGTAGTACTGCGCATTTTTGCCGTCGAAGCCGATGGCGGCGGTGAAATCCGCGATCGCGTGCTGGTAATCGCGCTGCTGATAGGCGACCAAGCCGCGATTATCGTAGGCGAGCGCAAATTGCGGCGACAGTTTTATGGCGGCAGTGAAATCGGCAGCGGCGCGGACGAGATCGCCCTTGCCACGCCAGGCGTCGCCGCGGTTGTTGTAGGCGGCGGCGAAGTCGGGCTGCAGCCGTATCGCCGCATTGTAATCGGCAATGGCATGGTCGAAATCGCTCTTGTCGAAGAAGGCGATGCCCCGATTGTTCAACGCGGCGGCATTTTTCGGATCAAGCCGGATCGCCTGCCCGTAATCGGCGATGGCGAGATCTAGCGCGCCGGTGCGGCGGCGGGCGAGGCCGCGATTGAAGTAGGCCGCGGCGTAATTGGGAGAGAGCCGGATCGCCTCGTTGTAGTCGGCAATGGCGCGCGCCGGATCGCCCTTCTCGTCATAGGCGTTGCCGCGCGTCATGAAGGCCGTCGCGTCCGTGGGGTCGAGCTGGACGGTTCGGTTCAAATCCGCAATTGCCCCATCGAAGTCGCGCTCGGCCAACAAGCCGCTGGCACGATTGGCGAACGCACGCGGCGACTTCGGATCGCCGCTGATGGCGCGGCCAAAATCTTGCAACGCGCCGGTGAGGTTGCCTTGAGCCCGCAGCGCCACGCCGCGATTGTTGTAGAGCGCGGCGAGATTGGCCCCTTGATAGCGCCCGGAGTCGATCACCGTGGTGCAGGACGCGACGCGCTCCTCATTGGTGGCGCGCCATTCGCCGGTGCAGCGCCGTTGATCGTTGCTGTCCTGGGCGTAACCGGCTCGGCCGATCAGCAGAACGGCCGCGAGCGCGAGCCAAAGCCGACGTCGATAGGGCAGGGAGCAAGGGCGCGGAGCTACGTCGTGCATCGATGATCTATTTCGCGCCCCCGAATCTTCTTAACCCAGCCGCTTGGCCGCTTCTTGCACCATACTGAGATCGGCATACTTGTTCACGTCGATATCCTGCCGCAGCAGACCGACTTCCTTCTGGAGCTGCAGATTGCTTTGCAGCGCGGCCAGATTGGGCGTGCCGTTCGGATCGCGATACTGATCGCGGCTGCCGAACGCCCACTCCATGCGCGCCGGCGGCGCCCTGTTGAGCCGCGCCACGATGGCGACGGCCTCTTCGTGATTTTTCGGATCGGTGTACCAGCGGATCGCGCGCACTACGTCCTCGAGGAAGTCGGTGAGCGCCGCGCGGTTCTTGTCGATAAAGCCGGTGCGCGCTGTCCACATCGTCAGCTGCGTGATGCCGAAGGCGTCCTTCTGGGTGAACAGCGTGCTGGCGATGGTGCGCAGGTTCGGATCGAGCGCGAACGGCGGCACCGCGCTGATCAGGTCGGCCTTCCTCTCCGCCAGCATGGCGCGCATGGCCGGGAACGGCGCCTCGATGATGGTGTAGTCCTTGTTGGCCTCGAGGCCGTTGCGATGGAGCATACCGCGCATCGCGATGTCGACCGCGCTGCCCATGGCATTGGTGGCAAGCACCTTGCCCTTCAGGTCGGCGATGCTTTTGACCGGCCCATCCTTGAGCACCATGAACTCGTTGGTGCCGTGGCCCGGCACGCCGTCCTGAACCTCGTCGCAGACCACGCGCAGGTCGTCCAAGTGCGCGTTCTGGATGGCAAGCGCGAACGAGGAAAACGCCAGCGGGCCAATGTCGAGCTCGCCGGCCGCCATTGCGGTGATGACCGGAGGCGTACCCTCGAAATGGATGGCCTCGGCGACGTACGACTGGCCGAAGTGCTTGAGAATGTCCCTCTTTTCCAAGATGAGCGGCGCCGAGGAGGCCGGCACCACCACCCAGCCGATGCGGATTTTCACCGGCGTTGCGGCAGCCGGCAGGGCGCGGCCGGACGTCGCCAGGGCCGTGCTTGTGGCGAGCGCGCCGCGGCCGAATTGCCGACGGGTGATGCGGATCGTCACGTTAGTCCTCCACACTGGCCCGAATAGGGCCTATTCATCGCGGCCAAGGCATGCTATCGACCGCCGCCAACCCAAAAGCGGGCCATGAGTCGGCGAACAACGCAAAGTTCGCCCGGGGGAGCTTCACCCCGATTCGCCGCCCCGCTATTTTCCGGGCCAAGCGGAGTTGGCAATGGCAGTGAGTTCGAAAGACATAGCCGCCGAAGCATACACCTTCGATGACGTGCTGTTGAAGCCCGGCCTGTCCGAGATCCTGCCCTCGGACGTCGATATCCGCTCGCGCATCACCCGCACCATCCCGCTCAACATCCCGATCGTCGCTTCTGCCATGGATACGGTGACCGAGGCGCATATGGCGATCGCCATGGCCCAGGCCGGCGGCATCGGCGTCATCCATCGCAATCTCGACCCCGCGGTGCAGGCCGCCCAGGTGCGCCAGGTCAAAAAGTACGAATCCGGCATGGTGGTGAACCCGGTGACGATTGCGCCGGACGCGACCTTGGCGGACGCACTGGCGCTGATGCAGGAGCACCGCATTTCCGGCATTCCGGTGGTCGAAGGCGCCAGCGGCGGCCGCGCCGGCAAACTGGTCGGCATCCTCACCAATCGCGACGTACGCTTCGCCACCGACAAGCGGCAAAAAGTCTCGGAGCTGATGACGAAGCAGCACTTGGTCACGGTGCGCGAGGGCGTCGGCCAGGACGAGGCCAAGCGCCTGCTACACCAGTACCGCATCGAGAAGCTTCTGGTCGTCGACGCCGATTACCGCTGCGTCGGGCTGATCACGGTGAAGGATATCGAGAAGGCGGTGGCATATCCGATCGCCTGTAAGGACGAGCAGGGCCGGCTGCGCGTTGCCGCCGCGACTAGCGTCGGCGACGCCGGCTATGCGCGCAGCGAGGCGTTGATCGACGCCGGTGTCGACGTCGTGGTGGTCGACACCGCGCACGGCCATTCCAGCCGCGTGCTCGAGGCCGTGACCCGCATCAAGCGGCAGTCGAATGCCGTTCAGGTGGTCGCCGGCAACATCGCCACCGCCGACGGCGCCAAGGCGCTGATCGACGCCGGCGCCGACGCCATCAAGGTCGGCATCGGACCCGGCTCGATCTGCACCACGCGCATCGTCGCCGGCGTCGGCGTGCCGCAGCTCACCGCGATCATGGACTCGGTCGAGGTGGCGAGAAAAACCGACACGCCCGTGATCGCCGACGGCGGCATCAAATATTCCGGCGATCTTGCCAAGGCGATCGCCGCCGGCGCCGACTGCGTGATGATCGGCTCGCTGCTCGCCGGCACCGACGAAACGCCCGGCGAAGTGTTTCTCTATCAGGGCCGCTCGTACAAGAGCTATCGCGGCATGGGCTCGGTCGGCGCCATGGCGCGGGGCTCGGCCGACCGTTACTTCCAGCAGGAAATCAAGGACACGCTGAAACTCGTGCCCGAAGGCATCGAAGGCCAAGTGGGATACAAGGGACCAGTGGCCAACGTGCTGCATCAGCTCGCCGGGGGCTTGCGCGCCGCCATGGGCTATGTGGGCGGTAAGAACCTCGCCGACTTCCACGCCAAGGCGGTGTTCGTCCGCATTTCCAGCGCGGCCTTGCGCGAGAGTCACGTGCACGACGTGACCATCACGCGCGAAAGTCCGAACTACCCAAACCGAAGCTGAGGACGGCGATGGCTGGTGCGGCACTCGATCCCTTCGCCAAAATCCGCGTCGCGACCGACGCGCACCGCGCGCAGCACCGCTGCGGCGCCCATCCGTACGACAACGGCCCGCTGCTCGCCGCCCTGGCGGCGGCCGCCGACGCACGCCGCATCCTCGAGCTCGGCACTGCGCTCGGCTACACCGCGCTGTCGTTCGCATCCGGCGCGCCCGACGCGACGGTGGACACGATCGAACGCGATTCCGAACATGTGCAGCTGGCGCGCGACAACATCGCGGCCGCGGCACTCGACCATCGCATCACCGTCCACGAGGGCGATTTCGCCGCGATTCTCCCGACCCTTGATCCCGGCTATGACGTGGCGTTTTTCGACGGCCAGACGCCGACGCCGGCGCTGCACAAGACGCTGCGCGGGCTGCTGCGCACCGGCGGCACGCTCATCACCGCGAATCTCAACCACGGCGGCACCGCTGATGCCGTACGCAAGGCGCTGTTCGACGGCAAATCGTGGCGCAGCGCGCTGGTCGACGAAGAGGGCGAAACCGCGATCAGCGTCAAGTTGTGAGTTGCGGCCGGCGCCGTTGGCCGGGCGTGCTGCGTCATGCTAGGAGCCAAGGGTCGCAAAGGGCGCAACGCGCATGTCACTGCAAGCCATCCTGCTGCCGCTGTTCGTCGAGGTCACCCTCACCTTCGTGTTGTTGTTCTGCGCAGCGCCGCTGCGCACCCACGCGCTTCGCTCCGGCGCGGTGCGGCCCGAAGATATCGCTCTGCGCGAGCCGAACTGGCCGAAGCGCGCCACCCAGTTCGCGAATGCTTATGCCAATCAGCTCGAACTGCCGGTTCTGTTCTACGTGCTCACCATCCTGGCCCTGGTGACGCGCAAGGCCGGCATCCTGTTCGTGGTGCTGGCCTGGATTTTCGTCGTGTTCCGCCTGCTGCATGCGTACGTCCACGTGACCAACAACAAAGTAAGCATTCGCGGGCCGCTGTTCGGCATGTCTGCCGTGGTGCTCGCCATCATGTGGCTCATTTACATCATCCAGATATTCACCGGCACGTGAGAGTCGCCGCCATGCCGCTCGATATTTGTCATCCGACCGCGCCGCACGAAAAGCTGCACTTGCCGGAATGGTACGTCTCCAGCCTGATGATGGACCGTGCGCTCGACGCCGTGGTGCGGCGCGTCAGGAAACTCGACCGCAAGCACGACATTCCCTATCTCGCCGGCTACAGCCTCGACGGCAAGACGATCTATATCGATCGGCACATGCCGAAATCGTTCACGTTCCGCGGCCGCACCATCGAGACCGACCGCTTCCTGATTCTGCACGAGGAGGTCGAGAAAACGCTGATCGATCAGCTCGGCCTGCATTATCTGCACGCCCATCAGATCGCGACGCGGGCCGAGGAGGCCGCAGTGCGCGCGGCGGACGTCGAGTGGCACGCCTACGACCGCTTCATGCAGAAATACGTCAAGCGCATCGGCGACGAGCGGCTCAAGAAGGTGCCGAAGGACCTCGACCTCAAACCGTATCGCGACGAGCACGACGCCGATCTGCTGGAGCGGATGCTCAAGAGTGTCCGTGCCGGCAAATGCCCCAAAGGCATTCACGTGCAAGATCTCGCCGAAGCGATCAAAAGTCTCCGCAAAGCGGTGCGGCGTCATGATACGGCGGCGCATGAGCGGGCCGCCGCGATCAGCCGAGCGGCAAAATAATCGCGCGTTTTAGTACTCTGCGTATGTTGCCATGACACCTGCCGCCCGGCTTGCCGCCGCCATCGAAGTCTTTGCCGACATCGACGCGCGGCGCCGGCCGGCCGCCGACGCGCTCAAGGACTGGGGGCTGTCGCATCGGTTCGCCGGCTCCGCCGACCGCGCCGCGATCGCCGGGCTCGTCTACGACGCGCTGCGAAGGAAGGCGTCTTCAGCCTGGCTTATGGGCGCGCCGACGCCGCGCGCGGCGCTTATCGGCATGCTCCGGCGCGAGCGCGGCCTCGATGGCGCGGCGATTGCGGCGCTGTGCAGCGGCGCGCGCTTTGCGCCGCCGCCGCTGACCGACGCCGAGCGCGCTGCGCTGTCGTCGCAGGCGCTGACCAATGCGCCGCCATACGTCGTCGGCGATTATCCGGAATGGCTCGATCCGCATTTGGCCCGGGTGTTCGGCGAGGAACGCGCCGCGGAAGGCGCCGCGCTCGCGACCCGGGCGCCGCTCGACCTGCGCGTCAACACGCTCAAGGCTGAGCGTCATGACGTGGCGCCGAAACTCGCGCATCTTGGCGCCGAGCCGACGCGCTGGTCGCCGATCGGCTTGCGCATCCGCCTCGGCGCCGACGCCAGGAACCCGGCAATCCATGCCGAGCCGCCGTTCCGCAAGGGTGAAATCGAAGTCCAGGATGAAGGCTCGCAACTCGCCGCGCTGCTGACCCGCGTAAAACCCGGCGAGCAGGTCGTCGATCTCGCGGCCGGCGCCGGCGGTAAGACTTTGGCGCTGGCCGCCATGATGGAGAACCGCGGCCAGATTTACGCGACCGACGCAGACAAGCGCCAGCTGGCGCCGATCCATGAGCGTCTGGCGCGTGCCGATGTTCGTAACGTCCAGGTCCGCACCCCGCGTGGGCCCCCTCCCAATCCCTCCCCCGCAAGCGGGGGAGGGTTAGGGTGGGGGCTCGCCGACTTAGCCGGCAAAGCCGACGTGGTGATCATCGACGCTCCCTGCACCGGCACCGGGACATGGCGGCGCAATCCCGACGCCAAATGGCGTGTCCGCCCCGGCGCGCTGGAGGAACGCGTCAAGGAGCAGGCGGCGCTGCTCGACCGCGCTGCGGAGTTGGTCAAGCCGGCGGGCCGCATCGCCTACATCACCTGCTCGTTGCTGGCCGATGAAAACGGCGACCAGGTGCGCGCTTTCATCGAGCGCGCCCGCGATTTTGCCGTGGAAAAACCCACCGAAACCGCCAAGGCGCTCGGCGAGCGCGCCTATCTTTTCACGGCAGCCGCCCTTATATCCGCCGAGGGCCTTCTGATGACGCCGCGCCGCACCGATACCGACGGCTTTTTTGTCAGCCTGTTGCGACGCTTGGGATGACGGCGCTCCATCGGCTCGACAGGCTGCGGCGCTTGCCATAAAACCCGCCATGGCGACGACTCACGACAAGATTCTGATCGTCGATTTCGGCTCGCAGGTAACGCAGCTGATCGCGCGCCGTGTGCGCGAGGAGCGCGTCTATTGCGAGATCGTGCCGTTTCAGAAGGCCGAAGCGGCGCTCGCCGAGCTCAAGCCCAAGGGCGTGATCCTGTCCGGCGGCCCGGCCTCGGTGCACGAGGCCGACGCGCCGCTCGCTCCGCCCGCCATTTATCAGGCCGGCGTGCCGGTGCTTGGTATCTGCTACGGCGAGCAGGCCATGGCCCAACAACTCGGCGGCAAGGTCGAAGGCGGCCATCACCGCGAATTCGGCCGCGCCGAAGTCGAGGTGACCAAGCCGTCGTTGCTGACCGACGGCGTCTGGGAGGTCGGCCAGCGCTATCCGGTGTGGATGAGTCACGGCGATCGCGTCACCCGGCCGCCCGAAGGTTTTGTCGCCACCGGCACCTCGCCGAACGCGCCGATCGCCATGATCGCCGACGACGCGCGCAAGTTCTACGCCACCCAATTCCATCTCGAAGTCGTGCACACGCCGCACGGCGCGGCGCTCCTGCGCAATTTCGTCCGCAACATCGCCGGCTGCCGCGGCGATTGGACCATGCGCGCCTTCAAGGAGGAGGCGATCGAAAAAATCCGCCGCCAGGTCGGCAAGGCCAAGGTGATCTGCGGGCTGTCCGGGGGCGTCGATTCCGCGGTCGCCGCCGTGCTCATCCACGAGGCGATCGGCGACCAGCTCACCTGCGTGTTCGTCGACCATGGGCTCCTTCGCCTTGGCGAAGGCGAGCGCGTGGTCGCGCTGTTCCGCGGCCACTACAACATTCCGCTCGTTCACGTTGAGGCCGAGGCGCTTTTCCTGAAAGAACTGGCCGGCGTCACCGACCCCGAGCAGAAGCGCAAAACCATCGGCAAGCTTTTCATCGACGTGTTCGAGGCTGAAGCCAAAAAAATCGGCGGCGCGCAGTTTTTGGCCCAGGGCACGCTCTATCCCGACGTCATCGAAAGCGTGTCGTTCACCGGCGGCCCGTCGGTGACTATCAAATCGCACCACAATGTCGGCGGTCTGCCCGAGCGCATGAACCTGAAACTGGTCGAACCCTTGCGCGAATTGTTCAAAGACGAGGTGCGTGGGCTCGGCGGCGAGCTCGGCCTGCCCGACGCCTTCGTCGGCCGCCATCCGTTTCCCGGCCCCGGCCTCGCCATCCGCTGCCCCGGCGACATCACCCGCGAAAAGCTCGACATCCTCCGCCTCGCCGACGACATCTTCATCGAAGAAATCCGCCGCGTCGGCCTCTACGACGACATCTGGCAGGCCTTCGCCGTGCTGCTCCCGGTGCGCACCGTCGGCGTCATGGGCGACTACCGCACCTACGATGCCGTCGTCGCGTTGCGCGCCGTCACCTCGACCGACGGCATGACCGCGGATTTTTACCCCTTCGACGCCACGTTCCTCGGCACCGTTGCGACCCGCATCATCAACGAGGTCAAGGGGGTCAACCGCGTGGTGTACGACGTGACCTCGAAGCCGCCGGGGACGATCGAGTGGGAGTAGAAGTAAGTGGTTGATCTCCAAAACCCGCCGGAGAAATACTGGCACTGTGGAGTCAAGCCTAGCAAAAAGGAGCGAATGTCTATTGTCAACGACCTAACATTTAGTGACCTGAAGAAAGCAGTCGTTGATCCTTGGTCCGCTGGACGCCCCTTTTCGATATCTGGATTTATTGTGCGGTCTACAGAAAGCGTTTCAGAAATAAGAATAGCTTGGACCCAGTTTCCCCAGCAGTATTACGCAGATAGACACAATGAGCGCATGCGGGCGAGCTCAGTGGCGGATTTAGCTACTGACCGGCGTGCGCTCGTATTTGTCAATGGTGAGGACGTCACCTTTGATCTCTTATTTTCGGGTAGCTCGTCTCCCGCACCAGAACCGGATGCTGCTCTTGTAAGAGGTTATGTAGGCGGCTTCCGCAAGCTGCCCGAATTTTGGCTATTCGTTCTCGCAAAGGTAGAACTTCCTATGACGTTGCAGATGAATATGACGTTCAAGATCTCCTTCATGCGATATTGCGTGCTTATCTGAAATATTCTGTCCAGGAAGACCCGCTGCCAAAGATCGGTGCGGCGAAGTCAAGTCGTGCGGACATTTCCATAGAGGAATTGGGCATTCTGATTGAGGCGAAATACGTCCATGGGCCAGATGATCAGAAAAGAATTTTTGAAGAATATTCGCAAGATTTGGTCTTGTATGCCGCTTGGCCGTATCTGAAGACGCTGATATTTCCTGATATACAATTCTGACGACCTGAGAGACGCCGAAGCTTTTGAAAAACTTGGCGGTGACCATGAAGTCAACGGGCGTAAATTCACGGTTCAGATAATCTTGGCTTAGTTTCGTGGTTGCAAGCTCCTGGCGGAATAATCGTATGGCTAAAACAATCCACCAGCTACGGCATCAAGAACTGCGACGCCATGAAGAAGGCGCGCGCGTGGCTGGAGAAGCATGGCGTCGATTATGCCTTCCACGATGAAAGAGCGCCGACGTCACTGCGCCAAATCCTTCGGCAAGCGCGCCGCCAGCCCCAAACCGAGCGGCTGATCTTCATTTAAAAGCTTTGTAGGGTCGACGCTCCAAAGCCCGGCAAGCTGTCAGCATCGGCGAAAGCAAAGACTCGCACCGACTTGCCCTGCAGGGCACGCGCCCATGCCACAAAGCCGACCACACGATAGCTCCCAAAGAACTGGACATCATCGAATCGCTTCATCAAACGAGAAAACAACACGTCAAATTTTTTGCCGATATCATGGTGAGTTTCGACGGTCGGATACGTTAACGAAAAGCCGATAACCAAGACCCAGCCGCCGGCCGGTGGTGAAATGAAGACCCAAGGATCGTCCTTATGCGACCGGCCGTATGCAGCCTCCAGGCCGGATGCCCAATTGGCAGGCGTTCCCTCTCCAAACTCAAGCGCGTCGAGGACGGAGACAGGATCGGAGGTCTTTACGGCAAACCATGAGACCTTGAATCCGAACGGCTCTGGTTCGTCCGGGGTCTGATTGAAAGAAGGCATCGCTTCTCCCACCCGAAGATCGCAGTCTTACAATCTAGCAACGCTGAGACGACTGCAAGGGGGAGCGCGCGACCGACATCCCGATTTCAGTGCAACATCAAGAGCAGACACATGATACGGATGTTTCGACTGACCAACGAGTCTGGCGGATTAGGACTCAGTTGTGGTCCGGCTGGCGTGGCGCTCGCGGATGCTCTCCCGAGCGGCTACGACTATCGGGTCAACGGTCGCCGAGGGATGCTTTCGATCGGACGCTATGGCTCCAATGGCATCTCGTTGGCCGACGCCCGCGAGGGATATATCGCCGCGAGGAAAGCCGTCGCTTTGGGTAGATCGCCAGCCCAAGGGAAGCAACGCGAGAGGCGGCGGCTGGCCGATGCTCAGAATTTCGGCGCCGTCGGTAAACGTTGGTTCAAGAAAGCGCGTAAAGCGTAAGACGGCTGTGAGACGACCTGTTTTGCGGAGTGCCAATATGCAACACTCCCGTCAGGCACCGACAGTGAACTTCGCTGGCTGAGGAGAGCGCAGAGGGCGGCGTCTAAAGCCCCGCGCAACGGCATGGCCACGATCGATACAGCCATCGTCGGATCGGCCGGCCTGCTCGCGGCACACATCGTTGCCCTGCAGCGGGCCAGATCGCACAGCGTCGGTTACCTCGCCGCCGCGGCCGAGTTTACGCGGTTCGCCGAGCTCTTGGACTCGCTAGCGCGCGCCGACGCTTGCATGAAGCCGCTGCAGCGGCTGAGTGCACCGCACGAGCTGGCGGGCGCGCACGTCTGGTATTTCGTCCCGACAACCAGCGCCATCGAGCGCAGTTGGCTCGAGGCCATGCGGCAGGCCGGTGTCGCGGCCCTCAACATCGTCGAGAGCCCCTATTGCGGCGGTCAACGCTGGCGATGGCTGCTGCCGAATCCCGACGCCGCTGACAGCGGCGATCCGTTCGCGGCCGGCATCGCTCCGCTACGGCGTTTCCGAACGACCCTTACCATCAGCGCCGCGCCCCACCACGATATTGCACAGGAGGGCGTGCTGCACTTTCTCGCCACCCTGTTCGACCTCAAAAGCGAAATCGACGAGAGAGTGGACGATTTCTTCGAATACCGGGCGCTGCGCTGTTCGATCGCCCCGGAGGCGTCGGTGAACGTCCTGCCGGTCGAGCGTGCCGCTGCGATGATCGAAGCGATCGCCGAGGGTCGGCACGACGGCGACTTTCCGATCGCCGCGGCAAACGACATGACGGGCGAGGAATTCCTCGGCGTCGTCGGCGATGTCTTCGGCGTGAGCCTGATCGGGAGCGGCGTCGCGCCGCAGGATATCGCCGAGACCTCGGTTGACGGCCTGTTCGATCGGCGCCTGATGAACTTCTCGCGACGTCTGGCTCAGCCGTCGCGGGCGGCCGCCGCGCGCAGTTGGGCACTGGCCGGCATCACACCCGACGAGGCTCGCCTCGATCGGGCGACGTTCAAGCGACTCGTCGTCGAGTCGCGACGGCGACAGGAGGCTGCCCATCGCACGCTGGCGACGCGTGCGGCCGCCGCCAGTACGAGCAGCAACGCAGCCCAAGTGCGCCGTGCCGGGCGGGAGCTGGCCTACGTCCGTACGGGCGGCAACGGCCGGACCGTGGCGCTGATCAACGCGATTGGACAAGGCCTGCACGCGTGGACGCGTCTCGCTGAGTTGTTATCGCCGCAGTTTCGCGTGTTGAGCTGGGAGCTGCGCGGGCTTGACGGCGCCCACCCGGCGATGTCCGTCGCCGACCATGTTTCCGACCTCTCGGCAATCCTGGATGAGGAGGGTGTTGACGATGCACATCTGGTCGCCTGGTGCACAGGTCCCAAGATCGCGATCGAGTTCGCGCGGCGCTTCCCGGCGCGCGTGCGCTCATTGGTGCTTCTGAATACCACCATGAAGGGTGCCGGCACGCCATCGGCCCTCGACACGCTGCGCGAGCGGAATTTGGAGTCGCTTTGCCGGATCCTGGTGCAGCAGCCGGGGCTGGCCGCATCGGTGATGGACTCGCTCATCGCCAGCGCGCAGGTCGCTGAGGAGAATCTGCTGGAACGCGACCCCAAGGCATCGAGCGGCGTGCTCGCCGTCATGAACCGCGATCTGCGCCAGGCCGTACTGCGGCCGTTCCGCGATCCGTTGACGTTGACGCGCTACGCCCGCCAACTCACGGAATTCTGGACCGTCGACGTGCGAAAAGCCGCCTCGGCGCTGCGGGTCCCGGTGCTGCTGCTGGCATCCGAATTCGACCGGGTTACCACGTCGGAATCCTCGCAATGGGCAGCGCAACTGTTCCCCAACGCCCGTCTTCTCCGGGTGCCGGGAGCGACACACTATCTTCTTTACGATCGCGCGGATGTCGTCGCGCGCGCGATCGAATGGTTCACTGCGGCCGCGGATTCGTAACGGGCGCTGGCGTGGCCGTATTGCTATTTTCTTTGAAGTTGTGTCACACTAGAGTTCTAGTGCGATAGGGTCTGTCGCGATCCGCGGGCGGCGCAAAGAAGGTGGTGCCGCTTCGAGCTGATCTCCGCCTTCTGTGGCACGCAATCTGCCGCTCGCGATACGGCAGCGGCTCACATCGAACGCATGTCCTCCCCGGCGCGGTGCTGTTATGCTGGACAGGTTGCTCCCACGAAAAGAAGAGATATTCGATCTAATCGGCATTGGATTCGGTCCCTCCAATTTGGCGGTCGGCGCCGCTCTCTCGGATCAGGCCCCGAAGTCGCGGCGCTACGCCGCCCGATTTCTCGAGCGAAAATCCGGCTTCTCCTGGCACCAAGACATGTTGCTCGACGGCGCCCGTATGCAGGTGGCGTTTCTCAAGGATCTCGCCACCATGCGCGATCCGACGAGTCGGTTTACTTTCTTGAATTACGTGTTTCAGGCGGGCCGCCTTTCGAAATTCGCGAATCTCAAAACATTCTATCCTTCGCGCCGTGAATTTACCGAATATCTGGCATGGGCGGCCGCGGAACTTCGCGGGCTGGTCCAATATAACGCTCAGGTGACGTCGATAGATCCGATCATCGAGAACCGACAGGTATTCGCGTTACAGGTTTCTTACGATGATGAAAGCGGCGGCAATCGAAGCGTTGCTGCCAGAAACGTCATTTTGTCCACGGGACCGACGCCCTGGACACCGTTCGCGATTGAGGACGCCGCGAAAGATCGCGTGTTTCATTCCAGCGAATTTTTGACAAAAGTCGCGCGGCTGAGCCGAACAAGTACCGGCAACGTGCTTGTCGTCGGCGGCGGGCAAAGTGCGGTAGAGTGCGCTTTATACCTGTATGCGCAGGCCGAAACGTCTCGGATTACATTGTGCAGCCGAGGCCACACGCTGCGGACGATGGACGACAGTTGCTTCGTCAATGAGATTTTTTTGCCGGAAAACGTTGATTTGTGGCAGCGATTGGACAAAACAGCGCGCTCAAATCTCCTTGCCGAGTATAGGCACTCCAACTACGCCGCAGTGGAGGAGAGTCTATTGCAGCGATTGTACTCCATACTCTACGAGCAATCTGTTTGTGGCGCCGAAAAACGCATGGAGGTGCTAACCGGCACGGATGTGATGGGACTGGAGCACCGCGGCGAAACCGTCGAGTGCCTGCTCCGCCGGCGGTACGACTCGGGAGCAGTGGATTTACGCCATTTCGATTACGTGGTGTTCGCGACCGGCTATAGGTCGGAATTGAATGCGCGTCTCGTTCGAAATTTGAACGGAATTCTGCGCCGTGACGAGGACGGTGGATACGTCTGCAATCGGTGGTACCAGCTGGCCACCGCGCCAAACGTAGCCGCAAAGATATTTGCGTTCGGCATCAACGAGATGACGCATGGCATCGGCGATACCTTGCTGTCGAACATGGCGGTTCGGGCCGGCGAGATTTTAGCGTCGTTGGAAGCGGGAGTGAAACCAAATGCTTTTGCTTAGATCAGCCGAAATACCGCCTTCGGATGAATTCGGCATTTCGGTAAATCGGATCGCAGCGGACGCTCGGGCGCCCGAACCGTCCATTCCGGTCGGGCTCATGAAATGTGTCGTTCCGCCGGGCGGCAGCTCGACCCGACACAGTCACGAAGACAAAGAGCTGTTCTTCGTCGCCGAAGGCGATGGCACCATCACTGCGGGAGAGGCCGAGTTCAACATCACAAAAGGCGACGTCGCCATTTTGGACGCCCATGAGGCGCATTCGGTCCGTAACATTTCCGCCGCGGATCCCCTGATCTTTCTCTCGGTCTATTGGATTGAGAAAGAAGGTTCGTCTGGCCCTGCTGAGGCGTGACAAAAATGCGGGAGTTTCTGTTCTTCTGCATCCCGCCGACGCCGAACGGCGACCTCCATCTCGGCCATCTCGCAGGGCCCTACCTCGGCGCCGACATCCTTGCGCGTTATTTGCGCCAGCGCGGGCACCACGTCACCGTTGTAACCGGCTTCGATGATTTTCAAAGCTACGTCTATCGCAAGGCACTGGACACCGGAGACTGCCCGGCCGGCATCGCCGCGCGGTGTGCCACGTTGATTTCGCGGTCCTGGCGCAATGCAGGCATCAGATACGACCAGGTGACCAGTACCTACAAAAACGCGGCGTATGAGCGGTTCGTGCAGGAGCACTTCGCCAAGCTCGTTGACCGGCGGTCGCTTGTTTCACGGCAAGTGGACCACCTTTTCACTGCGACCGGAGAATTCGCCTACCAAGGGATGGTAACGGGCACCTGCACTTGGTGCGGCGCGCAATCCGATGGCAACATTTGCGAGGCCTGTTCACTGCCGAATGACTGTATCGACCTCAAGGATCCAAGGCCAAGTTCGGGAGATGCCCCGTTTCATGTGCGGGAATGCACGAGACGGTTCGTATCGGTTCAAGGAGCCGGCGCCGCCACGTTGAAGGAGTGGCATAAGAACGTCTGCTGCAACGGTTCGCTGCGGGCATATTTTGACACGTTCTGGCGTAAGAACATCGAATACATCAGCGGCACGCATTGGGCTCACTGGGGTTTGCCGACCGGCCTTGCTGCCGGCGAAAAAATCGACGTCTGGCTTGAAATGGCGATCGGGTTTCTGTTTCAAGCGCAAACGTTGAGCGGCGACGCGAAGCGCGCCTGGAACGGCAATACCGAGGTCGGGATATTTTTCGGTTACGACAACGCATTCTATACAGCTATTCTTTTCCCATTGGTCTTCCACTCCATCGATCCAGGATTGAGTCTGCCGCGCTATTTGTTTGTCAATCATTTCCTGAATCTGGATGGCGAGAAATTTTCAACGAGCCGCGGACATGCCATTTGGGGTAATGACTTTTTGCCGACGGCGAACATCAATTGGGCCCGGCTTTATCTGGCCTCGGTCCGCTCGGAAGAGCAGCGCAGCAACTTTTCCCTGCGTGAATATCATGTGTTCGAACGCAGCATGGAGCAAAAATGGCAGCGAGCCTTGGAGGGAATACTTCAGGCGGTACTGCAATGCGAATTGGCGCCCAGGGAGGTGCCTTCCGATTTTCACCGCAGCATACCCGGTGTGGTGGCCGATCAGTTCGAAAAAGAGACTGCGAGGCTGCACGTCCACATGACGCCCAGCGAATACTCTCTGAGCCGGGCGTCAGACGCGCTGCGCAACCTGTTTGATCTCGTCCTGGGATACGCCACCGGCAGCTCTTGCTCGACGGAAGAAGAGCTCGGCGCCCGGTTCGGCTTGATCGCGACGCTTTCGGAAATTGCCCGGCCCTGGATGCCGCAACTCGACAGCACCGTCATCCGGCAGGCCGGATCGTTCGGCCCGGCAGCGCTTCCAGAGCTGAGAGTATCCTTCGCCGATCGAATCTACGTTTGAACATCGAGACGGTGCCGGTCATGGACCTGATGGAATCCGAAGGAATCGGCGAGGTCCTTGAACGTCAGGGCATCCAGAATGGCGGCTCGACCGCGATCTCCGATGATGATGGCGCCATAACCTATTCCGAGCTGGAGTGCCGTACGCGGTGCGCCGCCGCCTGGGTTCGCGGCAACGCCTTGGTTGGACGCCCGGTGGTGATCCGCATGCGGCGGAGCAAGGAATTCGTTGCGGCCATGCTTGGGCTGTTGCGGGGCGGCGCGATTTGCGTGCCGCTTGATCTCGAAGATGCTCCGGCGCGCACCGCTGCGATCCTCGATCGGTTCGAAAGCGCCGTTGTGATAACTGATGACCGTCCAAATCGAGCGCACCATCAAATTCCTCTTGCCGCGCCAACTATTGTCGAACCGGCGTCCGTTTTCGCGGAGTCCAATCTTGAACGGAGCTCCTTGCCTTGCGAGGCACTTCCGCCCACGCATCCGGCTTTTATATTCTTCACCTCCGGATCGCTTGGCAAACCAAAAGGCGTCGTTCTAAGTCATCAGGCCGTTCTGGCAGGCCAACGCTGGCTGCACGCCACGTTTGGCGGCTCGCCTGACGATTGTTTCCTCTTCAGAGCGCCACTGAGCGTGACGAATATCGTTCGGGAAGGCATCTGGCCGATACTTGCGGGAGCGCGGTCTTATGTTCTGGCGCCGGGCTTGCATCGCGATCCCCAGGCCCATATCAGCGCGATCACGCGGCATCATGTCGTAACCCTGGTCGTAACCCCCGACCTGCTGGATGCCGCGATGAACCACAGCTCGTTCGGCGAGATGGTATCGCTGCGACAAATTATTGTCACAAGCGACGTTTGCCAACCGGCGCTGGTTCTCAAGTACCGCAAGCAGGCTCTGCCGGCCAAGCTCTACAATCTCTACGGCCTGACTGAAGCGCTTTACGGTTCTTACTGCGACCTGACCAATTTATCCTTGGCGGAGACCGACCTCGTTCCTATTGGGTGCTCGGCTGAACTCGATCTCTCCATCAGAAACGATGACGGCAGCGCCGTGACGCCAGGCCATCCCGGCGAACTGTTCCTTTCCGGTCAGGGAATTGCCGACGGCTACTATGAGGATCCAAAGTCTACATCCGTGCGATTTTCGACTCTTGACGGTCAACGCGTTTTTAGAACGGGCGACTTGGCCCGTCAGGCCGAGAACGGCCTGACCTATATTCTCGGCCGGCGTGACCTGCAGCTCAAGGTGCGAGGATTCCGGATTGAAACCGAAGAAATCGAAGCCGCGATATCGGACGCCTCAGCGGTCCGGAGAATTGCGGTACTCCAGCATGATTTTGCGACCGGCAAGAAACTAGTCGCCTTCTACGAGGCTCCCGAGGCAATAGATGTAGCCGCGCTGCGTCGAAAGCTGGCGCAGCGACTGCCGATCTACGCTATCCCGAGTCTGTTCCTGCAACGCGCTGCGCTGCCATTGACCAGCAGCGGCAAAATCGACCGACCCGCGCTAGGCCGAGAACGCTTGTCCCTCGAAGAGTTCGGTGACCTGAGCGTAACGAGTGCGGAAACGCGTGAGCAACATGCTCTGCTGGCGCTCTGGAAGGAGTATTTGGGAGTAGAAAAGCTCGGTATCGATACGGATTTCTTCGAATCCGGCGGCGACTCGATCCTGGCGATGTTGATCACCGCCAAAGCAAAGGGGGCCGGCATCTCTCTTAGCGTCGCTGACTTTTTCGGATGCCGGACAGTGCGAGGCCTCTGCCTCGCGGCTGCGAGGGCCAGCAACCCAGGCTGCAATTCCACCCTTGACGACGTATTCGAAGCCGAGAGTACGCGGGACTTCGATGGCCTGATAGAAAAGTATTGCGGTTCTGCAAAAGTCGAAAGGTCGTTTGCGGCCTCGCCCATGGAAGTCGGAATGCTGTTCCACTCCGTGCTCGAGCCAGCCTCTGGTGTTTACTACGAGCAGTTAACCCATTTGATTTCCGGTCCGCTCGACGTCGATGTCTTCCGCCAAGCCTGGGCAGCGGTATTCACCCGAAGCAGCATGCTCCGCAGCAGTTTCCTGTGGGAGCATGGCGGGTTACCCCGGCAGGTGGTTTTTAGACAGGTGACGCCAAGATGGGACGTGCGAGACCTCTCTGCCGCGCACGAGCCGGCGATCGACGCGGAATTGGACGCCACTCTGTCGGCCTACCGCTCCGAAGGATTCGACCTCCGCGCGGCGCCGTTGCTTCGCTTTTTGCTGATCAAGACGGGGACCGACCGCTGGCTGTTCACAGTCAATTATCATCACATCTTGCTGGATGCCTGGTCGTTTTATCTGATCGTCAAAAGCGTCTTCTCCGCATACCAGGGGCTCGTCGAGGCAAAACCTCAAACCGTTGCTTTCGAGGACACGTTCCAGGATTACGTCCGAGCGCTAGGTGGCGTTGACTCGTCGGCAGCGCGCGAATTCTGGCGAAGCTATCTGTCCGAATACCGCACGCCCTACCATGTTGCGGGCGCGCATCGGAACGCGACCGGCCATGGCGATTATCTCATTACCCTTGGTTCGACACTAACGGCAGCGATCCGGGCGAAGGCGCGGCGCTGCGGGGTTACCGTCAATACAGTGTTTCTCGGCGCCTGGTTTGCCGTGCTCGGCGCACTGAGTGACCGCCGCACGGTGACTACCGGGATGATTGTAACGCTGCGGCCGCCACTGATCGAGCACATCGAGAGGGTCATTGGCGTCTGCGTCAATACGATTCCTGTAAAGACCGACCTGCGAGCCCATGAAGATCAGAGCGAATTCATGCAGCGGATTTTTCGGGAACAGGAGGAGTTGCGCCGCTTTGAGACCTTGGAGATTGCGGAAATACAAGCGCTTTCATCGTTGCCCGCCGGAACGCCATTATTCGATTCACTGCTGATCTTCGAAAATTTCCAAGTCGATACGCAACTGTCGTTTCACACCGGTACTCTGAACATGAAGTGTATTCGGTATGACGGATGGACAAATTATCCGCTGTCGTTGACCATCAATAACGTAAGCGACGTTTCGAGCCTGCTTGCCGCGAACCTTATAGAGGATGCTGTTGACACTGAAACCATCGTCGTCAGATTCAAGAATGATCGGAGGTTTTTCTCGGACGTCGGCACGCAAGACCTCGCTGCTGCGTTCACGGCCGCCCTCGAGATGTTTGCGACGACTGAAACCGCAATCGCGGAGATACTGGAGAAAATCCGCGCAGCTTCGCGATTTGCGGCGCCAGGCGGGCCGGCACTCACATCGGCTGGGCAGGCCGCCGAGATTTCCCATCCGGAGGTCAGAGTTGCACCGGCGCTCGAGACTGCCGTGCTTGCGGAATTCACCGCTTTGCTCGGCTGCACGATAGGTCCCAACGATAATTTTTTCGAGCATGGCGGGAGCTCTTTCAAAGCGCTTCGGTTGGTTGGGCGCTTGGCTGAGAAGTTTGGCGCCTCGTTTCCGCTAAAGGATTTCTTTGAAAACCCCACGGCAAGCGCGGCGGCTGAGCTTATCGAGTCAATCGGCAAACATGCCAAGTCATGTCGAGTGTTATGACTGAAGTTGTCGAAAGATGCGGACTCGCAACCTGCATGTCCCGCTGACTTTGGTTCAGCCCGGCGCGACAAATTGCGGAGCAATCTGTTATGGAAACTGTCGGCAATTCCAGCGCCTTGGTCGAACGGGTAAGGAACTCCTTTCTTTCGGAGAGCCGACAACTCCAGTTTACATCGCCGTTGTTTGCGTCGCTCGCCGCTTCATGTGCATCCGACCCCGACATGCTGATGTTGGGGAAAAACGTAAAACCCGGGCAGCCCGTTGGCAGGTTTGTCCTGTTGGCGGCCCATTTTCTCATTATGTCCGAACCGGACGCCACGGTCGGCGAATACTTCAAGTCGGTAACGGCCCTTCCCAAGCCTTACTCCGATGCGTTTTCGGAATTTCGAGCTTTTTGCATCGATAGACGTGCACAACTGGAATGGCTTCTGGCGACGCGGACGGTAAATACGACCCTTCCGGATCGCGCCAGCTATATTCTTCCCGCGCTTTATGCTGTCAGCAGCATGGTGCAGCAGCCCTTGAATATCATTGAGATCGGCTGCAGCGCGGGTCTCAACCTTATCTTTGACGCCTACAAATATGATTACGGCGACGGCGCCATGTGCGGGGACCCAGAGTCGCCTCTTGCGCTGTGCTGCACCGTGATAGGTGGCGCACCTGGCGCAGGATTGGAAATACCGCGAATTGAAAAGAGAGTCGGAATAGACTTGGTCCGCGTCGACCTATCCGACGCTTCCGAACGCCGATGGATCGAAGCGATGCTGCTTCCTGAATGGGAGCGTGACCGTGAACGGTTGAAGCTGGCTCTTTCATTGGCTGCGAAGCGACAGCTCGAAGTTCTGGAAGAGGATGCAATAAACGCCCTGCCGGCCATTTTAGAAACGATGACGGGGCCGGTGTGCATCATAAACTCTCACGTTTTGTACCAATGGCCGCAACATTTGATCGAGGAACTCGACCGATTGCTGCGATGCCGGGGCCGTAGCCGGCCAATTCATCGGCTCGATATTGAGGCGGTCGAACACGAGTCGCAGGAAGCGATGCGAGCGCGCCTGATTAGGCTGGCAAAGGCCGGGTTTTCGCTTACGGAAAAGAGCATGGCGTCCGATATCGTTCATTATCGCTACGAAAATGGGGCATGCGAGAAGACGCAGCTGGGCATCACGGATGGATTTGGACGATGGATCGACTGGCAGATTTAGGGTCGCGGAACTCATCCTGGCCGGTAGTTTCGAGCAGGCTTTCACATGCCTGATGAGACAGCAACGATTGCGATGCCGTCGGTTACCATGCATGGCATCGGTCACTCGATTGGGGCGCCGATATCCATCAATGAAGCGTGCCGCTCGGATGAAGAAAAGGACCTCGTGTCGTTCTTTGCCGACGACGGTTTTGCGGTGTTTATTCGGAGCGCTGAGGATATCGCAGAGATGGTCGTTCGTGCGATCTCCGACGCGTTCACCAAGTCCCCGCTCGACAGGCACGATATCGACGGCATAATTCTGTGTACTGAGAGCTTTTGGGATAAAGATCTGTGCGTCATGCGCAATCAGCCGATCCCGGACCACGAAAAATTCCGCGAGGGGCTGTTGCAGGCCGTGTTTGGACGATGCGGTTTGATACACGCGCATCCTTACGGCAATTGGCTGTCGGCCTGCGCAAATTTCGTGTCGACCGTCAATGTTGCACAGGCGCTGATCGCATCGGGGCAGCACAATAATATTGCAGTCGTGATGGCCGACCGTTTGGCGCCGCAAGGTTCGCGAATCATGCGTAGCCGGGCATCGATCCTGAGCGACATGGCAAGTTGCTTCTTTATGGGCCGCCTTCGTTACGGTTATGCGATCCGCCACGTCGTCCAGCACGTCGCAACGTCGGTTTATCTTGCCCAAAACAGCAGCGATGTTCAGCAGCGGGTCCTGACAACGATCGGGGAGCTTAAAATCTTTGCACAAAAGGTTCAAAGCGCGACGGGCAGGAACATAGGTGATTACCAGAGAATTTGCATCGATTGCCTCTGCTCACCATGGATACGACTGATTTCTGAAGGTCTTGGTGTCGATCAGAGGCGTCTCTGCGCCTCGGAAAAAGCGGCATACGCTCATGCATTCGCAATGGATAACCTGCTGGCCCTTTCAAAACTCAATCAAACGGGTGAGCTAAAATCGGGCGGCGAAGTCGCTCTTCTGAACCTAGGGCCTTGGGCTTACGGGCTCGTCGTTATCGAGGTATTGTGAGTAAAATGCGCAGCGGTCGGTGCCTCGGACTCTTGACTGCCCGCAGCCGGTACGTGAGCACAGCTGTTTGCGGTGCAATGCAATCTCTGTGGTTTTGGCGGCTTTTTGAAGACGCGAATTCACAGTCGAACATGCGTGTAGAGCCAGAGTAGCTCCTATGATCGATCGTAAACTCGAAAATGGGAGGAATGCGATGCCTGGCGCGCCGACGGATGCGCCACAGTTGGGCCTCGAGGCTGCAAAAGACGAACCTTTAGGGCCATCTTGGATCGAACTCAGTAAGATCTGCCGGGAGATATTCGGGCGCGATGTTTCACCGAGCGACGACTTCTTCAAATTGGGCGGCAGCTCTTTCTCGGTTGCGTTACTTATCACAAAATTGCGTCTGCTCAATCTGGATATTCCGATGATCACGGTATTCGAAACCTCCAACTTAGGGGAACTGAGCGAGCAGATCGACGCGATTCGACTTGAGCAATTGCATCAGCGCAGCTGACCGCAATGGCTTTTCGCCGCTGGGACCAAGTCAGGGCGAACATACGGGAAGGACAACCTCGGGCTAAGGAGTGTAACCGCACGCTCCGGCACTGCTGGCGCGCAGAGACAAGTCGGCGCCTCCGGTGTCGGCACCCAGCGCGATCTGATAGGGTGGCGGAGCGTCGATCAAAGCAAAGCGCCAGCCTGCGCCGCCCATTGGCTCGTCCGGGCAGACGAATTCGACGGCGCTGGCGCCGATTACGAAGCCAAACTTGTCGAGCGACAGGTTCAAACCGAGGCCGCGGGCCTTCACGTAACTCTCCTTGAGCGTCCAATAAGCGAAAAAGCGGCACTGCTGGTCGCGGCCGGCCAGCGAAAGGACGTCGCGTGTTTCGAACGGAGCGAAGTAACGCTTGGCCAAGCCGCGCGCTTCGGCAATGCGGTCGGTGCGCTCGGCATCGATGCCGACCAAGCCATGCGCGATGCTGACGGCGCAGACGACCAGGCCGTGCGTATTGGCGAGATTGAAATGAATGGTGGGCACGACCTTTGGCGCGCTGATCCGCGGTTTGCCATGCTTTTCGACATCAAAACGCCAGTCCTGCGGTCTAACGGGTGCGTATTGCGACAGCACCGTTCGCACCAATGCCCGAGTGGCGAGGAAAAGGTCGCGATCGCGCTCGAAGCGGAAGGCGCCATGTCGTTGGCGCTCTTCGACAGTCAACAAGGTAAGGGTCGCCAGCCGTTCTGCTTCGTCGATCGAATCGCAATAGCGATACCACAGATCGACGACGCCCGGCTTACCGGTTAGCGTTTCGGCGACCGATACGGCGTGCAGCTGGTGAAGTGACACACGCATTCTGGGCTCGATACAGGGAAACCGTCGCGCCCGTTACTTTTGCGTCGGCGTGGAAGACAGATCGTCGAGACCAGGGGGGCGAAAAACGGACTCGCTTGAGAAGTGATTGTTCGGATCAGCGCTGGACTTTAGCCGGCCAGAGGGGTCGTCGTGGCCATGCCGCTCCAGCAGGAGCCGAACGTCCTCGAGCGGCAGCGCATCGGCGCGGTTCTTGTTCAGGCCGATCATCGTCTCGGCAGCGAACAAGGCATTGATGATCGCCTCTTCGGTTGCTTCGACGGCGGCTTCGAACAGCGGGCTCAGGGCTTCATTTCGCATCATGAGCACGCTCTCGACTGCGTCATGTCCACGGCCTATCGGCGTGGTAGAGAATGCAACAAACAAATCGCCGGAGCCGTTGCCCGCTGACGACCCGGTGCGCGCCAAGCCCATGGCGGCGCGCTTTGCAAGCCGGGTTGCTTGATGCGGCAGCAGCGGCGCATCGGTCGCCAACACCACGATGATCGAGCCGGTTTCCAAGCCGTCGCGCGTCGGCGCACTTGAAACATCCCGCGCCAGTTCGCGGCCGATCGGACAGCCGGATATGAGGAGTTGATGCTTGAGCCCGCAGTTCGCCTGGACCAGAACGCCGAGCGTGAACGGCCCGGCGATCATTCGCGACGCCGTGCCAATTCCACCCTTGAATCCGTAACAGATTGATCCGGTCCCGGCACCGACCGCACCTTCCGGCACAGGCCCCGATCGCGCCGCTTCGAGACATTCAGCGACATGATCATTACCAACGTGAAACCCATTTATGTCGTTGAGGCGGCCGTCGAATGTTTCGGCGACTACCGGCAGGGCCCAGAAAGCGCCCGACTGCGTCACGTTGGTCGCCGGCAATCGTCCGGTTTGCACCATCCATCGGATATAGGCGTCGCGAACAGTGCCCACGCTATGGGTGTTGGTAAGCAGTATCGGGCCATCAAGGGACCCGGATTCAGCAATCCACGCCGTTCCGGTCATCTCGCCGTTGCCGTTTAGCGCAAAGTGTCCGGCAAACACCGGAGCGGAATCGTCGCGGCCGCGCGGCCAGACGACGGTAACGCCGGTGCGAATGCTGTCGCCGCGAATGAGCGTGACGTGTCCGACTTCGACGCCGGCCACGTCGGTGATCGCGTTGAGCGCGCCTGGCGCGCCTGGAAACCGTACGCCGAATTCGCGGGCGCGGGGGCGGCTCATAGCGAGCGCAGCATTTCCTCTTCGATCAGGAAGTTCGCATTGAGCTTCGCACGCAACGTGCGGATCCCGACGTCATCTGCTTTAATACGTGCCTGGTCGGCATTGGCACGCTGAACGGTCACGCCCGCAATTCCATGCAGTTGTTCCGCCCATTGGGGGGACACCAGACTTTGTCTGCCGCTCCGCGGCGCGATTATATAGGATTTCTCCGGCATGATTGCTGATCCATTGCTCGCTATTCCTGTTCATCCCCCTAATATGGTGGGCATCCCGTAGCCCTGATAGGGAAAGAACAGGCCAAGCGATCGGCAGGTTCGCGCCAGCACGTTGGCGGCCCATAGAGCCTTTTCCCGGGTGCGTGGCAAGGCCTTATAGGTCGAATCGCGACTGAGCAGTGCGGCCAACGTTCCGGTTATGATCGGCGCCGCCATCGACGTCCCGCTAGCGGCCAAATAGGCCGGCGGAGCGCCGGTCTTGGTCGGGACCGTCGAGACGATGCCAACACCGGGTCCGATACATTTGATTTCGGGCCCAAAGCTGCTGAACGCGGCCAGATAGGCCCCCATCATCGTATAGCGATCCAGGCTCATCGGCATGCTGAAAATGTCGAGCGCGGCCCGCGGCGTCGTGTTTATGAGCCCCATCGCAGACACGCCGATCACCGACGGGTCGGCAGCCGGAAACAGCACGGGCGGTCCGCTGCCGTTCCCGGCCGAGCATATGACGAGTGTGCCGCGGTTGAAGGCCGCCACAATGCGGTCGCTTTCGAGCTCGGAGCGAAGCAGTCCTCCGGAGCTCAAATTGATCAGGTCGCATCCAGCCTGCGAGAGCCGCACCATGGCGTCGGAAATGTCGCCGTTGTTGGCGTAACCGGATTCCGCGCCGAGCGGGCCGCCGCCCGGATAGACGCGCAGCGCCATCAGATCCGCAGCGGGCGCGATGCCGGCGTAATCCTTTGCATCGGTCGGACGTGCACCGATGATTCCGGCGACGTGGGTGCCGTGCTCGGCGACGTCCTCAGTGGCCTTGTCGCCCGCCGTGAACTCGCCATTGACGACGGCGCCCGCACGGACGGCATGGTCTAGATACGGATGGGGGCCGATACCGGTGTCGATGACGCCGACTTTAATGCCGCTGCCCAAGTCGGGGGAATAACGGGTCAGCCCGAGTGCATTGTGCCACCAGCCCAACGGGCCCGACCGCGGCAGCGCCAGCAGCGAAATGGTCATGCGTGCGCTCGTCACCTGAGCATAGCCGGCCCAGGCGCGCGAGCGCGGCGTAACCGTCATCGTGAACGGCAGCCACATGAAAGGGTCGTACAAAACGGCGGCTTTGCCGTCGGCGCCCGTGGCGGCCGTGGATGTCGTCCCGATGCCGCCGCGAATGGACAGCAGCGACATCGTCACAACCGCATCTTCGATCGGCTGTCCGTTGAGCCTCACCGCAAGCTCGACGGCCGCGCCCATGCCGGGGGACACCGCGTTGTTTGTCACCGCGAGTTCCGCCATGGGATGCAACAGGCCGTGCCATCGCGGTTTTTCTTCCTCGACGATAACGCCGGGCGGCGCCGCCATGCGTCTGGCAGCAGCCTCATCGGCGTCGAGCTCGACAATCTCGGTCTCGCCCGGCGTTTTTTCGGACGGGCCTGTGGCCTCGTCGACAACGAGCCGGTTGAACGACGCCGCGGCGAATTTGGGAGTTCCGGTAAAGAGCGCGTCAGAGACAAACCCGCCGCGCACACTCGGCCCGGACTGCTCCGGCTCGGCGGCGGCCGTCAGCCGAGACGCAATGAGATAACGTGGCATGATGCGAGCCTCGCGTCGTCACCGCTCCAGATCATAAAAAAAGTCGTCGACTTGCAGATGCGCGCCGGCAGCGACGGCGCGGTCATAGACCAGTTTGCCGATCGCCAGGTCCAACACGCCGAGCCCAAACGGCGAGAAGATCGTCGGCCGCTGTGGCGGGCAAGTGCAGGTGCCCCGGATCACATCGCTGAGCGTCCCGGAGACGAAGCGGCGATGTCCGACCTGCTGCTCAGTGAGGTGCAGCGACGTTCCCGCGGTCATCACGTGCTCGACGTCGTCGACCACATTGTTGGCCCGAAGGATCAGCTCCGGAGCCAGGTCGCGCAACGACAGGTGCAGCACCAGCGGATTGTGAGCCAGCAGTTTCTCGTCATGAACGTGCGGCTTGCCGGCCACGGTCGTGAACAGCAGGACGTCGGACGAGCTCATCGCGTCGTCCAGGCTGGTCGCCACCTCGACCGCGGCATGGCGGCCCGGCTGGCAAACCCGCGCCGCGAAGTCGTGCGCTTGCGCTGGATCGATGTCATAGAGACGGACCTTATCGATGGTCCAGCCGTCGCCAAGAAGGAATTGATAGACGTAGCGCGCGATGAAGCCGGTGCCGACGATGCCAAGGCTTTTGGCGTTGCGACCGTTGGCGCTGAGTTGCGCGGCGGCCAGCGCCGCCGACGAGGCGGTACGCACAGCGGAAATGATCGACGCCTCCAGGCAAGCGAGCGGGTAACCGGTCTCGTCGCTGTTGATGATCAGAACCGCCGAGGCCCGCGGAATGTGTCGGCGGATATTCTCAGGGTAACTGGCGATCCATTTGATGCCGGACAACTGCCAGGGTTGTCCCAAATGCGTCGGCAATCCGATGATGCGGGCGCTCGGGTTGTGCGGAAAACGCAAGAAGAAACTTGGCGGGTTGACGGACCGGCCCTCGGCATGGGCGAGATAGGCGTCGTGGACGGTTGCTATGCACGCGCCAATATCGCTCTGCAGGATCTCGGAAATGGTCCGGCCGGTAATGACGCAGAAGCTCATTGCCGTGCCGGAGCCGCCCGCATTCATACTACTCATTCACCACCGCCAATGCCTGTCGTTCCAAGCTTGCCCGCGAGGCGGCCCAGCCGCGGTCGAACACATTGTGTAGGTAGGCCGATCCCTTATCGCAGCATAAAAATACAACACGGGGACGAACTCGCGGATTCTGTCCTCGAAAGTAGGTGCGGATAGCGCTGTAGACGCTGCCCGTAGAGGCGCCGACGAACAGCGAATGCCGAGCGAGAAGTTCTTCACAGGCTGCGACCGCGTCAAGTTCGGGCACGATGATAACGTCGTCGATTTGGGCCTGCGCTACCAGAGGGGGCTGTATGCTCGAACCGAGCCCCGGCAACAAACGCTGCTTCGGTGGCCCGCCAAAAATGACGGAACCTTCGGCATCGACCGCGATGATGCGCACGTGTCGATTTCTTCTTTTCAGCCGCTGCGACACGCCGGCAATGGTTCCACCGGTGCTGACGCCGATGAAGACATAATCCGGTTGCGCCGGCTCGATTTCGGCGGCGGTCAAGTGATAGTGCGCCGCCATGCCGTCGACATTCTGGTATTGATTCGGCCAATACGCATCGGGGAACGTTTTGAGCAGGTCTTGGACTTTTTCCAGCCGGCTCTCCAGATATCCGCCGCGCGTATCTCGTGCCGTAACTTTGACGACGGTTTCGCAATTGCAGGTCAACAATGCTTCGTAAAGCGGCGAAACATTAGGATCGATCACCGGAATGAATTTCAGCCCGAGCATCCGGCAGAATACCGACAATGCGCAGGCGAAGTTTCCCGATGACGATTCGATGACCGTGGTGTCCGGACCTATTTCACCACGTTCGATCGCGCCTTTAAGGATCCAGAACGCCGGGCGATCTTTGATGCTGCCGACGCCGTTGGAATATTCCAGTTTGGCGTACAGATCGATCGGAAGCTCCGGCGCAGACGTCAACTGGATAACCGGAGTTGCCCTGATCACCCTTTCCACGCTAGCAACTCTGGTGGTCAGCGCCTGCCGGCTGTTCACGACACGCCCCAGAGGACTAGTCACAATCATAAATTTACGATATTGAAAAGTACCGCAGGAATTTAGCGCCGTCAATCCGCGACTCTAGCGCGATTGGACGGCTTCGGATGACCCGGCGCGAGGGTGCGTGAGATGTGGAGCCGAGCGACCTTCGTCAGTCCCCGAGCCCCGCTTCGGAATGTGAGGCGGCCAGTACAGCGCAGAGTCGTAGCCGGGTCATGACTGTAATGCCGTGCAATGGCGCCGGTGGTCTCGACTTCCCGCTTCAGGCGCATACCGAACCCGGCCGCATCTTCGTCAAGGCTGTGGAGGACTGCATTGAAACGTTTCGTGCGCGCGCCGAGCGGCACGACCGCGCCGGCGAATTCGCCCATGACAATTTCCGCGATCTGCGCGACCGCCGGATCATGGCCGCTGCCGTACCGCGCGACTACGGCGGCCTCGAAGTGGAGTCGCTGCACGACCTGATGGTCGGAATGAGCCGGCTCGGTCGCGGCGACGCATCGACGGCCATTGCCGCCAACATGCATATCGCCGGCGGTGCCGTGGTCGTGCGGCTGCTGAAACGATCGCGAAACTCCGGCGATAATCAAACCGTCGCAATTCTGGAAAACCTGCTTGCCAAGGTCGGCAAGGAAGGCGTCGTGATGTGTTTTCCGACGACCGAAGCCGGCACCGATTTGTCAAGCCCGATGACGGAATTGACCTGCGTGCCGGGCGGTTATCTGCTCAACGGCCGCAAGATTTTCGCGACCATTGCTCCGGCCGCGCAGCTGTTTTTTCCAAGCGTACGGTTCACCGGCGAGTCGGGCGGCTATTTGACCGGAACCGTGATGATTTCGCGCGACACGCCGGGCTTGGAGATCGAGGACAATTGGGACGCACTCGGGATGCGCGCGTCCGGGAGCAACTCCCTCACGTTCCGCAACTGCTTCGTGCCAAAAGAGATGCTGTTCGGCGTCCGCGATAATTACGCGAAGGTAGGCCGCGGCTTTGCCGATTTCGCGCTCAGCGCCAACCTGCCGCTGATCTCGTCATTCCTCGGCATCGCGGAGACCGCGCAGCAGATCGCCGTCAAGGCCGTAACGGGGCAGCGCAAGGGACCAACCGGCAAGCTGCTCGCCGACCGTATTCCGATACAGCAGCTGGTCGGAGAAATGGAAATCGACATCACCGTCTGCCGCGCCTTGATCGAACGGCTCGGCGTCATCGCCGACGCCTTCCTCGACCGATATCCCTACGGCGTTCCACCGACCGGCGAGGCGAATGCCTTGATGAAGGAGGTTCAATGCATGAAGCACGTCGTGAACCGCAAAGCGATCGAAGTGGTGGATCGCGCCATGATCGTTTGCGGCGGCGCCGCCTACATGAGCAAACATCCGCTCACGCGTCTCTATCGCGACGCCCGCGCCGGCCCGTTCATGCAGCCGTTCGCGCCGTATGAGGCGCTCGAATACATCGGCAAGGTTGCATTGGGCCAGGACCCCGTCCTGGATCGTTGAGCGAGGAAGACCAATGTTGGCGTTAGGGCTTGCCGGCGGTTTGGACGCAATCCACGAGCAGGTTTTGGATGACCCCCGCAACTATACGTACGACGGCGCCGCCGTGCTGCTGCAGGACGGGGTCGTTGTTGCGGCGATGGAAGAGGAGCGCCTGGATCGCATCAAACACTCGAACAAGTTTCCGGTGCGGGCAATCCAGTTCTGCCTCGACAGTCAGCGACTGCGCATCGGCGACCTCGACAGCATCGCCTATTACGTCGATGAGCCCACCGCCGACGCCCTGTTGACGCAGATGTACCTCGCCCGCCCGGAGTTTCAGAAGCGGCTCGATGCACGCTCGCTGATGCGCGCGGTGCTAGGGCGCGAGCTCGGCTGCGACATCGATCCGACCCGCATCGAATTCTACGAGCACAAACTCACGCATGCAGCGTGCGCAATGCATCAGTCCGGCTTCGATGCGGCGCTCGTGTACGTGATCGATAATGCCGGCGGCCTCTATGCTGGGCAACGCGATCGGTCGGGCGCCGTATCCATGCTGACGATTGCACTGACCAAACCGGCGGAATCGCTGCAGAAACTATGTCACGCGCTTTTGCCGTTCTTTGGCCTCGGGCTGTTCGAAGAGTACAAGGCGTTGGCGCTCGCGACCTACGGCAACCCGAAACCGTTCGAGCGCTCGCTCGGTGCGCTTTACGAGCTCCTGCCCGACGGACAATACCGTTTGCGTCTCGATCGCGTGGCCGGGCTCCTCGCCGAGATCGAGCCGCCGCGCGCCGGCGCCGAATTGTCGTCCTGGCATCAGGATCTGGCCGCGGCGCTGCAGGTTGCCATGGAACGCATTGTCCTCCATGTTCTCGCCCATCACCGCGCCACGACTGGTCTGCGCCGTCTGTGCATGGCCGGCGGCATGGCCGAAAATTCCTGGACCAATTCGGCGGTTTTGTATGCCGGGTTGTTCGATGACGTCTTCGTTCACCCTGCGGCCTACGATTCGGGCTGCGCGCTCGGCGCTGCGCTGCTGGCCTCGCAGAATGCTGGCCGTCCGGCGCCCCGCGCGCGCCTGCGCGACGTAAGCTGGGGCAGCGATATTGGCGGACCATCGACCGTTTCCGCCGAACTCAACCGCTGGTCCGGATTCGTAGAGGTCGATGCAAGCAACGACGTTGCCGCCCTCGCGGCCAGACTGATCGCCGGCGGCGCTTTGGTCGGCTGGGTGCAAGGCCGCTCGCACTTCGGCACTCATGCGCTCGGGAGTCGAAACGTGCTGGCGGATCCGCGCATCGCCGCTAACCGCGAGCGCTTGCACCGCGCGCTCGGCCGCAGCGAGACTTACCGGCCATTAACGGTGATGATCCGGGAGGATGACCTCGCGCTTTGGTGCGATCTGCCGCCCGGCATCGCCACCTTGGCGTTTCAGACCTTTGCCGTGCTCATCCGACCGGACAGGCGCGCCGAGCTCGAGGCGGCACTGCACCCCGACGGCAGGGCGCGCGTACAGACGATATCAGAGGCCACGGAACCGCTGCTGTGGCGGCTCATCGGAGAACTCGGCCAGCTCACCGGCTGCGCCGCGGTGTTGAGCGCCTCGCTCAACCGCAGCGTCGAGCCAACCGCGGAATCGATCGATGATGCAGTAGCCTGCTTCGTCCGTTCGGGCCTGGATTATCTTATCGTCGGCGATCGCATCGCGCGGAAAGCGGCGTCAAGCTGGGATTCGCTCCTCGCCTTGCGAATCGCGCTGCCGCCCTACGTGCAGCTGGTCCGGCGCAAGGGTTGGAGCGAGCGCCAGCGCGGAACTGCAAGCGATGAGCTGCGCGCGACTTTCGCTGGCGGCCCGGCCAAGCCCATCACGCAGAGCCTCGGCGACGCTCTCGCAAATCTCGATGAGGAGATGCCGCTTCGGCAGCTTGTGGCCGCCGCCGGACTCGACCCCGATGGCGAACGCCGCCTGGTCGGCGAGATCACCGAGCTATGGTCGGCCGGCATGGTGGTGTTGCGTCCAGATAAGGCGCCCGGAGCTGCACCATGAGCAGCGTGCTGACCGATCTTCGCGACCGGACCGCGCGTCCGGCATTGCTTCAAGAAAGGTTCGAGAACGACTTGACGGCGCTCGCCGCGGCGCTCGAGAGCGCACTCGCCGCCAAGGACCTTTCGACCTTCTATCGCACTTTTCGCGCCACGCGGTTGCCGTTCATTTGCGGCGAATATCGCGACAATGCCCGTCTGTTGTTGCCGGCTTGCTTCGACATCTTGCATCGTCTCGGCGGAATATCGCCGGCCGCGGCACTCGCCGTCGAAAATCATTATTACGTGACGTCGGCTGTGGCGACGTTTCCAGCCGCCACCGACCCGCCGCTCGAGGCGAGCCGGCAACGGCTGCTGCACGCCGTCGTCTCGCAGCGGTTGTTGGTGGCCAATACCAATTCAAAGGTGCACGCGGCGAAGCTCGGCGAGTTGGGAACGGTGGCGCGGCCCGAGGCCAATGGCTTTCGCATCAACGGAACAGCCGCTTACACGTCGCTGGCGACCCAAGCGGATCTGCTGGTGCTGCTGACCGAGATTGAAGGTGAAGGCTTTGCGGTGTTCGTCATTCCAGAGCTGCAAAGCAACCCGGCGGTCGAGATTGGACCTTATCTGTTTCCGTCCGCAATGATCGATTCGGATACCCGCTGCATCACATTTCATGATCTGTTGCTGCCGAGCGAGGCCCTGGCAGCAGACTCGCGCAGCGCTATAGCGCGCCAGCTCATTCCGTTTGAAATGGCCTGGCACCAGCTGCTGATTGCAGCGCTCTATCTCGGCGCCGCGGCGCGCGCCATCGACGAAGCCCGGCTTTTCCTGCGCGGCACGACCGGCCGCGACGGCCGGCCGCTGGCGGAGCTCGACGGCATGATCGTCGACATCGGCCGGCTGGCGCTCGCTTACCGCAGCGCGCGCGGCGCCGCGGAGAAGTGCGGCGAAGCGCTGTTCCTGGTGCGCGAGCTGCCGCGCGACATGGCGCAGCTCGAACGCGCGGTCAATTTGGCGAGCGCCGCCAAGTATCACGGCACGCAAACCGCCGAAGCGATCGTCACCGCCGCGCGTCGGACGGTCGGCGCGCGCGCTTTTGCGGGCTCCTGCGCGCTCGAGCGGCTATCGCAGGAGGTGATGTTTGGCGCGCTCGGTCCCGAAGTCGGCGCTGTCATCGAACGCCGGTACGGCAGGCAGATTCTGGAGAGCGCTTCGTATCCGCACGAGTTTCTGTCGTAGGCCAAGCAGCGAACACTGCTCAGGGAGGCGTTATGCTGTGTCTTGGACTGAGCGGCGGTTTGAATCGAGTCTACGAAAATCCGCTGGAGCTGGCGGGCGCATTCCTGCACGACGGTGCTGCGGTTCTGGTCGAGGACGGCCGGGTCATAGCAGCGGTGGAGGAGGAGCGCCTCAACCGCATCAAACACTCCAACAAATTCCCGGCTGCGGCGATCGGCTTCTGCTTGGCTTCGGCCGGCGCCAGACTGCAAGACGTCGACCGCGTCGGATTCTACGCCACCGAAGCATACTGCAACACGCTGCTGGGCCGATTGTTCGCCGCTCAGTCCGACAATCCGGTGCCGCTCGACTCCAGGCTTCTGCTGTGCGGGCTGCTCGAACGCGAGTTCGGCGGCACGGTTGATCCGTCTTCGATCGTGTTCGTCGGCCACCACGAGGCCCACGCGGTCAGCGCCTTCGCAATGTCGGGCTTCGACGAGAGCCTGATCCTGGCGATAGACGGCTACGGCGACTTTCGCTCCGGCCTGGTTGCAAGAGGCCGGGACACGAGGATTACGGCACTTCAGGCTTTTTCACAGAAAGACTCGCTCGGACTGTTCTATCTCGAGGTCATCCGCTTCCTCGGTTATGCGCCGTTTGACGAATACAAGGTGATGGGACTCGCCCCCTACGGCGATCCTTCACCATTCCGCGGTCTGTTCGCTACCTTCTACGAGCTTTGTGACGATGGCAGCTATCGGGTCTTTACCGAGCGGGTCGGCCCGGCACTGATCGCGCATGCCAAAGTCCGGCGGCCGAGCGAGCCCCTGACGCAACAGCACAAAGACGTTGCCGCCGCGCTCCAGGAGGCACTCGAGCGCATCGTCTTTCACATCTTGCGCCACCAGCAGGAACGTACCGGGCTGCGGCGGCTGTGCCTCGCCGGCGGCGTCGCGCACAACTGCACCATGAACGGCAAGGTGCTTTATTCCGGACTGTTCGACGACGTTTTCGTACAGCCCGCGGCACACGATGCCGGCTGCGCGCTCGGCGCGGCGCTGATGCTGTCAGAACAGCTCGGCCGGCCCGCACCGCGCGAAACGGTTCGGCACGTCTATTGGGGCCCGGCCTTGGCCGAGGACGACGCGCTGGAACGCGAACTGGCCGCGTGGGGAGCGTTCCTCGATTACGAGCGCCCCGATGCGATCGCCGAGTGCGCCGCCGACCTGATCGCAGCCGGCGCCGTGATTGGTTGGGCGCAGGGCCGCTCCGAGTTCGGCCCGCGCGCGCTCGGCAATCGCAGCATCCTGGCCGATCCGCGGCCGGCGGCCAACAAGGATCGAATCAACGCGATGGTCAAGAAGCGCGAAGCATACCGGCCGTTCGCGCCCTCGGTCCTTGAAGAGGACGTGCACGATTTTTTCGACTTGCCGCAAACGACCGATGCGCTTCCATTCATGATTTTCGTTGTGCGGGTGCGCGAGGACAAAAGAGAACTTCTCGGCGCGATCACGCATGTCGACGGCACGGCGCGCCTGCAGACCGTGTCGCGGCGCGACAATGCGCTCTACTGGGAGTTGATCAACGCCTTCAAGGCACGCACCGGCGTGCCGATGCTTCTCAATACGTCGTTCAACAACAATGCCGAGCCGATCGTGGACTCCGCGCGCGATGCGATCACGACGTTCCTGACCACCGCACTCGATGCCCTGGTGCTCGGACCTTATCTCGTCCGCAAGCGCCGGATCGAACCGTCGGCCTGGCTGAAGCTGAATGTATCGCTGCAGCCCTACGCCCGGCTGCAGCAGTCGCGCGGTTATGCGGCCGACGGCCGGCTGCACAATGCGTGCCGGATTGTCACCACCGCGAACAGCCGTTTTCGCGCCGACGTCACCCCGGCAACGTTCGAGGCGCTGAGCGGTCTGGAAAGCGAATGCGCCGTCGCCGAGATCGTCGGACCTGGACGCGGCGCGGCCGAGCGCGACCGCATGCTGCAGGAAGTTTTGGAGCTGTGGGCAGGGCGACTGATCCGCCTTGCGCCGCCTGCGGCAACGGCACAGGCGCAGCTTGAGCCGAGCGAGCGGCCGATCACGTTAGCCCGGGGCGCGGCGCGATGAGATATCGCGACACAACGCTGGTCGATTTGCTGCGCGGGCATGTCGCGGCGCGGCCAGACATGCTGGCGTGCCGCTTCCTCGATTTCGAGAGCGCCGGTGGCACTGTCACGGAATGGACCTATGCCGACACGGACCGTGCGGCACGCGCCATCGCCGCCGTCCTGCAGCAGATCACTGCGCCGGGCAATTGCGCCATGCTGCTCTATCCCTCCGGCCTGGACTTTGTCGCAGCTTTTCTTGGTTGCCTCTATGCGGGCGTGATCGCCGTCCCGGTGTATCCGCCGAGTCCGGGCCGGCCGGAGCGCGCAGCAGGCCGGCTGCGCCACGTCGCCATCAATTGCCAGCCGACGGTGGTGCTCACCACCGCTCGGCTCGTGGCAGGCCGCGCCAAGATCAGCGAAGCCGCGCCTGAATTCGCAAAGGCATGCTGGCTAGCGACCGAATCCATCGGCAGCACGGGTGCGGATGACTGGAGGCGGCCCGACATTGCCGGCGAGAGCATCGCATTCCTGCAATACACATCAGGATCGACGGGCGATCCCAAGGGGGTCGTTAACTGCCACGCCAACATTCTGAGCAACGAAGAATGTATCGCCCACGGCTTTAGAAGCGACGAAACCACGCATCTGGTCGGCTGGCTACCGCTGTTTCACGACATGGGGCTGATCGGCAATCTGCTGCATCCGCTTTATATGGGCGGCAGCTGTACGCTGATGGCGCCGGCAGCCTTCCTCAAACGGCCACTCAACTGGCTGGCCGCAGTATCGCGCTATCGCGCCACCATCAGCGGCGGGCCGAACTTTGCCTACGACCTTTGTACGAGCCGCATCACGCCCGAAGATCGGACGGCGCTCGATCTCAGCTCGTGGTATGTCGCCTATAACGGCTCGGAGCCGATTCGCCGAGAGACAATGGAGCGCTTCATCGAAGCGTTCGCGCCTTGCGGGTTCCGCAGAAGTTTTTTCGTGCCGTGCTACGGACTCGCCGAGGCAACACTTTACGTCACCAGTGCCGGCCGCAACGGCTACCGTCATCGCATGCTGAACGAAGCGGCCCTGGCCGGCGACCGGGCGGAGGAACCGCCGGCCGGCCAAGCCGGACGAGCGATGGTCTCCAGCGGCGTCACGGCCCCCGATCATGCGGTGCTGATCGCCGATCCGGAAACAACAACCGAATGTCCCGAAGGCGTTGTCGGCGAAATCTGGGTCACCGGGCCGAGCGTCGCCGCCGGATATTGGCACGATGGCGAACGGAGCCAACGCACCTTTCCAAACCGCCTCACCCCCGCCGGCCGGGCGAGGTTTTTGCGCACGGGCGACCTCGGCTTCATCAGCGGCGGTGAGCTTTATGTCACCGGGCGGATCAAGGACCTCATCATTATCCGCGGCCGCAATCTCTATCCGCACGACATTGAAGACACGGTTGCGGCAACGCATTCGTCGATCCGACCTGGCGGCGTTGCCGCCTTTCCCCTCGATGTCGACGGCGAGGAGCGTCTTGCGATCGTGGCCGAGGTTCCAATCCGGCGTGACGACGACGATTGGCAAAACCTGTTTGACGTAATTCGCGCCGCCGTCGCGCGTGAGCACGATGCTTGGCTCCATGCGATCGTGCTGACGCCGCCCAACCGCGTTCTGAAAACCTCGAGCGGCAAAATTCAACGGCAGGCGACCCGGCAGGCCTGGTGCGATGGCCGCCTTCCGATAGTGGGGCAATCGATTGGCGCGCCCGAGCCGGGGCCGATCATGCCCGGCACCGACCACCCGACTGTTTTGGACCTTTCCGATCCGGTAACACGCGGCTCGTTGCTGCGCGAGTTGGTGCAGCGGGAAATCGCCGCCGCACGCGGCTCGCCCGATCCCGTTCCGTCCAATTTGACGCTGGCCGAGCTGGGACTCGACTCGCTGCGCGCACTTGAAATGCAAGCGCGCCTGGAAAAACTTCTGGGCATCCGGATGCCCGGCTCGGTGATGGCCGAAATGCCGTCGCTCGATTCGCTCGTCGAACAGATCCTGGCGAACCTCGAAGGAGGCGCAGTCGACGCACGGCCATTGTCGCCTGGACCGCGACAACGCGAAGTGCCGGCTTCGTCCGGACAGCAGCGGCTATTTGTTCTGGAGGAATTGGCAGCCGGAGTTCCGGTCTATCACGCCCAGGCAGGCATCCGAATTTCCGGACCATTGCACGTCGATCGGCTGCAGAACGCGGTTCGGCTCCTGACGCAACGTCATCCGGTGCTGCGGACCAGATTCAGCGCCGGCGCTGGCGTCCCGGTGCAGTTCATCGACGCCGATATCCAGCACGAGTTTTGCATTGTCGATGTGACCGGCGAGCCGCAGCAGGGCGATGCCGCGGTCGATGCTCTCCTGCGAGAGCACGCCCAGCAGCCCTTCGACCTGGAACGGGGCCCGCTGACTCGGACAATGCTTGTGAAACTTGCGACCGACGACTACCTGCTGGTGCTGACCCAGCATCACATTATCACCGATGGCTGGTCGATCAGGCGCCTGCTCACCGACATCGCCGATATCTACTTGGCAATGGACCTTGGCCGGCCGTTGCCGCCAATGCCCCAGTTTGAGTTTGCCGATTTTGTTCGCTGGGAGGCCGATCAGGTCCTTCACGATGAGGACAGTCGCAGTTTTTGGCAGCGCGCGGTCACCAACCTGCCGCGGTTGACCCTGCCGTTCGACGTCGTACCGGCCGGCCGCTCCTTCCGCGGCGGCCGCATCGATTTTGCGGTTTCGGTCGCCATCCGCGCGCAGCTTGCGGCGATCGCGTCGGAGGAAAACTGCACATTGTTTGTCGCGTTGCTCGCGGTCTACGCGTTGTTGCTCGGTCGCTACGGCGAGCAACACGAGTTCGCGATCGGCTCCGTCGTTGCCAACCGTCCGCCCGAACTGCACGACGTGTGCGGCTTCATGGCCAACACGGTTGCGATCCGCATCGATCTTTCGGCCTCACCTACCTATCGCGAGCTTTTACGCCGGATCGCCGCCGCGGTTCGCGTGACGTTGCGGCATTCCAGCTTCCCGTTCGCCGAAATCGTGCGCTTGGCTGGCGGCGTACGCGAGGCCGATGAACATCCGCTGTTTCAGGCCTGCTTCGTCTTCAACGCCGGCGAGCCGCAGGAGCGGCAGGCTGCCGGTTGCACGTGGACCCCCGTGACTTGGGCGCCCGATGGCGCAGTGGCCGGCACTGCAAAATTCGACCTGACACTCGCGATGGCCGAAACCGCGGACGGCATCGCGGCGAGTTTCGAATACAACAGGGATCGTTTCCATGAAGGGACGGTTCGACGCATCGCGGCGAGCTTCGAGGCGCTGCTTGGCGGCATTATCGCTGCGCCGGACCGCACAGCATTTCTGATCGATGCTGTTTCGGTTGAGGACCGCGCCTGGCTGGCGGCTTGGAACGATACCGCGGCACCTTTGCCGCCGCAGTGCTTCCCGGCGCTGTTTGAAGCCCAAGCACGACGAGCTCCCGAGCGGACCGCGTTGCGTCAGGGCCAAGACAAACTGAGCTACGCCGAGCTCAACCGCGCCGCCAGCGCAGTCGCCCATGGTTTGCGCGCCGCCGGCGCCGAACCGGACGGTCTCATCGTGTTGTTGATGCCCCGTGGCATGCACCTGATTACGGCGATGCTGGGCGTATTCCAGGCAGGCGCGGCATACGTCCCGATCGATCCGGATTATCCGGAAAGGCGCCAGGAGCAAATTTTGCGCCAGTCGAACGCGCGCCTTCTTGTTACGAGTCGCGCCTTGGCTGAGAGGGCTCGCGGCCTGGCGGCGGGCGCATTAGTCCAGGTTCTTGCGGTAGAAGATCTGCTCGATCAAGCGGACGACGGCTACACCGCGGTTTCGGTGTCGCCGCGCAATCTTTCGTATGTGATTTACACGTCCGGTTCTACGGGCCTGCCCAAGGGCGCGATGATCGAACACGCCGGGATGCTCAATCATCTGGTCGCGAAAGTCAGGGAACTGGGCTTGAACGAAACCGATGTGGTGGCGCAAACGGCATCGCAATGTTTCGATATTTCAGTTTGGCAGTCGCTCGCCGCACTTTTGGTCGGCGCCGCCGTCGAGATCGTCGACAGCGAAACTGCGGCGCAACCGCTGGCTCTGTTCGGGACGGTGGCGCAAAACGGGATCACCGTGCTCGAGGTCGTGCCGTCCTTGCTGCGCGCCGGGCTCGAAGAAATAGAGCACAGCGAACGCGCGCCCTTCGACACCGGCGCGCTGCGTTGGCTTTTGCTCACGGGCGAAGCGTTGCCGGCGGATCTGGTGCGGCGTTGGCTACACCATCAGCGCGTTCCGATCGTCAACGCTTACGGGCCGACCGAGTGTTCCGACGACGTGACGCATTGCGTGATCGACGAGCCGCTCTCGCTCGTTGGACCGCAAACGCCGATCGGACGTCCGATCATCAATACCCAGTTGCGCGTGCTCAGCGCCCAGGGCGCGCCCAACCCGATTGGCGTCGTCGGCGAATTGTACGTCGCCGGCGCCGGTGTGGGCCGCGGCTACTGGGGCGATCCGGCGCGGACGGCAGAAGTTTTCTTACCCGACCCGTTCTCAGATCGGCCGGGCGCGCGCCTGTACCGGACCGGCGATCGCGTCCGGCTGCTGCCGAGCGGCAGCCTGTCGTTTGTCGGCCGCAGCGACGATCAGATGAAAGTGCGCGGCTTCCGCATTGAGCTGGGCGAGGTCGAAGCCGCGCTGGCGGAGATTCCCGAAGTCGCAAGCGGCGTGGTGTCGGCCGTCGAGCATGCCGCGGGCACTCGGCTCGTGGCATTCGTGCAGCTCCGGCAGCGCATTTCGCCAAGTGCGCTCACCGACGCGATGCGTACGCGTCTTCCTGAGTACATGGTTCCTGGGGCGTATGTATTTTTGGAGCGGATGCCGCTGACGCCGAACGGCAAGGTCGACCGGCGGGCATTGCCGGATCCTGGCGGGGCGGTTGTGGCGAGCGAGGCGGCCTATGTGGCGCCGCGCGGCCCGGTCGAAGAGCTGGTGGCGGCGATCTGGTCGGAGGTGCTGGGCGTGCCGCGGGTCGGCGCGGCGGACGATTTCTTTCAGCTCGGCGGCCATTCGCTGCTGGCGACGCAAGTGATGGCGCGCATTCGCGCGCAGCTCGGCGCCGAGGTGCCGCTGCGGGCCTTGTTCGAGGCGCCGACAATGGCGGCGCTGGCGCAACGCGTGGAGCGCGAGCGCGGGCGCGCTACGGCGGCGCCGCTGCCGCCGCTCCGGCGGCGCAGCGCCGCCGAAGCGGCATCGCTGCCGCTGTCGTTTGCCCAGCAGCGGCTGTGGTTTCTGGAGCAGCTGGCGCCGGGCGAGGCCACCTACAACGTCGCGGGCGCGGTGCGGATCGAGGGGCCGCTGCAGATCGAAGCGCTGCATCGTGCGCTCAACGAGATTGTTCGGCGGCATGAGGCGTTGCGGACGACGTTTGCGGCCGAGGAGGGGGAGGCGCGACAGCGCATTATGAGCGCGGCCGCGGTGCCGTTTGGGGTGATCGAGGT
>Ga0335081_10000084_pt1 | contig 184087 bp, 171 predicted proteins | sample Lox_Sample_35_FD_206713 | JGI IMG/M metagenome (GOLD analysis project Ga0335081, IMG submission 206713) | Soil microbial communities from Loxahatchee National Wildlife Refuge, Florida, United States - Lox_Sample_3.5 | ecosystem: Environmental > Terrestrial > Soil > Wetlands | place: USA...
CGCCTGTTCCTGCGCCGCCCCCTCGCCGACATCCACAAGCCCCCGCCGCCCAACCCAAGCAAACGGCACCGCTGCCGCAACCAACTGGAATTCTGCTATGCTTGATTTTCCCCGGACAGCCCTGCGCCTTCGCGGGGACGACAGCTGATTGTCGCGAGGTCATTCCTAAACCCCCGCTTGGCGCAGTGCTGCGCGGATGCGCTGCGGTGTCGCCGGCATCTCATCGATCGTAACGCCGAACGGCGCCAACGCATCATTGATGGCATTGATCGCCGCCGCCGGCGCGCCGATGCAGCCGCCTTCGCCCAGTCCCTTGGCCTTGGTGATGGAAGTGGTGCTCGGCGTTTCGCGATGGTGCAGCTCAATCGGCGGAATTTCGCGCGCCGTCGGCGGCAGATAGTCGGCGAGCGTGGCGGTAAGAATGCCGCCGTTTTCGTCATAGACGATCTCCTCGAGCAGCGCATTGCCGATGCCCTGCGCGATGCCGCCGTGTACCTGACCGTCGGCGATCATCGGATTGATGATGCGGCCGGCATCTTCCGCCGCCAAAAATTTCTCGACCGTGACGCGGCCGGTTTCCACGTCGACTTCGACAATGGCGGCGTGACAGGCATTCGAGAAGGTACCGGGCGGATCGTAGGTGCCGGTCTCGCTCAGGCCCGGCTCGATCTCGCCTTTGAAGCGGTGCGCCTGGGTGTAGGCCTCGCGCGCCATTGCCGCGATCGACACCGATCGGTCGGTGCCCGCGACGCGCGCCGCGCCGTTTTCCAGCACGATGTCGGCGGGCGCAGCCTCCAGCATGTGGCTTGCGATGATAATCAGCTTGGCGCGCACTTTCTGCGCGGCGATCAGCGTCGCGCCGCCCGCGATCACCAGCGAACGGCTGGCAAAAGTGCCCCAGCCATAAGGCGCGAGGTCGGTGTCGCCGTGCACCACTTTGATCGAGTCGGGCGCGACGGCGATCTCATCGGCGATGATTTGCGCGAGCGTGGTGGCCAGGCCCTGGCCGTGCGGCGAGGAGCCGATGCGCGCCTCGACGAAGCCCGACGGATCGACGGTGATGATCACCGTTTCCCAGCCCGGCGTAATCGCCATGCCACGCGCCGCGAAGGCCGGGCTGCCATAGCCGGTGCGCTCGGAGAAGGTGGCAAAGCCGATACCCAGATAGCGGCCCTGCGCGCGCGCTTCTTTTTGCCGCTCGCGGAACGCCGGCAAGTCGACAGCTTTGACTGCCATCTCCAAGGTTTGTTGGTAGCTCCCTTCGTCAAACACCAAACCGGCCGCCGAAGTATAGGGAAATTGGTCGATCAGGTTGCGGCGGCGCATGTCGACCGGATCGATCTCGAACGCGGCCGCCGCCTTGTCCATCATGCGCTCGAGCGCGAAGGTGAGCACCGGCCGTGATACGCCGCGATAGGGCGCCATGGTGCAAGTGTTGGTGATGACCCCGCGCGCGCGGCAGTCGTAATGCCGGAAGTCGTAAGGGCCCGGCAGCTCGGCCATGGCCATCAGCGGTTCGACCCCGCACGTCGTCGGAAAGCAGGAATAGGCGCCGATATTGGTGACGACATCGGCCTTGAGCGCGAAGAGTCTCGCGTCTTTATCGAAGGCGCCTTCCAGCGTGAGGTACTGATCGCGCGCATGAAAGCCGGCGATCAGATTCTCGCGCCGGTCTTCAATCCATGCCACCGAGCGCTTCAGCCGGCGTGCCAGCCACACCAGCACGACATATTCGGCGGGAAGCGACATTTTTTGCCCGAAGCCGCCGCCGACATCGGGCGCGGTCACGCGCAGGTCGCTCTCCGGCATACCGAGCAGGTCGGCGATCGCCGTGCGCGTCAAGTGCGGCATCTGGGTTGTGCAGGTGAGGGTGACGCGGCCGCTCGTAGCGTCATAGGCGGCATGGCCGGCGCGCGCTTCCATCGGCGTCGCGTTCTGCCGGCGCGAGCGCGCTTCGACTTTGATGACCTTGTGCGCACCGTTCCATGCCGCGTCGAAATCGGGCGTCTTGATCTTGCCTTCCAGGATCAAATTGTCGGGCGCCTCTTGGTGCAGCTGCGGCGCGCCCGGCGCGAGAGCCGCACGCGCATCGATGACCGGCTCGGCTTCCTCGATCGAGAGCTCGACCTGGTCGGCGATGTCTTCGGCTTCTTCTTTGCAGCTCGCGACAACAGCCGCGACCGGCTCGCCGACGAAGCGCACAACCCCCTTGGCCAAGATCGGCTGTGCGACCGGTTTGTAATTGAACTTGTACAGCATCGGCAGAATCGGCTTTATGCCTTTCAGGTCGGCCGCAGTGACGATGAGCGCTCCGCTCGGTGCCGCGATCTTCGCAATCTTTCCTGCGGCGACCGGACTGCGCACAAAGCGCAGCCAATGCGCCGCGGGCAAATCGGCGGTGAATCGGCCGCGGCCGGTGACCAGCGCCGGATCTTCCAGCCGGCGGATGGCGCGGCCGACCCATTTGCTGCCCGAGCCTTTGGTAGCGTGATCGCCACGCACGCTCATGCAATCACCCGTTCGTCCCCGCGTAAGCGGGGATCCAGCGCTTGAATTGCAAGGCTCGAGTTTGGAGCCCTGGGTTCCCGCTTGCGCGGGAACGAACGGAGTGTGTGGTCGAACTCATGCGCTCTGCTCCAGCGCGCGGCGCACCACCGCGCGCACCAGATCGCGCCGGTAATCTGCCGTGGTTTGATGATCGACCAGCGGCTCGATCGACTGCGCGGCGACCTCCGCGACCCTCCGGAATCTTTCGTCACCAGGCGTCTTGTCCGCGAGCGCGGCTTCGGCTTCGGCGATGCGGCGCGGAAACGGCTCGGCGCCGCCGACGCCGATGCGCGGCTCGATTATCTTGCCGTCTTGCAGCCGATAAGTGACGAGCGACGCCGCCATGGCAAAGTCGCCGGCGCGACGGCTGAACTCGTTGAAGCCGAATTTGGCGTCGCTCGCCAGCAAGGGCAACCGCGCTTCCGCAAGCAGTTCGTCCTCGGCCAGCGCGGTCGTCATGATGCCTTGGAAGAAATCCTTCGCATTGATCAGCCGCTCGCCGCGCGTGCTGTTGGCAACCAAGACGGCATCGAGCGTCGCCGCCACCAGGCACCATTCGGAAGCCGGATCGGCATGGGCCAGGCTGCCGCAGAACGTGCCCCGCATGCGGATCGGATAATGCGCGATGTGGCGCGCGACCGTCGAGAGCAGCTTGCCGAGCAAATTGTCGACCACCGGCTTGTGAAAAGCGGCATGGCGCACGCAGGCGCCGATTGTCAGCGCCATCCCGTCGCTCGCGATCTCGTCGAGGCCTGCAACCTCGTTGATGTCGACGAGATGCGCGGGCTTGGCCAGGCGGAACGCCATGATCGGCACGAGGCTCTGACCGCCTGCCAGCACGCGGCCGTCCTGCGGTGCGACCTCGGCGAGGATCTTGACAGCCTCGTCGAGCGTCTTCGGCACATGGCGGATGAACGGCGCGGGTTTCATGGGAGCGTATTCCCAGCGCCGGGCGCCCGCCACGAACTCCTCTTTACCTTTCCCCTGGGGGGAGAGGTCGGCGCGCGCAGCGCCTCGGGTGAGGGGGAAACTGCGTATCGAGAGTCACTTGCCGCCTCACCCAAACCCTCTCCCCTCAGGGGAGAGGGAGCGCGCTTGCGTCTGCGGCAATCTCTGAATTTCAAATCTGCCATTACCTCACGCCTCATCCAACCCGATATCCACCGCGGCGGCGGCCTGGACCATCTTGCTCGACGAAATGTAATCGACGCCGGTTTCGGCGATGGCGCGCACCGTGTCGAAACGCACGCCGCCGGAAGCTTCCAGCGGAATATGTCCGCCAACCAGCTCCACCGCCGCGCGCATGTCTTCGAGCGACATATTGTCGAGCATGATCACGTCGGCTCCGGCATCGAGCGCCTCGCGCACCTGCTCGAGGCGGTCGCACTCGACCTCGATCTTCACCAGCGTGGGCGCGCGCTCACGCGCGCGCGCGACGGCGTTGGCGATGTTGCCGCAGATGGCGATGTGGTTGTCCTTGATCATCACGCCCGAGTCGAGGCCTAGCCGGTGATTGGCGCCGCCGCCACAGACAACGGCGTGCTTCTGCAGCGCGCGCAGGCCGGGCGTGGTCTTGCGGGTATCGATCAGCTTCGCCTTAGTGCCCTTGATGGCGTCCATCCAGCGCGCGGTCTCGGTGGCGATGCCGGAAAGATGCTGCACAATGTTGAGCGCGGTGCGTTCGACCGTGAGCACGCTGCGCGCCTTGCCCTTGACCGTGAGCAGGACGGCTTTTTCCTGCGCGCGCTCGCCGTCCTTGGCCCTCACTTCGACCGCGAGCGTCGCGTCGTAGCGGCGAAAGCAGGCCGCCGCCACCTCGATGCCGGCGAGCCAAAGCGGCTGCCGCGCATGCATGGCAAAGGCGCCTTCCGCCTCGGCATCGATCATGGTCAATGCGGTGACGTCGCCGTGGCCGATGTCTTCGCCCAGCCACTGGTCGATCAGGCGGTTAACCAGGAAGAGATCGAGCATCGCGAACCTTGTCGATTGAAGAGGCGTCCGATCATGCGCCGTCTTCTCGCTGCGCGCGACATGTGAGCGCAGCGGGCGGATTTTCGTGTGTGTACAAACGATAATGCGCGTGATTGGATTGTCAAACTGCGGCTGATGAGCGCCGCGCAGGGCAGATATCCGCGCGGTCCTGGCGAACCGGCGGCCGGGCTGTGTAAGAATCGCAACGAGAGAAATTTCCGGAATAGGAGACGTGTCATGCGAATTTCGTGGGTGGGTTGCGGCGGCGCGGCTGCGGTGCTTGGTGCGGCCGCAATCGGCGCCGGCCTGGCTTGGGCTGCGCCTTTGAATATCACGCTCGCCGGCGGCTCGGTCGGCGGCGCCTGGAGCACCATGGGCACCGCGATCGGCGAGACCATCCGACTGGAGGCGCCGGGCTCCTCCTTCACCTATGAGCCGGGTGTCGATGCCGCCAATGTGCAGCTCGTCTCCAGCGGCAAAGTGCAGCTCGGCATCGCCCATGCGCAGATGGCGCTGCGCGGGATCAAGGGCGTTCCGCCGTTCAAGGCCAAGACGCCCGACATCAAGGCGATCGCGCTGCTCGACCCGCAGGCGGCGGTACAGATCCTGGTGCGCAAGGATTCTAAGATTCAGAGTCTCGCGCAGATCAAGAAGGACAAGATGGCGGTGCGCGTCGCCTTCAACAAGCGCGGCACCATGATGGCGGTGGCGGGCGAGGAAGTATTCAAGGCCGCCGGCATTTCCACCGCCGACATTGCCAAATGGGGCGGCCGCATCGATTACGTCGATTACAACACCGGCCTCGCGCAGCTCAAGAACGGGCAGACCGATCTGGTGCTCAACATGCTGGCTTTCCCCTCGGCGCAGGTGAAAGCGGTGGCGCGCGATCTGGCGCTGCGGCTGATCGGTATCGATGCGCCCGAGGTGCAGCAGCTTACCGCGGAGGTTGGCATGAAGCCGATTACGATCCCGGCCGACAGCTATTCATTCGATCAGCAGGCGGTGAACACGGTGACCGGCATGGTGGTGCTGGTCGCCTCCGACAAGTTGCCGGACGAAGAAGCCGCTGCGATCGCGAGCGGCATGATCAAGCACTACGACTACCTCAAGAAGGCCTATCCGCCGTTTTCCCGCATGGGGCCGGAGGCATTGCCGGACGTCGCGCCGCTGACGCTGCATCCGGGCGCGGCCAAGGCGTACAAGGCGGCGGGGCTGTTAAAGTAGAGCGAAACGCCTGCCGGAACCGCGGCGCACTCCCTCTCCCTGTCGGGGAGAGGTTTGGGGTGAGGGAGTTGGTGACTCTCGATAGGCTATAACCCCTCACCCGGATCGCGGAGCCTGTCATCGGGCCGCGCTTCGCGCGGACCCGGTGGCGATCCGACCTCTCCCCTTCGGAGAGGTGAAGCGAGCGACGCTGATGGCTTCTTCCATCCTGCAAATCATCGCGGCCGGCCAGACGCGCGAATTGAGCTTATCGGAGACGCGGCTGATCTACGCGCTGGCGGCGGTCACTTGCGCGGTCTTCATCGCGATCGCGTTCGGCTATTACATCAACGGCGCGTTGCTGCTGTATTGGTTCCTCGGCGTCATTCTGGCCGTTGCCTTCCTCACCGTCACCGGCAATCCAGCGCGGCCGCGGCGCGGCTCGCTGTTCGGCTGGAGCGCGGCGGCGCTGGCGCTCCTCATCTCGCTCTATTTCATCTGGCGCGATCCTTACTACGAAACGCGCCTGCCGATGGTCGATCCGCTGACGTTCGCCGATCAAGCAGCCGCCATCGTTATGATCGTGCTAGTGCTGGAGGCAACGCGCCGTGTAATCGGCTTCACTTTAGTCGCCGTGGTGCTCTTGTTCCTCGCCTATGGCGTGTTCGGCCAGTGGATCCACGGGCCGTTCTATCATCGCGCGCTGTCGCTGCCGGAGATGCTCGACCAACTCGTCTTCACCACCAACGGCGTGTTCGGCCCGGCGCTGCATGTCGCGGCTTTTCTGGTCTTCATCTTCGTCACCTTCGGCGCGTTGCTCGACCGCTGCGGCGGCGGCGATTTCTTCTTCGATCTCGCCAACAGCCTGGTCGGCCGCCAGGTCGGCGGCCCGGCCAAGGTAGCGGTCGTTTCGTCGGGGCTTTACGGCTCGATCTCCGGCTCGCCCACCGCGGACGTGGTGACCACCGGCGCCTTCACCATTCCGATGATGATCCGCACTGGGCTTTCTCCGGTCTACGCCGGCGCTATCGAAGCCACCGCCTCGACCGGCGGCGCGCTGCTGCCGCCGGTGATGGGCACGGCGGCGTTCCTAATGTCCGACTTCACCGGCATTCCCTACGGCAGCATCGCGGTGGCGGCGGTGTTCCCGGCGTTGCTCTATTACTTCGCCATCTTTCTGGCAGTGCACAACCGAGCCCGTCTCGATCGCCTCAAACCTTCCGCCGAAGCCGAGACGCGCGGTCTGCTCGACGTGCTGCGGCGTGATTGGTATTATTTCGTCCCCATCGTGATCCTGGTCTGGTTCGTGCTCGCCTATGACCGGCCGGTGTTCTCGGCGGCATTGGCGCTTGCTGCTCTTGCGCCGATCACGTTCTGGCGTGCGCGCAGCATCAGCAGGCTCGCCGTCACCATCCTCGATGCCTTCGACGACGCCTTGCGGCGCATGACCGGCATCGGCGTCGCCTGCGCGGTGGCGGGGCTGGTGGTCGGCACGCTGGCGATGACCGATCTCACCGGCAAGATTTCATCGCTGATGTTTACCCTCGCCAAGGGCAGCCAGATCCTTACGCTGATGATCGCGACGCTGGTCATCATCGTGCTCGGCATGGGCATGCCGACGCCGGCGGTGTACGCGCTCTCGGCGGTGCTCGCCGGCCCCGCGCTGCAGGCGCTCGGCATTCCGGTGCTGCCGGCGCACCTGTTCATCGTCTATTTCGCGTCGATGTCGGCGATTACGCCGCCGGTCGCGGTCGCCGCCTTCGCCGCCTCGACGATCGCGCGCGCCAATCCGATGGCGATCGGCTTCCTGTGCTGCCGGCTGGCCCTGGTCGCCTTCGTCATTCCGTTCGTGTTCATTTACCACCCGGGTGTTTTGTTCATCGGCTCGCCGGTCGCTGTTGCAAAGGAGGTCATCGCATCGAGCCTTGCAGTGATCGCGCTGGTCACCGCCAGCGAGGGCTATCTGTTCACGGCGCTGGCGGCGCCCTGGCGTGCGCTGTTCTTGGCTGCCGGCGCGTTGCTGATCACCACGCAGCTCTTGCCTGCGCTGTTCGGCGGCTTTCTGCTACTGTTCGGCGGCGCCTATCTATGGGCGCAGGAGCACGGCCTGATCGGCTGGCGAAGCGGTCGCTAACCGGACGAGGCCGTTTCGCCCGCGCGAGCGCGCGGCAGCGCCGCGCGATAGCGTCCCGAAAAGCGTGGCTTCGCGTGTTTATCTTTCTTGAACCGATTGCCGACGATCGGCTCGACCGCGGCCAGCAGCTCCTTTTTGAATGAATTGTAATTCAGGTGATGATCGACGCCCGGCGGCAGCAGCATGTATTTTTCCGCCACTAAACCGTCGGGGCCGCGCAATTGGCGGCCCACATCGATGTGCGGAATGGAATGTTGCCGGCACATTTCCTCGAGTATCCGATTGAAATCGTCATGGATGCGGGTGCGCGTCGGCAGGTCGGGAAAATCGAATTTCAGCACGCGCTCACGCAACTGTTCGATCGGCAAACTAGAGTTGAGCGAGGCGATGCTGGCATTGATATAGCCTGATCGAATTGCCGCGTCGGAAAGGCTCGGTGGAAATATTGCGGCGACGCAGGGCCGAATCATCTTGTATTGCTTGATGCCTTCGAGAAACGAGAAATATAGCGCGTTGGTCTCCCGGCTGAATGCGTCGATCATGGCGGATGAAATCGACGTCGCGGGTTCGCTCTCGATGATTTTGTAGTACATCACAAATTGCACATCGACCTGGCCGAAACAAAAGATGGCTGTGAGCGGCTGCTGCAACCGGTCGTTCAGGAGAGCGATAACTTTGTGAATCGTGTTTCCGAATTGTCCGCGCGAATTCGGATTGACAAGGCCGCGTGCCGAACCGCCGGCGCAAACAAGGCTTAGAGGAAGCAAATCGTGCATGACGTAATAGGGCAGCGCATAAGCGGCGACATTGCTATCGCCGGCCGAGAAAAAAGGCCGGAAGCCGAAACGCTGCAGATCGAGGAGGTGATCGATTTCTTCCGGTGGGGCCGCGCCGATATTGCCGACTTTTTCGACACAGGACGCGACCAGCGACCGCAGAAACTGGCGGGCGACACCCCGATTGATGCGATGACGTTGGGCGTAGAATTTCGCCACGTCGGCAAAGTCGCAATCGAATGTGAGACAGCGGCCTTCGGGTGCCCCATGGGCGAGATAATGGCGCGCAAAGGCCTCGGGTTTTGCCGGCAGTCGGGCCAAGTCGTAATTGAGGACCCGGTATTTTTCAAGATTGAATTTATAGCGGTCCAAAAGGTCGCAGAACGAACGAATTGTCCGCGCTGAAATATGCCTGTGGCGAAATCTCCGGAGCGCTCCGGAAAAATAGTGCATCGAGCCTACCGTCCAATCGTCCGACCAACCGATATAGAATATCCGGCCGACACTAGTTCACGACTTTAGCTGATTCAACTTATCCAGGACCATTCCGAAGCTAAGTCTGTTGCAATCACTGGATTTGCAAATCAGGCCAATTGAGCAGCATGCCCTCATTGCCGTTCCTTTCTCTCGCACGCGGCCTCTCGCCGCACGTCGTTCGGCGACTAGAAAGCCGTCGCGTACGCAAAACCACGCTGCTGCGACGATCGGGACTATGCACGTCAAGTAAAAATGGCATAATATTCGCGCACGAGAGCCAAATGCATAGGGAGGTATCGTTATGAACAAAGCGATGAGATCAGCGCTCGCCGTTGTCGGCGTGGTAGCGATGGCTGTCGTCTTGGCGCCCGCCGTACCTAGCTTCGCGCAAGGCCTGTCGGCGACGACGATCGAATTGTCGGCGCAACAAAATAAGAAGAAGGACTTTAAAGCCATCCAGCAGCATCGCATGCAAGGCAATCCTAGCGGCCAGAAGAATTTCATCGTGCAAAAGAATCTCGGCGTGCAAAAGAACATTAAGGTGCAGAAAAATATTGGTGTGAAGAAGACCTTTCGCGTGCAGAAGAATATTGGGGTGAATAAGGGCTTTGTGGAGCGGAAAAAGATCGGTGCGAAGAAAGCTTTCGTTGGCCAGAAAGCCGTACGCAAATTCACGCCAAAGGGAGCCAAGGCGAAAATCGTGGTCACGTCGAAATTCCGCGGCCTGCCCAAGAGCGGCGTCGGGCACGCACACATTTCCGGCCGCAATTTTTCAGTCTGGCGCAGCGGCCACCGCTTCCGTTATCACGGAGGCTGGCGCACCTTCGTAGCGCTCAGCGCCTTGGGGGTGATCGCGATCGGCGCCGCCGAATACTATCCCTACGCCTATATCGACGCCCCGGAGGATTACTGTGACGGCCTGACTGAGGACGGCTGCCAATTGGTATGGCAAGACGTCGAGACCGAGGAAGGCGACGAAATCCCGCAATGCGTGACCTATTGCCCCTGGCAATAGCTTCGCTTGTCCGGCAGCCGACGCCGTTTGGCGGCGCCGCGCTGCGCGGGAGCGGACCTGATCGGTCGGGCAATGTCGAACGCCTGTTACGCTTCACCGCGAATCGGCGTTTGCAAGCTCAAAAGAGGTGAGATAATCCGGCAGCCAGGCTAAGATTGCAAAGCGATTGAAAAACGGGAGGGTCGGTTGGCAGCATTGTTTGTCGCTATTGGTCTTCTGGCCGCGATATGGCTTGTCGTCCTCTTGGGAGCGCCGTTTTTCGGACCAAAGGACGAGTAGCCGGGCGCGGCTTCGTTTGCGGCGCGGGAGCGGCCCAACTTTCGTCATCCCGACAAGGCCGGGGCACGTTTTCACCTCGGGCGTGCAAACCGTTCACAGCTAGTTGGTTGTCAGTTCCGACGCCGAACTGCGATGATCTTTCCGGCAATGGCGTAGAAATTCGGCATGGCGAACAGCGACACCGAGGTTGCGATCATCGGCGGCGGGGCTGCCGGTATTGCGGCCGGGCGGCGGCTTCGCCAAGCCGCGATCGGCTGCCTGGTGATCGAGGCGCGTCAGCGGCTCGGCGGCCGCGCCTGGACCGTCGATGCTTCCGGCTTCTCGCTCGACCTCGGTTGCGGCTGGCTGCATTCGGCCGACCGCAATCCCTGGGTGAAGATCGCCGAGGGGCAAGGGCGCACCATCGACAAGACGCCGCCGCCCTGGTCGCGGACGTCGCTTCCGGTCGGCTTTACGCTGTCCGAGCAGAAGGAATTCGCCGAGGCGCAGGACGGCTTCTACGAGCGGCTGGAAGCGGCCGCGCGCAACGCAGAAGATGGGCCGGCCTCCGCGCTGCTCGAGCCAAACGGCCGCTGGAACAATCTGATCACCGCGATCGGCACCTACATCACCGGCGCCGAACTGGAGCGGGTCTCGATCCGCGACTTCGATAATTATGCCGATACCGGCGTGAACTGGCGCGTGGTCGAAGGTTATGGCGCGACCATCGCCGCGTACGGCAACGAATTGTCCGTCGTGCTCGACAGCCCGGTGCTGCAGATCGACTATCACGGCAAGCGCCTGAAAATTGAGACCGCCAAGGGCGTGATCAGCGCCGACCAGGCGATCGTGACGCTGCCGAGTTCCATTCTGGCCGAAAAAGAGTTCCTGTTCGCGCCGGCCCTGACGGACAAGGCGGAAGCGGCGCGCAACCTGCCGCTCGGCTTGAACGACAAGCTGTTCCTGTCGTTAGAGCGCGCCGAGGAGTTCGACAAGGAGACCCGCATCGTCGGCCGCACCGATCGAACCGGCACTGCGATCTATCACATGCGGCCGTTTGGCCGGCCGATGATCGAATGTTATTTCGGCGGCACGCTGGCGGCCGAATTGGAAGCAGGCGGCGAGGATGCCTTTTTCGACTTTGCCGCATCCGAACTGGCGGCCCTGCTCGGCGCAGAGTTCAAGCAAAGAATAAAGCCCCTGCACATTCATCGCTGGGGCGCCGATCCATTCTCACGCGGCGCCTATTCGTATGCGTTGCCCGGCATGGCGGACTGCCGGGCGAGGCTCGCGGCGCCAGTCGATGCGCGACTGTTCTTTGCCGGCGAGGCTTGCTCGCGCCATGACTTCTCGACCGCGCATGGGGGCTGGTTCACCGGCGTCGCCGCGGCCGAGCAGGTGATTGCCGCGCGCCGGCGGCAACGAACGGCGTGAACTTGGTTATGAGTTACCGCCCGCGGCCTCGCAGAGCATCGCGCGAAAGGCCTTGAATACCTTGTCCATCTGCGGCCGCTTGTAGGGAAACAGATCCGGCGGATCCATGGCGTGCACGATCATGGCGGTGCCGACCTCGAAGACCAGCAGTTCCCCGTCCGGCGTCTCGCTGCAATCGATCGGCAGGTAATCGAGCCCGCAGCGCTTCGCGATCGCTGCAAAGGCCGCGGCATGGCGGACACCGAAGTCCTCATCGAAATTCGCCATGAAAGTCGCTTCTTCGGCCCGATTGGCCGCGTTTTCCTTCATATCGGCATTGAGATAGTGGATCATCCAATGCGGCGAGATCGCCATGTGGCAGGCAAATGGGCGGCCGGCGATCAAGGCGACGCGGTATTTGCGATAGAGTCCGTCGGCGCTTCGGTAGTCGATGAACGGCGCGATGTAGAACTCGGCGTCGCCCCATTCCGTCAAATAGCTATCGATCGCCGATGCATCGTCAAGTTTCGCAAGGCCATTGCCGGCCTGCGACCAAGACGGCCGCGCGACGATCGGAAAGCCGCTGCCCTCGAGCAGGGCTTCGATTACGATTTCGCCGGATGCGGCGCGCGCGAATTGCTCGCGATCGATGCGCCGATTGATCGGCATAACTAGATGCGGAGACGAATTCAGCAGCTCCCAGGTTCCGGCTCGCGTCAACTTCGCGATGCGTTCGGGAGCATTGAGCACGGGGCGCGGCCAGTCGTGAACCAGGGCGGCTACCTCGCGTAGCACCGGCTGGTTCTCGTCCGATTCATCGATCGCCACGAAGGCAGCGTCATGTTCCGGCGGTTCCGGGAGCGGCGTGCCCGGAATCACATAGAGCATATCGAGCACGACGTTTGAGTCTTCCAGCAAGAACTGCAGCGGCGTATTGGCCATGAAGCCGCCGGGCGCCATGAATGCGAGCAGCCGGAGCGGACGATGCGCGGTGACCGCGGCCGGTTGCCGGTAGATTCGCTGCAGCTGCAAAGCAGCGGCTTGCAGCGCCAAGCTGTCTTTCGGCCGTCCTTGCAGTTGCGCGATGGTCGATAGATCAAGCAGCGCCGCAGCATCGTCTGGCTCCGCTTTCACGCGATGCACCAATTGATTCCACACCGGCGCGAGATCGAGCCCGTCGAAGGCGAGTTTGCAGAGCCGCGCCAGGCCGATCGGGATCGCCGGCGAGGGCTCCTTGGCTATAGCCAGATTTGTCGCTGCGGAGATCAAAGGGCGCTCCTTCTGCTGACGCGCCATTGGTTAATCGATTAACAAAGAATATGGTTACCCAATCGTTAACAGCGCAATTGCAGCGCATGGTGCGGCCGTCATATACTGCATCTTGAATATATAATGGATGCTGAGCGCGGGAGACTGGGGATGCCGACAAATCTATCGATCGCGAGTTTCTGCCTTGCCTTGACCGCCGTGCTGCAGGGGCCGACGGCGTTTGCTGCGGAGGGCGCGCGGCCAGAGAAGGTCTCGTTTTATTTCGCCGCGCACGAAGACGACTGGCAGCTGTTCATGAATCCGTCAGCTTTCGAGGACGTGATCGGCGACGCCAAGAAGACCGTGTTCGTGCACATGACAGCGGGCGACGCCGGCCTCGGCATTGGGCGCGGCGGCCGCAAGCATCCTTACTATCTGGCGCGCGAGAACGGCGCCGAGAACGCGATCCGCTTCATGGCTGATGCCGACACCATTCCGGCGAACGAGTCGGCATCGCACAGGTCATTCAACGGCCACCCGATCTACCGCATCGTCTATCGCAACACGGTGAGCTATTTCCTGCGCGTGCCGGACGGCAATCCGCACGGCGGCGGCTATGCGCATACCGGCTTTCAATCGCTGAAGCGGCTGGCCGATGGAACGAACAATATGCTGGCCGCGGTCGATGGCTCGACCATCTATCACGGCTGGAACGACCTGGTGCGGACGGTGCGCAAGATCATGGATTTCGAGCGCGGTCATGCGGCGAGCGTGCAGCTTAACGTCGCCGAGACCGACCCGCGCATCAATCCGGGTGATCACTCCGACCATCTGATGACGGCAAAAGCCGCGCTCGACGCCGTCAAAGATCTCGCCTGCGTGCGGCGGGTTTATTACGTCGACTATGCCAGTTCCAATCTGCCGGAGAATCTCGACGACCGCGAGCGCGATCTGGAAAGCTCGGTGTTTGCGGTAACGCTCGCCGGCGTCCTGGCGTTCGACCACAGCACCTCCTGGCATCACTACGATCAATCTTATGTGGGCAAGAACTATTTCCGGGTTGAGGACTCCGGCCTTGCCTGCAGCGGCGCCACCGCCGAACTGGCGGCGGCGCGGCATTGAAGTACTCCTCGCGTCCTCGCCCCTGGCGTCCGCGCGCTCGGCCGAACGAGCCGGCAAGTTGATGTAGGTCAACGCCGCGCAGCAAGAAGCCGGCTATCCAGATCCCGTCGGCTCAGCCCTCGCCGCATGAAGAGGCAAGATCGCTCGACTGGGCTGAGCGTCGTCCGCACCCATGCTGCAAGTGACGCCGAAAAGTTACGTCGAGGCCACGCCGGTTCCGGCGACGCGGCGCATTGCCTCGGTCGATGCGCTGCGGGGCTTCAACATCTTCTGGATTCTCGGCGGCGATGGCGCCGTCTGGGCGCTGAAGCGGATAACCGAAGGCAAAGGGCCGGCGGTCGGTGCGGTCGGCGATTTCCTCGGCTATCAGATGCAGCACGCGCCCTGGGAAGGTTTCCGCTTCTACGATTTCATCTTCCCCCTGTTCATCTTCATCACCGGCGTCTCGATCGTGCTCGCGCTGCCGCGCCTGGTCGAACGGGACGGCAAAGGCCGCGCGCACCTGCGCGTATTGCGCCGGGCACTGCTGCTCTTTGCCCTCGGGCTCATCTATTACGGTGGCATTAAGGAACATTGGGACGACATCCGCTATCTTGGCGTGCTGCAGCGTATCGGCATCTGTTATCTGTTCGCCTCGCTGATGTTCCTCAATCTGAATCTGCGCGCTATGGCGGCCGTATTCGTCGCCTTGCTTGTGGGTTATTGGGCGCTGATGACGTTCGTGCCGGTACCGGGAATTGGTGCAGGCTCTTTCGGGCCCGACGCCAACCTCGCCAACTGGATAGACCTGCATTACCTGCCCGGCCGGCTGTGGGACGATACGCGCGACCCGGAAGGCTTGCTCAGCACCTTGCCGGCAATCGCCACCTGCCTGCTTGGGGTGTTTGCCGGGCTGCTGCTCAAGAACGAGCGGCTTTCACCACAACGGAAATCCTTATGGCTGATCGGCGCCGGCATCGTGCTGGTATCGGCCGGGCATTTGTGGGCACTGCAATTCCCCATCATCAAGGCGATCTGGACATCGTCTTTTGTGCTGGTCGCCGGCGGCTACAGCCTGATCCTGCTCGGCGCCTGGCACCAGGTCATCGACGTGTGGGGGCTCAAGAGCTGGTCGCTGATTTTCGTGTGGATCGGCGCCAACGCCATCACGCTCTATTTCCTCAACAATATTGTGGGCTTCGAACCGTTCGCGCTGCGCTTCGTCGGCGGCGATTTCAGCGCGCTGGTCGATCGGTTGACCACGTCCGGCACCGGCAGCTTTGTCGCCCATCTGCTCGGGCTGAGCTTTGCCATCCTGCTCGCCCGCTTTTTCTACCAGCGCAAGATTTTCCTGCGGGTGTGAGTTCCTTTATCGAAACGGGGACGGGCGACAAAGTCCGTCCCCGCTCTCGCTCCGCCCAAGGGGAGACTAGTGTTTGGGCAGAGCTATCGCTTAAGCGTGACCGATCGGCAGCGCGATGAAGCGGGTGGCGTTCGCGGTCTTTACCCGCATCAGCACGTCTTTGCGGCCCTTCGCCTTCGCATCCTTTAGCGCCTGCTGCACATCGCTGGCGCTGGAAACGGCTTTACCGCCGACGTCGAGGATTACGTCGCCGGTCTTCATGCCCTGCTCGGCGGCCGGACCGTCGGGATCGACGCTGACCACTGCGATGCCCTTGTCGCCGGCGCCCGCAACATCCTTGGCGGGCGCGATAGAAAGGCCGAGATGCGGCACGCCGCTCTGGCTGGCGTTGCCGTTTCCGGTCTCGGCTTTGGCTTCTTTCCGCTCACCGGGCATTTTGGCGAGCGTGATGGAGATGTCCTTGACCTCGCCGTTGTGTACATAGCTGAGCTTGATGGCGCTGTCGGGCGCCATCGCGGCGATGGTGCGGGCAAGATCGCGCGAATCCTTCACCGGCTTGCCGTTGACCGCCGTGATCACGTCACCGGCTCGGATCCCGGCCTTGGCGGCGGGGCTGCCCGGTTGCGGCTGATCGACCAGCGCACCCTGCGCTTTTTTCAAACCGAGGCTGTCGGCGATCGCGGCCGTCACCGGCTGCACTTGCACGCCCATATAGGCGCGGGTGACGACGCCATGCGCCTTGAGCTGGGCGACGACCTCCTTGACCGTATCGGACGGAATGTCGAAGCCGATGCCGACCGAGCCGCCCGATGGCGAGAAGATCGCAGTGTTGACGCCGATCACGTTGCCGTTGACGTTGAACGCCGGGCCGCCGGAATTGCCCTTGTTGATGGGGGCATCGATCTGGATGTAGTCGTCATAGGGCCCCGAGCCGATGTCGCGCCCGCGCGCCGAGACGATGCCGGCGGTCACGGTGCCGCCGAGACCGAACGGATTGCCGACCGCGACGACCCAGTCGCCGACGCGCGGTGTGTGCTCGGCGAATTTCACGTATGGGAAGGTCTTGTTGGCGTCGACCTTGATCAGCGCGAGATCGGTCTTCGGATCGGTGCCGACCACTTTGGCCTTGTAGGACGTGCCTTCGTCGGTCTTGATCTGTACGGTCTTGGCGTGATCGACCACGTGGTTATTGGTCACCGCGTAGCCGTCCGGCGAAATGAAGAACCCGGAGCCGAGGCCGGTGATCAATTCCTTGCCCTGCGGCACCCCGTTCGGCATGTTCGGGAAGCCGAACTGCTTGAAGAATTTCTCCATCGGCGAGCCGGGCGGGAACGGCATCACATTATTGGGAACGCTGTTGTTCGCCTCCTCGATTTTGACGCGGACCGAGATCACGGCGGGTTTCACCTTCGCAACCAGATCAGCGAAGCCCTGCGGTCCCGGTTCGGTAATGGCGGCCTGCGCCGGCGAAGCCAGCGCCGGCAGCGACTCATAGGCCGGGCCGCCTGCTATTACGGCGAGACCGAGGCCGGCGACCGATGCCATGAGTGCCAGGCGGCGACCCGAGAGAATTTTCGGTTTGGTTGAATTGTTGCCTTCAGGCATGATGCTGTCTCCTTCGCAAATTGAATGGGCCGTTGCGCTGGCCTTTGCGACATAGATAGCGAACGCGCCTTACGGCGACCTGTCCTGGCCATTTCAATTTCTTAATGCGTGCGGCATCGCCGCCGCCAATACGGCCGTTCAAGGCACCCGCATTTCACGATGCCGTGAGGTTACGGCGCGTTCAGGTTCCGACCTTCAGATCGGATGGAATCGAACAGTGCAACGGACGTTTCGCTTCCGCAGACAGGCGGAGCTCACCGCCATTCGTCCAGCCGGTAGCCGTCGGCGGTAAAGAGGATGCTCAAGCCTGCGTTTTCGATGCGCTCGCTCGGCCCGGCGACAATGCCCCACTGATCGAGCCGGCCCGGCAGCCAAGTCCAGTGCTCGGCGGTCTTGGCGATATAATTGTCGTCGATCTGCTGCATCTCCGCCATCAGTTCAACCGGCATGTCCTCCGGCCCGAGGAAATAGCAGAACACGTTGTTGCCGGGACCATGTCGGCCGGGCCCCCATTCGATAGGGCGGCCGTCGTCGCGCATGCGGCCCGCGCCGCGCATGACCGAATCGAAATCCGGCACCTCGAAGGCAATATGATTCAAGGTCGGGCCGCCGCTGAAGCCGAGCACCACGGTGTGATGATCGGGGCTACAGGAGAGGAAGCGCAGCCGCTTGGTGGTATCGGTCAGCCGGAAGCCGAGCGCGTCGCGGTAGAAGGCCAAGGTCGCGTCGCTGTCGCCGGCATTGATGTTGATGTGGGATATTTTGCGCGGATAGTCCGGCTTGTCGGCGGCACTGGCGCGGTCATGCACGCCGCAGACGATCGCGACATTGCGCCCCTCCGGATCCTTGAAGCCGAAGCCATATTCGCCGTGCGGCTGCCGCAAACTGGCGGGCAAATCGACGGTCTTAAGGCCATATGCGACGACCTGGTGGTGTAGGGCGTCGACTGTTTCGCGGTCGGCGGCGTCGAACACCATGCGGATGAGCTCGCGCTTCGCCGCGCGGCGGATGGTGAAGATGTGATGGAAGGGCCCGGTGCCGCGCAGATAGTGCACGCCGGCGATTTCACCCACGGGCGCCAGGTACCAAACGTCGGTGAAGAAGCGCAGCGATTGAGCAACGTCGGTGACGCCGATCTCGACGCTGCGCAGGGTGCGGACTTTGGCCTTGCTCAACTGAATTCTCCGTAACAACGCGGCATTGGCATGATGGAGCCGCATCGTGTCGACGGCGTCAAGCGTGGGCGCAGTGTGACCGGCAGCGTGAGCGGATTTCGAGCGCCAAAACGATGGTGAAACCGGCCGGCCGCGATTGCCGATTTATTTCACGACCACCGTCATTTTCACCGAGGGATGAATATTGCAGCGGACCCGGTAAGTGCCGGCCTGAGCGAAAGTATAATTCAGCGCCTTGCCCGGCTTCTGCAGCCCGAGGTCCTTGTCGAAATCGTTGGGCCCGAAAATATGGATGTTGTGTATCACGTCGTCTTCGTTGGTGAAGACGATCCGGTCTCCCCGCGAAATCGTCACTGAGTCCCTACTCAATTGCAGTCCGCGCTGGACAACCGTGATCGTATGCGCGGCCTGCACCGCAACGATGGCTCCCATCGAAAAGGCGACGGCGGCGGCGATTGGCAGACGATGGGACATGGCGATCCTCGCGGCGGCTAGAATTTCACGGCGGTCCACAGGCTGAAATACAGATTGTTGTTATCGCGGGCATTGGTCGCGCTACCGTCGAAGTGAAAATAATTCACGTATTGCACGGCGAGCCGTAAGTTGAAGTTCGGAAACGGCGAATCCGGCTTGCCCCAGGGCACATAGGCGACCTCGTAAATCATTCCGTCCGAATTCGGGCTGCCATTCGGGGTGGTCCAATAGGCGGCGTCGGCGGCGCCGGTGGTTCGAAAATACTGGACCGACGGCGTGACAGTGGCCGCAAAGCTATAGGAAACGTCGACACGCATGGTATCGAGCGAATGATGCGGCAGTGCGCCCAACAGCGCCTGTGCCTGCGCATCCAGGCTGCTGTCCTCGTGGATATAAGTGGCGTGGGCCGACAGCATGTCGCTCGCCACTTTGGCGGGATCGAGAATAAACTGGTAGGTCGCATCGACGGCCACGTCGCTCATGCGGCTGCGAAAGCCGAGAGTCTGGTCGCCGCCGGGAACGACGCTCGCGGTCAGGGCATAGGCGCCGATCTCCAGATGATGCTTTTTCCAATCCTTGATCAGGGCAATCCGCGCATAGGGGGCAAACCCGATGGCCTGGTTGCCGTCATCGACGGGCACCTGACCCAGAAAATTCAGGGCGGCCGAGTTGAGGCCCTTATAGATATCGGCCTCCAGATAGAGCAGGTCATTCCACAGCATGTAAGCGCCGGCGCCGGCGACGCGTTCGGCGAGGCCGCCGTCGACTAACGCAGCGGCCATGGGCGTCGGTGCGAGCGGCGAGGCATTGTAGGGAAAACCCCACACAGGTGTCGTGTTCCAGGCATCGGATGTCGTCGGGCCGTTGTTGACCGTCACACCCCACAACATATCGTGATCGAACAATTGGCCTTCTTTGGCATAACGAATGTCGGCGGCCCCGACTGCGGGTTGCCGGGCGACGCCATCGAAGGTGAACTCAACAAAGGCGCCGATCTGCGGAGTAATCCGCCCCGCATAATAAATCGATGACTCGTCGAGAGCGATGTTGTCGTTCGGGCGGAAGCCGGGCGCCGCGCCGCTAGCCTGCGGTGTTGCGGTGTGGGTGAAAGAGGTCATCGTGGTCCAGGCCAGCGGCAGACCATGGCCCTTGCCGTCACTGGCGACATAGCCGTGCAGCTTGAAGTCGCGGCCATAGGGCTTCAATTGCGGACCGAAGGCGCCGACATGGCAGGCCGCGCAAGGTTGACCGGTCTGAACCGCGAAAGAGGGAACGGCCTGCGCCGGCTTTACGCCCACGCTGGCGGCCAGTAGCAGCGCAAATAAGCCCGCGAAACTAGCCCGAGGTTCGAGCGAGGCCATGCTCTCACCAGCCTTGAGTTGTCGGCGAAACCGGCACGGCAATGCCTCGGCCGAATCGCTCGGCCCGCACCAATTAGCGGTATTCGAATAAATCCAAACATGGTTAACAATCGCTAAACCGGTCGTACGGCGCCGACTTGTGGCAGCAGGGGCCGGTTTTCCGTTTACATAATTAATAAAGTTTGTCGCCTATCACTTTCCTGGGGCGATCGGGAAAACCGGGGCGCGAATGGCGTGATTAAAAGCATCATGGCCATGACTGACCGTTGGACGCGGGGCGGGGCTCGCCGCTTCGTGAGCGGCGATCACAGATCATTTCGCCGCAAAGTCCGGGTTGGCGCGGTCTGCCTGCTGATCGTCAATCTCGCGGTCGGCCTGTTTGCACGCCAGCAACTGCACACGATCATTAACTACGCCATCAACGTCTACGACACCGCCTTCATCTCGACGAATTATATCCACCTCGCCCAGGTGTCGTTCCAGCACTATGTCGACGAGCGCCTGAGCGCCACGGCCGCAGCTGAGCGGTCGAAGGCGGATGAAGGCCTGGGCAACGTTCTGGACAATCTGGATGTTGCGATCGAACGATCGGAATCCGCCCGTTCGCGCGACATGGCGAAGGCGACCAGGGCGAAGGTCGCCGCGCTCGCCGGCGTCGAATCCGCTGCGGCGCAACTCAAGCCTCGGCTCACCGATATTCAAGACGAGATGGAGCGCTTGGGCGCCCGGGCTTCCGCCGTGGGTCTGAAAGCGCGCGACGACATCGAAGCCTTTTCTGGAAAGAGCGACGTGCTGCTCCTGCTGTCGATCGGCACCAGCATCGTCATGGTCATTGTGGCGTTATTGCTGCTTGAGCGCCTGATGTCCCAAGCGCAGGCCGCGCAGCGGGACGCCGAGCGACGGGATGCCGAGATCGCGGCTGCCGCCGAACAGCGCAGCGTCATGCGCGAGAAGGAATTGGCGGCCAAGTCGATGCAGGCTGATCGCATGGGCGAGCTGCTCGACTCCTTCGTGCGGCAGATGACCGAACCGACCGAGAAATTGCACGCCGCCGCAAAAGAGCTGAATTCAAGCGCGGCCGGTTTAAGCGAAATGGCGCAGCAGGCCAAGACGCAATCCGTCACGGTGGCGGCCGCTTCCGAAGAGACGGCGGCCACGGTGCAATCCGCCGCCATAGCGGGCGAGCAATTGGCGCGCACGATTGCGGAAGTGCAGGCCCATGCCGTGGAATCGTCCCGCCTGGCGACGGGGGCCGTAGGGGAGGTGAGGCAAACGAGTTCCACGATCGACGAGCTAGTCGTCGTCGCCAAGGAGATCAGCGAGGTGACCGACCTGATCAATCGCATCGCCGGGCAAACGAACTTGCTGGCGCTTAACGCCACGATCGAGGCCGCGCGTGCCGGTGAAGCGGGCCGTGGATTTGCCGTGGTCGCGCAGGAGGTCAAGACGCTCGCCGGGCAGACCGCAAATGCCACGCAAGACATCAGCAAGCGCATCGAAGCGATCCAGAGCGCCACGCACCGCTCGGTCGAGGCCATTCAGGCAATCTCCCGCACTATCCGGGAGCTCGACCGTTTCTCCGTGCGCATCGCCTCGGCCGTCGAGCAGCAATCGCTGGCGGCGCAGGAGATTGCCAACAATCTGAGCTCGGCTTCGGCCAACGTCGTCGATGTCAACGGCGCGATCGCCAAGGTCGAAAGCGTCGGCAATCGCACCGCGCAGGCGGCCGAGACGCTGAGTTCCGCTTCGGTCAGCGTCACGAATCAGGCGAAGCTGATTCACGAGCAGGTGATGGCGTTCACCGACGACATCCGCGCGATTCAGGCGCAATCGGCAGCCTGATCCGATCGATCTGATCCCTCAAACGCGCGGCTGATACGCCTTGATCCTGTCGGCGTTGCGAACCGCGCAGAGCGCCTGTCTTGACGGAGCACTGCCGTAGTCCGATGGTGCGCGGCGCCGCTGCAGGCGGGCATAACGGGACGCCAGCCGATGACTCTGGATTTCTCGTCGCTGATATGGATCTTCATCGCCCTCCTGGCTTTGCAGCCGTTGCTCACCGCGCGCTGGTACGCGGTGCGCCGCGCGCAGGCGATCCGCGCCATCGAAAGGGCGCACGGCACGCGCGTCATCACCATGATCCATCGTCAGGAAAAGCGCAGCCTTTTCGGCTTTTCGGTTTTTCGGCACATCGATCTGGAGGACGCCCAGGCGATCATCGGGGCGATCAAGGAAACGCCACCCGATGTGCCGATCGATCTCGTGCTGCACACGCCCGGCGGGCTCGTCCTGGCGGCGATGCAGATCGCCCGCGCCGTCGAGGCGCATCCGGCCAAAACCACCGTCTATGTGCCGATCTACGCGATGTCGGGCGGCACGCTCATTGCGCTTGCTGCGGACGAGATCGTGATGGGCGAGTTCTCTATGCTTGGGCCGATCGATCCGCAGATCCTCGGACTGCCAGCCGCCAGCATCGTGAAGGCGCGCGACAGCAAACCCATCGCCAATGTTTTCGACCTCACGCTGGTGCTGGCCGACATGGGGGACAAGGCGCTGGCGCAGCTGCGGCGCGGCGCTGTCGAATTGTTGACGCCGCGTTTGGAGCAGGCGACGGCGGAGGCGCTCGCCGCCAAGCTGACCGACGGGCATTGGACGCACGACTATGCGCTGATCGCCAGCGAAGCCAAGGAGCTCGGCCTGCCCGTCAAAGTCGGCATGGCGGCCGAAGTCATGGAACTGATGCGGCTCTATCCGCAGCCGGTGCAACAATCGGGCGTCGAATTCCTCAACTTCAACCCCACTCGGCGGCCGAGCTGACGACCCTCAGCCGGAACGATTGCGGCCGCTGAATTTCGGCTTGCGCTTTTCCATGAAGGCGCGCACGCCCTCGGCATAATCCGGAGTGAGAACGGCTTCGCGCTGCAGCTCGCGCTCGAGGTCGAGTTGGGCATCAAGCGAATTCCCGGCCGAGGCGTCGAGCGCGCGCTTGATGAGGGCGAGTCCTTGTGTCGGCGCAATGGAGAAATGCTCGCAGATGCGCCGCGCCTCATACATGAGCACCTCGTCCTCGACCGCGCGCCAGATCAGGCCCCATTCCGCGGCCTTTTGCGCCGGCAGTTCCTGCGCCAGCAGCGCCAGACCACGGGCGCGGGCTTCACCGACCAGGCGCGGCAGGAGCCAGGTGCCGCCGGAGTCGGGAATGAGGCCGATGCGCGCGAACGATTGGATGAAGCTCGCCTTCAGGCTGGCGATCACGATGTCGCAGCCGAGCGCGATGTTGCAGCCGGCGCCGGCGGCGACGCCGTTGACCGCGGCGATGACGGGGAAAGGCAGCGCGCGCAATTTGCGCACCAGCGGATTGTAATAGGCTTCCAGCGAATTGCGCGGCACGGGCGCTTCGCTTTCCTTAAGGAGACGGTCGCTGAGGTCCTGGCCGGCGCAGAAGCCGCGCCCGGCGCCGGTGATCATGAGAGCGCGGCAGCTCGTGTCGGCCTCGGCCTCCTCGATCGCCGCACGCAATGCGACGTGCATCGCATCGTTGAAGGCGTTGAGCTTGTCCGGCCGGTTGAGCGTGATGACGCGGTAGCCGGTGTGCTGTTCGACCAGGATGGGTTGCTCGGACATGGAGTTCAGTCCCTGGCATGTCGACTTTTGTGGCTGTCATCGTCCGCGAAAGCGGATGATCCAGTAGACACGATTCTATCGATAGTCATCGGAATACGGGATGCCCCGCATTCGCGGCCCATGACATCAAGGGGATTTGAGAAATTCATCCATCGCCCCGACTTCTTTCTTTTCCCCCTCGAAATCCTCGGCAATGCGCTCGTAGAGCCGCGCGGCGGCCGACAGCATTTCGTGTTCCGGTTTGTCCTCGCCGACGAAATTCGCGATCTCATCGAGCTCGGCGACGAAGCGATAAGCCTTCGGATACATGGCCGGCACCTGCCGCGATAGCCAGCCGAACAATGCCGACTGGCTCTCGGCAAGTTCCGCCTTGAGCGCCTCGGCCGAGCCGCCGCGCCTTGCGGCCAGCAGCATGGTGGCGCCGAGCGCAGTGAAGCCCTTGGTGATGCCGGCATAAGACATCTTCAGCGCCGAGGCTGCCGTGAGCGGGCCCTGTAGCACGCGCACGATCAGGCCATAGTCCTTGAGCCTGGCGAACTCGGCCGCTTGCGCGCCGGAGGCGTAGAATTTGGTATTGCGCGAGCCGGGCTTGGGCGGCGGCCCGATGATGCCGGCGCCGACGAAAGGGCAGCCGGTCGCGGCGATCACCGCGGCGATGCGTTCCACGCTCGGCGGGCTGAGCGCGTTGCAGTCGACATAGATCGGCTTCTTGTTGGCGGCGGTAAGCAGCGGCGCCAACCGTTGCGAGAGGCCAAGCGCGTCGCCCGGCGGCACGATCGACAAGAGGAAATCCGCTTCCATGAGCTCGCGTTCACTCGCCGCCTGCATTCCGGCCGCGCGCGCGCGTTCGATGCTCGCTTCGCTGCGCCCGGCGAGCGAAGTGAGCACCGCCACCTTGTTCTCGGTCAGGCGCTGGCCGACCGCGGCGCCCATACTGCCCGGCGCTATGATGGCGACGGTGGGGATCATATTACGCTCCTGCCAAATCCTGAGCTGTCATCATCCGCGAATGCGGATGATCCAGTAAACGCCAATCTATCAATCATATCGCGCGCGGCGGCGTACTGGATACACCCGCTTTCGCGAGGTATGACGCTCGAGAATCCTTTATGGCCATTACAATTTCACGGATGTGTCGCGCCGCCGTCAACATTGATGGCCTGCCCGGTAATGAAGGCGGAGGCGTCAGACGCCAGAAACAGCGCGATGCCGATGAGATCGTCGGGAGTCTCGGCCCGGGCGATGCATTGCTGCGCGATGATGCGCTCCTTCTGCTCGGGCGTCACGGTCTTGCGCTCGATCTCGGTGAAGGTCGCGCCGGGCAGGATGGAGTTGACGGTGATGCCATCGGGCCCCAATTCGCGCGCCATCGAGCGGCTCATGCCGATCAACGCCGCCTTCGAGGCGATGTAGTGCAGATAGCCGGGGCGGCCGAGCGTCACCGCGCCCGAGGCCATATTGATGATGCGGCCCCGCTTGGCGCGCCGCATCATCGGCAGTACGGCGCGGGCGCACAAAAATGGCCCGGTGACGTTGACGCGCAGCACGTCTTCCCATTCCTCGATCGGGATTTGCTCGAACGGCCGCATCGTGATGGTGGAGAAGATCGCCGCGTTATTGATCAGCACGTCGATGCGGCCGAACTCGTCATCGACGATCTCGATCAATTCGGCAATCGAGGCCGGATCGGCGACGTCGGTGGTCACGGCCAGCGCCTGGCCATTGCTTTCGAGGATTTCCTCGGCGACCGCGGCCGCCCTCTTTTCGTTCAGCTCGGCGATAACGGCGCGCGCGCCGGCCGCCGCGAAGGCCTTGGCGAAGGTGCGGCCGATACCTTGCCCGGCGCCGGTGATGATCACGACGCGCCGCGCGAGCGAGGGGAAGACGATGTTTTGCTGATCGGGATCGGTCATGACCAAATTTCCTCTGTCATTCCGGGGCGCGGCCGTCAGGCCGCGAGCCCCGGAATCCATAACCCCTGCGCTGCGGAGTATGGATTCCGGGCCCGCCGCTTCGCGGCGTCCCGGAATGACGCGTTTCTCATGCCGCGCCCCGCTCCGCCTGCACATGCGTCTCCAGTGCACGGCGTGCGTTCCATGGCGTCCACCACGGCTTCACGCCGAGATCTGCGGCGATAATGCTTGCGCTGATATAGCCGGCGCCGCCTGAGATGGCGCCGCCCGGATGACCGGCGGAGCCGGCGTTATAGAGATTCGGGATCGGCGAGCGGTAGCCGAAATGATTGTACATCACCTGCTCGGCGTTGAAGGCGCCCATGAAAATGTCGCCACCGCGCATGTTGATCATCGCCTGCACATATTCGCGGCCGGTATAGATGTAACGCCCAAGGATGTTTCTGCTCGTCATGTTCGGGCAGTAGCGTGCGAAGCAGTCCACGATCTTATCGGCGAACTCTTCTTTGAAGCCTTCGTAGCTCTGGCCGCCGATGTCGGGGTTGAGCGGCATCACGTGCCAGCAATAAGTGGTGTGCTTGCCGGGCGGCGCCTGTGTCGGGTCGATCAGACTCAACGGGCCGGAGCCGAACTGAACAATTTTCGGCACGCGGCCGGCCATCACGTCCTGGTGCGCCGAGAACAAGTCTTCCATCGTCTCGGCGCCGATCGACCATTTCAGCGCGCGGTTGATATTGGGGTCGAATGTCTCCGCCGCGAAGCGCGGGCTCTCGTTGAGCGCCAGATGCAGGCCGAACAGGCTCCAGGCGGTGTATTGGAAACTGTCGAGCTTGTGTAGGAAGTCGGCGGGCAATTGCGCGCGGCCGAGCAGACTCTCGAAGGTTTGGTGCACGTCGAGCGTCGAGGCGACGAAATGGCGCGCACGCACCGTGCGGCCGTCGTCGAGTTCGATGCCGGTCGCCCTGCCGTTCTCGATGACGATGCGCTCGATGCGCACCTGCGGCTGATAGGTGCCGCCGGCGACGATGAAACTCTCCATCAGCCCACGCGCCAGGTTGAACGAGCCGCCCTGGCAGAGCTGATAGCCGCTGTCGAGATCGAAGGCGCGGATCACCGAGCCCATCGGCGAGGTTTTCGACAAGGTGTCGACCAGCCAAGTGCCGAACAGCGACACCTTGAACAGAAACAGCAGCCGCACGTGCTCGTTCTCGAACAGCTCGCGCACCACGTCGAGCGGCTGCCGGTTCGACACATCGAGGAACTCGCGACCGAGCGCGGTACGCGACAGAAGCGCCTCGCGCTCCTCCTTGGGCAGCGGTTCAGAATAGCGTTCGGGCAGGAAAATCTCGCGCGTGATTTTTTCGGCCTTGCGGTTCCATTCGCGGAAAGTCGCGGCGTCCTTCTTGGAGAAGCGCGCGATGTTGGCGACCGATTCTTCGAGATCGCGCCCGAGCACCAGCGCCGAGCCGTCGCGATGCGCCTGACCGAACTCGTAGCGCGGCGTGATGTAGGCGACGCGCGCATCGAGGTTCAAATCCTTGAACCAGGGCGCCTCGCTGATGTGGAAATGATTGATCGAGTGAAGGTTGTGGTAGAAGCCGGGCAGCGTCACCTCGCGCGTGCATAAGCCGCCGCCATAGGTGAGCCGCCGCTCGACCAAAAGGATGTCGAGCCCGGCCTTGGCCAGATAGCTCGCCAGAATGAGCCCGTGATGGCCGGCGCCGATGACGATGCCGTCATAGCTTTTGTCGAGCGCTTTCACGGAGGCTTCTCCGTTCGAATTATATTTCTTTGCAAAGTGGGCGGCAGCCTAACACTGCCGGCCGTCGCGGGATCGGGTCAAGCTTAACCCTGCGGCTTTGGTGTAGGTGGACCTCGAGCCGCCGATGCCGCTAGATTAGAGCATCCATAAAACAAGGGGCCGGTAGCGGCCCTCGGGGAGGATCAAGACATGCGAAAAGCCTTATTGGTCGCGGGCGCCGCTTTGCTGCTCGCAGCGGGCCCGGCCGCGGCCCAGAACAAATCGGTCAAGATCGGGTTCGTCTCGACCTTCAGCGGACCGGTCGCAGTGATCGGCAACAATATGCGCGACAGTTTCGAGCTCGCGCTCGACCATATGGGCCGCAAGATGGGCGGGTTGCCGGTCGAGGTGATCTACGAAGATGACGGCTTCAAGCCAGCGACCGGCCTGCAGCAGACGCAGAAGCTGATTCAGTCCGACCACGTCGACTTCCTGGTCGGCTACATCTGGTCGAACGTGCTGCTGGCGTCGGTCAAGCCGGCCTTCGATTCCAAGACCTTTCTGATCAGCGCCAATGCCGGCCCGCACCAGCTCGCGGGCGAACAGTGCTCGCCCTATTTCTTTTCCACCTCCTGGCAGAATGATCAGACGCCGCAGGCGATGGGCCTCTATATGAATCAGAAGGGCGTCAAGACCGTGTTCCTGATCGGCCCGAACTACGCGGCCGGCAAGGACATGCTGGCCGGCGTCGCCTCTACCTTCAAGGGCAAGGTGGTCGGGCAGGAGCTCACCACCTGGCCGTCGCAGCTCGACTTCTCGGCCGAGCTCGCCAAGGCAAAAGCCGCCAATCCCGACGCCATCTTCGTGTTCTATCCGGGCAAGGCCGGCGTTCAGTTCTTGAGCCAATACGCGCAGGCTGGGCTGAAGGGCAAAATTCCGCTCTACACCGCCTTCACCATCGACGAATTGTCGTTGCCGCTGCAGAAGGATCTCGCGCTCGGCGTGCCCGGCGCGCAGGAGTGGGTGAACGACCTGCCGAACGCGGCCAACAAGAAATTCGTGGCCGACTTCGAGAAGAAATATCCCGGCAAGAAGCCTTCCTTTTATGGCGCGCAGTCCTATGACGCCGCCAACCTGATCGCCTCGGCGGTCGCCGCCGTGCACGGCAACCTCTCCGACAAGGCGGCGGTGGAAGCGGCGCTGAACAAGGCCGACTTCAAGTCGGTGCGCGGCGACTTTAAGTTCGGCAACAACCACTTCCCGATCCAGAACTTCTATCTGCAGGACGTGGTGAAGCAGGGCGACGACTACGTGCTCAAGACCGTCGCCACGATCGTGAAGGACGATCAGGACCGCTTTCACGACAAGTGCCCGATGAAGTAATCGTCGCCGCATGCGCTACCCGGCGGCAGAAACGCCAGGCGTTTCTGCCGCTTTGGTTTTGAATTATTCTCGTCATTCCGGAGCGCGGCCGAAGGCCGCGAGCCGGGAATACAGGGCCAAGAACAAAGCATTTGTCGTGGCGCTCTGGATTCCGGGATCGCTCGCTGCGCTCGCGCCTCGGAATGACGCGCGGAAGATCTTGCACCGGCCATGACCCTCTTCATCGAGCAATGCCTCAACGGCGTGCAATTCGGATTGCTGCTGTTCCTGCTGGCGGCGGGATTGACGCTGGTGTTCGGCATCATGGACCTCGTCAACCTGGCGCACGGTTCGCTCTACATGATCGGCGCCTATTTCGCCGCCACGTTCGTCGCCTGGACCGGCAGCTTCGTGCTCGGGACCGCGCTTGCGGTCATCGCCACGCTGCTGGTCGGCATGGTGGTCGAGGTGATCGTGATGCGCAGGCTTTACGGCCGCGACCATCTCGACCACGTGCTCGCGACCTTCGGGCTGATCCTGTTCTTCGACGAATTCGTGCGGCTGATCTGGGGGCCGGACGGCCTTTCGATGCCGCTGCCGTCCTGGCTGCTTACATCGGTGACGATCCTGCCGGGCATTTCCTATTCGGCCTATCGCTTGTCGATGATCGCGGTGACCCTCGGGGTCGCCGCTTTCCTCTACGTCTTGGTGATGCGCACGCGCGTCGGTATGCTGATCCGCGCCGGCGCCAGTAACCGCGAAATGGTCGGCGCGCTCGGCGTCAATATCAAGCTGCTGTTCACCTTGGTGTTCGGGCTGGGCTCGGCGCTTGCCGGTTTGGCCGGCCTGATGCAGGCGCCGATCCTCACCGTGCAGATCGGCATGGGCGAGAACATCATCATCCTCGCCTTCGTCATCACCGTGATCGGCGGCATCGGCTCGGTGCGCGGCGCTTTTGTCGCGGCGATATTGGTCGGCTTCGTCGACACGCTCGGCCGCTCTTATCTGCCCGACATGCTGCGCATGGTGCTGAGCACCGATGCGGCGGCGACCGCGGCGCCGGCTTTGTCCTCAATGCTGATCTATCTCTTGATGGCGGTCGTGCTGATCGTGAAGCCGGAAGGCCTATTCTCGGCGGGCGGCAAATGAAGGGGCGGCCGATCGTGCGCGATATTGTGGCCGCGGCCCTGCTGGTCGCGCTCATATTGCTGCCGGTCTATGCGGATCTCGCCGGCGACCAGTTCACGCTCACGCTGTTCACCCGCATCGTCGTCCTGGCGATGGCTGCCGTCAGCCTCAATCTCATCCTCGGCTATGGCGGCATGATGAGCTTCGGTCACGCCGCCTATCTCGGCATCGGCGGTTACGCCGTCGGTATCCTGGCCTTCGAGGGAGTGGTCAGCGGCTTCGCGCAATGGCCGGTGGCGCTCGCCGCCAGCGCGCTGTTTGCCCTAGTGATCGGCGCCCTGAGCCTGCGCACGCGCGGCGTCTATTTCATCATGATCACGCTGGCCTTCGCGCAGATGGCCTATTACGTCATCGCCGGACTGGCGCGCTACGGTGGCGACGACGGGCTCACCATCCAGACGCGCAGCCGGTTCTTCGCGCCGCTTAACCTCGGCAACCGCGTGCAGTTCTATTACCTTTGCCTCGCGCTGCTGCTTGCGGCGATGGTTCTGGTCTGGCGGCTGATAAACTCGCGCTTCGGCCTGGTGATCCAGGGCACGCGCTCGAACGACACGCGCATGCGCGCGCTCGGCTTTCCGACCTATCGCTACAAGCTCGTCTGCTTTGTCATAGCCGGCACGCTGTGCGGGCTTGCCGGCGCGCTGCTCGCCAACCAGGCGGACTTCGTCAGCCCGGCGATGATGTATTGGACGCGCTCGGGCGACCTCATCATCATGGTGGTGCTGGGCGGCATGGGCTCGGTATTCGGCCCGCTGTTCGGCGCGGTGGCGCTGCTGGCGCTGGAGGAGACGCTTTCCGGCATCACCGAATATTGGCAGATCATCCTCGGGCCGCTGTTGCTGCTGGTCGTGCTGTTTGCGCGCGGCGGCATCGACGGGCTGCTGCGGCAGATCGGACCATGGCGCAAGCGCCAAGAATTCACAAAGGTCGGCGCATGAGCGAGCCGCTGCTGGAGGTGGAAAATCTCGCCAAGCGCTTCGGCGGCATCATCGCCACCGACGATCTCGCCCTCACCATTGCCGCCGGCGAATTGCATGCGGTGATCGGGCCGAACGGCGCCGGCAAGACCACGCTGATCGCGCAGCTCTCGGGTCAGCTGGCGTCCGATTCGGGCCGCATTCGCTTTGCCGGCAATGACATCAGCGCGCTGCCGATGCATCGCCGCAGCCGGCTCGGGCTCGCGCGCTCGTTCCAGATCACCTCGCTGTTTCTCGATCTTTCCGTGCTCGACAATGTGGCGCTGGCCGTGCAGGCGCAGGTCGGCCACTCGTTCCGCTTCTGGCGCGATGCGCGCCGCGAACCCGAACTGCGCCAGCCGGCGCGCGTTGCGCTCGAGCGCGTGGGACTTGCCGGGCGCGCCGATCTGCCCGCCTCCGCCTTGAGCCACGGCGAGCATCGCCAGCTTGAATTGGCCATGGCGCTTGCCGGCAAGCCGCGCATGCTGCTGCTCGATGAGCCGATGGCGGGCCTTGGGCCGGAGGAATCCGCGCGCATGGTCGAGATGCTGCGAGCCTTGAAACGCGAATTGACCATCCTGCTGGTCGAGCACGACATGGAAGCGGTGTTCGCGCTCGCCGATCGCATTACCGTATTGGTCTACGGCCGCGTGATCGCATCCGGCGCGCCAGAAGATATCCGCGCCAACGAGGAGGTGCGCCAGGCCTATCTCGGCGAGGCCGAGGGGGAAGTTGGCCATGGCTGACGTGATTCTCGACGTCGCCGGCATCGAAACCGCCTATGGCCTGAGCCAGGTGCTGTTCGGCGTGTCGCTTTCCATTGCGCCCGGCGAGATGGTGACGCTGATGGGCCGCAACGGCATGGGCAAGACCACCACCGTGCGCTCGATCATGGGGCTGACCCCGGCGCGCGCTGGTGCAATTCTCCTCAACGGGGAGAGCATTCGGCGCTTGCCGCCTTATCGTATTGCCCAGCGCGGCATCGGCCTGGTGCCGGAGGGCCGGCAGATTTTCCCCAACCTCACGGTGCGCGAAAATCTCGCCGCCACCGCGGTTACGCGCGACGGCGGGCGCTGGACGCTCAATGCGGTCTACGCTCTATTCCCGCGGCTTGCCGAGCGTGACACGAGCATGGGCAACCAGCTGTCCGGCGGCGAGCAGCAGATGCTGGCGATCGGCCGCGCGCTGATGACCAACCCGCGGCTGCTCATTCTCGACGAGGCGACGGAGGGACTCGCGCCGTTGATCCGCGCCGAAATCTGGCGATGCCTCGAAAGCCTGAAAGCCAGCGGCCTCGCCATCCTGGTGATCGACAAGAATGTCGGCACGCTCACTCGCGTCGCCGACCGGCATTTCCTGATCGAGCGCGGCCGCGTGGTGTGGAGCGGGCTCTCGCACGAACTCGCCGCCGCGCCGGACATTCAACACAGATACCTGGGCGTTTGACAGAGGTCACTTGCACTATGATGCAACCGCCACAATCTCACCTATTGTCGAGACGCTGTGTTGATTTCGGCGCACCTTGACGACTTTAGATGAACGAAAAACGCTTCGACGCACTGGGCGAGAGAGTCGATCACTAACACCAACATGCAACATGCAGGACGCGGTCGAGGATTATAAGGGCGGGATTTACTGCAACGCTGAAAATGATGAACACGATTATCCTCGCTAGCCATTTACCCAAGTATGGCTCAAAAACTTCCGCGGTCGGACCTGTAAGCGCGATTAGCACGAAGATGATGGCCAAAAGCAACATAACGCGCCGCATCGTGAAGCGCCGGTGTTAATTTTTGGTTTTGGCCGCCACGGGTTGCGCAAATATCGATCGTCGATCGTGAGATAATAGAAACGAAAAGCCGCGGCCACCAACCGGCGATTCGGAAAGAGCCAAAGAACGAGCATAAGGCCCTGTGGATTCGCGCGGGTGATAGCCAAGGCTACTCCGCCGGCTGAACATTAGGCGCCGGCGGGCGGCGGCGGATGAAGGTGTTGCTCATGCCGCCGAGCCGACGGTGCAGCCGGTCGAGCATGAGATAGATCACCGGCGTCGTGTAGAGCGTGAGCGCCTGCGACACCAAGAGACCGCCGATGATGGTGATGCCGAGCGGCCGGCGCAGCTCGGAGCCGGGGCCGGCCGCGATCACCAGCGGCAGCGCGCCCAGCATCGCCGCGAGCGTGGTCATCAGGATCGGCCGGAAGCGCTCGAGGCAGGCTTCGTGGATGGCGCGTTTCGGCGGCAGCCCGCGCCGGCGTTCGCCGTCGAGCGCGAAATCCACCATCATGATGCCGTTCTTCTTGACGATGCCGATCAGCAGAATCATGCCAATAAAGGCGATCACCGTCAGCTCGGAATCCGAAATCTGCAGCGCGAGCAGCGCGCCCAAGCCCGCCGAGGGCAGCGTGGAAATAATGGTGAGCGGGTGCGCCAGGCTTTCGTACAGCACGCCGAGCACGATATAGACGGCGATCAGCGCCGCGATCAGCAGCACGGGCTGCGCGCCCAGCGTTTTCTTGAAGATGAGCACATCGCCGGCAAAATCCGTGTGAATCGCATCGGGAACGTGCATCTCGGCCACCGCCCGGGTGATGCCGGCAGTAGCTGTTTCGATCGGCGTATCGGGCGCGAGATTGTAGGTGATGGTGACGGAGGGGAATTGGCCCTGGTGGTTCACCACCAAGGGCGCAATCGAGCGCGCGATATGCGCCACCGCCGAGAGCGGCACCTGCGTATTGCCTTTCCCGGGCACGTAAACCTGGGTGAGATCGTTCGGGTCGCGCTGGTCCTTGCGCTTTACCTCCAGAATGACCCGGTACTGATTGCGCTGCGCGTAGATGGTGGAAATCTGCCGCTGCGAGAAGGCGTCGTTGAGCGCGTTGTCGATATCGGTCATGCGCACGCCGAGCCGCGCGGCCGTCTGGCGATCGATGCGCACCTCGGCCTGCAGCCCGCCCTGCTCGCGGTCGGTGGTGACGTCGATCACGCCAGGCACCTGCTTCACCCGATCGAGCACTTTGGGCACCCACTGTTGCAGCAGATCAATGTCGGCGCTCCACAGCGTGAATTGATACTGCGAATCGCTCTGGCGGCCGCCGTAGCGCAGGTCCTGCGCCGGCACCATGAACACCCGGATGCCCGGAATGTGATTGAGCTTGGCGCGCAAGCGCGCCACCACGCGTTGGGTGCTGACATTGCCGCGCTCGGAAAGCGGCTTCAGACTGATGAACATGTGGCCGTGGTTGACCGAGGCGTTGAAGCCGGTGGAGCCGACCGAGGAGCCGAGCCCCGCCACCGCCGGATCGGCGAGCACGACATCCATGGCTTTGAGCTGCAGCGCCTTCATGGCCTCGAACGAGACGTCGGTCGAGGCATGGGTGCTGCCGAAAATCAGACCGGTATCGTCTTGCGGGAAGAAGCCCTTCGGCGTCTTGATGAACAGGCCGATGGTGAGCGCGATGGTGGCGAGAAACACGATCAGCGTCAGCGCGCGGTGCTCGAGCACGGCCTCCAGGCTGCGGTCGTAGAAACCGATCACGCGCGAGAGCAGTCCCTCCATGCGGCGGTCGAGCCAGGTGGCGTCGCGGCTCGGTGGCCGGCGCACGAAATAGGCGCAGATCATCGGCGTCACCGACAGCGAAACGATAGTCGAAACACCGATAGCGAAGGCCAGCGTCACCGAGAATTCGCGAAACAGGTTGCCGACGATGCCGCCCATGAACAGCAGCGGGATGAAAGCGGCGATCAGCGAGACCGAAATCGACACCACGGTAAAGCCGATCTGCTTGGCGCCCTGCAAGCTCGCTCGCAGCGGCGAGACACCCTTCTCCAGGTGGCGGAACATGTTCTCGATCATGACGATGGCGTCGTCGACCACGAAGCCGACGCAGACCGCGAGCGCCATCAGCGACAGATTGTCGATCGAGAAGCCGGCCGCCCACATCGCCGCGCAGGTGCCGGCGAGCGACAGCGGCACCGTGATGCCGGCTGCCATGGTCGTCGCCAGCCGGCGCAGGAACACCGCCACCACCAGCATCACCAATATCACGGTGGCGCCGAGCGTGAGTTGCATGTCGTGGACGCTGGCGCGGATGGTCTGGGTGCGGTCGGCCAGCACCGAAATGTCGAGGCCGGCCGGCACCCATTGCTTGAGTTCCGGCAGCAGCGCGTAGATGCGGTCGACGGTGTCGATCACGTTGGCATTGGGCTGCTTGGTGATGATGAGAAGCACCGAAGGGCTGCGATTGAACCAGCCGGCGGCGAGGCTGTTGCGCACGCTCGGCTTGATCGTGGCCACGTTCGACAGGCGGATCACGTTGCCGTCGACGGTCTTGACCACGACCGGATCGTATTCGTCGGCTTTGCGCAGCTGGTCATTAATGCCGATGGTGACGGCGCGGCGGGAGCCGTCGAAGGAGCCGAGCGGACCGGCGGCGTTGGCATTGGCGATGGCCGTGCGCACGTCCTCCATGGAAAGGCCCATCGCAGCCAGCCGCTGCGGATCGACGCGCACGCGCAGTGCCGGCTGCTCGGAGCCGGCGACGGAAACGTCGCCGACGCCGTCGACCTGCGACAGGCGCTGCGCGATCACGCTGTCGGCGGCGTCAAAGATCGCGCTCGGCTGCATGGTCTTGGAGGTGAGCGCCAGGATCAGGATCGGCGCCGCCGACGGATTGGCCTTGCGGAAGGTCGGCAATGTCGGCAGGTCGCTCGGCAGGTCGCTGAGCGCCGCGTTAAGCGCGGCCTGCACGTCGCGCGCGGCGCCCTCGATGCTGCGCGACAAATCGAACTGCACCACGATGCGCGAGCTGCCGAGCGAGCTCACCGAGGTCAATTCGTTGACGCCGGAAATTTCGCTCAGCCGCCGCTCGATCGGCGCCGCAACGGTCGCCGCCATGGTGCTGGGATCGGCGCCAGGCCGGCTGGCGGCGACGAAAATGACCGGCAGGTCGACGTTCGGCAGGCTGGCGACGGGCAGGAACGCGTAGGCCACCGCGCCCACCAGGAAGAGCCCGATCGCCATCAGCGTCGTGCCGATCGGCCGGCGGATGAAGGGCCCGGAGAAATTCATCGCGCGCTCGCTGGAGGTTTGCAGCGCCGCGGCAAGCTCGGCCTGCTCCCTCTCCCCTGGGGGGAGAGGGGTGGGGTGAAGGGGCAAGTGACTCTCTTGAGACCGTAACCCCTCACTCGGCGCGCGGAGCCTGTCATCGGGCCGCGCTTCGCGCGGACCCGTTGGCGCGCCGACCTCTCCCCATGGGAGAGGTCAAGGCCGAGAACCCGGCTGCTCATTGGCTACTCCGCCGGCTGGGCGCGCACGCGGCCCGGACTAAGCCGCGCACGCAGCCGCTCCATGTAGAGATAGATCACCGGCGTGGTGTAGAGCGTGAGCAACTGCGACAGCAGCAGGCCGCCGATGATGGTGACGCCGAGCGGATTGCGCAGCTCGGAGCCGGTGCCCGCCTCGAGCGCGAGCGGCAGCGCGCCGAACAGCGCGGCGAGCGTCGTCATCATGATCGGACGGAAGCGCAGCATCGCAGCCTGCACGATCGACTGCTCGGGCGTCAGCCGCTGGTGGCGCTCGGCCTCGATCGCGAAGTCGATCATCAGGATGGCGTTCTTCTTGACGATGCCCATCAGCAGCACGATGCCGATCAGCGCGATCACCGACAGGTCGTAGCGAAAGAGCATCAGCGCGAGCAGCGCCCCGACGCCGGCCGACGGCAGGGTCGATAGAATGGTGAGCGGGTGAATGGCGCTTTCGTACAAGACGCCGAGCACGATGTAGATGGTGATGGCGGCGGCGAGAATGAGCCATGGCTCGCCGGCGAGCGACTTGGCGAACTCGGCGGCGTCGCCCGAATAACCGCCGTTGACCGACGCCGGCATGCCGATCTCGCGCTGCGCCGCGGTGATGGCGGCGACCGCGTCGGAGAGCGCATAGCCATCGTTGAGATCGAAGCTGATGGTGACCGAGGGGAACTGTTCCTGGTGCGCGATCGCGAGCGGCGCCGAGGTGTATTTGAAATGCGCGAAGGCGGCGAGCGGCACCTGATTGGAGAGGGTAACGGTGTTAGGAGTTGCCGTGGTGTTGGTGTTGGTGGTGCCGGTCGCGGTGTTGCCGACGGTGGCCGTCGTGCCGGTCGAGGTGCTGGCGCCGGTGACGTAGATTTTCGACAGCGACGAGGGGTCCTGCTGGTAGCGCGGCTGCGCCTCCAGAATCACGCGGTATTGGTTGGCCTGGCCGTAGATCGTGGAAATCTGCCGCTGCCCGAAGGCGTCGTTGAGCGTGTCGGTGACGCTCTGCATGGAGATGCCGAGGCGGCCGGCCTGCTCGCGGTCGATGTCGACCAGCATGCGCGGACCGCCGTTCTGCGCTTCCGAGGCGACCTCGCGCAGCGCCGGCTCGGTGCGCAATTTCTTCACCAGCTTGTCGGCCCATTCGTTGACCTCATCGGCGTCGGTGCTGGTGAGCGTGTATTGGTACTGCGCGCGGCTTGCCCGCGTCGAGATTTGGATGTCCTGCGTCGCCTGGAAATAAACGGTCATGCCGGGAATGCCGGCGACATCCTGCTTGAGCCGCGCGACGATGTCGTCGACATGCGCTTTGCGCTGGTCGCGCGGCTTGAGCGTGATGGCAAGCCGGCCGGCATTGGGCGTGGCGTTGATCGGGCTCACGCCGATCACCGACACCAGGCCGGTCACGTCCGGATCGCCGCGGATCGCCGCCTCGACCTCATGCTGGCGGCGCTGCATTTCGGCGAACGAGACGTCGGTGCCGGCCTCCGTCACGGCGGTGATCAGCCCGGTATCCTGCAGCGGCAGGAAGCCCTTGGGCACGACGACATAGAGCAAGACGGTGGCGGCGAGGGTGATCAGCGTGAACAACAGCGTCCCCGCCTGGTGGCGCAGCACCCATTCCAGGCTGCGCCGGTAGGCTTGCACGGTGGCGTCGATGAGCCGATGAAAGCCGCGGGTCACGGCGTTGCTGCTTTCGCCCTCGTCTTCGCGTAGCAGCCTTCCGCACATCATCGGCGTCAGCGTCAGCGAGACGACGGCGGAGGCGACCACCGCGATGGTCAGCGTCAGGGCGAATTCGCGAAACATGCGGCCGACCAGGCCCGTCATGAACAACAGGGGGATGAACACCGCGACGAGCGACATGGTCAGCGATATCACCGTGAAGCCGATTTCGCTCGCGCCGCGCAGCGCCGCGCGCAAGGGTGGCTCGCCGTCCTCCATATGGCGGACGATGTTCTCGATCATCACGATGGCGTCGTCGATGACGAAGCCGGTGCCGATGGTAAGCGCCATCAGCGACAAATTGTCGAGCGAGAAGCCGGCAAACCACATCACGCCGAAGGTCGCGATCAGCGACAGCGGCAACGCCACGCCGGCGATGATGGTGGCGCGCAGCGTGCGCAGAAAGATCAGCACCACCAGCACCACCAAGGCGATGCTGAGCACGAGCGTGAACTGCACGTCGTGAATCGAGGCGCGGATCGTGTCGGTGCGGTCGCTGACGATGGCGAGGTGCGCGCCGGCCGGCATCGCGCGCTGCAGCCGCGGCAGCCCGGCGCGCACGCGCTCGACCGTCTCGATCACATTGGCGCCGGGCTGGCGCTGCACGTCGAGCACGATCGCCGGCTTGCCCCGATACCAGGCGCCGACCTTGCTGTTCTCCAGCCCATCGACCACGTCGGCGACGTCGCTGATCTTGACCGGTGCATTGTTGCGGAACGCCACCACCACCGATTTGTAGGTGTCGGCGGCGGTGATCTGATCGTTGGCGGCGATGGTGTAGGACTGGTGCGTGCCGTCGAGCGCGCCCTTTGGGCCGGCGACATTGGCGCCGACGATCGCCGTGCGCAGGTCCTCGAGCCCGATGCCGTAGGCCGCCAGCCGCGACAGGTCGGCCTGGATGCGAATCGCCGGCCGGATGCCGCCCTGCACCGAGACATGGCCAACGCCGGTCACTTCCGACAGCCGCGGCGCCATGATGGTGTCGGCCATATCGCTCAGCGAACGCAGATCGATGCTGTCGGAGGTAAGCGCGAGCGTGATGACCGGGGCGTCGGCCGGGTTCACTTTCGAATAGAGCGGCGGATAGGGCAGGTTGCGCGGCAGCGTCGAGGCGGCGGCGTTGATCGCCGACTGCACGTCCTGCGCGGCGTCGTCGATGTTGCGGTTGAGGTCGAACTGCAGGGTGATCTGGCTGACCCCGAACGAGCTCGACGAGGTCATGAGCTGCAGGGCCGGGATTTGGCCGAACTGGCGCTCGAGCGGCGCCGTGACCAGCGAGGAAATGGTGTCGGGATTGGCGCCGGGAAGCTGGGTGGTGACCTGGATGGTGGGGAAGTCCACCTGCGGCAAAGCCGACACCGGCAGCCACCAATAGCCGAGCAGGCCGCCCAGCATCACCGCAATGCCCAGGAGCGAAGTGGCGATCGGCCGGTGGATGAAAGGCGAGGAGACGCTCATTGTTGCGGCCGCTGATTGCCGCCGCGGTGCCTGTGCTCGCCATTGCCGCTGCCGACGAGGCCGGCTGCGCCGTTATGCCGCCGCGAACCGCCCGGGCGCGCGCCCGGCCGCTGCGCCGCGGGCGCCGCAGGCGCGCCATTGCCGCTGGCGAGTGATACTTTGGTGCCGTCGGTGAGCCGCGCGAAGCCGGTGGTGACCACGCGTTCTGGCGGCGTCACACCGCTTGCCACCACAGCCTCGCTCTCATCCTGCTTCGACACTGTGATCGGACGCATCGCGGCGGTGTCATCGTCCTTGACCACATAGACAAAGGTGCCGTTCGGGCCGCGCTGGACAGCGCCGGTCGGAATTACCACGACGCTTTTTAGCGTGTTGATCAGCAGCCGCACATTGACGAACTGGCCGGGCCAAAGCTGTACGTCGGCATTGGGGAACTCGGCCTTGAGCTTGACTGTGCCGGTCGACGGATCGACTTGATTATCGACAACCGTCAGCGTTCCGCGGTCGATGACTGCATTTGTGTCGGAACGCTGCGCGTCGACGCTGAGCGGTCCGTCGGCGAAGGCGGCATTGACTTGCGTTAAGTCCTGCTGCGGCAGGTTGAACATCACCGAGATCGGCTTGATCTGCGTGATGACGACGATGCCGGTCGAATCGGAGGCATGCACGATATTGCCTTCGTCCACTTGCCGGATGCCTGTCCGCCCCGCGATCGGCGCGGTAATGGTGGTGTAGCTGAGCAGCGCCTGGGCATTCTCGATCGCCGCCTGATCGGACTGCACGAGCGCGGTATACTGCGCGACCAGCGCCTTCTGTGTGTCGGCCTGCTGCTTGTTGATGGCGTTGTTGGCCGCAAGCTTTTCGTAACGCACGAGATCGTTCTTGGCGTTGGCAAGCTGCGCCTCGTCCTGCGCCTTCTTGGCGATGGTCATGTCAAGCTGCGCTTGGTAGGTTGTCGGATCGATGCGCGCCAGCACGTCGCCTTTCTTCACGTCCTGGCCTTCCTTGAAATTGACGGAGATCAGCTTGCCGTCGACCTGCGGGCGCACGGTCACGGTGTTGAGCGCCTTCACGGTGCCGACCGCGTCGAGGTAGACCGGCACGTCGGCGCGCTTGGCATCGGCGACCAAGACCGGCACCGCTCCTGTGGCGGCGAAGCGACCGCGCCGATGCTGCTGCGGCGCCGGACTGCTGTAGACGTAATAGAGCGCCGCCGCCACGGCGCCGACCACCACGACGGTCGCAAGGAAGCGGCGAACGCCGCCTTTGCGCTTGCTCAGAGCGTGCTTCGGCAGCTTACCGTGCATTGGCCGTTTCCACCCGTTTCGGCAGCCAGCCGCCGCCCAGCGCCTGATAAAGGCTGAGGATCGCTTGGAAATGCGCAAGCTGCGCCTGCACAAACACGTCCTGTGCCTGGTAGAGCGTTTGCTCGGTCTGCAGCACCGTGACGAGATCGATCGTGCCCTCGCGCAGGCGCTGCTCGGAAATATCGAAAGCGCGGCGCGAACTCGTCACGACGGCGGCCTGCAGCCGCTGGCGGTTGGCGGTTTGCCGCACATCCTCGAGCGCGTTTTCGACGTCGGAGAAGGCGGAGATCACCGCCTTGCGATAATTCTGCAACAGCTCGTCCTGACGGCCCTTCTGGAAATCGAGGTTGCCGAGCAGCCGGCCGCCCTGGAAAATCGGCTGCACCAGCCCGGCGGTGAGCGTGAAGAACGCCGACTCCGGCTGCAGCAAGGTCTTGAGCAAGGCGCTCTCATAGCCGCCCTCGCCGGTCAGCGTGATGCTGGGCAGGAACTGGGCGCGCGCATTGGCCACATTGGCGTTGGCGGCGGCGAGTTGGGCCTCAGCCTCGCGGATATCGGGACGTTGGGTCAGCAGTTCGGACGGCAGGCCCGGCGTTACCCGAGGACTAGCGAGGCCACGCAGCGAGCCGCCGCGGATACGCACGTGCTCGGGCGAGCGCGCCATCAATACCGCGAGCGCATCGCGGTTCTGTTTGAGCGTTTGCAGCAGCGGCGGGATCAACGCGCGCTGCGTATCGACCAGGCTCTGCTGTTGGGCGATATCGAGGGCGGAGGCGGTGCCGGCGCTGACGCGTTGCTGGATCAGATTGAGGATGCGCGTTGCGCTCGCCACGTTGTCGCGTGCGACTCCCAGCCGGTCCTGGGCGGCAAGCACCTGGAAATAGGCGTTGGCGGCGGCGACCAGGGTGGTCAATTCCACCACTTCGCGATCGTAGCGGCTGGCGACCGCGCTCTCCTCGGCAGCGCGCAGCGCGGAGCGGTTCTTGCCCCAGAAGTCGATCTCGTAGCTCGCGGTCAGCGATGTCGAATATAGCGTATGGTATGGGCTGCCGAACGAAACATTGGTACCGCCGGAGGCAGTAGTCTGCGAGGAGCGTGAGCGGGTGGCGCTGCCGTTGAGATCGAGCGCCGGCAAGAGCGGCGCGCCGGCGATGCGCGCCTGCGCATCGGCCTGCACGATGCGGGCGATGGCCGCCGCGATATCGAGATTGGCGTCGCGCGCTTGCTCGACAATCGATGTCAGTTCCCTGGAGCGGAAGCCGCGCCACCAGTCAAGCTTGGGCAGCGCGCGTTGCGCCGCTTTCGCATTGCGCGGGCCGCCCGCAAAAAGGCGCGGAATATCGAGCCAGGGCTCCGGCTTGTCGCCGGCCAGCAGACAACCGCCGAGGGGCAGTGTCAGACCGATGGTGCAGAGCATGGTGATCAAAGGGCGCGCCCGTCGTGTCGCTGCAGACTGCATGGAGGCTGTGACGCGACGCATACCCACCACTTTCGAACGCTGCCACCGGGGACTCGTAGCTTAGCCGGAATCACTGCTTGGCGCTTCCTCTTGTGTGCCCTGGCGGCCAGTCGGCGAGGGCGTGACGGCCGGCCGACGACATTTGCGCCGCCGCGGTCGCGAACACGCCCTGGATCACCTGGTCGAAGGTCTGTCTTGCCGCCCGCGTCTTGGCCATGGCCGCCCGCATGGCCGCTTGGTCGAATGGGTCTTGCCGCAGCGTTGCGCGAATTTGCTTGCGTGCGGCGTAATACTGGTTTTGCGCATCCTCGATGGAGGCGTGATGCGCCTGCATCTGGCTGCGTACAATATCGGCATCGGCCGGCGGCAAGGTCGCGGCCAGACGCTCGACGCGCACGAATACATTGCGGTCCCAGGTGGATGGCGCCGGCGCGCGGATCACCATGGCGAGCGCGACGCCGACGAAGAACAGATTGAGCGCAAGCGAGCCGAGCAGCAGCCAGCGCGATGAGTTGCGCTCCACCGTGGGAGCGAATTGGGCGACGCTCATGGGCGCGCTCCGGTCAGCGCTTCGGGCTCGAACACAACCGAGCCGAGATCGGCGCGATTGGCGACCGTGAAAGGCGCATCCAACCGGTCGAAGGGGCGGTCAAGCCCGGCGATGCCGATCGCGAAGCCGAGCGCGGCGCAGCAGGCAAGCGCCGCCATCCGCGGCCAGGCCGGCGCGAACTGCCAGTCGAGCAGCACGCCGGGCAGCCGCCAGAGCGGCATCTTCTGCCGCGGCCGCGCGGCAAGCCGCGCTTCAACGCGGGCAACCGCCGCTTCATCCGCCTGCGGCGTCTGCATCAGGCGCTTGAGCGCGGCCTCGAGAAAATCCTGTTCGTTTGCCATCGTTACTCCCCGTCGATCACCTTACCGAGTGCGCGGCGCAAGTTCTGCTTGCCGCGCACCAGCAATGTCTCTACCGCCGACACCGAAGTGCCGAGGACTTCCGCCACCTGCGCATTGCTCATCCCCTCGCTGTAAGTAAGAGCGATGGCCGTACGCTGGCGTATGGGCAAGCGGTCGATCGCCGCTGCCAGCCGGGCGTCAAGCTCGCTGCGCTCGATCTGCTCGCCGACGCCAAGCGCTGTGTCGGCAATTTCGCCGGCTGCTTCCAACTCGACCCAGGGCGCGCGCCGCTTCCGGTCGAGGCAGAGGTTGACCACCACGCGGGTGAGCCAGGTGCGGAACAGCGCGAGCGGCCGCCAGCGCGGAGCGTGGACCCAAACCCGCAGCATGGCTTCCTGCGCCACGTCCTCCGCATCGGCGGTATTCCCGAGGATGCGGCGGGCGAGCGCGAGGACCGCCGGCAAATGGCGGCGCGTAAGCGCACGATACGCCCGCTCGTCGCCGCGCGCGACCATCGCCATGAGCGCTTCGTCGCTGTCGTCCATCGAGTCATCGTGCAAAGCCCGAGCATGGCGGTCCTATCCGATAAACGCGCAGGTGGGCCGAAACCTGTGCTTGCCGGATAGCGGGAGGCCCCGGGATGCGTCCCGAACACGCGGCCTAACCTATTGAATTACCGCGCTTTAGCAATACGGTGTTGGGCTGCCAGTTCGAGCCCCTTAACCAGCCGGGAAACCGCCTTGCAATTCGGCACCGGGACGCCCAGCCGCTCGCCCTCGCGCACGATGAAGCCGGTCATCTCGTCGATCTCGGTTGGCACCCCGCGGGCGATGTCGAGGGCCATGGAACCGCCGTGCTTGGTGATGGGCAGTTCGCCGGCGCGGATCTTATGCACGAACTCCATGGGCGGATAAGCGAAGTGGCCGCCGAGCGCGCGCACCACGGCCATGCATTCGTCCGCCATGTCGTCGATCAGCGCCCGCATCTCCGGGGAGTTGTGCCGTGCCTCATTGTCGCCCATAACCAGCGCGCCGACCGGATTCATGACGCTGTTCAGCACGAACTTGGACCACACCGCGCCCATCGGATCGGCGAGCAGCTCGGTCGGCATGCCTGCCGCATTAAGCAGGTCGGCCAGCAGGCGCACGTTGTCGAGAGTTCCGCGTACCGGACCGAGCCAGGTTTTGCCCTCCATCAGGCTCTCGATGCAGCCAGGTTCCACGTAGCGGCCGGCATTCATGGTCACGCCGCGCGCGACGGCATTGTCGGGCGCCGTCAGCAGCACCTCGGCATTGCCCATGCCATTCTGCAGCGTCACCAATAGCGGCTTGTTGGCGAGGACTGGCCGCAATTGCGCCAACGCCTCGGTCGTGGCCTTCGATTTGGTGAGGAAGATCACCGCGTCGAATTTCTGGCCCTTAAGCATCGCGGGATCGTCGGTGGCGGTGATCTTGGCGACGCGCTGGCTTTTGCCGATCACCCGCAGCCCATTCGCGTTGATCGCGCGCACGTGCTCGGCATTCACGTCATAGGCGGTAACCTCGGCGACCGCCGACAGCGCTGCCGCGAATCGGCCGCCCATGGCGCCGCAGCCGGCGATCAAGATTTGCGCAGTCATGAGAACTTCGCTCAATGGAGAACCGTGAGAAGCCGGTTCATTCGCGCCGAGAATGGACGAAATCCGCCAATTTCTGTCAACATCATGCCAACGCTGGCAATTCTCATTCAATAACCGGAGGACACCATGGATAAGGCCATCTACGACCGCGGCATGGCCATGCGCCGCAAAGTGCTGGGCGACGAATATGTCGACCGCGCCGTCGCCAATACCGACGATTTCAACCGCGAATTTCAGGCCCTACTCACAGAATATTGTTGGGGCGCCGTTTGGGGCGACGACACGCTCAAGCCGCGCGAGCGCAGCATTCTCAATCTCGGCATGATCGCTTGTCTTGGCCGAATGCACGAATTCGAGGCTCATTTCCGCGGCGCGTTGCGCAACGGGCTCACCCCCAATGAGCTTTCCGCCATTTTGCGGCAGATTGCCGTCTATTGTGGCTTTCCAGCCGCAGTCGACTGCCACCGTGTGGCCAAGCAGGTGCTGGCGGCGGAAGCGAAGAAGCCGTGATTCCAGCACGGCTGCGGCTGCGTGTTCACCGATTCTTCAGCCCTCGCGGCGCAGTTTTGCGGTTGGGCATAGGCTGGCCGATGGGGCGGGCGCGGGCCGGTCGAAATCTGGTCTTGAATGTGCCTTCATCCCAAGGCATGCAAGGCTACGGATTGGCGGATGTCGACCGCCGCGGCCGCCACAGGTGGACGATGATCAGACCTCTCGCTGTGTTTCTGCTCGCGCTGCCGGTCACGGCGGCGTTGTCGGCCGCCCCGGCGCTGGCGCAATATTCCGATTCCCCGTCCTATGGGACTTCGCCGCAAACGGATGTCGATCAGGGCTCTTTGCCGCCGCCAGGCTATGCCTCGCACGAGGACAATGCGATCGCGGCACCGCGCTATACCCGGCGCAGCTACCAGAGACAGCGCCCGCGCTACCAACCTGACACCACCCAAGCTGTGCCGTCATATCCGGAAGAAGCGGATGTCGCGCCGCCCCCGCCGGGCTTTGCCTCGCCCTACGGGCGGCCGGTGTATGGCCGCCAATATGTTCCCCAGCCGGCACCCGATGAGGCTTCAGCACCGCCCGACCCCTATGTCGTCCGCCCGCCAGCGCCGGTCGGCGCCGCGCCGAGCATGGCCCCGCAACCGGCCGCGCCCGGCACCACCGCAGCGCTGCCGCCGGAGGATCAGCCTGAGCAGGGTACGCCGAAGGCGCTGCCGCCGGAATTGCAGCGTCAGTTGGTGAATTATCCGAGCCAGCAGCCGGCCGGAACGATCGTCATCGATACCCCCCACACTTACCTCTATCTCGTGCTCGGGCGCGGTAAGGCGCTGCGCTATGGCATCGGCGTCGGACGCGAAGGCTTCACCTGGTCGGGTGCCGAGCGCATCTCCAAGATGAAGGAATGGCCGGATTGGTTCCCCCCGCCGGAGATGATTGAGCGCCAGCCCTATCTGCCGCGCATGATGGCGGGCGGACCGGGCAATCCGCTCGGCGCGCGCGCCCTTTATCTCGGCAACACGCTTTACCGCATCCACGGTACCAACCAGCCCTCGACCATCGGCAAGTTCGTGTCATCCGGCTGCATAAGGCTGCTCAACGCGGATATCGAGGATCTCTACAGCCGGGTCCAGGTCGGCACGCGCGTCGTCGTGCTGCCCGACAACAGGCCGCCGCCGGCAACCGCGGCCAATGCGCAAGCGCCGACAGAGGACTCCGCGAATCCGATGGCGCCGTCGCGCCGCCGCGTTGGCGATGCTGTCTCCGCCGCTCCGCTGCCCGCGCCACGGTGAGAGGCTGCAGCCTGCCGTAGCGAGCGCTGCGCCATTGCACTAACATTGCGCCGGATCGACCGGAGACCGGCCGGGTAATAGTTGCCCGGCCCTCGCGGTCGCCGGGAGACAGCGATGGTACGCGAGGGGACTCACGGAAAAATTGGTCGACGCGGTTTTCTGGCCGGCGTAGCCGTCGCAAGTGCAGCTAGCACCGCGAGAGCAGCCACCGGCCTCGGCGTGCAAAGCAATACGCCGCCGTCTCGTCCGTCCGCCGCACGCCCGTCCGCCGCCGTCGCTGCCGCTGAAACCGAATCGCCTAACATATCGGTTCGGGCCGCAGGTATGCCCGCCTCCGACTTCATGGTCGATGTCATCAAGTCGCTCGACATCGACTACGTCGCCGCCAATCCGGCCGACAGCTTCCGCGGCCTGCACGAATCCCTGATCAATTACGGCGGCAACAAGAAGCCGGAATTCCTCACCTGCACGCATGAGGAAGCGGCCGTGGCCATGGCGCACGGCTATTTCAAGATCGCCGGCAAGCCGCTCTTGATCCCCTGTCACGGCACTGTAGGCCTGCAGCACGCGACCATGGCGATCTACAATGCCTGGTGCGACCGCGTTCCCGTGGTCGTCATCGGCGGCAACGATCTCGACGCCTCGAAGCGTCCGCCCGGGGTGCCGACCTTCCATTCGGCGATCGACATCGGCGCGCTGGTGCGCGACTTCACCAAATGGGACGACCAGCCGGTGTCGCTGCCGCATTTTGCGCAGTCCTTCGTGCGCGCCTACAAGCTGGCTATGACGCCACCGCACGAACCGGTATTGATTGCGCTCGACGCCGAGCTGCAGGAATCCACCACGCGCGAGCGCGAAAAGCTCGTCATCCCGCGCTACGTGCCGACAGCGCCGCCGCAGGGCAACGGCAACGCCGTGCGCGAGGCGGCGCGCCTGTTGGCGAATGCCGAGCGCCCGGTGATCGTCGCCGACAAATGCGCGCGCACAGCCGACGGCATGAAGCTCCTGGTCGAGCTTGCCGAAGCCTTGCAGGCGCCGGTCGTTGACCAAAAGGGGCGCATGAATTTCCCCAACACGCATTACCTGTCGCAGAACGCGCGTGGTCGCGCGCTGATCGGGCAGGCGGACGTGATCCTCGGCCTCGAACTGTCGGACTATTGGGGCACGGTGAACAGCCACATCGACAACGGGGAAGACGACGGCGCCGGTATCAACGAGACGCATATCAAGGCGAATGCCAAGCTAATCAGCATCTCTTCGGTGCTGCTCAACACCAAGGCGAACTACCAGGATTTCCAGCGCTTCCAGGTTGTCGACGTCGAAATGGCGGCCGATGCCGAAGCAACCTTGCCGGCATTGATCGAGGCGGTGAAGCAGGCGTTGCCGTCGAGCCGGCAAGCGGCGATCGAAGCGCGCGGACAGGCCATGAAGAAGGCTTGGCAAGCCTCGCGGGACCGCACGCGGCAGGCCGCGGTCTACGCCTGGGATGCGAGCCCGATCAGCACCGCGCGCATGGCGATGGAAGTCTATGCCCAGATCAAGGATCTCGACTGGTCATCGGTGGGCGGCGACCGCCAGCTGTCGGCGTGGCCGACGCGGTTGTGGCCGATGGACAAGCACTATCGCCACATCGGTGGACCAGGCGGCTACGGTCTCGGCTACGGCCTGCCAGCCGCCGTCGGGGCAGCGCTCGCCAACCGCGACCTCGGCCGTTTCTCGGTCAACTTCCAGCCGGACGGCGACCTCATGTATTCACCGGGCGCGCTTTGGACCGCGGCGCGGCACAAGATCCCGCTGCTCACCGTGATGCACAACAACCGCGGTTATCATCAGGAAGTGATGCACGTGCAGCGCATGTCGAACCGGCGCGACCGCGTCGCCTCGCTCGGCAATGATATGGGCCCGATCGGCACCAGCATCCAGAATCCGGACATCGACTACGGCAAGCTGGCGAGCTCGTTCGGCTTGCATTCGGCCGGACCGATCACCGATCCGAAAGAGCTCGCGCCGGCGCTCAAAAAGGCGGTCGAAGTGGTCAAGGCCGGCGAACCCGCGCTGGTCGATGTCGTCACGCAGCCGCGTTGAGGAAGCATGCCATGGGAGTACGTGCGTTTGTGTGGGTGCTGACGTTTGCGGCAGGCTTGGGCTGGGCGGCAGGCGGAGCCTTGGCAGCCTCCGCCGAGCGCGGCAAGGCGATGTTCATGCAGCACGGCTGCTGGCAATGTCACGGCACCATGGGGCAGGGATCGATCGCGACCAGCGGCGGAAAACGGTTGGCGCCCAATCCTTTGCCGTGGGAGGCGTTCTCCGGCTTCGTGCGCTCGAGCAACCGCGCGATGCCGCCGTTCAGCGAGAAGATTCTGTCCGACGCCGACCTTGCCGATATCTACGCCTATTTGCAGTCGATCCCCAAGCCGCCGAATGTGAACGGCATCACGCTGCTGAAACCATAATCCTTTCGCCCGCACGCATATTCGCGCTTGTCGCGAAGCTGCCGGCGCATACTCGTCGCCGACGCTCAAGTTGGGGAGGTAACAATGAAATTTCCGCGCCGGCAATTTCTGCATCTGGCTGCAGGCGCTACCGTGCTCTCCGGCATTTCGCGCTTGGCATTCGCACAAAGCTATCCGACGCATCCAGTGCGCATCATCGTGCCGGTGGCGCCCGGCGGCGCGCTCGACATTCTCGCGCGGCTGATAGGCCAATGGCTATCGCAGCGGCTCGGCCAGAGCTTCGTCATTGAGAACCGGCCGGGTGGGGGCACCAATATCGGCATCGAAACAGTCGTGCGCGCGTCCGCGGACGGCTATACGCTTCTGCTCATTCCGGGCTCGGTGACAGTCAACGCAACGCTGTTCAAGAAGCTCAACTTCAATTTCATCCGCGACATCGTGCCGATCGCGATGATCAGCAGCCTGCCCCTCGTCATGGAGGTGAATTTATCGGTTCCCGCCAAAACGGTTCCCGAGTTTATCGCCTATGTCAAAGCCAATCCGGGCAAGATCAGCATGGCGTCAGGCGGAATCGGAAGTCCACACCATATCGCCGGCGAGCTTTTCAAGATGACGACCGGCGTCGATATGGTCCATGTGGCGTATCACGGAGGCGCGCCGGCACTCATAGACCTGATTGGCGGGCGGGTGCAGGTCATGTTCAGCCCCTTGCCCGAATCGATCGCGACCATCAAGGCCGGCAAGGTGCGGGCGCTGGCAGTGACCACGGCGAAGCGCTCGGAGTTGCTCCCGGACCTGCCGACTGTCGGCGATTTTGTGCCGGGCTTTGAGGCCACGACCTGGCAAGGCATCGGCGCGCCCAAAAACACGCCTCCGGAAATCGTCGCCAAGCTCAATGAGGAAATAAACGCCGGTCTCGCCGATCCCAAGATCAAGGCGCGTCTTGCGAGCCTCGGCAGCGTGCCGACGCCGATGTCGCCGGCCGAGTTCGAGCGCATTATCGTCGCGGAAACCGAAAAGTGGGGCAAGGTGATCCGCGCCGCGCATATCGAGCCGCGCTGAGAAGAGGCGGCAGCTGGCCTTGCGCGATTGGCGGCGCGAGCACGCTTACGCGCGATCCCGCCCCTGCGTGTTGACGCGTGCAAGCCGCGTCACCGCTTCGATCACCGCGCCGGGATCGGCGATGCCCTTGCCGGCGATGTCATGCGCGCTGCCGTGCGCGACCGAGGAGAACAGGATCGGCGAGCCGATCGACAGCCCGGCGGTCCGGTTGAAGGCCAAGAGCTTGGCGGCGATGTGGCCCTGGTCGTGCAGCATGACGATGTAGGCGTCGCAGCCGCTCTTGCGGAACATGGTGTCGACACCGAACGGGCCCGAAGCGGCGATACCGGATTCCGCCATGCGGGCGATGGCCGGCGCAATGATGTCCAAATCCTCGCGGCCGAACAGGCCGTCTTCGCCGGCGTGCGGATTGAGGCCGCCGACGAAAATTTTTGGCTTGGCTATGCCTAAGCGCTTGAGCGCGGTATCGACGACGCGGATCACGCGATCGACTCGCTCCGGCGTGATCAGCTCGATCGCCTCGCGCACGCTGACGTGCAAAGTCGCGTGGGCGATGCGTTTGTCGTCGAAGCAAATCATCAGATAGACGTCGTTGACCGGCGTGCCGGTTTCGCGCGCGACGAATGAGGGATAGCCGTCGAAGGCGATGCCGGCGGCATGAATCGAGCGTTCGGTCTGCGGCGCCGCCACCACCGCATCGACGGCACCGGCGAGCGCGGCATGAATAGCGCGCCGCGCGCTGGCCAGCGAAGCGCGGCCATAGGCGGGGTCGACCTTGCCGAAGCTCACCGGCGCATTGCTGCCCTCGCTCGCATCGAGCAGATTGACAGCGCTATCGGTCCAGTCGGCTTGCCCCGGCTCATCCACGACGTGAAAGCGCGGCAAGAGGCCCGCCGCCCGCGCATGCATCTCCACCACCGCCGGATCGCCCACCAGCAGCGGCCGGCACTGGGCTTTCACCCGATCGTCCAACGCTGCTTTCAGCGCGATCTCCGGACCGATTCCGGCCGGGTCTCCCGTTGCAATGGCGATGCGCGGTAAGGGCATGGCGCTTCTCTTCCTTCCGGGGAGCGGGCGCCTATAATGGCGGCTTCGCAACGCTTCGAACAATAGCAACTCGCCGAGGAAACGTCGCCATGATGTCGCGTGAACAGAACGAGCAGCTCTGCCGCACCGACCCCGGCACCACCATGGGCAAGCTGTTCCGCCGCTACTGGGCGCCGTTTTTGCTTGCCGATGAGATCGCCGAGCCGGACGGCCCGCCGGTGCGCGTCAAGCTTATGGGCGAGAGCCTCATTTGCTTCCGCGACAGCGACGGCCGCATCGGCTTGATCGACGAGTTCTGTGCGCATCGCGGCGTCTCGCTTTGGTTCGGGCAGAACGAGGACTGCGGGCTGCGCTGCCCCTATCACGGCTGGAAATACGACGTTACCGGCCAGTGCGTCGATCTGCCGTCGGAGCCGGAAGAGTCGGGCTACCGTAAGAACATCAAGCTGAAATCGTACCCTTGCATCGAGAAGGCCGGCATCATCTGGGCCTATCTCGGCCCGCCCGAATTACAGCCGCTGCCGCCGGCGCTGGAGTGGGTCGACGTGCCGCCGGCGCAGCGCTTCGTGTCCAAGCGGCTGCAGGAATGCAATTATCTGCAGGCGATGGAAGGCGGCATCGATTCGAGCCACGTCTCCTGGCTGCACGGCTCCGAACTCAACAAGGACCCGCTGTTCAAGGGCTCGAAAGCCAACAAATACAACGAAGAAGACCGCATGCCGCTGTTCGAGGTCGAGGAATTCCCCGGCGGCTTGCTGATCGGCGCACGCCGCAACGCCGACGCCGGCAGATACTACTGGCGCATCACGCCCTGGATCATGCCCTGGTACACCATCATCCCGCCGCGCGCCGGCCATCCGCTCGGCGCGCATGCCTGGGTGCCGATCGACGACGCGACCTGCTGGGCCTGGAGTATCAACTATCACCCGAAACGCGCGCTGACGAATTCGGAGGTCGCGGCGATGCGCGACGGCGAGGGCATCCATGTCAAATACGTGCCCGGCACCTTCATCCCGTTGGCCAACAAATCGAACAATTATCTGATCGACCGCGAGGCGCAACGGCACGGCCACTCGTCCACCGGCGTCGACGGCATCGCCATGCAGGATGCCTCGATTCAAGAGAGCATGGGGCCGGTGCAGGACCGCACCAAGGAGCATCTCTGCGCGACCGACACCGGCATCATCATGACGCGCAAGCTGTTGCTGCGCGCGGCGAAAGCGGCGGCGGAAGGGGATAAAGTGCCGGCGACCGAGCCGGCCGCGCAACGCGTGCGCTCGGCGGCGATCGAGCTTGGCCAGAACGTGAAGTTCAGCGAAGGCGCCAAGCACGGGCTTTATGCGGAGCTCGGCACCGAGCCGCTGTCGGTTTAATGACGTCCGCTGTCATTGCCCGCGAAAGCAGGCAATCCAGTAACGCCGGCTTCACCGTGATTACCGGGTCACTCCGCCTGCGCGGAGGACGAAAGCTGAATAGCTAGACAGTGAAGGCCTATTCCGCCGCGGCGCTCGCCTGCTTGCCGATGGCGGCATTGACCCGCGGCATCACCTCTTCCGCCATCAGCTGCATCGAGCGCTTGGCCAGCGCCGGGTCGAGCCAGTCCATGCCGGCATAGACCAGTTCGCCGAAGTCGCCGGTCTCCTCGCGCATGGCCAGAATCTGGTCGACCACTTTGTTCACCGTGCCGGCGAATACGCAGTTCTGCATGACGAAATCGAGCGTGATTTCCTCGTCCGGCTGTTCCTTGTAGCTCTTGAACACGTAGAGCCGGTTGCCGCGCATCATCTTGGCGCGCATGTTGCCGAAGTAGTGGCGATAGGGGCTGTTGGCGTCGTCGCCGCCGTAGCGCGCCGCCTCCTTGTCGTCGTCGGCGACGAAGATGGTGCGCGCGACGCGCCAGTCGTTGATGTCGGCCTTCTGGCCGACCTCCGCCTTGCCCTTGGCGTAGTTCGTCCAGTGCGACTTCAAGTGCTTAGCGAGGAGGAAGTTCGCCGAAAGCGGATGGAAGTCGCGCTTGCCCATCAGCACCACGCCGGGCGAGAACGGCGCCACCACCGTGCCGACAATCTCCGGCCGCGGCTTTTGGAATGGCTTGGCCAGCACGCCGACGCCGAGCTCGAGCGCGGCGGTGCGCGCGAAGCTCACCTTGAAGCGGTTGTCGGAGAAATCGATGTCGTAGGGCGGGTCGCTTTCCCAGATCGCCAGGATGACATCGATCGCCTCGGCGAAGATCTTGTTGCGGTCCTCGTCCAGGATGCCGATGGCCTCGCAGTCGGAGGTGAGCGCGCCGGGCGAAACCCCCATGATGAAGCGCCCCTGCGACAGATGATCGAACATGGCTGCGTTCACCGCGATCACCACCGGATGCATCTGCGCGAGATTGGTGGTGCCGGTCGCGAGCTTGATATTTATGGTGGCGTGGATCAGCGTCGCCTGGAACAGCATGCTGTTGGTGATGTTTTCGCAGGCGTCGGTTAGGTGCTCGCCCATGAAGGCGTCGTAGAAACCGAGCTTGTCGGCGAGGATGACGGCCTCGCGATCCTCGCGCAGCGTCTGCGACCAGTCCCGCCCCAGCGGGTGCACGGGCATGGTGAAGTAACCCAACCGCATTCCTGCTCTCCGCTCCTATTGCCGCAAATTACCCGAGCGCGCGGGCCGGCGCAGCAAGGTCATTGCCTGCACATACCGGCCAATCCGTGCGGACGCAAAGCGGAATTTAAGGCCGCTGTTCCATGACAAGGATCAATTTTGAAAGGGCGAAAACGCGCGTTTGAGCCTGGTTACGCTGCGTCCGGGCACGACGCGGCGCTACGCCGCCACCCGGGCGAGAAACCCCTCGACCTCTTTGCGCAACTCGCCGGCGGCGGCCTCCACGGCCTGCGAGGCGGCGAGCACGCTCTGCGCCGAGCGCCGCGTCTCGTCGGCGGCGCCCGCCACTTCGGTCAGCACGCTGACTACCAGCTTGGCGCCGCTGGCGGCGCTGGCGACGTTCTGCGAAATCTCGGCGGTTGCTGCGTTCTGCTCCTCGACCGCGGCGGAGACGGTGGTGGCGCAGCTGTCGATCTCCTGCATGCGGCCGGTGATGCGGCCGATCGCCGCGACCGCGCCGCTGGTCGAGGTCTGCACGGCGCCGATCAGTTTGGAAATGTCCTCGGTTGCCTTGGCGGTCTGCACCGCCAGCGACTTCACCTCGGAGGCGACCACCGCGAAGCCCTTGCCCGCCTCGCCGGCGCGCGCCGCTTCGATGGTGGCGTTGAGCGCCAGCAGATTGGTCTGCCCGGCGATGGCGCGGATCAGCTTGATCACATCGCCGATCTTTTGCGCGGCCTGTGCCAGCGCGGCAATTTGCTCGTTGGTGCCTTTGGCCTCGTCGACGGCGCCGCGCACGATATTGGTGGTCAGGGAAAGCTGGCGGCCGATCTCGCCGATCGAACCCGTGAGTTCGTCAGTAGCAACCGCGGCGGTCTCGACATTGGCGCTGGCTTCGTTCGAAGCGGACACCGCCCCCTCGGCGCGCTGGGTGGTCTGCCCGGAGCTTGCGAGCAGCGTGGACGCTGTCGAGCGCATGGCCAGCGCCCCATCGGCGACGGTGTGCAGATGCGCCTCCACGCTGCGGCGGAACGAGGCGATCGCCTGCTCGATCAACGAGCGCCGCTGCTGCTGCTCCTGTATCGATGCACGCTCGCGCTCGGCCGCACGCCGCTCGGTGATGTCCTCGTGGGTCGCTACCCATCCGCCGTCCGCCATTGGCCGGTTGCTGATCGAAATCACACGGCCATCGGCGGAGACCACATCGGTGCCGGTGACCGCGCCTTGCCCCATGGCGGCGAGCAGCTCGCGGCGGTATTCTTTCGGATCCTGCGAAAAGGTGCCGCTGCTCATGCGGTATTCGAGCAGGTTCGCCAGCGACTGGCCCGGCTTAACGACCTCCGGCGGCAGATTGTAGAGCTCCATGTAACGGCGATTGCACACGACCAAGTGCTCGTCGTTGTCGAACATGCAGAGGCCCTGCGACATGTTGTCGAGGGCGACGCGGATGCGTTGATTCTGTACCTGCAAGGAGCGGGTCATGAACGAGACCGCACATGTCGTCGCCACGAGGCTGACGACCACGGCAAGCAGCGCCGAAACCAGAGGCTCGGGCGCACCTGCGGCCCACTCGCGCACCGGCATCAGAAAATGAAACAGCAAATAGCTCGCCGCAAAGCAGGCGGCGCCGGTCAGTGCGATCGCCCGCCATTCGCGCTGGGGGGCAGGTTCAGAGGCAGCGTCTGACATATTCGCATCCGGATCAGCGGCACGCTATTCCCTTACCGGTTTTTTTGCAGTTAATTGCGCGCGGTTGTTTGGTTAAGCAAAGCTTAACGGGCGCGCAGGTGCTTCAGCCGGAGCGACTTCATGACAAGTTCGAACCCCGTCAAAGCCGACTTCGCCGCCTGGGCCGGCCGCATCGAGGATGACGCGCTGCTGCGCGGGCAAGGCTGTTTCGGCGACGACGTGAAGCCCGAAGGCGCGCTCGCCAGCTATTTCCTGCGTTCGCCGCATGCCTTCGCCACGATCGAGCGCATCGACACCGCGTCGGCCAAGAATGCGCCGGGCGTAGTGGCTGTGTTCACCGCCGCCGATCTCGCCGACGCGCATTGCCACTCGGTGTCGCATCCGGTTCCGATTCCCGGCCGCGGCGGCAAAATGCCGATTTGGCCGCACCGGCCGGTGCTGGCAACGAACCGCGTCATGCATGTGGGCGAACCGGTGGCGCTCGTGGTCGCCGTGAGCGGGGCCGTAGCGCAGGAGGCCGCCGAGAAGATCGCGGTCGACTACCAGCCGCTTGCCGCGGTCACCGACGCGCGCGCCGCCATTGCGCCGGGCGCGCCGCAACTGTGGCCAGAAGCGCCCGGCAATATCTGCTTCGATTGGAGCGCGCCGCCCGATCCGGACGGCAAGAACGAGGCCGCAGTCGCACGCGCTTTCGCCGAGGCTGCGCATGTGGTGCGCGTCGACTTAGTCAATCAGCGCCTGGTGGTCGCCTCGCTTGAGCCGCGCACGGCGACCGCGAGCTACGACGCCGACAAGAAGCTGTTCACCCTGCGCTGCGGCACCCAAGGCGTCGGCGCCATGGCGGGCCACATGGCCGAGATCATCAACGTCAAGCCGGACGAGCTACGGGTCTTGACCGACGATGTCGGCGGCGCCTTCGGCATGAAGGCCTCGACCTATCCCGAATACGCCGCGCTCTTGCACGCCGCGCGGGCCGTCAATCGGCCGATCCATTGGGTCTCGACGCGCTCGGAAGCCTTCCTCAGCGACAATCAGGGCCGCGACTCGTTCTGGACGGTGGAGCTGGCGCTCAACCGGCGCGGCCGCTTCCTGGCGTTGCGCGTGAACGGGCTCGGCAATGTCGGCGCTTATTTCACGGTGATCGCCCATTTCATTGTCACCACGCATATCGCCGGCTGTCTGCCGACGCTCTACGATATTCCGCTGGCGCAAGTGAATGCACGTTGCGTGCTCACCAACACGGTGCCGACCGCGCCCTATCGCGGCGCCGGCCGCCCCGAGGCGAGTTATCTGATCGAGCGGGTGATCGATGCCGCCGCCGATCAAACCGGCATCGACGCCGCCGAGTTGCGCCGGCGCAATCTCATCGCGCCGAGCAGGATGCCCTACACTACCGTGTTCGGTAACACTTACGACAGCGGCGATTTTCCGGGCGCTTTCGAGCGCGCGCTTAAGGTAGCCGATTACGCCGGCTTTGCCGCGCGCAAAAGGGCAGCGAAGAAGCAAGGCAAGCTGCGCGGCATCGGCATCGGCTGTTATCTTGAGATCGCCGGCGCCTTTCCCGAGGAGGCCGCGCGCATCATGTTCCCCGGCGACCATAAGGTTACTGTCAGCATCGGCGCCGGCGCCAGCGGGCAGGGGCATCGCACGGTGTTCGGGCAGGTCGCCGCGCGCCTGCTCGGCATTGCTCCCGAGGCGGTGACGGTCACAGCAGGCGATTCGGCGCGCGACCCTTGGGCCTTCGGCGCGGTCGCCTCGCGCTCGGCCACGATGACCGGCGGTGCCATCGCGCGCACCGTTGACGCCGTGTTGGAGAAAGGCAAACGCGTCGCTGCCATGCTGCTGCAGGCGAGCGAGGCCGATATCGACTGTCGCGACGGCAAGTTCAGCGTGAAGAATTCGGGGCGCGAGGTTTCGCTGTTCGAAGTGGCCGAGCGAGCGGCCGAGTTCAAGCGTCAGGGCGTCATCCAGGAAAACCTCGACACACAGGAAAAGATCAAGCTGCCGCCATCATTCCCCAACGGCTGCCACGTCGCCGAAGTAGAGATCGATCCCGGCACCGGCGCGGTGGCGATCATCAATTACGTGGCGGTCGGCGACTGCGGCAACGTGCTCGATGACGTAATCGTCGAGGGTCAGATGCATGGCGGCGTGGCGCAAGGCGTCGGCCAGGCGCTCAGCGAAGCCACGATCTACGACGCCGACGGGCAATTGGTCTCCGGCACGTTCATGGATTACGCGATGCCGCGCTCGGACACGGTGCCGCCGATGACGGTCGAGCATTACGCGGTCGCCTGCCGCACCAATCCGCTGGGCGTGAAGGGGACCGGCGAAGCCGGTACCACCGCGGCGCCGCCGGCGGTGATCAACGCCATCCTCGACGCGCTGCCGGAAGGCGCGACGCTCGACATGCCGGCGACGCCGGAGCGCGTCTGGCGCGCGCTGCAGGCAACAAACTGAGGCGGCCGCTCTTTCACCTCTCCCCGCGTGCGGGGAGAGGTCGACCCGCCGGAGCTTTAGCGAAGGCGGGTCGGGTGAGGGGGCGATTCCGCGAATCTGAGTGTTCAGGAAAGGCCCCCTCACCCGGCTCGCGCCTTTCAGGCGCTCGCCACCCTCTCCCCGCATGCGGGGAGAGAGAAATCCTCACCCGCCCACGTCGATCTTCACCGTCTCGGTGATGGTCTGCCAATGCTTGATCTCCTTGGCGAGCCAGGCTTGCGCGTCGTCGACCGACTTGCTCGGCACGATGTTGTAGTTCTGCTTCTTGAATTTCGCCTGCACCTCGGGAGAAGCCAGCGCTTTGGCGACCACGGCATAGAGCTTGTCGAGCACCGGCTTGGGCGTGCCGGCCGGCGCGAACAGCGCATTCCAGGCGATGGTGCCGACATCGGGGAAGCCGACCTCCTTCATGGTCGGAATGTTCGGATATTGCGCAAGGCGGGCATGATTGACCTGCGCGAGCGGACGGAATTTGCCGGTTTGCACCATGCCGGCGGAACTGCCGACGTTGAGAAAGGCAGCCTGCACGTCGCCGCGCAGCATATCCTGGATTACGCCGGAGGCGCCGGCCTTGTTGGGAAACGCCACCATGTTGAGATCGCCGGCGCGCTTGGCGAAATAGGCCATGTCATAGTGCGGATAGGAGCCGACGCCGACCGTGCCATAATTGATTTTGCCCGGGTTCTTCTTGGCGTAGTCGATCAATTCGGCCACCGACTTGACCGGAAAGTTATTGGCCGTGGTGACCAGCAAAAACGCCGGCACGTCGACCAGATTGGTCACGGCGGTCACTTTCTTGGCATAGTCGAAATTGAGCTTGTTCTTGTAGATGATCGGCGTGATCGCATTGGTCGAGACGTTGCCGATCATCAAAGTGTAGCCGTCGGGCGCAGCCTTCACCATCTCGTCGATCGCGACGATGCCGAAGGCGCCGGGCTTATTGATCACCACAAAGCCTTGGCCGGTGATTTTGCCGGCCTCGTCGGCGACGATGCGGGCGGTGATGTCGGTCGCGCCGCCCGGGGCGTAGGGCACGACGATCTTTACCGGCCGGGTTGGATAGTTTTGCGCGGACGCAACGACGCAGGCGGCGCCGAGGGCAAGCGCGGCCAACAGAAGAACGCTCAGGCGTTTCATAGGAAGTTCTCCGAATGGGGTCCTGGTTCGCCCGTTTTGCGATTACGCCGCCTTGATCCCGTGCAGGCTGTGCGAGGCGTCCTTCACGGTGAAGAACACCACGTCGCCGTCCGGTGTCGCTTTGCCGGCATGGATGGTATTGGCCGGGATGTAGACCACGGAGCCCGGCTTCACGTGGATCTCCTTGCCGTCGATCACCGCGTGGAAGGTGCCCTCCAGCACGTAGATCCATTGCTCGTTGGGATGCGAATGCGCCTCGGCGCCGGTGCCGGCCTTCATGCGCATCAGGCCGACGATCATGCGATCGCCTTCGACGCAGGGCCCGTGCGCGGTGGAATAGGCCGGCCCGCCCATGATCTTCTGCACGGTGCCGAGGTCGAAGACATATTCGCCCGGACCGGCGCGCGTTGCGCCCGGCGTCCGTGCGGCCGGTTGGCTGGACATGCGTTGCTCCCTGGTTAACGGCTTGTTGTTGCGGCGATGTTAGTTGACCGGCAAGACCGGCGCCAGCCGCGGCGCTTTATCGCCATGCGGTCAAGTTCCGCATGACCACGCTTCGGCCACGCTCGGCCGCAAGCCTACCGTGTGATCGATTCGGGGGATGGCTGCCGATGAAACATTTTCGCCCGCTGCTGCTGGTCGCCCTCGCGTTCAGCGTGCTCGCCGGCTGCGCCAGCAATTATCAGCCTCCGGGCGAGCCGAGCTTCTACCGCGACCTCGCGCGCCCGGGTGCTCAGCTTGACGCGCAAGCCGCCGCTTCGATGATCTCGGGCTATCGGACCAACAATCTGCTGCCGGGGGTCAGCCTCGATCCGGCCTTGATGCGGCTTGCCGAAGCGCAAGCCGAAACGATGGCCGAGCGCGACAAGCTCGACCACAACGTGGGAAGACCTTTCACCCAGCGCCTGCTGGCCTCCGGCTACGATGCCAAGCGCGCGGCCGAGAATATCGGCGCCGGCTATCACACCCTGGCGGAAGCCTTCTCCGGCTGGCGCCAATCCTCGCCGCACCGCGCCAACATGCTGCTCGCGGGCGCAACCCGCATGGGCATCGCCGCGGTCTACACGCCGCGCTCCAAGTACAAGGTTTACTGGGCGCTGATCGTCGCCGAGCCCGACGATAAAAAGGGGTAGCGCTCACCGACACCGGCCGCACACTCCGCTGTCGTCCTCCACAACGGCGGAGGCCTTGCAACCAAAATGCGCGCCGTGTTTAGTGGATCGCCGGCCTGCGCGGGCGACGGCAGTCGAAGATAAGGGCTACCGTTTCTTCAAAAACGCCGCGCACAGGGCCGCGTCGAATTCCCGGTAGTCATTGGTGATCTCCTCGTTCTTGGGAATGGTGCAGCGCGCGATGGCGTAGCCGTTGTGCAGATAGGTATTGGGATGGTCGGAGTGATTGATGTGGCGGTCGTAGTCGCCGGGGAAAAGCACTTCGCCGTCCACCCGATAGCCGTACATTTTGATGAACTCGCGTGCCGGCTTCGGCAGCTTGGCGAATTGCTTGGGCGAATAGAACTGGTCGAAACCCTCGACGAAGCGCCAGATCTTGGTGCCCTTGGCAATGCGCTCGGCGGCGAACACGCCGAGGCCGTGGATCGCGCTTTTGGCGAGATAGGTTTTCACGAGCAGCATGGTGGGGTGCAAGCTTGCGTTTGAGCGGCGGAATCGGTGCTTTCGCGTCGAGTATCGGGCGCCTGCGATTCCGGCAAGACGGCCGCACTTCGATCTTGTGGAAGAATTGTTGGGATACCGACATAACTCGCGATTTAATTCGTCTTGATCACAGTGCCGCAGCCGCGCCTCAACCTGCGGCACTTCGACCTGCAGGCCCAATCCTTTTCGGCCGCCATGCCGCAGAACGACGCATCGCTCCCGGCGTTTCCAATCCGTCGTGCAGGCAGATTTTCGTCACCCACTGACTAGGGCCAGAAATCTGTATGGTTCGAAATTTGAAACGCCAGGGGAACCAGGTCGCCGTTTCGCGGTTAATGGAGTGACTGCTTTGCAGTAAGTATTGTTGCGTCGAGGCAGTCGTTGTTTCTACAAGCGAAGCCGCGCTTTGCAGGCGCGGCTTCTTTTTACGCGCATAAGTCGGCAAGCCGACTCCATTTAAGGAGAATTCCTTAGTTGCGGCTTTCGCGAAATTAAGAATGTTTATCTCATGGCTGGCGAAGAACCATTGCGGGGGGAGTTTGGGCGACAGCCTCCGCGTTGTGCTTGCAACGGCCGCGCCATGATGCTGGTGCGGTCGAGTCCGAAGGTTGGCGCGCTGCCCGAGTTGCGCACCTATCGTTGCGAGCAGTGCGGCCAAGTCGAGACCATCGAGGCGCGCTAGTACCCTATTGCTTTGGATTGAAGCGTTGCGGCAAGCGCGGCGCGTTTCCTCTCCCGTTGGGGAGAGGGTTGGGGTTTTTTGTGGCCGGTCGCGGGCGGGCGCCGATGCCCTGGGTCATCGAAGAACCGAAAGTGAGCTAGCCTCCCCGCTCGTCCTTTCATTGAACCAGAACAGTCGCCTGGGCCGCAAAGCGTGAAGCGCGCCGTTGCATTCGGGAGCATCAGAGGATTGCGCGGTGCGCTGCCAACTGACGGATCAGTTCGTGATCGGCCGTGTTTTGGCTATGGGGATCGGCTCGTTGGCGAGCTTTTCGATAGCTTGGCGATTGACGATTTTGAGATGCCGGCGGTCCCTCTTTTTGATGATGCGGCGCGCCACTAATGAGCCAAAGCCTCGGCTGACGGCTGCCAGCGACATACCGACAAATTCTGCGATGTCCGATTGGTCCATTGGCAGATATATTTCGGCTACCGGCTCGCCTCTGCTTAGCTGCATATGCTCCTGCAGCTGCAGGAACATCGCCAGCTTGGCCAGCGCATGCCGTTGCGCAAGCAGCAGCGCGTGGCGCTGCGCCTGCCGAAGCCCGTGACAAAGCTTGGCAATGATATGAAATTCTAGGACGGCGTCTTTCGACAGGCGGCGGCGGAGAGCGGAAGTCGGCAGCGAATAGGCAGTGACCGATGTCACCGCCTTGGCCGAGTTCGCATAGCGTCCTTCCTCGGAGAGGCCGAACAAATCCTCTGGATAGAGGAATGCGGCGATGTGCGCGCCTTTGTTCAGCGTGCTCGTGTAGACTTTCACGACGCCGCTTACGATGTTGAAAATCGCGTCCGCAGGTTTGCCGTCGGAATAGATTTGGTCGCCCTTCTTGAAGCGCACGATCGAGGCGATTGCCGCCAGTTGCGCGCGCTCTTCGTCGCTGAGCAGTTGATGATGTTTTCCACCGGAGGGTTTGCCGGGCAGCCAGGGATCGGGAGCGCGAATGGCCGGGCCACCGAAATGGCTCGAGGCCGTTTTCGTCGCCATGTTTCTCTCTCCTTATCGTCGGTCGCTGCAAACGAGTTCGCTCGGAAAGCTAACTGGCAATGCAATTTCGATCAAATCCTATGCAAGAAAACTCTCATTTTGGCGCGATGAAAACCGCCGGAGTTTTGATCGTGATCAAACATCGCCGCTAGACGCAACTAGCCTTCTCGCGCACGGCCCCCTAACCTCGTGGTTGTAAAGGAGGCGGCGAACGGCGGGCACGCGTCTGGGAGTGCGATCGATGTCTGCGGATTATGAGGCTGCCTTGCAGTTTGCGCACCGGGCGAACATCGCCCGATATCGCAAGCTTCTGACGACTTTTCTGAGTGAGCATGAACGGCAGTTTGTCAAGCGGAGACTTGCCGAGGAGGAAGCGGCTTTGCAGCAAATTGCCAAGCGAATCGTATCGGTCGATCAGGCTATCGACTGATCAATGCGTATTTGCAGCGATGCAGTCGCTTGCGTAGCGAATGATATTATGCACACTCACCCTCACCGCTGGGATGGCCGCGAAGAACGGCATGCAATTTCAATGACTCCGTCTGCTCGAATGATCATTGAACTTAATATCAAGCATTATCGCGATCTCTTGGAAAATGAAAAAGACGCAGCCAAGCGCGAAACGATTGCAAAGTTGCTAGAGGAAGAATTGGGGAAACTGGCAGATCTTTCCAAGAAAGAGACAGAATAGCTGCTCCGGTCCTAAGAAGTGGTCTTCAGTCATTCCAATCGCGCCAGTGGGTCGGATCGACGGGAACCAATTTTCCCGTCGCGGCATCCACCCATAGCGCGCCTTTCCGGCGGCAAGGGAAAACAAGCGAGTATACCTCGCCTTTCTCTATCACGCTGAGCTGAAGGTCGCGATCGGAAGGCGCAGTCGCTATGGGTTGCCAATCGTGCAAGATCGAGCCGGTCTGCCGTCATCACTTTTAAAAAATACGATAACACCGCTCCGGGCATCCAGATTGCGATAAGTCAAACCCTTCAAAAACCACTGCGCACGGTTGTGCGTTCCGTCCGGCCGCGGAAGAAGCCTCGTCGTGCTTTCCGGGCGCGCCGTGTTTACGTGCATTGAGTCTGTGAGCCGACTTTGTGCCCTTAAGGGGAACTCCTTAATTGCAGCGCTGGCGACGCTTACGATGTCTACGTCATGACGAATGAAAAACTTCCGCGCGCGGAGCACGGGCGACAAGCTCCGCGATGTTCGTGCGACGGTCGCGCGATGACGCTAGTGCGGTCGCATCCCAAAGCCGGTCCGCTGCCTGAGCTGCGCAGCTATCGCTGCGAGCGGTGCGGCCAAGTCGAGACCATCGAGGCGCGCTGACGTTTTTCAACCGCGACGGCCTGACCTCACGCCGCGGCTTTAGCCTCTTCAATCGCCACGAACTTCGCGCAGGATTGGCATTGGAAGATCTGCAGCCGCTCCTCGCCCTCAGGCATATTGACCATCTGTGTGGAATGCCACGCCATCGGCTTTTCGCATTTCGGACAGTTGGGAAGCGATCTTGCACTGGACTGATACATGACTTTGCGCCTTTGAAACTGGGGACTGACTACGCTTAGGCTGCAGGATTATTCGCGCACTGTCTGTGGGCTCCCAGACATAGTGACGCAAAGATAATGCGGCATCAGCGCGCGGGCGGCTTTCCGTTTGCATCGACGACCCGCGTCGCCGCATGATGGCACACGCCGCATTCAAGTTTTTGCAGCTCGTATTTGGCCCCGCGTTCCGCGTCCGGCGATCGGCGCACAACAGTCATGGCCCCACCGCATTTGGGACAGGCGATGCGATCGTGCGCGCCGAAATCTTCTGCCATGACACGCCCCCTGCGTGCCGCGCCAGAGCTTGCACATCGCCCAGACAGGAGTCCAGCCACGTGAGGCGAAGCAATGTTCAGGAGCCGGCTGCGCCGCCGCGCCGGTCGCCTGATATTTATTCCTAAACGCAAGAAATCAGGCCTCTGGACCCCGCCCCCACGCGCGACTAGTTTGCCGCGCCATGCCGGAAATCCGCGACTACGATACGCTCTACCGCCAATTCCACTGGAATATTCCGCCGCGCTACAATATCGGCGTCGATATTTGCGACCGCTGGGCGGCGCGCGAGCCGGACCGGCTCGCCATCCTGCATGTTCTGCCCGACGGCCGCAGCGAAACCATCACCTACGGATGGCTGCACGAGACCTCCAACCGGCTCGCCAACGCGCTGCGCGCCAACGGCATAAACCGCGGCGACCGCGTCGCGCTGATGCTGCCGCAGGCGCCGGAAGTGGCGGCCGCCCATATTGCGATCTACAAGCTCGGCGCCGTCGTGCTGCCGATCGCCATCCTGTTCGGGCCCGACGCGCTCGCCTATCGGCTGGAGAATTCCGGCGCCAGGGCGCTGCTGACCAATGTGCAGGGCTTGGCCAAGCTCGCCGCGGTGCGCGACCGCATCACCGATTTGTCCTGCGTGCTCTCGATCGATGGCGCGGCCGAGGGCGCGGACGGCTTTGCCGAGCAGTTGGCGCGCGCTTCCTCCGATTTCACCCCGGTCGATACCGGGGCCGAAGAGCCGGCAATGATGATCTACACATCGGGCACCACCGGCCAGCCGAAGGGCGCGCTACATGCGCAGCGCGTGCTGCTTGGCCATCTGCCCGGCGCCGAGCTACCCCATTTTCCGTTCCCACAGAATGGCGACCGCTATTGGACGCCGGCCGATTGGGCCTGGGCCGGCGGTCTGCTCGATGTATTGCTGCCGAGCCTGCACCACGGCGTGCCGGTGGTCGCGCGCAAGGTTGAAAAATTCGATCCGGAGGAGGCCTTCGCCCTGATGCAGAAAGCACAAGTGCGCAACGCTTTCATTCCACCGACCGCGCTGCGCATGATGCGCGCGGTGCCGAGCCCGCGCGGGCGCTACGAGTTCGTTGTGCGCAGCGTCGCCTCGGGCGGTGAATCGCTCGGTGTCGAAGCGCTGGAATGGGGCAAGGAGGCGCTCGGCCTGACCATCAATGAATTCTACGGCCAGACCGAATGCAATCTGGTGCTCGGCTCCTGTGCCCAGCTCGGCATGCTCAAGGTCGGCGCCATTGGCAAACCGGTGCCCGGCCATATGGTGACGGTGATCGACCGCGCCGGCAACCAGGTGAAGCCCGGCGAGCTCGGGCAGATTGCGGTCAAGCGGCCCGACCCGGTGATGTTTCTGCAATATTGGGGACGTCCGGAAGCGACCCGCGAAAAATTCATCGGCGATTGGATGACGACCGGCGACCAGGGCACCATAGACGAGCAGGGCTATATCAGCTTCGTCGGCCGCGACGACGACGTGATCACCTCGTCCGGCTTCCGTATCGGGCCGGGCGAGATCGAAGACTGCCTGATCCGCCATCCGGCGGTGGCGCTCGCCGCCGTGGTCGGCAAACCCGATCCGATCCGCACCGAGATCGTGAAGGCCTTCATTGTGCTCAAGCCGGGCAATCAGCCGAGCGATGCGCTCGCCGCCGAGATCCGGGGCTTCGTCAAGACGCGGCTGTCCGCCCACGAATATCCGCGCGAGGTCGCCTTCATCGCGGACATGCCGATGACCACCACCGGCAAGGTCATCCGCCGGCAGTTGCGGGAACGGGCCTAGCCGCCGCCGAGTATGAACACGTGGAATCCCAGGCGCCGCTTGGCCACCAGGAACAGCATGATCGATTCCATAACGATTGCCGTCGAGGTCGACACCGCCGCGCCTTCGATGCCGATGCGCGGAATGAGGATCGCGCACAGCGTCAGATTGAGCGCGAAGGCGCTGGCATAGATGAAGGCGCAGGGCTTGCGCTCGCCCAGCATATTGAGCAGCCGTTCGGCCGGACCCACGGCGGCACGCGCCAGCATGCCGGCGGCAAGGATGAACATCACCGCATAGCCGCGCTCGAAGCTTTCGCCGAACAGCGCAAGCAGCGGCTTGCCGAGGGCGAGAATGACCGCGCAGGCGATAAGCGACGGCCAGAACGTCCACTTGATGGTATCGGCGAAAAACGCCGCCAGCCGCTTGCTGTCGCCGGCCACGTGATATTCGGTGAACCTGTGGGTGGTAGCGCCGGCGATGGCGAAATAGACGAAGGCCACGATCGCCAGCAGCCGCGCGGCCGCATAGTAGACCGCGACTTCGTCGGGCGAGCGGAAATGCTCTAGCGCCAGAATGTCGACATAAGTGAGCAGAAGGTAGAAGCCTTCGACCACGAAGATCGGCAAGGAAGTGGCGAGCCAGCTCCTGACCTCGTAGCGCTTGGGTCCCGCGCGCACTTTGTCCTTGAGTCTGCGATCGAGTACGGCCATCTGGCCGATGGTCACCGCCCAGGTAGTGACAAAGGCTGCCAACATCGCGGTTAGTGCATCGGTCGGCGCGGCGACGAAATAGGCGGCGCCGACCAATGCGGTGATACACAGCTGGCGGATGATGTAAAATGGGAGCAGCGCTAGGTTCGGCCAGTCGTAGGATTGGGCGATGCCCGCCTGCACCTGCACGAGCCCGTAGATCGGGATGGTCACGCAGGCAAGATAGAGCGGGACGACGTTGAAATCGAAGAGCCAGGGTCTGAGCGCTGTGACAATCGCGGCGCCGGCGGCGCCGATGCCGGTGGCAATGGCGAAGGCGAGCCAGCGGCTGCCTGATAGAAAGCCGCGCAGCCGATCGAGGCTCTTGACCTCGGTATATTCTGGAATGAAACGCCGGGCCGCAGACGACAGGCCGACGTCCGACAGCGCGCCCATCATCAGCACCCAGGTCCAGGCATAGATGAAGACGCCGAATTCGAAGCGTCCCATCCAGCGCGCCAGCAGCACCTGCGAGGCGAGCGTGACAAGTGCGCCGGCGACGCGCACGAAAAACACATTGCCCGCGACCAGCTGGGCGAGCCGGCTATCGCTGCGGTCGGCCAGGATCGCCTTGACGCGCACGCGCAGCCCCGCGAGCGGCGAGACCAGGGCATGGGCAATGTTTTCGGAATCGATCGACGTCACGGGTTCGGTACGCTCCGGCGGCGGCCGATATGCGGGCGACGGCAGGGCCATCGGGGTTCCCTAGCAAGGATTCGTTAAGAATCGGTGGCCGCTTCCTGCCGACGGCGAGGAGGGATCAAGGCAGCAAAGCCAGAATGCCTTCGACCACCTTGCGCTCCTCCGCGGTGAGCGCCGCCTGCGGCGGCACCGGATCGCCGACCGCATATCCCTGGAGCTGCAGCCCGGCCTTGATGCAGGCGGCGAGATTGAAGCGCGCGAAGGCCTCGTTGACGCGCCAGAGCTCGCGCTGCAGCGCCATCGCCTCGGGCCATTTGCCGGCGCGGCACAAGTCGTAGAGCCGCACGCTCTGGCGCGGCACGATGCAGGCCGGCCCCACCATCCAGCCGACGCCGCCGATCAGCATCACCGCCGCCGGAATATGCGCGGAAGCCGAGAAGACTTTCAGCGCCGGGCAGCGATTCATGATCGACAAAAGCCGCCCGGTATTGGTGGAAGCGTCCTTGATGTATTGGATGCGCGGATGCTCGCTCAGCCGCGCAATCACGTCGAGCGTCAGATCGCTGCGCTGGAATTGCGGGTTGGTATAGAGCACGACCGGAATATCGACCGCGTCGGCGATGGCACGGAAATAAGATTCGACCTGCGCATCCTTGAGCGGAAAATAGGCTTCCAGAATGGCGAGGATGCCGTCGGCGCCGAGCGCCTGATAGCGCTTAGCCTGCGCGACCGCATCGGCGGTCGCAGTCGACGCAACGCCCGCGACCACCGGCACGCGCTTGGCCGCCACCGCGATGGTGGCGTGCACCACCGCTTCGCGCTGCTCGCGCGAAAGATAAGCGAACTCGCCGGTCGAGCCGAGCGGCGTCAACCCATGCACACCGGCCGTGATGAGATCGTTCGCCAGCCGTCCGAGCACATCGGTGAGAATACGGCCTTGCGCGTCTACCGGCGACACCAGATACGGAAAGACGCCGTGGAAGTCGCTCATGCGGCGCAAGCTAGCCCGCGAACCCGCCGCCGTCGAGAAAGGCCTGCTCTTCCGGCGTGGTGGTGCGGCCGAGCACGGCGTTGCGGTGCGGAAAGCGGCCGAAGCGGCGGATGATGTCGGCGTGCAATTCGGCCCATTTCAGATTGTCGGCGTCGCCGGCCGCTTGGTATAGCGCGATGCCGCGTTCCTGATCGGCGAGGTTCTCCGAATGCTCGAACGGCAGATAGAAGAAGCAGCGCAGCTCGGCCGGCACCTGGGCGTCGAAGCCGCGCAACAGGGCGCCGGCGGTAATCGCACGCGCAAGCGGATCGGTCGCGAAGGCGCGCGCTTCTCCTCGGAACATGTTGCGGGGAAACTGGTCGAGCAAGATGAGCAGCGCCAGCGCGCCTTGCGCGCTCTGCTCCCAAGCGGCGAGCTTGCCGGCTGCGGCCGCCTCGTAGGTCGCCAGAAAGCGGGCGCGGATTTCGTCGTCGAAGGCTGTGTCCTTCTCGAACCAGCGCTTCGGCCCGGCTTCGCGCCAGAACGTGACCACGTCGGCGGCAGTCGGCATGGAAGGAGCGTCGCTCATGCTTCCTCCCGCAGCGCGCGGCGGAGAATCTTGCCGACATTGGATTTCGGCAATTCATCGCGAAATTCGATGTGCCGCGGCACCTTGTAGGCGGCAAGGCGAGAGCTGAGAAAGGCGCGTAAATCAATCTCGGTCAGCTCAGGCGCCTTCTTCACCGCGAACAGTTTGACCGCCTCGCCGGAACGTTCGTCCGGCACGCCTATCGCGGCGCATTCCAGCACGCAGCCGTGCATCATCGCTACGTCCTCGACCTCGTTGGGGAATACCTTGAAGCCGGAAACCGAGATCATGTCCTTCTTGCGATCGACGATCGCGATGCGGCCCTCGGCGTCCATCGTGCCGATATCGCCGGTACGGAAGAAACCGTCCTTGGTCATCACCTTGGCGGTCTCGTCCGGCCGCTGCCAATAGCCCGCCATCACTTGCGGGCCGCGCGCGCAAATCTCGCCGCGCTCGCCGGATGCAACCTCGTTGCCTTCGTCGTCACGAATGGAAATTTCCGTCGAGGGCAGCGGCACACCAATGGTGCCTGTCCACTCGGATATGTCGCCGCGGTTGCTGGTGAGCACCGGGGATGTCTCGGAGAGGCCGTAACCTTCGACGATCGGGCGGCCGGTCGCCTTCATCCAGGCCTCGGCGACGGCCCTTTGCACCGGCATGCTGCCGCCGACCGCGCACTTGAGCATGCTCCAATCTATCTTGCCGAAGTCCGGATGGTGCAGCATCGCGTTGAACAGCGTATTCACGGCCGGAAAGGCATTGACGCGAAATTTCGAAATCGCCTTGATCAGCCCGGCGACGTCGCGCGGATTGGGAATGAGCAGGCAGAGGCCGCCGTTGCGCATGCCGTAGAGCATGCAGGCGCTGAGCGCGAAGATGTGATAAAGCGGCAGCGCGGTGACGATGATCGGCCGCTCGACCGGCGGCGGCAGCGCCAAGAGCGGCCGATACCAGGCCTCCACCTGCAGCATGTTGGCGACCAGATTGCGGTGCAGCAGCATCGCGGCCTTGGCCACGCCCGTGGTGCCGCCCGTGTATTGCAGGAAGGCAATGTCGTCGGGCGCAATCTGCGGCTTGGTCAGCTCTAACGCGCGGCCGGCGGCGAGCGCGTCGTTGAACCGGATCGCGTCAGGCAACGAGTAGGCCGGCACCATCTTCTTGATATACCGGACCATGCTGTCGACCAGCGCGCCCTTCACGCGGCCGAGCATGTTGCCCAGACTGGCAACGACCACGTGCTTGACCGGCGTGCGAGGCAGCGCCTCCTGCAGCACCGATGCGAAATTTTCCAGCACGACGATTGCTTCGGCGCCGGCATCGTTGAGCTGGAATTCCAGCTCGCGCGCCTTGTAGAGCGGATTGACGTTCACCACGATATAACCGGCGCGCAAGATCGCGACCACACACACGGGATATTGCAGCACGTTCGGCATCATGACGGCGACACGGGCGCCGCGCTTGAGCCCCGCCGCCTGCAGCCAAGCGGCAAATGCACGCGAAGCCTCGTCGACCTCGCCATAGCTCAGGGCCTTGCCCATGCACACGAACGCCTCGCGGTCGGGAAAGTGCGCAAAGCTTTCCTCGAACACCGCGATCAGCGAGGGATATTCCGATGCGTCGATTTCGGCGCCGACGCTTGGCGGATAATGCCGAAGCCAGGGCCGTTCCATGACCTTTCCTCAATTGCCGCCGCGTCCGTTACGGGCGACGAATAGCCTCAGCATTATTTGAGTCGAGACAAGGTGCAAGCGTCAACGCGTCTATCGGTCGATGCCGCCGAAGGGCACCAGGGGATTATCGGTCAACGCTTGGGCGTCGGGACGGTCGCTGGTGGGCGCGCCGAGAAAGGCCTCGAACAGCTCGCGCACGGCGCGCTCGGGCAGATCGCGGGTGATGAACACCAGCCGGCTGCGGTGGTCGTCGTCCGGCCAGTGTTCGAGGCGCGCGGTTGGATGGAAAACATGCTGCACGCCGTGCACCACCACCGGCGTGTCGGGCATTTCGACAAGCTTCACCACGCCCTTGACGCGCAACAGCTTGTCGCCGTGAGTGGCGCGCAAGAGCTCCAGGAACATGTCCAGCGTGCCGGCCGGAATGGCGGCATCCGCGGTCAGCACGAAGCTCGCGATGTGCTCGTCGTGGCGGTTGGGATCGTGACGATGATGATCGTGATGATGCGCATGCGCGTCGGCGTAGGCCTCGGCCGCCAGCCATTTCTTCACGTCGGGAATCTTACGCGCGGGATCGTAGAGCCCGCAGCTCAACAGCCGTTCCGCCGTCGCCTCGCCCTTGGCGGGGTCGAGAATGGGCGCCGCCGGATTAAGCGCCCGCAGACGCGCCACGATGCGCTCGCATTGCTCGGGACTCGCCAGGTCGGTCTTGGTCAGCACAATGCGATCGGCGACCGCCGCCTGCTTCACCGCTTCCACGTGCGCATCGAGAGTCGCTTCGCCGTTTACGGCGTCGACCACGGTGACTACGCCGTCGAGCCGATAGCGCAGCACGAGGTAAGGATGAGCCATGGCGGTCTGCAGCACCGGCGCGGGATCGGCGAGCCCAGTGGTTTCCAACAGCACGCGGCGGAATTTGCAACGCCGGTTGTCTAGATCGCGCAGCAGGGTCTCCAGCGCATCGACCAGGTCGCCGCGCATGGTGCAGCACAGGCAGCCCGATTGCAGCAGCACCATGTTGTCGGCGACATATTCGACCAGCAAATGGTCGAGGCCGACTTCGCCGAATTCGTTGATGACAACCGCGCTATCGGCGAGCGCCGGATCCTTGAGCAAGCGGTTGAGCAACGTGGTCTTGCCGGCGCCGAGAAAGCCGGTGAGCACGGTGAACGGAATTGGCTCCGGTAGCCGGCGCCGATCAGAGCTATGATCGGTCTCGCTCATCAATTGGCCGAACCGACCTTCGGCTTGGCGTGTCGGCCGCGCTTGTGCGTGCTCGCGGTCTTGCCGTGATGTTTCTTGCTGGCGTGCTTTTTGGTCTTCGGCCGATGCGGCTCCGCGTGCTGCACTGCGTCGGGGTGATCGGCCGGACCGGTAAACACCACAACCGGCGGCTCGGTCTCGACCGCGGGGCCCAGCACGAACTTGCCGTTCGGCGGCCGCAGGCTCGACAACATGAAGCCCTGCGCGGAACCGCCATTGTCTCCGCTGGCGGGGACGGCGCCCGCCTGCTGCTGTTCTTCGTCATTCTCTTCGGACGGCGGCTTGTGACGATGCCCGCCGCACATCTCCTCGCGCAGATTGGGCGGCTGCGCGTCGATTGGCGCCAATTTGTCGACCGTGCCGAGCGAGGGCGTGAGCCACGACAGACCGCCGCTCTGGAATCCGCGCTCGAGCAGCGCCGCCGCCTGCTGAGCGCGCACCGCGCCGGAGTAAGCGCCCAGCACAACCGCGATCAGGCGTCGGCCATGTCGGGTCGCGGACGCCACCAGATTGTAGCCGGACGCGCAGATGAAGCCGGTCTTCATGCCGTCGGCGCCCGGATAGCGGTCAAGCATCGAATTGAAATTGCGCATGACGCGGCCGCCGTACTCGATCGCGTGTATATGCCAATAGAAATCGTCTTCCGGAAATTCCGTGATCAACGCGCGCGCGAGAATGCCGAGGTCGCGCGCCGAGGTGACATGGTTTTCCGCCGGCAGCCCGTTCGGATTGACGAAATGCGACTCGGTCATGCCAAGCCGCTTCGCATTGGCGTTCATCATGTCGGCAAAGCCTTCAATCGAGCCGCCGACGCCTTCGGCGATCGCCACCGCAATGTCGTTTGCCGACCGCACCAACAGCATCTTGAGAGCGTTGTCGATGGTGACGCGGGTCCCCTCACGGAAGCCCATCTTGGTCGGCTGCTGCGCAGCCGCGTTATGCGATAGGGTCAAGAGGGTGTTGAAGCCAACCCGGCCCTCTTTGATGGCGCGCAGCGTGGTGTAGGTCGTCATCAATTTGGTGACCGAGGCCGGGTACCAGGGATAAGTGGCGTTTTCCGCGTGTAAGACCTTGCCGGTTGCGGCCTCAATCAGTAGCTGCGCTTCAGCGCGGGCGTGATTAGTACCGGCGAGCGCCACGCAGGCTGCGGCGGCAAAGCCAAGGAACAGGGGACGAAAACGATATCGCACTATCGCGGTCCGGTTACTGATGTCGAGCCTCGGAAACGGGTTCCATAGGCGGTGGCGCTAGGCTATCTAAGCTCGGCTTGGGAGGCAAAGGTCGCAAAGCCTACGGTACCGATTATGGTGACTCGGGCTCAATCGCCGACCAATGCGACCAAAGTTCGGCAAAGGAGCATGCGATGACCGCCTGTATCGTCGGCTGGGCCCACACGCCATTCGGTAAGCTTAACGGGGAGAGCGTCGAAAGCCTGATCGTGCGGGTCGCCGGCGAAGCATTGGCCGACGCCGGCGTCGCAGCCGCGGACGTGGATGAGATCGTGCTCGGCCATTTCAATGCCGGCTTTTCTCCACAGGATTTCACCGCTGCCTTGGTGCTGCAAGCTTCGCCCGATCTACGCTTCAAGCGGGCGACACGCGTGGAGAACGCTTGCGCCACCGGTTCGGCGGCGGTTCATCAAGGTATCAAGACGATCGAGGCGCGCGCCGCGCGCATCGTCTTGGTCGTGGGCGTCGAGCAGATGACCACGACGCCCGCGCCGGAAATCGGACGCAATCTGCTCAAGGCCTCATATGTTCGCGAAGAGGCCGATATCGACGGCGGCTTCGCCGGCATCTTCGGGCAGATTGCCGCTCGCTATTTCCAGCGTTGGGGCGATCAGTCCGATGCGCTGGCGATGATCGCGGCCAAGAACCACAAGAACGGCGTCGGCAATCCTTACGCGCAGATGCGCAAGGATCTCGGTTACGATTTCTGCCGCACCGAAAGCGAGAAGAATCCGTTCGTCGCCGGTCCGCTCAAGCGCACCGATTGCTCGCTGGTGTCGGACGGTGCGGCGGCCGTGGTGCTCGCCGATGTCGATACCGCGCTCAAGCTCGGCAAGGCGGTGGCCTTTCGCGCCGCCGAGCATGTGCAGGATTTCCTGCCGATGTCCAAGCGCGACATTCTGAAATTCGAGGGCTGCGCGCAAGTTTGGCAGCGCGCGCTCGCCAAGTCGGGGCTCGCACTCGGCGATCTGTCGTTCGTCGAGACGCATGACTGCTTCACTATCGCCGAGCTGATCGAATACGAAGCGATGGGCTTGACACCGGAAGGGCAGGGCGCGCGCGCCATCGCCGAAGGCTGGACGCAGAAGGGCGGCAAATTGCCGATCAATCCTTCCGGCGGCCTGAAGGCGAAAGGCCATCCGATCGGCGCCACCGGCGTGTCCATGCACACGCTCACCGCCATGCAGCTCATGGGCTCCGCCGGCGACCTGCAGGTGAAGAATGCTCGACTTGGCGGCATCTTCAATATGGGCGGCACTTCGGTGGCGAATTACGTCAGCATCCTGGAACGCATCAAGTAGCGTTCGTCTTTACTCTGAAGGCGAAAGTGTCATTGGTCGCATCTGAAACCATCTACTGCGCTTATTGAAATGATATATTCACAAAATTGATTGCGTGCCGCTCTGACGTGTTACAATTTTTACGGGGACTTAATTTGTGCGCAAACGACATGCCCGTTTGCGCGCTCAAGCGATGGACGAAGAATGACCAATATTCCTACCGACTTGCTGCGTACTCTGATTGCGGTTGTCGATCTGCGCAGCTTTACCAAGGCCGCCACCGCGCTCGGCGTGAGCCAGCCGGCGGTGAGCGCCCAGATCAAGCGGCTGCGAACTCTCCTCAACTGCGAATTATTGATTTGCGGGCCGCAAGGCATCAGCGTCGCCCCGGATGGCGAGCGTGTGGTCGCTCATGCGCGACGCATGTTGTCGATCAACGATCAGATCGTCGGGGCGGCCGATCGCCGCGAGCGCATCGTCCGAGTCGGCGCGCCGGGCGATTTCGTCGCTACCACCTTCTCGCTCAATTTCGCGCATTTTCGTGAGCAGTGGCCGGGCGCGTGCTTCCAGGTGCGTATCGGTTCTAGCGAACCGATGCTGCGCGACCTGCAGCAGGGAGAGCTCGACCTGGTGATCGGTTTGTCGGTGAGCGAGCCGAACGAGGCCCGTCATCACTGGCCGGAGCCGATGGCCTGGGCGCATTCCAAGAAGACCAAGATCGACCCCGGCCGGCCGATTCCGCTCATGTCCCACAGCAAGGATGTGATCAACCGAAAAGTGGCCACCATGGCGCTCAGCCAAGCCGGACTTGAATGGGAAGATGTGCTGATCTGTCCGAGTTTTGTCGGGCTCGCCGGCGCGGTCGCCGCCGGGCTCGGCGTGACGACGTTGGTGCGCCGTCGTATTTCCGCTTTCGGACTGCAGAGCTGGGATGGCGGGCCGCTGCCGAAACTGCCCGACATTCATTTCGCGATTTACGTCCGCGAAGACGGCGAACGCGAACTCCTCGACCAGCTTGCCGACTCGCTCGCCGAGGCCTTGCGGCCGGACAGTGCCGCGCCGGCCGACTTTGCGCCGGCCTATAAGCTGGTCGAGGCCATCAATTCGGCAGCCTGAGGCGGTCGACCTAAAATCTGCGGTCGGCCGCCGTCGGCAGATAGGCGGGGTCGAAAATGTCTTCCAGCTTCGGTTTCGCCGACTTGAAACGGTAGGCGAGTGCGGTCTCGTCGATAGTGCGGGCGAAACGCAAGGCATCGATGCCGCCATAGCCGTTGCTCTTGACTTCCGGCGTGATCACGTCGCGGATCGCCATCTTGAGGCGCTCGACCTCTAGTTCCTTCTTGGCCGTGTCATTGCGCTTGAGCACCGGCTCGATGGCGGCCGTCGGCGCTTGCACCGTCTCCTTGAGACCCTTCAGGAAAGCGCGCAAGAAACGATTGACCGCGTCGGCATGCGCGGCGGCGAATTTCTGGTTGACGATGATCGCATCTCCGTAGAGATCGACGCCATAGTCGGCCATCGACAATACGACGATGTCGTCGACCGGGACGCCCTTTTCCTTGAGATTGATGAAATTGTTGTACGACAGTCCCGTGACGGCATCGACTTGGCCCGCGGCCAGCATCGGCTCGCGCACCGGAGCGCCGATGTTCTCAATCGTCACCTTGGAAGCGTCGATGCCATTGGCCTTCACGAAGATCGGCCATTGCGCGTAGGTAGGATCGTCAGTCGGCGCGCCGAGCTTCTTGCCTTCCAAATCCCTGGGCGCGGCGATGCCGCGGCTCTTGCGCCCGATCACCGCGTAAGCCGGCCGGTTATAGACCATGAATATCGCCTTGACCGGTGTCCTCGGATTGGCGTCGCGGAACCGGATCAATGCATTGATGTCGGCGATCCCCATGTCGTACGTCTCGGCGGCCACGCGATTGATCGCTTCGAGCGAACTGGTTGCCGCGTCGACGCTGACATTGAGGTCCTCGGCTTTGTAATAGCCCATGTCGAGCGGCAGCAGGTACGGCGCCGACGGCCCGTCGATTTTGGAGTCCAGGCTGAAGCGGATCGGCGTTTCGGGCGCCGCCGCGGCGGTCGTCAGCGTTAGGCCGAGCAATAGCGCCGCCCACGCCGCCCGCGCGGCATTGAGAGCGCACGGCACACCGATTTTTCGGGGCAAAGCCGCGCAGCCGGGTCGCTTTATCCGGACGCCTTTCAATCTTTGCTGACCGAATGCCATGACATTTCAAAGAACGGGATTTTGGCGCTGAATTGCAAGGCATGCTTGCCCGCATGGCTAATAACCCCGCCCGCCGGGACGGGACAGTTAACATTCCCAGGCCATGGGAATCGCGGTGTTAGGCTAAGCTGATGGCTTGGAGGTCCATCCATGCAGCCGGCAAAGCTCGCGTCCGTGTCAGGTGACATTCCGCGGTTCCGCGCGCCCTTCGCTGCGGCGGATGAAAATTTGGCCGCGCCGCTCATCGCCGCGGCGGGCCGCGCCGAACCGGCCGAGGCGCGCATCGATGCGCGTACGCAGCGGCTGATCGAGGCGATCCGCGCCCGCAGCGGCGGCCTCGGCGGCGTCGAGGATTTCCTGCATGCCTATGCCCTGTCGACCAAGGAAGGCCTCGCGCTGATGGTGCTGGCCGAAGCATTGCTGCGCGTGCCTGACGCCGAAACCGCCGACCGGTTGATCGAGGACAAGCTCAAGCTGGGCGATTGGGCCGGTCACGACGCCCGCTCGACCGCGCTGTTGGTTTCAGCCTCCGCCTGGACGCTCGGCATCACCGCCCGCATCATCCATCCGGGCGAGACCCCGCAAGGCATTGTCGAGACGCTGGTGAAGCGTCTCGGCTTGCCGGCGGTGCGTGCCGCCACCCGGCAGGCGATGCGGCTGCTCGGCTCACATTTCGTGCTCGGGCAGACCATCGAGGAGGCCCTGCAGCGCGCCCGCCGCAGTGCCGAGTTTCTCTATTCCTTCGACATGCTGGGCGAAGGCGCGCGCACCGCAGCCGAGGCCGCGCGCTATTTTGAGTCTTACGCCGCCGCCATCGATGCGATCGGCCGGCAAGCTGGCAATGCCGCCCTGCCGGCGCGGCCGGGCATTTCGGTGAAATTGTCGGCGCTGCATCCGCGCTACGATCCGTTGTCACGCGAGCGCGTGCTGACCGAACTGGTGCCCAAGCTGATCGAGCTTGCGCAGCGCGCAAAAAGTCATGAGCTCAATTTCACCGTCGATGCCGAGGAGGCCGATCGCTTGGAATTGTCGCTTGAAGTGATTGGAGCCGCGCTGCGCGATGATTCACTCAGCGGTTGGGACGGCTTCGGACTTGCCGTGCAGGCCTATCAGAAGCGCGCCGCGGCCGTGATCGACTGGATCGCGGCAGCCGCCGAAGCGCTCGATCGCCGGCTGATGGTGCGGCTGGTCAAGGGCGCCTATTGGGACACCGAGATCAAGCGTGCACAGGAACGCGGGCTTGCCGATTATCCGGTGTTCAGCCGCAAAGCGATGACCGAACTTTGCTATCTCGACTGCATGCGCCGATTATTGGCGGCGCGGCCGCGCCTCTATCCGCAATTCGCCACCCATAACGCGCTCACGGTGGCGAGCGCGATCGAAGATGCCGGCGGCACCGAGGGCTATGAATTCCAACGCCTGCACGGCATGGGCGAGGCGCTCTATCATGCGCTGCTTGCCGAATTGCCGGGGCTGACCTGTCGGGTCTATGCACCGGTCGGCGGCTATGCCGATCTGCTGGCTTATCTGGTGCGGCGCCTCTTGGAGAACGGCGCCAACTCTTCCTTCGTCTCGGTCGCGGCCGATCTTTCAGTGCCGATTGCCGACATTTTGCGGCGCCCGCAAAGCTTCGTCGCGGACGCGAGCAAGGCGCGTCACCCACGCATTCCGCTGCCGCGCGATCTGTTCGCGCCGACCCGACGCAATTCGGCCGGCGTCGAATTCGGCGACAGCGCCGCGCTTGGGGCGTTGCTTGCCGAAATCCGCGCCGCGCCACAGAGCGCCAACGCCGCACCGTTGATAGACGGCGTAGCGGTCGCCGGCCGCGAGCGGAATCTTGTTTCGCCAATCGATGGCGAAACCATCGGCAGCGTGCAGGAGGCCGACGCGGCGATCGTCGCGGCTGCCATGGCGGCGGCGCATGCCGGTTTTCCCGCATGGAATGCAAGACCGGTCGGCGAGCGCGCCGCCGTGCTTGAGCGCGCCGGCCATCTAATCGAACAGAACCGCGGCCGCCTGATCGCGCTGTTGCAAATTGAAGGCGGCAAGACGCTCGACGATTGCGTGTCGGAAGCGCGCGAAGCTGCCGATTACTGCCGCTATTACGCCAGCGAAGCGCGCCGCACGCTCGGCCCACGGCCGCTGCCGGGTCCGACCGGCGAAAGCAACGAGCTGCGCTATCGCGGCCGGGGCGCCTTCGTCTGTATCAGCCCTTGGAATTTTCCGCTTGCCATCTTCACCGGCCAGATCGCCGGTGCGCTGTCGGCCGGCAATGCCGTGGTGGCCAAGCCCGCCGAGCAGGCACCACTTATTGCTCATGAAACGGTCAAGTTGCTGCATGCCGCCGGCGTGCCGCCGACCGCGCTGCAACTCGTGGCCGGCGACGGCCAGGTCGGCGCCATGCTCACCGCGGACCCGCGCGTTGCGGGCGTCTGCTTCACCGGCTCGACCGAGGTCGCTCGTTTGATCAATCGCGCGCTCGCCGCCAAGAACGGGCCGATCGTGCCGATGATCGCCGAGACCGGCGGCATAAATGCCATGATCGTCGACGCCACCGCGCTGCCCGAGCAGGTGACCGACGACGTGATCGCATCGGCCTTTCGCTCGTCCGGCCAGCGCTGCTCGGCGCTGCGTCTGCTCTGCCTGCAAGACGAGGTGGCCGAGCGCATGCTCGGCATGATCGAAGGCGCCGCGCGCGAGCTCAAGCTCGGCGACCCACGCGATCCGGCGACCCATTTAGGCCCGGTGATCGACAGCGATGCCAAGGAAAAGCTTCAGCGCTGGATCGCGGATTTGCACGGAGCGGTGCGCTTCCGTTGGGACAGCGATCGCCCGCTGCCGGCGAAAGGCACCTATGTCGCGCCCACGATTATCGAGCTCGACCGCGCGCGCGAACTCAAGGAGGAGGTATTCGGGCCGGTGCTGCATGTGGTGCGCTGGCGCGCCGATGAGCTTGATCAATTGCTCGAAGACATCGCCGGCAATGGCACCGCACTCACGCTCGGCATTCATTCGCGTATCGAAGCGACGGTCGCGCGCATTTCCGCGCGCCTTAACAACGGCAATGTCTATGTCAACCGCAACATGATCGGCGCGGTGGTCGGTAGCCAGCCCTTCGGCGGCAGCGGCTTGTCGGGTACCGGACCGAAAGCTGGAGGCCCGAATTATCTCCATCGCTTGGCGCTCGAGCAGGTTCTGACCGTCAATACTGCGGCGTCCGGCGGCAATGCGACCCTGCTCAGCGACAGCGACTAGTGCCAGCGGCTTTTCGCAATTGCGAAATGGCGCGCCTTCAATTAGCGCCAAGTGAAGAAGGTAGGTCGGATTTGTCGCAGCAGGGAACTTGGAACTTGCTCGTTTATTAATCAAAGGTCCAACAGCGAGGACGACCATGCGTACAAACCGTTTCTTCGCCGCTGCGCTTGCCGGCACGCTCGCATTGAGCACAATCGACATGGCACCGGCCGCCGCTGCCGCAGCCAAGCAGAATGCCGTAACGACCACCTTCAGCGCTGGCCACTATCGTCACTACCGGCACTACCGCCATTACAATCGCGGTGGGCCGTTTGTGCTGGGCGCGGTCGCCGGCATATTCGGCACGATCGCGGCGCTGGCTGCCCGCGAGCAGTATTACGACGACTACTACGACTATTATGGCGGGCCGTATTACTACGGCGCTCCGTATCCCTATTACAGCTATTCGGCGCCGTACCATTATCGCCGCTTCGGGTTTCGCGGGCCGCACAGGGGCCATAGCCGCCATGGGCGCTTGCGCATACATCGCTGACCCTGACGGACATGCGCGGCCTGCGCGAATTTCGCGCGGCCTGTCGCATTCGTTAACCGGTTTGAGAGCCGGATCGGGTATTCTTCGCGCATGACTGATTCGGTCGCCCGGCTCTATGAGGCCGTGATCGCCGTTCGGGGTTCCGATCCGGCGAAATCGCGCACGGCCCGCCTGTTGCGCTCCGGTCGGGCCAAGATGGCCAAGAAGCTGGCCGAAGAAGCGGTCGAGGTGGTCATCGACGCCATGCACGGCCAGCCCGAGGCCGTGATCAAGGAAAGCGCTGACCTGATCTACAATCTTGTCGTGCTTTGGGTGCACGCCGGAGTCCGCCCGGAGGATGTCTGGGCGGAGATGCGCCGTCGGGAATTGATGTTCGGGATTGCCGAAAAAATACCGAAAAATATGGTACCAGGCATCTCGCGCCGGAAAGTCGTGGCGCTGGAAACCCGACGCTTCCGCAAGCGCCGCTGACCGTCGATCTCTTCCCGCGAGCGTTTCAATGACGATTGAGGCTGCCCAGCCGCGCACCCCGCTTCGCCGCTTGTACGACTGGTGCGTCGCCGCCGCCGGCAAGCCTCACGCGCTGTGGACTTTGAGTGCGGTTGCCTTTGCCGAGAGCTCGTTCTTTCCAATCCCGCCCGATGTCATGCTGATCCCGATGTCGCTGGCTCGGCCCGACCGCGCCTTCCTGCTAGCGGCTTGGTGCACGGTCGCTTCAGTCACGGGCGGCGTGCTCGGCTACGTCATCGGCGCACTGCTTTATGACTCGGTCGGCGCCTGGCTCATTCATCTTTACGGCTATGGCGACAAAGTTGAAGCATTCCGGGCCGCTTATGCCCAATGGGGCGCCTTGATCATTCTGATCAAGGGACTCACCCCGATTCCCTACAAAATTGTCACAATCACTTCCGGCTTTGCCGGCTACAATTTTGCGCTCTTCGTCATCTTGTCTCTGGTGACGCGCGGCGCGCGGTTTTTCCTGCTGGCTTTTCTGCTCCACCGCTATGGCGACTTTGCCCGCGACATCATCGAAAAAAGGCTGGCGCTGTGGACGTCCCTGTTTGCCGCCATACTGATCCTCGGCATCGTCATCGTGGTCTATCTGTTTTAACGCTGTCCTCATTTTCGCCACCTCTCAGCCGTAGCTGAGGTTGCCGGCGCAAATGCCGTTTGGCGGTTTTTTGCGGTGGGGCGACTGGCTCAAACTCAGTCAGACCGGCCATGGGCAACGATCGGGCTTCGACCACTCGTGCGCGCCAAGCGGCCTCGTTGCTGCTTGCGGGCTTGTGCGCGGGCGCGTTGCTGTTGACCGCCGCGCTCGCGCTGGCGGCAGAGCCCACCAATCTGGCTCCGCCGGTCGAGCGTCCGGGCTTCTTCGCCAGCATCGGCCGCTGGTTCCACGAGCAGGCGGCGAGGTTCGATTCCAATCTCCAGAACGCCCGTGCCAAAGTCGAGGACCTTGGCCGCGAGGCCGGCACTGTGGCCAAGAACACGGTCGAGGGCGCCAAGGATGCGGCTGGAGCGGTGGCGCGCATTCCGTCCGCCCGCGTGGCATCCGGCCATGAGAAATGTGCGCTGGCGCCCAACGGCGCGCCCGACTGCGCGGCCGCGGCCGAGGCGCTTTGCAAGGCGAATGGCTTTGCGTCCGGCAACAGCATCGACATGACCACGGCCGAGATTTGCCCGGCGCAGGTCTATCTGTCCGGCCGCACAACCGGGGAAGGCTGCCACACGGAGACCTTCGTCTCCCGCGCGCTCTGCCAGTAGCTTGTGTCGCCCGGGCGCGGTGTGCTTCCTATCGCGCGCCAATATTTAGGGAGCGCGCCGTTGAACCTTCATGCCAAGTTGCTCGAACGCGAAGCCGCCGGCAAGCCGGTTACGGTTGGCCTGATCGGCGCCGGCAAGTTCGGCACCATGTTTCTCGCGCAGGCGCGCCTGACGCGCGGCCTGCATGTCGTCGGCGTCGCCGATCTCGATGTCGCGCGCGCGCGCGGCCAGCTCAACATTGCCGGCTGGCCGGCGGACGCCTACGCGGCGGCATCGCTTGCCGATGCGCACAAGCGGCGCGCGACTTTTGTCACCGCCGACGCCATGGCGCTGATCGCCGATCCGCGCATCGAGGTGATCGTGGAGGCAACCGGCGTGCCGGCCGCCGGCATCGCGCATGTGCTCGCGGCGATCGCCAACGGCAAGCACATCGTCATGGTCAATGTCGAGGCCGATGCGCTCGCCGGCCCTTTGCTGGCGCCCCGCGCCAAGGCCGCCGGCACCGTCTACTCGCTCGCCTGGGGCGACCAGCCGGCGCTGATTTGCGAACATGTCGATTGGGCGCGCGCCGCCGGCTTCAAGGTGATCTCCGCCGGCAAGGGCACTCGCTACGAGCCGCATTATCACCAATCAAATCCCGACAATGTCTGGGACATACTCGACAAATATCTCAACATTTCCGACCGCAAGTCGATCAATCCGAAGATGTTCAACTCATTCGTCGATGGCACCAAGTCAGGCATCGAGATGACCGCAGTGTGCAACGCCACCGGTTTGGTGCCGCAGAGCGGCGGATTGCAGTTTCCGCCGGCCACGCGCTTCGAATTGGCCGACATTTGCAAGCCGAGGAGCGATGGCGGCATGCTGGAAAAAGCCGGCGTCACCGAGGTCACCTCCTCGGTCTACCGCGACGGCCGCGACGTGCCGCATCATCTCGCGCTCGGCACCTACGTGGTGTTCGAAGGCGAGACCGAGTACGCGCGCCTCTGCTTCAAGGAATACGCCATGCTGCCGGACAGAAGCGGCAAATACGCCGCGCTCTACCGGCCGATCCACATGATCGGGCTCGAGCTCGGCATCTCGGTCGCCTCGGCCGCGCTGCGCGGCGAGCCGACCGGCGCGCCCACCGGCTTCCGCTCCGACGTGGTGGCGACCGCCAAGCGCGGGCTCAAAGCGGGCGAGATGCTGGACGGCGAGGGCGGCTTTTGCGTCTGGGGCAAGCAGACGCCGGCCGAGGTCTCGCTGCGCGAGCAGTTGCTGCCGCTCGGCCTCGCGCACAACGTCAAGCTCAAGCGCGACATCGCGGAAGGCGGCGCGCTCAAATGGGCCGACGTCGCCTACGATGCGACCGACGCCGCGGTGAAGGTGCGCCGCGAGATGGAGGCGGCGTTCGGACGCCGGAATGTGGCGGCCGAGCCGGCCTCCTAAATTCGGCCGCGCTATTCGATCTCTATGGTGCCGTCGATCTCGCGGCTGAGGCCGACTTCACCGATGGTTAAGACCATCTTGGCTTTCAAAGCCTCGTTGCCCTTGATGCGTCCGCCGGCCACCGCATTGCGAATGGCCTTCTCGATCTCGCGCTGCGAGGTGACGCCGACGGTCTTGAGAAATTTGCGCAGCGAGCTATTGAGCACCTCTTCGTTCATAGCAATCTCCTTGAAAAAGGCAGGTTTGGCCCGATTTTAGTGGTCTCGGCGAGCGGGCGATAGTAGATGGAACGCGACGTTGACCGCTTGCGGCGGGCCGCTATGATCCGCGCCGCTTGTGCCGCAAAAATGCCCCTGTGGCGGAATTGGTAGACGCGCCTGACTCAAAATCAGGTGGTGGAAACATCGTGCTGGTTCGAGTCCGGCCAGGGGCACCAGCCTGCCGCGCTTCGGCTCGGCGGCCGAGGCGAAATGAGCATCTCAACATATGACCACCGACTATCTTACGCTTGCTCGCCGAGAGCCGCAGCTCACCGCCGCGGCGCTGGTGGCCGTCATCGGCGCGCTCACCATCTGCGGCTTCTTCTTCTTCCAATATGTGCTCGGCTACCCGCCGTGCCCGCTCTGCCTCGAGCAGCGCGACGCCTATTACATCTGCGTGCCGCTCGCGGCACTGCTCTGGCTCGGCGGCAATTACGACGCTTCGAACAAGGTGATGCTGCTCGGCTTTGCCGTGATTGCCGGCTTCATGTTGTGGAACACCGGGCTGTCGGCCTACCACGCCGGGGTGGAATGGAAGTTCTGGCCGGGGCCGCAGGATTGCACGGGCCCGATCGACAAATTCGGCTCCGCATACAACCTGATGAAGCAGCTGCAGCACATCAGCCTGGTGCGCTGCGACGAGGCGGCTTGGCGCTTCCTCGGCATTTCGCTCGCCGGCTACGACGTGCTGGTGTCGCTCGCGCTCGCGGCCATCGCGGGCTGGGGCGCCAAGACCGCGCTCGCGCTGCGTGATTGATCCGGCTAGAGTGCGCGGCAATTTGCGGGGTCGAAGCAACATGGAAGTCCTGATCATCGGCGCCGGTATCGGCGGCTTGACGCTCGGCCTGATGCTGCATCGCGCCGGCGTCGCCTGCCGCATTTTCGAAGCGGCGCCCGAACTGAAAGCCGTCGGCGTCGGCATCAATATCCTGCCGCATGCCTCGCGCGAGCTTTGCGCGCTCGGCCTCGAGGATGCGCTTGCCAAAGTTGCGGTAACCACGCGCGAATATTGCTTCTACAATCGCTTCGGCCAGTACATCTACAGCGAGCCGGCCGGGCGCTTCGCCGGCTACGACGTGCCGCAGTTCTCCATCCACCGCGGCGATCTGCAGATGGTGCTGCTTGATGCTTTCCTCGCGGGCGCCGGCGCCGACAAAGTTCTGCTCGGCCGCCGCTGCACCCGCGTCGATTACGACGGCGACGAGGCGGTTGCCCATTTCGAAGACGCAAATGGCAAGCCGCTCGCTGCCGAGCGCGGCGCGGTTGCGGTGAGCTGCGAAGGAATCCATTCGGTGCTGCGCAAGCAGCTCTACCCGGGCGAAGGGCCGCCGAAATATTCCGGCGTCAATATGTGGCGGGGCGTCACCCGCTGGCAGCCCATTCTCACCGGCGCCAGTATGATCCGCGTCGGCTGGCACCATCCGGCCAAGCTGCTTATCTATCCGATCCGCAATAATATCGACGCGCAAGGCCACCAGCTGGTGAACTGGGTGGTCGATATCGAAACGCCGCAATACCAGGCGCGCGATTGGAACCGGCGCGGGCGGCTGGAGGATTTCATCCATGTCATGGAAGACTGGCATTTCGATTGGCTGGATGTGCCGCAATTCATCCGCGCGGCCGATACCATCCTGGAATATCCCATGGTCGATCAGGATCCCCTGCCGCGCTGGAGCTTCGGCCGGTTGACGCTATTGGGTGACGCCGCGCACCCGATGTATCCGCGCGGCGCCAATGGGGCGGCGCAGGCGATCCTCGATTGCCGCGCGCTCTCCGATGCGCTCGCCGCCGACACCGATCCAGTTACCGCGCTCAAGGTCTACGAGGACAAGCGCCTGCCGGCGACCAGCCAGGTGGTGCTGGCCAACCGCAAGGCGCCGCCCGACGCCATCCTGCAGGAGGTCTACCGCCGCACCGGCGACAAACCGTTCAAGAACATCGACGACGTGATCAGCCGCGAGGAATTGATCGCGCTGTCGGAGAGCTACAAACGGGTCGCCGGCTACGACAAGGAGCGGCTGAAGGCGGCGAACTGAAGATGATCGCCGCAAAATAATAACGACCACGATTGCGAAGGTGCGCGTACATCCGGCGTCACCGACTTAACCGTGGCCGCTCGCCGCAGGGCAGGTATTCCTGCCTGCGGGTCGCCAACGGAGCCATGCGGCTCGACATTGGCGTTTGAAGCTATATAGCTGCGCGGGCTTCGCGCGCAAGGGACACCCGAAAACATGACTAAAATTGGAGATGGCCCCGGCTATACCGGGACCGCGAAGGCGTTGCATTGGCTGATCGTCGCGCTACTGATCGCTCAGTTCATATTCGCCTGGACGATGCCGCATATCGGCCGCAACACGCCGGTCACTACGCTGATCAGCCTGCATTTCACGTTCGGCGTCATGATCCTTGCAGTCGCGATCGTGCGGCTCATCTGGCGCGCGAGCCACGCCGAGCCGGCACCGGAAGACGGACTGCCGCCCTGGCAGGTGCAATCCGCGCGCATCGCCCATTGGCTGCTTTACGTTTTGCTGTTCGTCATCCCGATCCTCGGCTGGATGAACGCGTCCTGGCGCGGCATGCCGATCGTGATGTTCGGCCTCGAACTGCCCAAGCTGATGCCGACGCGGGCCTCCGGTTGGGGCTGGACCGGCGATGTACATGGGCTTCTGGCGAACTACGCCATGCTGGCGCTGGTCGGGCTGCACGTATTGGCCGCGCTCTATCATTATGTCGTGCGCCGCGACCGCGTGCTGCAGCGAATGCTGCCGGGAGTGTGAGCTACTCGTACCGCAGCGCTTCGATGGGATCGAGCCGGGCAGCTTTGCGTGCCGGATAGTAGCCGAAGAAAATGCCGACCGCGGCGGAGAACAAAAATCCGCTGGCGATCGCCGCCGCCGAAATCGGCGCCGACCAGCCGAAGATCGCCGAGATCGCGGCCGAGAATGCCACTCCCATGACGATGCCGGCAACGCCGCCGGTGACACTCAAGAAAACGGCCTCGGCGAGGAATTGCAGCAATACGTGCAGGCGGCGCGCGCCGATCGCCATGCGCAACCCGATCTCGCGCGTGCGCTCGGTCACCGAGACCAGCAGAATGTTCATGATGCCGATGCCGCCGACCACCAGCGAGATCGAGGCGACGGCGGCAAGCAGGATCGCCATGATGCGGCTAGAGCTTTCGGCGGTTTCCGCAATTTGGCTAAGATTGCGGACGTTGAAGTCGTTTTCTTCACCGGGCCGGATGCGATGGCGGCGCGCGAGAATCTGGGTGACTTGGTCGATCGCGGTCTGCACGTCCGCCTGATTGACTGCCTGCACGAAAATCTGATTGACGTAGCCGGCGAGATGCGGCTGCAACCCGTAAGGGTTCGGCAGCGCGGGATAGATCCAATTGAACTGCTGCTGCGCCTGGGTCGGGGCAGCCACGCCGAGCACTTTGCGCTCGGCGGTGGTGAACGGGATCATCACGACGTCGTCCTGGTCCTGGCCGAATGGCGTTTGTCCTTTCGGCTGCAACACGCCGATCACACGCAACGGCACACCCTTGACCTGGATAAACGCGCCAATAGGTGTCTGCGATTGGCCGAACAGTTGGGTGGCAACAGTTTGCCCGATCACGGCGACTAGCGCGGCCGATGCCTCATCATTGGCGGAGATTTCGCGGCCGGAGCCGATAAGCCAATTCGTCATCGGCGGGTAGTTTGCGCTGATGCCCTGGATCTGCGTGGTCCAGTTTTGGTTGCCGTATTGCACCTGGCCGGATTGGCGGATGAGGTAACCCACTTGGCCGACTGCGCTGGCCTCATGCAGAATCGCGTGCGCGTCAGCGGTCGTGAGGGTGGATGCGCTGCCATAACCGCCGTGCAAGCCGCCCATCGTCGCAGCGCCCGGGAGCACCACGACGAGATTGGTGCCGAGCCGCGCGATCTGTTTGCGCACCTCGTCATTGGCGCCCTGGCCGACGGATACCATGGCGATCAGCGCGGCGACTCCGATGAAAACGCCGAGCATGGTCAAGGCGGAGCGCATCATGTTGCGCCAGATCGCCTGCATGGCGGCGGCCATGATCATCACGGCGAAGGCCCAAAAGGCGTGCGTCTGCCGCGCGCCGGCTTGCGCCGGCCGCATAATCGACTCGGCTTCGGCCGCCGGCGCGCCGGATAGGCGCTCGGTCGGTTTTGCCGGCTTCGGATTACGCGCGTCGGAGACGATCTGGCCGTCGCGCATGGTCAGCACGCGGTCGGCATAGGCGGCGATGTCGGCTTCGTGGGTGACCACAACAATGGTGACGCCCTGCTCGCGGTTGAGCCGGGTCAGCGTCTCCATGATCTCGTGCGAGGTGCGGGTGTCGAGATTGCCGGTCGGCTCGTCGGCCAGCAATAGGCCGGGGCGGTTGATCAGCGCGCGCGCGATGGCGACGCGCTGCTGCTGGCCGCCAGAGAGCTGGCCCGGCGTATTGCGCTCGCGCTCGCTTAAGCCCAGCAGGCCGAGCGCGGAGCGCGCGCGGTCGGTGCGCGATGAGGCGCTGGCCGGCCCGGAGGCGGCATAGAACAAAGGCAGCGCCACATTCTCGATCGCCGAAGTGCGGGCGAGCAGGTTGAAGCTCTGGAACACAAAGCCGAGCCGCTCGCTGCGCAGGCGGGCGCGGTCCGGCTCGCTCAAGCCCGCGACGTCGACGCCCTCGAAGAAATAGCGGCCGCTGCTCGGCCGGTCGAGGCAGCCGATGATCGCCATCAGCGTCGATTTGCCCGAGCCGGAGGCGCCCATGATGGCGACGAACTCTCCGGCGTTGACTGTAAGGCTCACGTCGCGCAGCGCATGCACGTCGACATCGCCGACGTGGTACGTCCGTGTGATGTGCTCGAGCTTGATGATTGGTTCGGCCATGGCGGCCACCGCTCAGGATTTATCCGCTCGTCCCCGTGTAAGCGGGGACCCAGCGCAAAAATATGCTGCGCGAATGGGGCCCTGGATTCCCGCCTGCATGGGGATGAGTCGAGGGTGGGACAGCATCGTGCCAGTGTTCAGAAGCGCAGGCGCGGCCCGGTCGTGGCGTTATCGGCCGTGCCGCCGCGCTGTTCGGTGACAATGACCTGCTCGCCGGGCTGCAAATCGCCTTTGACAATCTCGGCATGCGTGTCGTCATCGAGCCCGACCGTGACCGGAACCCGTACCGGTCGGCCCTCACGCAGCACATAGACCGCACTTTGGCTGCCGCCGACAGCCGCCGGCTGCCCGCTTGCAGAAGTAGCTGCCGTGCGCGCCGCCGCCTTGAGGCCGCGGGGCGAATAGCGCAGTGCCTGGCTCGGCACCCGCAGCACGTCGGTGCGCTCGGCTGTGACGATGCGGCTCGCCGCCGTCATGCCTGGTTTGAGCGCGAGATCTTCATTGTCGACGCTGAGCACGACGTCATAAGTCACGACGTTCTGAATGGTCTGCGGCGACTGCCGCACCTGGCTCACCGTGCCTTTGAAGATGCGGTTCGGGAAAGCGTCGACGGTGAATGTAGCCTTTTCGCCGTCCTTGACGTTGCCGATGTCGGCTTCGCTCACATTGGTGTCGACCTCCATCTTGGTGAGATCGGTGGCGATCAGGAAAAGGGTCGGCGTCTGGAAACTGGCCGCGACGGTCTGCCCGATTGTGACGTTACGAGAGACGACGGTACCATCCACCGGCGAAGTAATGTCGGTGTAATCGAGGTTGACCTGTGCCGAGGCGAGCAGGGCCTCGCGCTGCTCGATCGTGGCCTGATCGAATATGATCTGCGCTTGTGCCTGATCATAGGCGCTTTTCGCGTTATCGTAGGCGTCCTTTGACACCGCATCGCTCCGAACAAGGCGAGCATTCCGATCGAGGGTCGCTTTCGCGTATTCGAGGGCGGCCTTGTCTTTTTCAAGCTGCGCTTTGGCGACGTCGAGATTGGCCTTGTTCTGGTCGACCACGGTCTGGTACGGGCGCGGATCGATCTTGGCGCAGACCTGCCCTTTCTTCACCCGCGTGTTGAAATCGCATTGAATGTCCTGAATGGTGCCGGAGACATAGCTGCCGACGATGATCGTGAGCACCGGATTGACAGTGCCGGTGGCTACCACGGCGCGCGTGATGTCGCCGCGCGTGACCGGCGCGGTGGTGTAGCGAATATTGCCGCCGGTGGTCGACAGCCACCAAGCGGCGCCAACGGCGGCGAGCACCGCGAGCGACAGCAGCCCTGCGATCAGCCACGGCCTTCGCGTGCGAACGTGCACCGGCGCAGGCGGCGGCGCCTTGGGGACGAGGACCACGGGCGGTTCGCTGCGGGCCGCACCGGTTCCGACGGGTATATTCATCATGCCTGCTCCGCCTTCACGCCCCCTGCAATTAGGCACGATAGCGGAGGCGGCGGCGCGGCCTTTGATCCGGGTCAAATCCTGGCGAAACCGTAAGAATTGGCCGCCGGCGCGGCCGCTAACCAGCCCATGAAGCCATCAGGCGGGGGAAACAGGCGGTTAGATCAGGCCGACGGTCCAGACGACGATCTGGGTCGCAACCTGTAAAAACGCATCTTTGAGCGCGGCGACGGCGTCTGGGCCCTTTGTGCTATTGGCCGGCAGCGAAACCTTAAAGATTTGTGCGTCCGCCACTTTGCCCTTGTCGTCCAATAGCCTGGCGGTGAGCTCGACAATGGCGGTCGGCGCCGGTTCCAACGAAATCTGGAAGTTGCGGATGCCCAGTTCGAGCTTGTAGGCGGCCTCCAGCTGGTCATAGGGCCGGCTTACCGATTTGAGCTGATGCGCGTTCTCGAAGCTCTGGATGATTTTCGCCTGCACCAGCTTGGGCAGGTTGTCGGCCCAATGGGCATCTTCGATGTCGGTGAAAGCGCCGCTCTCCGACTTGATGAGGACCTTCTGGGTATCGAAGGTGATGATCGCGCTGGGGTCGGACACGGCCATCTGCTGTTCGATGGTCTTGTTAAACGCCGGAAACTTGGTCGGCGCCGCTAAATCGTACACCTTCGGTGTCGGCTTGGCGGCGCTGCCGACGCCGGCAAACTTTTCCAATCCGCCGATCAGATCTTCGAGCCGCTTGGAATTGCGCCCGAGCATGTCGGCGAACGTGCTGATGCCGTCGATGGCCGTGTGCAGGGGCTTTTTGTTCTCGTCCAAGATGCTGTCGATCCGGTGCAATGTCGACTGCGCCGATTCGGTCAGGGTCTGGCCGACTCCGGCACCGGCGATCAACAATGGCGGTTGGCCGTTTTGCGCCGTCAAAGCAGGCGCGCTCGGCGAACCCCCAATCAGCGCGATCGCAGGCGCTCCGGTGAGGCCCTGGAAATTGATATCGACTTTGGTGTCGGCGCGCACTGGCGTCGAAGGATCGACCGCGATCGACACATCGACGCGCTTGGGATCGGTGGTATTCAGTTTCAGATCGAGCACCACCCCCACGCGCAAGCCGTTGAACAAGACGCTGGAGCCGGGCGTCAGCCCCGCAATCGGCTGATCGAATTCGATGCGATAGATCGTGCGCCCGAGGCTGCCGCTGTTTTCCAGCCAATAGACGAATCCGAAGCCCGCAAAAATGCAGGCGAGCACGAAAGCGCCGATGATTGCGTAGCGCGCGCGCGTCTCCATAAATCCCGATCCAATCAGCCCGCGGAAGCGCGCGTCAGCGGGAGCTTCGGTGCAACGTAATCGAGGTCCTGACGCTCTGACCCGAGCCCATTGCGTCGAGGCTCACGGTTTGCGAGCGGCTGCGGGTGACCATGCCCAGATTGCCGGAAAGGACCGAGCTCTCCACGTGAAGTTGCAGGCGGTTCGAGCGGGCGGTGCCGATCGCCTCGCCGCCGATATTGCGGCTGCTCTCGGTCCAGCGGCCGCTCACATGGTTGCGCGCATCGGCCTGGAAATCGCCGGTGAGATCGAAGTTATAGCTGTCGCTCTTGCAGGTAAGGTGGAGATTGATGTCGCGCTCGCTGCGCACGTCATAGGCGGCGTCGCAGCGGATACGTTCGGTATGCTCGCCATCGCTGTTCTTCACCCGGATGATGCCGGTTCCGGCCCAGCGCCCGGGAAACTCGGCAAATGGGCCGGAAGCAGCCGACGCCGGCCGCAAGCCGGCTCCGCCGAAGGCGAGCGGCAATATGGCGCATGCGAGAAGGGCGGCGCGCCGAAGTGAAAAGCAGGATTTTGCAAGGCAGGCCATTGGAAGAGTTCCTTTGCCGGATGGTTCGGTGATTAGCGAGCTACGGAGCAACTAAGGTCCCGTCAGCATTCTCGTGCCCCATTGGTCGCATCAGCGGCTGGTTTTGTTCAAAACTCTGCCAGAACGGCCTTTTGCGGCCTATTGTTCCGAGGTCACGACGCAACGGGAGTTTACCCCGGACCGGCCGGCCGACGCCACCGCCCGCTCCGCTTACGGCTCGAGTTCGGTATCCCAATAAAGATAGTCAAGCCAGCTATCGTGCAAGTAGTTCGGCGGAAAGGCCCGGCCGTTCTTGTGCAAATGGTGAACGGTGGGCTGAAACGGCATTTGCGACGGCCACATCTTGGCTTCGTCGGGAGTCATGTTGCCCTTGCGTAGATTGCAGGCTGAGCAGGCGGCAACCACGTTGTGCCAGGTGGTGTGGCCGCCGCGCGAACGCGGCAGCAGATGGTCGAAGGTCAGGTCGTCGCGTGCGCTGCAATATTGGCAGCAGAAACGGTCGCGCAGGAAAACGTTGAAGCGGGTGAAAGCCGGGTGGGTCGAGGGCTTCACGAACGTTTTGAGCGAAACTACGCTCGGCAGTTTCATCTCCAGGCTGGGGCTGTGCACCGCGCGATCGTAATTGGCGACGATGTTCACCCGCTCGAGGAATACCGCCTTGATGGCGTCCTGCCAGGACCACAGCGACAGCGGATAATAGCTCAGCGGCCGGAAATCCGCATTGAGCACCAGGGCTGGAAAGCCGCTAGGCGAAACATGCACGTTCAAGCGAGGCTCCTGTGACCTCCTGAAAGCTGCCGCCACGCAGCTCGCCGCCTAGTAATAGGGCAGCGTGACAAGATTGTGAAGTAGACCTGGGGGTTACCCGTAAGCCGCCTTAATTGCGGCCGCGCAACCGCTTGGCGAGGAATTCGCCGCCCTGGCGCAGGCCCTCCTGATCGATCCCATGACCGATGCCGGCCGAAATGTGCCACTCGGTCGGCACCTCCAGGGCGGCAAGTCCTTGGGCTGCGTGAAACAAGGCCTGCACCGGGATCAATGGGTCCTGTTCGCCATGCACCAGCAGCACGGGCGGTCGGCTCCTGATCTCGGCCGCGAATTGCTCCGGATCGACGTCTTCTGGGACCACCAGCATGCCCGAATAGCCGACAATCGCCGCCAGCGCGACGGCGCGGCGTAAGCCGACGTGCAGCGCCATCATGGTGCCTTGCGAAAAGCCGACCAGCGCCAGGGCCGAGGGCGGCAGATTGCGGCGCTGCAATTCCGCGTCGAGAAAAGCATTGAGCACCGGCGCGGCGGCATTGACGCCGACCCAGCGCTCGCCCGGCTCGCGAAATGTCAGCGGAAACCATTCGCGCCCGACCGGCGCCTGTCCGCACGGGCGCGGCGCGTGCGGCGCAACGAAGGCGGCATCGGGCAGCAGGCCTTGCCAGGCGCGGCCGATGTCGATCAGGTCGTTGCCGTCGGCGCCATAGCCGTGCAGGAACACAACAAGTTGGCGCGCCGTGCCCGCGCGCGGCTCGATGCGCGGGCCGTTGAGTTCAGCCATTATTCTTTTCCCTTCGCGCTGATTTTTTCTTTGCCGTGGTATTTTTCTTCTTTGGCATTGTCGTTTTAGCAGCCGGCTGCAACGATATTCCTTCGCGCCGCTTGACGGCGTGATAATAGGCCCACAGCAGATGCGCGGCCACGCCGCGCCAGGGCCGCCAGGCCTCGGCGATCTTGGTGAGCGCTTTGGCATCGGGTCGCTTGCGTAAGCCGAGCGCGAGGCGCGCGGATTCCTGCACTGCGAGATCGCCGGCCGGAAAGGCATCGGCGTGGCCGAGGCAGAACAAGAGATAGATATCGGCTGACCACGGGCCGACGCCGTGCAGCGTGGTGAGGGCGGCATGCGCCACGTCGGCGTCCATCTCGCCGACGCGGGTGAGGTCGATGCGGCCTTTGGCGACGGCTTTGCCGATTTCTCTGATCGATTTGATCTTGGCGGCGGATAGTCCGAGGCGCTTGAGCTTATCGGTGCGCGCCCGGCGCACCGTGTCGTGGTGAAAGGGATCGAAGGCGGCGAACAGCCGGGTGCGGATCGCCGCAGCGCTGGCGGTCGAGAGCTGCTGGCCGCAGACAATTGCGCACAAGCCCGGAAAGCCGGCTTCGCGGCGGCGCAGGCTGAAGGCGCCGGTTTTTTCCGCGACCGGCTTAAGACGAGGATCGGCGACGATCAGCTGCGCAAGCCCGGCCTGCAAGTCGGCGTCGGTGTGAAGGAAATTGGTCATCTCTTGGTGTCATGCCCCGCGGGAGCGGCGCAGTAATCCGTGAAAATTGTTGGACTCGCAAGCACTTCCGATTACTGGATCGTCCGCCTTCGCGAACGATGACACCCGGAGTTTGGATTGCCACCCGTTTTCCGCTTCGCGCCGTCGCCGAACGGCTACCTGCATCTCGGCCATGCGCTGTCGGCGCTGCTCAATGCCGATCGGGCGCGTGCGAGCGGTGGGCGATTGTTACTGCGCATCGAGGATATCGACGCGGCACGCTGCCGGCCGGAATACGAGGCGGCAATCTATGAAGACCTCGCTTGGCTCGGGCTGCGATGGGAGCTGCCCGTGCGGCGGCAGTCGGAGCATCTCGACGACTACCGATTGGCGCTTGGAAAGCTCGAAGCGATGGGGCTGATCTATCCGAGCTTCGAAAGCCGCGCCGAGATCGCGCGGCTGGTGGCGATACGCGAGCGGCAAGGTCCGTGGCCGCGCGATCCCGATGGCGCGCCGCTTTATCCGGGCGATGCCAAGCAAATGCCGCCCGGCGATCGCGCTCAACGTCAAACTTCCGGCGAACCTTACGCCCTGCGGCTCAACATGCAGGGGGCGATCGCGCGCACCGGCCCCCTTACTTGGAACGAAACCGGCGCCGGCCCGAATGGCGAGACCGGCACCATCACGGCCGATCCTGCGGCCTGGGGCGACGTGATCCTGGCGCGCAAAGATACGCCCACCAGCTACCACCTTGCCGTCGTGGCGGACGACGCCATGCAAGGCATTACAGAAGTCGTGCGCGGCCGCGACCTGTTTCACGCCACGAGCGTGCATCGGCTGCTGCAGGCCCTGCTCGGCATGCCGGCGCCGGCCTATCGTCACCACCGGCTGATCCTCGATGCGGACGGCAACAAGCTATCGAAGTCGACATCGGCCACGGCCTTGCGTGAATTGCGGGCACAAGGTGTAACGCCGGCAACGATCCGCAAAATGGTTGGGCTCGATTGAGTGCGCCGTCCGTGCCATGTTTTGCCGCGGGGTAGAGGGATGGCAAAACGCAAGAAAAGCAACGCGCCGCGCAAACGGCCTCGTAGAACAGCACGGCTTGACCGGGTGTCGGCGCGAGCCGTGGAGGCCGCGCTTGCCGGCATCGCCCATGACATCCGCACGCCCTTGACCGGCATCGTGGCGCTCGCCGAGCTGCTCGCCTCCTCCAATCTCGGTCAGCGCGAGCGCGAATGGGCGAACGCCGTCAAGAGCGGCGCCGAGCATCTGGCCGCGCTCGCCTCGTTGATCGTCGATGCCGCCAAAGCCGACGCAACGGACCTTGTTTTGCGGCGAGAGCCCTTCTCGCCGCAACGGTTGATCGACGCGGTCGGCCGAGCTTTGGCGGCGCGCGCGGGCAATAAAGGAATTGACGTCAAGATAGCGACCACCGGCGCATTGCCGGGCATAGTGCTGGGCGACATGTTGCGTCTGCGCGCGGCGCTGGAAAACCTTGCCGACAATGCGGTGAAGTTCACCGACCAAGGCGGTGTCGCGCTCACCGCCGCTGCCGAGCGGGCCGGCCGCCGGACCATTCGACTCATATTCACCGTTGCCGACAGCGGCATCGGCATCGAGCCGGCCGCGCTCAAGCGCCTGTTCCGCCCATTCGCGCAGGCGAGCGGTGAGATTGCGCGCCGCTACGGCGGCGCCGGCTTGGGATTGGCCTACGTCAAGCGCATCGCCAAGGCCATGGGCGGCGACCTAGCGGTCACGTCGAAGAAGGGCCGCGGCACGACCTTCCGCCTTACCGCGCTGGTCGAGCGCGCCGATCAGCGCCCGCTCGCGGAGCAACGATTGCGCACCGCGCTGACGCGTCCGCTCGCCATCCTGTGCGCCGAGGACAATCCGTACGGACGCGTCGTGATGAATACCATCCTCACGGAGCTCGGCCACCGCGTCGATTTCGCCGAGACCGGCGCGGCGGCGATTGAAGCCGCCGCGCGCGGCGGTTACGACGCCATGCTGATGGACGTTACTTTGCCGGATATTGATGGGCTGGAGGTGACGCGCCGCGTCCGCGCGCTTCCCGGCAAGGCGGGCAAGGTGCCGGTGATCGGCATATCCGGCCACAGCGAAAGCGGCAACGAAGCGCAAGCCCGCGCAGCCGGCATGAATTCCTATTTCGTCAAGCCGGTGAGCCCCGCCAAGCTGGCCGAGACGCTGGCGGCAATCACCAAATAGCTGGGTGTCACGCCGTCGCTATCTTGTCGCTGACGATCGATGCAGGGCCGCTCGGCGACGAGAAGATTTAGCTCGCCGCCTGTGCCGCGCCAACCTGCGCGATGGCTGGTCCTCTATTTGCGACGGCTTAATGGCCGCGCCGCTTGCGGGTACGCGCCGCTTTGCGCGCTGAGCGCGAACGAGCCGCCGCCGGGCGTTGCGCCGAAGCGCGTCCGCCGAGACGTCCGCCCTTGCGCGAGGAGGCATGGCTCGTCTTCTTGCCGCGGCCGGAGCCGCTTTTCTTGCCTCCGCCACTCTCCTTGTTGACCGTCGCCCAGGCTCGCCGCGCTGCTTCACGGCTCGAGACGCCGCGCCGCTCATAGCCTCGCTCGATGTGGCGTGCCTTGCGCTTCTGCTTTTTCGAGTAACTCGCTTTGCTGCCTCGCGGCATGGGCGTTCTCCTTCGCTGATTGCACAGAAAGTTGAACGCGCCGAACTAAGTTCCGGTTCCGCGCGCCGTCTACGCCATCAAGGCGGCGCCGTATCGAGGCCCGCTGATTGTCGTTCGGATCTGGCGCCGCCGGTTATTGCAGGCTGGGCGCGTCGATGTGAAGCCGCCCTTTCCACTGGCCGCCGCGACGGCGCGTGTGCTGATAGGCGGACGCAAGCGTGTAGTACGTATAGAGCAATGCGATGATCGGAAGCGCCAAGCCCCACGAGGGCGACAATCGGTAGAAACGTAATGTCGGCTGGAATGACACGGCCATTGCAAGCCAGGCAACGAGCCCCATCCAGCTTGCTGGACCTTGCGCAAGCAGCGCCAGCAATGGCGGCGCCAGAAATACCGTGAACATGGCGGCAATGCTGGCGAGCGCCAGCGAGAGTGAATAGCGAAGTTGCTCATAAGCAAGCCGAGAGGCCAGCTCACTGGCCGTACGCAAATTGGCACAGGGCCGCAGGCTGCGCACGCGCTCGGACAAGCCGAGCCAAATCGCACCACGCGGCTTCAATTCGCCTGCCAGCGCGCAGTCGTCGATCAAGGAGTTGCGGACCGTGTCGACGCCGCCGATTGCCTGCAGCGCGTCAGTGCGCACCAGCATGCAATGGCCGGCGGCGGCAGCGGTCGCATTGTCGGTACGACTGACCCAGCGAAACGGAAACAACATTTGGAAAAAATAGACGAGTGCCGGCACATGGCTGCGCTCGGCGAAAGTCTCGCAGCGCAGCTTGGCCATCAACGAGGTCAGCACCAGCCGGCGGCTGAGCGCATAAGCGACGAGCCACGATAAGGCATCCGGCGCGTGAACGATATCGGCGTCCGTTAGGAGCAGGTATTGCGGCTTGAGCGGCAGCGCTTCGGCAGCCGCGATGCCCTGCTTCACCGCCCACACTTTACCCGTCCAGCCGGCCGGCAAACCAAGGCTCGGCATCACTGTGACATTCGCCCGGGCCATTCCGTCGGCGACACCGAGGGCCAGCGCGCCCGTGCCGTCGCTGCTGTCGTCGTCGACAACGATGATCGTCAGCAGCCCCCGATAGTCCTGCCGCAACAACGATCCGACGCTCGCCGCGATGAATTTCGCCTCGTTTCGGGCGGGAATTATCACCGCAACCGGCGGCCATTGCGCCGGCGGTGGCGGCACCGCGTCGTCGCGCACTGCTGTTGTCCAAAAAGCGCCTCGGGCACATAGCAAATAGGCCCAAAGCGCCAGAGAACCGCCGGCAAAAACTGCGTAAATCATTGCGGAAACGCAATCTAATCGGGTGCGCCCACCCGATCAATGTCTGGCGCGCCGATTGTCCCGTCCAATATGACGATTTCTGCGGATAAGATGCGGATAAGACTCGTCGCAAGGGCGCCCTTGGCCCTCGGCCTTAGCGGGGTCGGGAGCCCGAAGCGCGCGCGCGTGCATTCCATTGGCGCAACTTGTCCGGCATGTACTTCGCGAGCACGGTCCGATCCAATGTCGCCAGCGTGTCGTCGGGCAGCCGATTCCACACTTCATCCCTGCCCAGCAAGGGTATGCCGAGATACCCGCGAAGCGTGAGAGTCTGGCCGTCCGGGCTCAGCGTCATCATGGCGCTGTAGATGTTGCCGTCGCGCGGGTCGAGGATTCTGCCGTCTTGATAGTGCAAGCCGTCCCGCCGCATCCCGCGGATGAAGGAAAGGCCAAGCAGCGGCGCGTTGCGGCGATCGTCGGTACAACGGCTGCAGATCGGATTGGGCGCATCGCCGGGCCGCGGAAATAATTTCGCGATCGCGCCCTCATAGGTTCCGTCGGGCTTCCTGACGAAGAGGAACCAGCTGACGGTTTGGCCGGACTCGGACCGCTTCTCCCAGAGACCAACAACGCTGGGCTGCGGCGCAGGCCGGTAGTTCGGAGGGACCGCGTCGTAATATCGCTGCATCGGTTGGGCCTGGCATGCCAACCCGCCGAGCATTGCAAATGCCGTTACCAGGAGCGCGGCCGATCGTGTTGTCATGACTCTATGCCGATAAGTTTGGTGACCTCGTACGCTTCTTTTCCCTTGAAAATATGGCTGTTTCACGGACTGGCGATGGAACTCTCGCGGCGATTTGAGGTTGCCCGAGAGGTCACGCAAGGCGGTGAGACTTTGTATTATGAACAAGGCAAGCGTCGCGCTAAGCAATCTTCGCGCCATCGTGATTGTGATCGTGGTCGCGTTTCATTCCTCGCTTGCCTACTTAACCTCGGCTCCCGCGCCGATCCGAGCCTTCAATCAGCCGCCGTACAAATGGCAGGCCTTCCCGATTGTCGATAACCACCATTAGCTCGGTCTCGATCTTTTCTGCGCCTGGCAAGACATAAGTCTGATGTCCCTGATGTTCCTTCTGTCGGGCCTGTTCGCTTCGGGCAGCCTGCGGCGCAAAGGGAGCTGGACTTACGCTTGCGATCGGCTCTGGCGGATCGGTTTGCCGTTCTTGCTGGCCGCCGTCTTTCTCAGTCCGCTTTCCTATTATCCGGCTTACGCAATTCGCACAGTTGATCCAAGCATTGCCGGATATTGGAGCGCGTTGATTTCGCTGGCGTTCCTGCCGAACGGTCCGGAATGGTTTTTGTGGCAATTGCTGGCCGTGAACCTGATAGGCGCCGGCCTCTATGCCATCTGGCCCGCATTGATCGAGCGCTGCTCACGCCTCGCCGGCTGGGCGGCCGAGCGACCGGTTGAATTCATCCTGCTGCTGGTTGCGGTTTCGGCTATCGCCTATGTTCCGCTCGCGCTCGCCTTTTCGCCATGGCGCTGGAGCTCGATCGGGCCGTTCGCGCTGCAGCTCTGCCGGCCGGGGCATTATGTCGTTTATTTCTTCGCAGGCTTTGTGCTGGGCAGCTACGGCCTCGGTCGCGGCCTGCTCGCCTGCGATGGGCCATTGGCGCGAAACTGGCAGATTTGGGCCGCAGCAGCCGTCGTGACCGTCTGCATCTGGGGCGGCCTGACGTCGTTAACGCTGCCCGACTGGAGCGAAGCGAGGTTTGCCGGAAAGCTCGCCGCCAGCTTTGCCTATCCCGTTGCCTGCGTGGCCGGCGGCTTCATGCTGCTCGCTCTCTGCCTGCGTTTTGCCGCCGATAAACGGCTTTGGTTTCTCGATAGCCTGTCGGCGAACGCCTACAGCATTTATCTGGTGCACTACGTGTTCGTGGTCTGGCTGCAATATGCGCTGCTCGACAGCGACTTGTTCGCCGTAGGCAAATCCACGATCGTGTTCGCCGGCGCGCTGGCCATGAGCTGGGCGATCAGCGTCGCGTTCGGCCGCTTGATCATGAGTTTGCGTGTTGTCGCGGTCAAACGCGCGACGATCTCGCCGCTGCCGCGTTGACCCGTTTTTTGCGGAGGGAAGCGCGCCATGCCGCTCGATCTAACCCTCGCCTCGCGCAATCTTTTTCATGATCGGCTGCGCTTTATTGCGACCACGGTAGGCATTGTGTTTTCGGTGGTGCTGGTGATGGTGCAGATGGGGCTTTATCTCGGTTTCGGCCAGATGGTGACCAAGATGATCGATCATGCTTCGACCGATTTGTGGGTCGTGCGCAAGGGCACGAACTGTTTCGAGGATCCGTCGCTGCTCGACGCCACCGACCAAAAAGCCATCCTTAAGGTTGCCGGCATTGCCAGCGCGACACCATTGGTCATCGGCTTTGCCGATTGGCGGCTGCCGAGCGGCGAACTGACGCCTGTGTTTGTCGTCGGCTCCGATCTGGCGAATGGCAGCCTACAACCGTGGAATATTGTCGCAGGCTCGCTCCGATCATTGTCCGCGCATGATGCGGTCGCCGTCGACCGCACCTATGACAAGCGGCTCGGCATATCGGGCATTGGCGCGAAGGCGGAAATTCGCGGCAGGGCCGTTCACGTCGCCGCGCTGACGGACGGCATTCGTTCGTTCACGACCACTCCTTACGTCTTCGTGGATTTGAAGTTTGCGCGCGGCTATACCGGGGCGCCGCGAGATAAGGCGAGCTATTTCCTGGTCAACCTCAAGCCGGACGCGGACGTTGCCGCCGTTCGCCGCGATTTGCTGGCCAACATTTCCGGGGTCGAGGTGCTTACCTCGGCGCAGTTTCGCGACCGCAGCCGCGAATTTTGGCTATTTGGAACCGGAGCGGGCGCCGCTCTATTCGCCGGCGCTCTGCTCGGCGTCATCGTCGGCACCGTGATTGTCGCGCAAACCCTCTATTCCAGCACCAAGGATCACCTGGACGAATTCGCCACGCTGCGGGCGATGGGCTCGTCGAACCGCTATGTTTATCGCGTGATCATCTACCAGGCGCTGATCAACGCCGCGGTCGGCTTCTGTTTCGCGGCGCTCATCGGCTTTGCCGTGGTGGCAATCACCACCAAAAGCGCGCTGCCAGTGGTGATCACGCCGGCACTGATGGCCGCGGTGTTTGGACTGACCGTGGCGATGTGCATCGGATCGGCGCTGGTCGCTATCCTGGGCGTCGTCCGCATCGACCCCGTCATGGTGTTCACGCGATGACCGAAGCCATTATCGAAGCGAAAAACGTGAGCAAAAATCTCGGCAGCGGCGCCGGCCAAGTGACCGCGCTGAAGGACGTCAATCTTTCGCTGCGCGGCGGCGAATTGACCATGCTGATGGGGCCGTCCGGCAGCGGCAAGACCACTCTGCTCTCCGTGCTGGGCTGCATGCTGGCGCCCACATCGGGAATGGTGCAGGTCTGCGGAATCTCGAGCGAAGGAGCCAACGTGGAGCAATTGGCCACGCTGCGCCGAGAGCATGTCGGCTTTGTGTTCCAGCAATATCACCTGTTTCCTACGCTGACGGCTGCGGAGAATGTGCAGCTGGCGCTGGACCTACGCGGCGAGCGCGGCACCAAGGCGAAATCCCGCTCCTTTGACGCGCTGGCGAAACTCGGCCTGGCGCAAAAAATTCTGTCTTATCCGCGCGAGTTGAGCGGCGGCGAGCAGCAGCGCGTGGCGATCGCCCGCGCCATCGTTTCCGATCCCTCCGCTATATTGGCCGATGAGCCGACCGCGGCGCTGGACGGCGTGAACGGGCAAGCCATCATGCGGATTCTGGCCTCGATCGCCAAAGCTTCCGGCCGCGGCGTTCTGGTGGTGACGCACGATTCGCGCCTAACGTCATTTGCCAATCGCATCATCTACATCGAGGATGGCCGGCTGGTCGGCGAAGAGATTGTCAATGCGGGGACGCCGAAGTTGTTGACCGCCGCCAGCGGGCGTTGATCGTGACTGAACACACCAGTCTGCGGCTCGAATTGGTGCGCCTTGGTCTGCGCTGGTTCATCAAGCGCCGGGCTCCGCACCCAACGGCCGAAGCCGCGCGCCGGACGTTCCGGGCCATGGAAATCCTTATTCCGCGGCCACCACGAAGCACGCGCACCACTGCCGTCGATGCGGGCGGCGTCAAGGCCGACTGCATAACCACACCCGCATCGCGCGCCGATCGACACGTTCTTTACCTGCACGGCGGCGCATACCGCGTCGGCTCGCCGTCGACCTATCGACATTTCACCTGGCGCGTGGCTTCCGTGGCGCGCGCCCGCGTGCTTGCCATCGATTATCGGCTGGCACCCGAGCATCCCTTTCCGGCCCCGCTCGAGGATGCGCTTTCCGCCTACCGTTGGATGTTGGAAAACGGCGCCACGCCGAACCGTCTTCTCGTTATGGGCGACTCGGCCGGCGGCGGGCTCGCGCTCGCTTTGTTGCTCAAGTTGCGCGACGAGCACCTGCCGCTTCCCGCGGCCGCCGTCGCCTTGTCGCCGTGGACCGATCTCGCCTCGACCGGCGCTTCGCTTAAGCTCAACGCACGGGCCGACCCCATGATCAAGGCCGAATACGTTCCGAAATTCGCCGCTGAGTATTTGGCAGGCGCAAATCCGCGCAATCCCTATGCGTCACCGCTCTACGGCGATCCAAGCGGACTGCCGCCAACCTTGATCCAAGTCGGCGACGACGAGGTGCTGCGCGACGATTCCGTACGCATGGCGGACAAGATGCGGCGGGCGAATTGCCGGGTCGAGCTGCAGATCTGGCCGCGCGTGCCGCACTGCTGGCATCTTCTGGCGCCGGTCTTGCCGGAGGCGCGCGCTGCGATCGCTCGGATGAGCGACTTCATCGAGCGGACTCTGCCGGCCGACGAACAGGCCGACCCGCAGGCTTAGGCGCCGCGGCTCACCGGGACCACGCAGGCCTGCATCGGCATGGCGCAGAGCTGCGCGCTGATTGCGTCCAGCAAAAGATCATAAGCCCGTTCGACGATATCATCGAACGAGCGCGTGCGCACGAACATGGTACGCGCCCGCGCGCTGATCTCGGCCCGGCTCGGCAATTGCGGCATATGCACATTGGCAAGAACTTCCGCGGCCTGGTGCTGCGCCGCCGCCAGCCGCTGCTGCAGCGCGGAGAGCGAGGCATGTTCGAGCCCGGAGGCCAGCGCGCTGGCGATCCGCTCGGAATTGAAGCTCGCGGCGAGCTGCTTGGCGGCGCGTTCGATCACGCGGGAGCCGAGCGGCTGCTCGTTGCGCAACACTGCCGCCGGCGGCTGTTTCAGGTTCCACACGACGCCGATCCAGGACAGCGCTCTGAGCGCGTAGAAGGTGAAGTCGACTTCCCACCAGCGAAAGCCCTGGCGCACGCTGCTCTGATAGGCGTGGTGATTGTTGTGCCAGCCTTCGCCCATGGTGAAGAGCGCGAGCAGCCAGTTGTTGCGCGAGTCGTCGCCGGTCAAATAGCGCTTGCGCCCGCGCACATGGGCGAGCGAATTGATGCAGAAGGTCGCGTGATAGACCAGCACCGTGCTCCAGAAGAATCCGACCACCAGCCCCGGCCAGCCGGCGATCAGATAACAGATCGTCGCCAGCACGAGCGCGGGCAGCCGCTCATGCCGGTGCAACCATCTGAGCTCGGGATAGCGCATAAGGTCCTCGACCTTGACCCCGTTGAAGCTGTTATGCGTGCGCGAGAAGATCCAGCCCAAATGACTGTAGATGAAGCCTTTGTGGCGCGGAGAATGGATGTCGTCTTCGGTGTCCGAATGCAGATGGTGGTGGCGGTGCTTGGCCGCCCACCACAGGACGCTCTTCTGCGCGGTGCTTTGCGCCATCACCGCCAGCACGAACTGGAACGCGCGGCTAGTGGTATAGGCGCGGTGCGAGAAATAGCGGTGATAGCCGGCGCCAATCGCAAAAATTCTCAGCCAATAGAGCACCGCGCCCAGCGCAAGCGCCTGCCAGGTCACGCCGGTCCAGATGGCGGCAAAGCAGGCAAGATGCACCAGCACGAAGGGGATGGCGGACGGGTAGACGATATCGTCGTGCGGTTCGGGCTGTTCGGTTCTCATGGGGCGATGTTAGGCTGATTCGTTTAACGTTCGTATGTCGATGCCGTAATATAAAGCCAAGCCGGCGGCAATATCGCGCCCTTTATGGGGCGAAGCGCCGATTGGACCGCCGCCCGGCGCGGGAAAGCTCACGCGCGCTTGACGCTTTCGACGCCGCCCAGCCGCCCGATCAGCGCATTGGCGCCGATCGCGATCACGAACAGGATGATCAGCAGCGCATACATCTCCGGCATTCTGAAGAAATCGTAGGCCTGAATGACCAGAAAGCCTATTCCGCGGTTCGACAGCTTGGTCTCGGCCAGCAGAGTGCCGATGAGCGCAACGCCGAGCCCGAGGCGGATGCCATTGACGATCGGGTAACGCATGGCGGGAAGATAGATCTTGGTCACCATCTGCCAGGTATTGGCGCGAAAACTCCGACCCACGCTAATGAATATCTTGTCGATTTCGCGCATGCCTCCGGCGGCGTTGAGCGCGATGGGAAAGAAGCACGAAATTGCGCCCATCGCGGTCTTCGATCCCGGGCCGACGCCGAACCACAAAAGCATCAGCGGGAAGAAGATGATCTTCGGGCACGGGCCGAGATAGTAGAGATAGACTTCGAAGGATTTCGACAGCAACGGACTGGCGCCCAGCAGCAAGCCGACGATGAGGCCGCTGATCCCTCCGATCAGCATGGCGAGCGCGATCTCGTAGAACGTCGTGTAGAGGTGAAAATAGAAGTGCCCATTGCTCAGCGTGTCATACAGGGCGCGGCCGATCGCGAGCAGCGATGGCACCACGTCGCGGTAGAGCAGTCCGGATACGGAGAGCGCCTGCCAGCCGGCCAGCAAGCCGACGACCAGCGCCACGCGCAGCAGCGTGACCGGCCGCACCAGCGGCCTTGCCGGTTTCCCCGCCCGCATGGTCATGACTTCGGTCTTAGCCACCGCTCCAGCCTCTCGATCAGAATGAATAGCAGCACGCTGATCAGCACGACGAACAGAATGGCCGCATAGGTTCCGGGAACGTCGAACCGATCGGCCATCTCATTGATAAGCTGTCCGAGTCCGCCGAAATTGATGAGGAACTCGACGCCGACGATATTGAGCAGGGTGAAGATCAAGCCGATCCGCAGGCCGACGAAGATGGTCGGCAGCGCGGCCGGAAACAGGATTTTCCAGAACTGTTGCCATGGCGTCAGGTTGAAGCTGCGCCCTACGTTGAGGAGGACGCCGCGCGTGGTGCGAAAGCCTTCCAGCGTCTTCAAGATGACGGGCGCGAGTCCGGCGACGAAACCCATGGCGATAATGGTCGCGGTGTTGCGGCCGAAGATCACCAGAAACAGCGGATAGAGCAGGACGGTCGGCGCCGATGCGGTCGCAGCGACCCAGGTCTCCGTTGCTTGCCGCAGCAGATCGAAACGATAGAGCAAGGCGCCGATCGCGATGCCCGCGACGCAGACCAGAACCCCCGCCGTCAATGCCTCGCTCGCGGTGAGCATGAACCGTGCCAAGGCGTGTTCTTGCAAGACGATGCGCGGCAGCGCGGCAATGACGTCGGTCGGCAGCGGCACGACGAACGGATTCATCAGGCCGAGGGAGACGACCAGTTCGAGGATGATGAGAAAGCCCGCGAACGCTCCGCCGCCGAGAATGAAGGGAAGCGCTGGCGTTCTGGCGATAGCGGGAGCGCTCCTCATCCGTGGCCGTCCCGCCTGCCGGCCTCGTTATGGCGCAAGCCGTCGGTCGCGCGTTCGCGCGAATCGCTCCCAATTGCGGCGGCGACCGGCCCCATTGCGCTTCTTCTCCGCGACAGCGCGGGTGGGGCGCGGCACCATCCCTCCATAAACCGCGCCCCGCCCACAAATGCGCCTGTGCGCCGCTTCCTGCAGGCGAGAACGTGTCAGAGGCGCTCAACTGCCCGGCGGCTTGTAGACGATGTCGATCAGCCCGGCGGCATCCTGCATCGTTTTCTTCTCGGTGATGCGCTTGTACTGCAGCGCCTCGTCAAGCGTTTTCTGCAGGCCTTCGATCTTGGTAAGCTGCAGCGCGCTCTTCGGGAAGAAGTCCTCTACCGTGCGCTTGGCCACCTCGGGCGTGACTTTGGCGATTTCGCCATAGGTCTTGTAGACCTCGGGCTTGCCGGAATAGGCCCAGTCGATCGCCTCGGAAACGACCTTCATGAACTTCGCGATCGCCTCGCGCTTGGTCTTCAGCGAATTGAGATTGGCGACATTCACGCGGATGGTCTGATCCTGCATACCCTTGATCTGGTCCGCTTTGACCACAACGCGGATCTTGCCCTCGCTGATCTCCTGCACGCCGAAAGGCGCAACCGACCAGCCGACATCGATCTGACCGGACATGACTTGCGTATGCGTCGCAGGCACACCGCCGGTCGAGGTCGGCTTTGCCTTCACGCCGTATTCCTGCAACAGGTTGAGCAGCATGAGGTTGGTCGAGGAGCCAGGCCGCGAATAAGCGATGGTCTTGCCTTCGAGATCTTTGATGGTCTTGATCGGGCTGTCGGCCTTCACGTACCAGTAGACCTCGTGCACGCCCGTCATCTCGGCGGCGATGATGCGGATTGGCGCGCCCTTGAAATAGGCGCCGACGACGCCCAGCGTTCCGTTCGACATGGCGATGTCGGTGCTGCCGGAGATTGCCGCATTCAAGGTCTCCGATCCGCCATGGGTCCAAAAGATTTCAACGTCCAGCCCTTCCTTCTTGAAGAGGCCTTGCTTCTGCGCGAATTCCACGAATTCGCTGTCCCAGAACCCCTTCTGCGGAATAGCGACCTTCAGCGTCTCGGCGAAGGCGGCCGTCGTTACCATGGACAGCAGCATCGCCATTAGAATTGTAATGCGCGAACGCATGTCGTTCCTCCCCTTTGGCTGCTTATTTTAGGCGGTTCTTGGCGGCAGATTGCCGCTAAATGCGCGGCCTGGCAACATGATAGGCGTGCATATGCTTTCCTGCAGTTCGAGGTCGCCTTAGGGCTTGAGACTCTCGTGCGAATCTTGCCCGCCAACCGCCGCCTGCATCCGCTTCAGCGGACGAGGCCGAGGACAACCAACAAGGCGCGGTCGAGTTGCTCGCGCGTTGCCGAATCGATAGCGCCGAGCACGCCGCGGATGCGGCCGCTGCGCAGGGCCAACATCTTTCTATCTGTCAAGAGCACAAGAGCGGACCCAAGGTCACGACTGCGGAAGGTTCCGTTTTGCAAAAGGGCCTTTTCGGCCATGTCACAAACGACAGGCCCGCCTCGTCTCTGCGTGCAAGGAAGGGCGGCATCCGGCCCTGCCGGGAACGAAGTTCCCCTCGCGTCCGGGTCGCCAGAGCACGAAGGAGAAGACCGATGTTGAGATGGTTCCTGCGGCGGCAGATCGCCGCCTTTGAGCGCACCTGGAATTATGACGCCGGCTATTTGCACGAGTTGATCGGCGCGGATCCGCGAGCGATGCTGGCATTCGGCAAGCTGCAAGCGATCAGCCGCTATCGCAATGTTGTGCCGCCTGCCGTCTACAGCGCGGCCGGGATCGTTGCCGTCATGGCGGAAGATTGCGGACCCTGCACCCAGCTTGGCGTCGACATGGCCGAGCAGGCCGGCGTCGACCCCGCGGTGCTGCGCGCCATCGTCGCGCGCGACTACGCCGCTATGCCTTATCAGGTGGCGCTGGCCGCGCGCTTTGCGGAGGCAAACTTGCAACATGCCCCCGAAACCGACGATCTGCGCGAGGAGGTCTTGCACCAATTCGGCAAGCGCGGCTTGATTGCGCTTTCCTTCGCCATACTCTCGGCACGCATGTATCCTACGCTGAAATATGCGCTGGGTTATGGCCGCGCCTGCACGCGGCTCACGATTGGCGGTAAAACCCAGCCCGTGCTGCGCGAACTGACCCAAGCCGCAGCGAAGGCGTCGGCCGCATGAGCGCGACACTCGACCAGGACGTGGCGACGTTCGAGGCGCATCGGCGCGCGCTGACCGGGCTTGCTTACCGCATGCTCGGCTCGCGCGCCGAGGCCGAGGACGTGGTGCAGGACGCCTACCTGCGCTGGCACGCCGCCGAGCGCTCGGTCATCGAACAGCCGCGCCGCTATCTCGGCACCGTGGTGACGCGGCTCTGCCTCGATCGCATGAAATCCGCCCGGGCGCGGCGCGAGCTTTACGTCGGCCAATGGCTGCCCGAGCCGGTGGTCGACGAAGTCTTCGACGGCGCCGAAGCGGACGATCTCGCGCGCGACATTTCGGTCGCGCTCATGCTGCTGCTCGAACGCCTCTCGCCGCTGGAACGCGCGAGCTTCCTCTTGCACGACGTCTTCGGCCTCGACTTCACCGAGGTGGCGCGCGCGCTCGACCGCGGCGAGGCGGCCTGCCGCCAGCTCGCAACGCGCGCCCGCGCTCACATCGAGGCGGGTCGGCCGCGCTTTGCGGCATCGCGCGAAGACGGGCATCGGCTTGCCGCGGCTTTCAAGGCCGCGATCGCGTCGGGCGACCCCCAAGGCCTCGTGCAGATTCTTGCCAAGGATGCGGTGCTCTATTCGGACGGCGGCGGCAAGCGGGCGGCAGCGCTCAATCCGATCCGCGGCGCGGACAAGATTCTGCGCTTCCTTGCCGGCATCGCCCGCAAGAACCCGGCATTCGCCGCCTTCGCGGCGCGGCCGGCCACGGTGAATGGGCTTGCCGGCTTCGTCCTGCGCGAGAATGACGGATCGGTCGACACGATGGCCATCGACCACCGCGACGGCCGCATCGTTGCCATCTATCTGACGCGCAATCCGGAGAAGTTGCAGCACGTCCGCTTTTGAGCGGCGGGCGGCGGGGCGCGCGTGCAGGCAAGCGCGAGCGCCCGCATTGTTGAAGGCGCCGGGTACGCCTCTGTCCCCTTTTCCGTCGCCCGCGACAGGCGCGGGCAATGGAGCGCCGGGAGGCGCCAGGGCGCTGCGCTACGGCGCCCTTGGGGCCGCCCTTGCGATCGGACAGCCCGCGCGCCGGAACGAAAGCGGGTTTGCGAGGCCCGCTCCGCGGCGCGCGCGTCTCCTGCGGCAGGTTTGCGAGGCCCGCCGCCCGAGACGCTGCGCCTCCCGGCGCTCCACCGCAGACAAGCTTGCGCGAGGCTCGCGCAGGCCTGACCGCTGCGACGCGCATTGTCGGCGCGCCGGCCCCGTCCTGCTTATCGCGCGCCGCTCGAGATGACGCGCGCCGCCGAACGAGACGGCATAAATGTAAGGCCGTTTTGGCGACCGGGGATAACTTTTTTGAAAGCCGATCGCCGGTCACGGCCGAACGACTATGACTGGGACTCGCTCGCGCTGCACGACGAGACGAAGCAGGCAAAGCTGCTGCCGCGGCCGGATGCGGCAAAGTAGCCCGCGTCCATGTGCGGCGTGATAAGTTCGCGGCCGGCATAACTTATCGAATACCCGAGCAATGGAATCCAAAGCGGAAAGAAAAGCGCGGTTGCGCAAGGCGGCAGGCGACGCCATCGAGCGCGCCATTGCGACCGGCGCCGATCCATTCGATCTCATGATCGCCGCTACCGGCGAAGGCATCAACATCTGCGTTCCTTACGTCCAGCAGCATCCGCTCTTCCTGGAGAAGCGGCGCCTGTTCAAGACGGCCGAGGATCGCCAGCGCGACCGCGACGCGGCGGCAATCGCGGCGGAGCCCGGCCCGATCGTTTGGGTGCGCCGGCAATTCGACGACCATCGGCACGCCGCCTACCGGCTTGGCGATGTGGGCGGCTGGCATTGGTCCGATATCAGCGGCGGCGTGATGCAGCGGGCCAACCGGCAGTATCTGCATGGCTATGTCTGGTGCGATGCGATGATCGCCGGCGAGCTCGCGCATACCTGCCGGCACGGGCCCCCGCCGCACCGCATCAAGGTCTGCGTCACCAAGAAGGGGAATGAAAAATTCTGGCGCGAGATCGAGGAGGCGGCGCCGGCGGCAAAAGAGGGAGCGGGGCGAGGGAGACGGTAAAAAGTCGTAGGGCGGGTTAGCCGGCTTGTCCGCCGAAGCGCGGAGAGCGAGGGCGGAAGGCGTGACCCGCCGCGCGCCCCGACGAATGGCGGATTACGTCGCGCCAATCCGCCCTAGGGGCTGAGAGTATGTTCTCGGCGCGCCAGACCGAGCACCACCAGCAGCGCGCGATCGAGCTGATCGACGGTGTTCACATCGAGCGAACCGAGGATGCGCCGGATGCGATTGCGGCGGATCGGCATGACCTTCTCGGTCATGCATTGCGATTCGATCCGCAGGCCGTTGGTGGCGTCCGGTTCGACAACGGGCCGCAGGCGAGGGCTTTCTTGGATGTCCGACGACAACGGACAAACCAGCACGGTGGTCGTGTTCTCTCCGAGCTCGTCGGCCTGAACGACGATGGCAGGGCGCGGTTTGCCGAGCTCGCCGGGTGCCACCATGAGCACCACGTCGCCGCGCCTCACCGCAACTCGCTCCAGTCGATAGCGGCCTCGATCCAGTCATCGAGCGCGCCGTTTTCCACGGGCCGGGCGAGCAGCTTGGCCTCGCGCCGGATTTCCGCGCGCACCTTGGGATCGCGCAGATCGGGCACCCAATATTGAACTGGGCGCAGGCCCTGCGCGCGCAGCCGCGCCCGCCGCGCGGCCATGCGTTCACGCGGCGTCTTCGGCTGGGTCTTCTTGCGTGGGATCATCGGCATGACGAAGATGTAACATGTTACGCGGCGTTCGGCAAGGTGTGCTGCGCATCCGTCAGCGTGGCGACGAGCGCTTGCCTCGCGGAGTGTCCGCCCTTCGCATCCGACTGCGAAGCCGTATATAAGCTGCTGGCGGACGCCGCGCGCAGATGGACAGCTCGAACGCATCCCGGGTCTAGACTAATGATCGACGTAATCGGCGTGCGATCGATGGGCGATTACAAGTTGGAGATCGAATTCTCCGACGGCACCATCGGCGTGCGTGACTTTGCTGATATCGCCAAGAAAACCGGGCCGATGGCCGAGCCGATGAAGGATGCGGCCTATTTCCAGCGCGTGTTCATCGAGGACGGCGCGTTGACCTGGCCGAACGGCTATGACTGGGACCCCATCGCGCTGCACGAAGAGATGAAGGCGGCGAAACTTTTGCGGCGGATTGAGGCGGTGGAATAATAGCGTGCTGTCAGCAAGCCCTAAGCTTGCTTAAGCAATTCCTCAATTTTCTTCTTGGTGTAAGCCTCAAGAAGCTTTTTCGACACATCCCATAAAGTATCGATACCTGCGTCCATGAAGCCCTTTTTGATAGTTGCCCAGACCTCCTTATTGCGCAGCGCCTCAATAAATTGGTGGCCCTTTGCTGTTAAGCGCAACGGAAGGAGTGCCCACGAGATGTGACCATCTGGTCCACGAATGAGCCCGAACCCTGGCTCCCGGCCTTCCCTCTCGATAAAGCCTTGATCGTCGAGAATGCCCATATGAAAGACAAACTGGTCACTATTAAAGTCTAAGCCAGCGGCTTTAAGGTACTTGATATCGAAAACTGGAGTGGGAGCAGCCTCGCATGCTTCAAGCAATTTCTTGAGATAATCGGGTTCAATCTTCATTGTGGGCTCCGCCTATCAAGGCGAGTTAGCGTTCCTACTTCGCCCTCGCACATCCACCTTCAGCGCGGCGATGAACGCCTCCTGCGGGATGTCGACCTTGCCGAATTGGCGCATCTTCTTCTTGCCCTCGCGCTGCTTGTCGAGCAGCTTGCGCTTGCGCGTGGCGTCGCCGCCGTAGCACTTGGCGGTGGCGTCCTTGGCCAGAAGGCGCGCACGGTCTCGCGCGCGAGCAATCTTACGCCGCCGCAGTGAGAAGCGCAGGAGAAAGGTGCGCCCTTGCATCGAGCACCTCGATGCCCACGATCCGACTTTCGGCATCGTAATCGAATACGATGTCGGGAGACACTTCAGCACTCTCAATGATCTTTTCCTGCGATAACCGGATATAGGCCGCATTATCCTCAGGCCGATATTCGATCGTCGGTGTCATGACGGCTTCCGTGCACGTCCGTGCTCACGCGGCCGACAGCGGCACGCTCGTTTCGCGGCCCTGCTCGTCGATCAGCACGAATTTGCCCCCGTCTGTAGAGCGAAGTTGCTCATTCGCGTTCAGCAGTTCTATCCCGTAAACCGATCCGTCAGGCGCGATGTCGACATTCAGTTCGTCGCTGACGCGGATGGTCTCAATCTCCGTTCCCTGCGGGCGCAGCCGAAGATAGGCGATGTTACGCTTCGGATCGTACGTCAGCTTCATTGGCTGTCCTCAAAAATATCTGGCGATCACCGTAAGCACGAGCCACGGCCCCTCACACACCCACCGTGCACCCCGGTCGAAAGATAGCCTTATAGTACGAATTTCGTCTGGCCCCACCCGGCGCGCGTTCCGCGCGCCACCCTTCCCCGCAAGCAGGGGAGGGATAAGAGCCCTCACACATCCACCTTCAGCGCCGCGATAAACGCTCACCTCGCGGAATGTCGACCTTGCCGTATTGCCGCATGCGCTTCTTGCCTTCTCGTCTCGCTTCTCCAGAAGCTTGCGCTTGCGCGTGGCGTCGCCGCCGTAGCACTTGGCGGTCAGGGGCTCGGAGAAGTGGCGGGGTTCAGAACTTCAATATCGATCTGTCCGAGCAAGAAGCCGCCAGAATGGACGCGAAGAGACCATACACCCTCTGCATCAAACGACGCCCCAATTTGGCGAATCCAGTGATAAACCCCCTCTTGTCGATTTTGCGCCGGCAGAATTAGTGTTTGGCATGATGTTTCGTGTCCATCGGGATGTATCAGCGACAAATACATCGCTAACGGTATCGTTTCATCAAAAGGTTGGCCGCTTGCTGTGCAGGCAACGGTCCATGCAACATCACAAGGTAGTTGAGGTATGAGGAATCTCTTCCAACCTCCGCCTAAAATAAACAATAAACCATCTCGAACTTCGGCCGCATCGACAGCCATCAACGTAGTAATGCGGAAGCCATTGTTGATGTCATTAGCCGTGAGTTCAGCCACATCGTCAGGGAGTCGAGAAGTCGAAGATCTAGCGCTGGAGCCACCCGACGCCCGGAGTGTTTTCAATACGGTGCCGCCCTTGGCAATAAATCGTACAATTGAGTCTTCGCCACTTGAGCTATGTTGACCTGGAAGTCGGGCCCCTTGCCCGCCTTTTCCGACTTCCACCTCGATGTGGTGAAGTCCAGCACTCTTCAGCGCGACAATGTCGATAAGCGCCGACACACTCTCTCCGCCTCCTCCGCCGTCTCCGGCTCGCGCATTGTCACCAATTGCACCAGCCCCACCGCCGCCGGCACCCGGTTGGAACCCTGGATCGGCGTCTGCCCTTGTGAAAATTTCATCCAACGTTTCTTGAGATGAGTCATTTTTGGTCCAAGGCAACGTATATTCGCCGTCATCGATCCGATGGCCACCTCCGGGTCCTCCCTGGCCACCGCGTGAATTTCGTCCAATCGCTCCTCCACCGCCTCCGCCTGCACCAGGGGCTTTGCCACCCTCGCCACCAAATTGAAGCGTTGTGGCCTTTATTCCGATTTCCACGTTGGAGAACGACGCATCTATTGCCGCCTTCGCCATTGCGGTATCAACAGCCCAGCCCTGTTTGAGGCGATCATACTCGTCAATTTGCTCGGTCTTCCATTTTTTCAGCAACTCGGCAGGATACGCGGCCAAAGTCAACGGTTCGTCGATCGCGTTCGCGTGTTCCACACACATCAAAAGTAAGTTCTGTTCCGAGCGATTGTCATCGCCCGACTGGGTGGGACACCAACGCGGGCCATCTTCGCGACGTGCATGGATGTGACAGATTCTTGAGTTGAGTGTTCTTTCGCCGGTCTGCTCATCCATCCGGTAGAGCGGGCGCAGGCAGCCCTGATACGCGCAGCGAAACGCGTGCGCGTACAAATACTTCACGGTAGCTTCAGTTGGAGGTGGATGTTCGATCATCTACTTTCATTAGCAGATAGATTGCAAGCTCTATGGGTGACGCTCCCATCGGTATGCTGAGCGGAAAACGACTGTTCCGCGGGCTTTCTCACACATCCACCTTCAGCGCCGCAATAAACGCCTCCTGCGGGATGTCGACCTTGCCGAATTGGCGCATCTTCTTTTTGCCCTCGCGCTGCTTGTCGAGCAGCTTGCGTTTGCGCGTGGCGTCGCCGCCGTAGCACTTGGCGGTCACGTCCTTGCGGAAGGCGCGCACGGTCTCGCGCGCGATGATCTTGCCGCCGATCGCGGCCTGGATCGGCACCTGGAACATGTGCGGCGGGATCAGCTCCTTGAGCTTCTCCGCCATCGCGCGGCCGCGCGTCTCGGCGCGCGTCTTGTGCACCAGCATGGCGAGCGCGTCGACCGGCTCGCCGTTGACCAGCATCTGCAGCTTGACGAGGTCGGCCGGCTTGTAGTCGGTCAGGTGATAGTCGAACGAGGCGTAGCCGCGCGAGATCGATTTCAGCCGGTCGTAGAAATCGAACACCACCTCGTTGAGCGGCAGGTCGTATTTCACCATGGCGCGGCTGCCGACGTAAGTGAGCTCCTTCTGCTCGCCGCGCCGGTCCTGACAGAGCTTGAGCACGGAGCCGAGATATTCGTCGGGCGTGAGAATGGTTGCCTCGATCCACGGCTCTTGCATTTCCAGGATCTGCGTCGGGTCGGGCATGTCGACCGGATTGTGAATCTCCAGTTCCTTGCCGTTGCGCAGCTTGATCTTGTAGATGACCGACGGCGCGGTCGCGATCAGGTCGAGATTGAACTCGCGCGCCAGCCGCTCCTGGATGATCTCCAGGTGCAACAGTCCAAGGAAGCCGCAGCGGAAGCCGAAGCCGAGCGCGGCCGAGGTCTCCATCTCGTAGGTGAAGCTCGCGTCGTTCAAGCGCAGCTTGCCCATGGCGGCGCGCAGGTCCTCGAAATTGGCGGCGTCGACCGGGAACAGGCCGCAGAACACCACCGGTATCGCCGGGCGGAAGCCGGGCAGCGGCGCGGCGCAAGGATGGCGGTCGTCGGTGATGGTGTCGCCGACGCGCGTGTCGGCCACTTCCTTGATCGAGGCGGTGAGCATGCCGATCTCGCCGGGGCCGAGTTCGTCGACCTGCACCAGTTTCGGCGTGTAGACGCCGGTGCGGTCAACCTCATAGGCGGCATCGGTGCCCATCATGCGGATGCGCTGGCCCTTCGTCAGCGTGCCGTCGACGATGCGCACCAGCACGACGACGCCGAGATAGCTGTCGTACCAAGAGTCGACCAAGAGCGCCTTGAGCGGCGCCCCGCGGTCGCCTTTGGGGGCGGGGAGGCGGGTGACGATCGCTTCCAGCACCTCCGGCACGTTCAGCCCCGTCTTGGCGGAAATCTCGATGGCGTTTGCGGCATCGAGCCCGATCACGTCCTCGATCTGCTGGCGCACCTTGGCGGGCTCGGCGGCAGGTAAATCCACTTTATTGAGCACCGGCACGATCTCGTGATTGTTGTCGATCGCCTGGTAGACATTGGCGAGCGTCTGCGCCTCGACGCCTTGGCTCGCGTCGACCACAAGAAGCGAGCCCTCGCAGGCGGCGAGCGATCGGTTCACCTCATAGGCGAAATCGACATGGCCCGGGGTGTCGATCAGGTTGAGGATGTAGTCCCTGCCGTCGCGCGCCCGGTAATTGAGCCGCACGGTCTGCGCCTTGATGGTGATGCCGCGTTCGCGCTCGATGTCCATCGAATCGAGCACCTGCTCCTTCATTTCGCGCTCTTCGAGGCCGCCGGTGAGCTGGATCAGCCGGTCGGCCAGCGTCGATTTGCCGTGGTCGATATGCGCGACGATGGAGAAATTGCGGATGTTCTGGATCGGGGCCGCCGTCATGGCGCGGCAGATAACACCGGGAGTCGCGAGCTTCAAGCTTGCCTCATGAACAGCCGCGAGCACGGCGCGCTCCCTCTCCCCGTTGGGGAGAGGGTTGGGGGTGAGGGGGAAAGTGATTCTCAATCGTCTGTAACCCCTCACCCGCCCGCCGATGCTAGCGCTTCGGCGGGCGACCTCTCCCTATGGGAGAGGTGAAGCGAGCCTCCGGCTCGCGTGGACGGAACCAGCCGCGCCATGCCATAGACGCGCCGCATGCGTTTCCAGCTTCTCGACGCCGCCCACCGTACGGCCGGCCGCTTGCGCGACGCGCTCGCCGACCCGGCGCGGCGCGAGCGCAACGTGCTCGCCGCGCTCGCGCTCTACGCGGCGCTGTGGACGCTTTACGGCACCATCGCGAAAAGCAGCCAGGGCCTGCATCCCGACATGACCGAGCTGATCGCTTGGTCGCGCGATCTCGCCTTCGGCTATGCCAAGCATCCGCCGCTCGCCGCCTGGCTGGTGGCGCTGTGGTTTTCCGCACAGCCGGTCGCCGAGTGGTCTTATTACCTGCTCGCCATGCTGATGCCGACGCTGACGCTATGGATCATCTGGCGCGGATCGGCCGACTATCTCGATGTCGAGAAACGCCTGGTCGGCCTGGCGCTGCTCACCTTTGTTCCGTTCTTCAATTTCCAGGCGCTGAAGTTCAACGTCAACACGCTGCTGATGCCGCTGTGGGCGGCGACCACCTTCGCCTTCCTGCGCTCCTACACGCAGCGCAGCGCGCGCTATGCGCTGCTCGCCGGCATTGCCGCCGCCGCCTGCATGCTGACCAAATATTGGTCGGTATTCCTGATCGGCGGATTGATCATCGCCGCGCTGAGCGACAAGCGCCACGCCGATTATTTCCGCTCGGTCGCGCCGTGGCTCACGGTCGCCGCCGGCGCGCTGGTGCTGGCGCCGCATATTGTCTGGCTGGTGCAGAACGATTTTGCGCCGTTCGGCTATGCCATGACCGTGCACGGCGAAAAGTCGTTCGCCGCCGCGGCGCTCGGCGCGCTCGGCTATCTCGCCGGCGCGCTCGGTTACGTTGCGGTTCCTTTGCTCGTCGTCATGGCGGCGGCGCGGCCGAGCCGCAAGACGCTCGCCGACCTGATCTGGCCGGCCGATCGGAATCGCCGGCTGGCGGCAACCGCATTCTGGGCGCCGCTGTTGCTGCCGGTTATTGCGGCGCTCGCCAGCGGCACGGTGATGAATTCGCTGTGGTCGATGTCGGCCTGGAGCCTGCTGCCGGTCGTGCTGTTGTCGCCGCCCGATGTGAAGCTCTCGCCCATCCATACGCGCCGCGTCATCGTCGGCGCCCTGGCGCTGCCGCTCGCCGCGCTGATCGCGTCGCCGCTGGTCGCCCTCGCCGTGCACGGCCAAGGTCCGCGGCCGGCATCGGCGCAGGCGCGCTTGTTGGCCGATGAGGTAGAGCGCGCCTGGCACGCCATCACGCCGCAGCCTTTGCGCTTTGTCGGCGGCGATACCGACATTGCCTATGGAGTCATTGCTTATGCGCGCGACCGGCCGCGCGCGCTGCCCGGCTTGCCGCGGCCGAGCGCGCTCGAGCTGTCGCAGAGCGGTGAGGTGCTGGTGTGCTTTGCCGAGGATGCCGACTGCTGGCATGCGGCCGCCCGAAGTGCGGCGAAGGTAGGCCCCAGCCGCACTCTGGACGTCGAGGTCGCGCGCGCGTTTCTCGGCATGCCCGGCCGTGAGCAGCGCTATGCGATCACGCTTGTGCCGCCGCTCTGAATGCGCGTCCCGGGATGAAAGGATTCACGCCAATTCATATCGGTATGGCTGCTGGTGCATCTGCGCAGCGTTGAACCAGATGCCGCTCATTCCCGCGAAAGCGGGAATCCAGGGACATTATCGCGGCAGATTTGGCCCTGGATCCCCGCTTTCGCGGGGACGAGCGGTTGATTGCATGCAACGCAAACCGCTCAGTACCGATAATGATCGCTCTTGAACGGCCCTTCCTGCGGCACGCCGATGTAAGTCGACTGTTTCTGCGTGAGCTTGGTCAGCTTCACGCCGATCTTGTCGAGATGCAGCCGCGCGACTTTTTCGTCGAGATGCTTGGGCAGCGTGTAGACCTTGTTCTCGTACTTGCCGGGATTGGTCCACAATTCGATTTGCGCCAGCGTCTGGTTGGTGAAGGAGGAACTCATCACGAACGACGGATGGCCCATGGCGTTGCCGAGATTGACCAGGCGCCCTTCCGACAACAGGATGATGCGCTTGCCGTCGGGGAACTCGACCTCGTCGACCTGCGGCTTGACATTATGCCAGCGTAGATTGCGCAATGAGGCGATCTGAATCTCGCTGTCGAAGTGGCCGATATTGGCGACGATCGCGCGGTGCTTCATCTTGCGCATGTGGTCGATGGTGATGACGTCGACATTGCCGGTGGCGGTGACGAAGATGTCCGCGCGGGGAGCGGCGTCATCCATGGTGACGACCTCGTAGCCCTCCATCGCCGCCTGCAGCGCGCAGATCGGGTCGACCTCCGATACCATTACGCGGCAGCCGGCCTGGCGTAAGCTCGCGGCCGAGCCCTTGCCGACGTCGCCGAAGCCCGCCACCATCGCCACCTTGCCGGCCATCATCACATCGGTGCCGCGGCGGATGCCGTCGACCAGCGACTCGCGGCAGCCGTAGAGGTTGTCGAACTTCGACTTGGTCACGCTGTCGTTGACGTTGATCGCCGGGAACAGCAGGCGGCCTTCCTTGGCCATCTGGTAGAGCCGGTGCACGCCGGTGGTGGTCTCCTCGGTGACGCCGCGGATGTGCTTCGCTGTATTCGAGTACCAGCCGGGTTGCTCCTTCAGCCGCTTCTTGATGGCGGCGAACAGCACTTCTTCTTCCTCATTGCCGGGGTGGTTGAGCACGGAGGGCTCGCTCTCGGCCTGCATGCCGAGATGCAGGAGCAACGTGGCGTCGCCGCCGTCGTCGAGGATCATGTTGGGCGAGCCGCCGTCGGCCCATTCGAAAATGCGGTGGGTGTAATCCCAGTAGTCCTTCAGGCTTTCGCCCTTGACCGCGAACACCGGCACGCCGGCCGCGGCGATCGCCGCCGCGGCGTGGTCCTGGGTCGAATAGATGTTGCAGGAGGCCCAGCGCACCTCGGCGCCTAGATGCGTCAGCGTCTCGATGAGCACCGCGGTCTGGATGGTCATGTGCAGCGAGCCGGCGATGCGCGCGCCGCGCAGCGGCTGCTGGGCGCCATATTCCTCGCGCGTCACCATCAGGCCGGGCATTTCCGTTTCGGCGATAGCGATCTCGTTGCGGCCCCAGGCCGCGAGCGAGATGTCCTTGACGACGTAGTCAGCGGCGTGAGTTTTCGGCTTGGCGGCGGCGGTCATGAACGGTCCTTATGCGACTGAATACAGGGTGGCCGTGCCTATAACAGCCCGCCGACGGCCTCGCAATGCATATATAAAGATTTCTTTATGTTCGCTTTTGTCCGGCCTTAGCAGCCGTCAGTCTTCCTCCCCGAACCGATCCGCCACCAGCGCGCAGAGCGCATCGATCGCCGGGCCGGCTTCCTTGCCGGTGGCGCTGATGGTGATTTTAACTCCCGGGGCCGCTGTCAACATCATCAGGCCCATGATCGAAGTGCCGCCGACCGTTTCATGGCCGCGCGTGACGGTGATCTCGGCGTCGAATTGTTCGGCGGTTTGCACGAATTTGGCCGAAGCGCGGGCGTGCAGGCCCTTCTTGTTGACGATCTCGACCTCGCGCACCACGGGCCCGGATCGATCCGGATTGTTGTCCGCGGGAGCGGAGTCGTTCATTTACCGGTGAGCACGCGGCTGGCGATGGTGCAGTATTTGCGCCCGGCTTCCTGGGCGGCGGCGACGGCCTGCTCGAGCGGGCAGGTCTCGCGCACTTTGGCGAGCTTGATCAGCATCGGCAAATTGATGCCGGCCAGCACCTCGACCTTGGGCTGGCTCATGACCGAAATGGCGAGATTGGACGGCGTGCCGCCGAACATGTCGGTGAGGATGGCGACGCCATCGCCGCTGTCGACGCGCTTGACCGCGTCGAGAATGTTCTTACGGCACTGTTCCACATCGTCATCGGGGCCGATGGTCACTGCCTCGATCTGCCGCTGCGGCCCCACCACATGCTCCAACGCCGAGCGAAACTCGACGGCGAGCCGCCCGTGGGTCACAAGTACCAGGCCGATCATCCCGAACTCCTCGCGGGCGCCTGTTTGCACCGCACGATTGGGGGCGCATTCACGCTCATCCGAGGCCCCAAGGCAAGGGGGTTCCACGCTATATAATGGTTGTGTTGCGCTGCGAAAAGACGGTGCCACGTGAAGGCTCGATCAGGTCCGTTTTCGGCGGACGCGATCCTAGGCCCGTTATGGTTAATTTTTCTTAACCACGCTCGAAGGCTTCGCGGGTAGCGCAAGCACCGCCTCGCGGTCAATCCGCCTTTGGGCTTGTACCGAGAAAGGCCAAAACGAGCGGCAGCGGCTCCTGGTCTGGCGCGACGGCAAGGCGCGGCAACTCGATGCCTTCAAGTTTGGTAAGGCCTGCGTTCGGCGCCGGCATCCGCTCGGCGTCGGCGGCGGCCAGATCGACCACCAAGCCGACCGCCGCCACCGGCTCGAACGGCAACCAGCGAATGCCGAGGCCGCGGATTTCGATCAGCCCGGCGAGCGCCGGCGCCGGGCGCACCAACAGCCGGCCGTAGTGCACTTCGGTGGAGACGCGGTCATCACCGACGAGACGCGCGAAGGGCAGCGCGCCTTGCGCTGCAGCTTGCAATAGGTCCCATGCCAGCCGCGACTTGCCGCTGCCCGCCGGTCCGCGGATCAGCGCAGCCTTGGCGCCGACGAGAACAGCGGAGGCATGAATGGTGCTTTCCATCTGTCATTCCGGGACGGCGCGAAGCGCCGGGCCCGGAATCCATAACCCCTGTCGTTGCGATTGGCACCCACGCACAACCCGCACAGCTGCGACGTATGGATTCCGGGCTCGCGCAATTCGTGTGCGCTCCGGAATGACAGCGCCTATGTCGCCGGCAGCCGCACCACAAATCGCGCGCCAAGCACTTTCGGCTCTTCGCCGGCCGCGCCGGGCGCGGTGCGATTTTCCGCCCACATGCGGCCGCCATGCGCTTCCACGATCTGCTTGGAGATCGATAGCCCGAGCCCGGAATTCTGCCCGAAGCTCTGTGTCGGCCGATCGGTATAGAAGCGTTCGAAAATCTTCTCGAGCGCGTCGGAGCGAATGCCGGGACCGTCGTCGTCGACCACGATCTGGACTTTGTCCTTCAGCCGGCGGCAGTTGACGCGCACGGTGCCGCCGGGCGGCGAGAACGAGCGCGCATTGTCTATCAGGTTGCTGACCACCTGACCGAGCCGCGAATCGTGGCCGGGAATCCGGAAGTTCTCCACTGGCCCGTCAAAGGCGAGCTTGACGGGCGCTGCGTCCGGCCACACCTCGTTGGCGGCGGTGACGAGAGACTCGAGCTGGTTCTTGAGATCGACGGCGCCGACTTCCTGCCGCTGCAACTCGGCGTCGAGGCGGCTGGCGTCGGAAATATCCGTGATCAGCCGGTCGAGGCGCTTGACGTCGTGCTCTATCACCTCGAGCAGCCGACGGCGGCTTTCCTCGGTTTTCGCAAGCGGCAGCGTTTCCACTGCCGAGCGCAGCGAGGTCAGCGGATTGCGCAATTCATGCGCCACGTCGGCGGCGAAGCTCTCGATCGCCTCGATGCGGGTATAGAGCGCATTGGTCATGTCGCGCAGCGCGCCGGACAAATGGCCGATCTCGTCGCGGCGGCGGGTGAAATCGGGAATCTGCACGCGCGTGCGGATGCGCCGGCGCACGCGCTCGGCGCCGTCGGCGAGCCGCCGCACCGGGCCGGCGATGGTGCCGGCAAGCAGCATCGACAGCACCACCATCACGCCGGCAGCCACCAAGAACACTTTGAGAATGGCGAACCGCTCGGCTTCCACCATCTCATCGATGTCGGCGCCTTGCGTCGACAGCATCAAGGCGCCGCGCACCGCGCGGAAGCGCTGTACGGGCACGGCGACCGACACGATCACTTCGCCGCGGTTGTTCACCCGCACGCGGCTCGCATGTTGTCCCTCGAGCGCCTGCGCGACTTCCGGATAGCCCTTGCCGTTCTCCGGGCCGAGCTCCTTGTAGAGCGGCAGGTCGCCGCGCCCGAGCCAGCGGCGCATGGCGATGAAGAAGCGCTCCATCAGTCCGGGCTGCTCGGTATTCGGCGCCGGCAGATCGAAGCGCAGCACGTCGCCGCGGCCGTAGAGATTGCGGCTGTCGAGAATGAGCACGCCGTCGCGATCGTAGATGCGCGCGCGCGTCTTGGTGGGCGAGACGAGGCGGCGCAGCACCGGCGCGACGCGTTCCGGATTGATGGGAAACTCGATGCCGGACTGCGAATCTTCGGGACCGTAGCTCTCGCCGGCCTGCAGTTCGAGTAGCCGCTCGGGATCGATGGTGACGGCATCGCTTTCCACCGTGGCCGACGCGGCGATGGCGCCGGCGATGATCTCGCTCTGCACCAGCAGGCTTTGCACGCGCGCGTCGATCAGGCCGGCGCGGAATTGCGAGAGGTAGAGGACGCCGGTGACCAGCGCGACCAGGCCGGCCAGGTTAAGGATGACGATGCGGCGGGTAAGACTGGAGAAGCTCTGCCGGATGAGGAACTGCCAGGCCGCGCGAATCGGCCAACGGATCGCGGCAAAGCGCCGGCGCTTGGCACGCGCTGCTTTCGCGGCACGCGCGCCTTTTTCGCCGGAGCGCTCGGCATCGGCGGTTGGCGCAATGAGTTCGGCGGTTCGATCGAGCACGTCGTTTAGGCCAGCCGGGTTCGTAGGTTGCTGCCCCCGGGACTTTACCGCAAGCCGGGACGCTCCGTCAGGCCGCTTAGTCAAACCACATCATTAAAGATGGGTCATGATTCCTTGAAGCGGTAGCCGACGCCGTAGAGCGTCTCGATCATCTCGAAACTGTCGTCGACCACCTTGAACTTCTTGCGCAGCCGCTTGATGTGGCTGTCGATGGTACGGTCGTCGACGTAAACCTGGTCGTCATAGGCGGCGTCCATCAGCGCGTTGCGGCTCTTGACCACGCCGGGGCGCGTGGCGAGCGCCTGCAGGATGAGGAACTCGGTGACGGTCAGCGTCACCGGCTCGTTTTTCCAGGTGCAGGTATGGCGCTCGGGATCCATGCGCAGCTGGCCGCGCTCCAATGCCTTGGCGTCGGTTTCCTTGGGCGCCGCCCCGTCCTTCGGCGTGGCGCGCCGCAGCACCGCCTTGACCCGCTCGACCAACAGCCGCTGCGAGAACGGTTTGCGGATGAAGTCGTCCGCCCCCATCTTGAGGCCGAACAGTTCGTCGATCTCTTCATCCTTGGAGGTCAAGAAGATCACCGGGATATCGGATTTCTGCCGCATCCGGCGCAGCGTCTCCATGCCGTCCATGCGCGGCATCTTGATGTCGAGGATGGCGAGATCGGGCGGGGACGTCTTGAAGCCGTCGAGCGCGGAGGCGCCGTCGGTGTAGGTCATGATGCGATAGCCCTCGGCTTCGAGGGCGATCGAGACCGAGGTGAGGATGTTGCGGTCGTCGTCGACCAGAGCGATTGTCGGCATGAGCCCCTCTTGGGTGACGGTCCCGCGTGGTTTGAAGCCCATAAACCGGGGCTGAAATGTGACCTCTTTGCAACAACTATGTGATTCGGTTGCCATTTCAAGGCCATTTGGCGGAGATTGTCGGCCGAACAACGATTGCGCCGGAAGCCTGTCATGACCCCCGAGAAAGCCGCCGCCAAGTCCCCGCTGCCCGGCGTCATGCCCGGCCGCACACCGGAGAACGCCTCGCCGCCGGCCGACTTCAAGCCGCTGGAGGTCGCCAAAGCGCTGTTGCGCGCGGCGCGGGCCGGCACGCTGGCGACACTCGACCGCAACACCGGTTATCCGTTCGCCTCGCTGGTCAATGTGGCGACCGATGTGGACGGTTCGCCTTTGATCCTGGTGTCGCGGCTCGCTACCCACACGGCCAATCTGGAAGTCGACAGCCGCGCCTCGCTGCTGCTGGTCGAGACCGGCAAAGGCGATGCGCTGGCACATCCGCGCCTCACCGTGCTCGGCACCATGTCGCCGATGGCCCGCGACAGCGCCGAAGAGCCGCGTCTTCGCCGCCGCTTTCTCGCTCGCCATCCGAAGTCGGAGCTCTATGCCGGATTCGCCGACTTTGCCTTTTGGCGCATGCAGGTCGTCTCGGCGCATCTCAACGGCGGATTTGCGCGCGCCGCCGACCTCACCGCAGCCGATGTGCTGACCGATGTATCGGACGCGCAGTCGCTCATCGAAATCGAAGAAGGCGCCATCGAACACATGAATGCCGATCACGCGGAGGCTTGCCGCCTCTACGCCACCAAGCTGCTCGGCGCCGCGGACGGCGACTGGCGCTGCGTCGGCGTCGATCCGGAGGGAATTGAATTGCAGAACGGAAACGCCGCCTTGCGGCTTCCCTTCCCGCAGCGCGTGACCGCGCCCGGTCCGCTGCGCGCAGTGCTGAGGCAGCTCGCGGAACAGGCGCGGGCGAGTTAGCCGCTGTCAGCCGGCAAGCGTCGGCAGGGCTGCAGATTCGACGGGCGCGGCTACCGGCCACTCGGCGCGCTCGGCCAGGGTATCGTGCAGGAAATCCAGGTCGTATCCCGCCTTGTGCGTGACGGCCAGGATCTCCTCGAGCCCAAGGCGGCCGGCGGCGGCCTGGCTCCACAGGATGGCGCAACGCGTGCTGGTGCCGCAATAGAACAGGATCGGTTTCGGCAGCCTGTCCATCAACCGTGCAAAATCGTCGACAACATCACCGTCGGTCACGTGGACGTTCATCACCGGCTGATAGCGAAACGCCAAGCCATGGCGGCGTGCAGCCGCGTCGGCCTTTGCATGGGGCAACTGATCCGGCGCTTCGCCGTCGGGCCGAATATTGACGATGGAGCGGAACCCGCGCCGCGCGATCTCCGCAAAATCGCCCTCGATGAGCTGCGGGGCGACGGCGATATCCGGCTCCAGTTGAACGATCCTGACCATGCGAGCAACCTGCAAAAGTGACCCTGGAGCGGGCCGGCCAGCGGAAAAAACCATGCTGTCCGGACGGTAGAAATGCGTGCCGCAGGCAAGTTTTCAAGCAAAATTGGCGCTCCGATAGAAAATAAATCTAAAATTCTCGATTCCGGTCGGGTTTTCGAATAAGTCATTCTCCTCGCGATCGCCGCGGGAAAAATTCTTCTCGCTTCGGGACAGCTGGTCCCGCGACCGCGCTGGGCCTTTCCGCCCTACGGCGTTGCCTACCACCGCTGCCAAGCAACCGTGTTGGCGCTAGGTGTCGGCTCAATCACGCGTGTAGTCGGGCAGCAAAATCCTGTTCTCGATGCAGTGGGGCGCGGCTACGGTCTGCGCCATGGCCAGCGAACCGATCGCATTGCGCGACATGGGCTCGTTCCATGTCGGCGGCAGGACTGTGCAGATCAGCGGCGAGCCCGTGCGCGAACTCGTGCTCAGCCCCGGCGGCATGCCGCTGCGCTTCGATCCGAACGGGCCGCACCAGGTCGAGGCCATGTACGTGCAGTACTTTCTGCCGCGGCATCGCAAGGGCAAATATCCGTTGCTGCTCTGGCACGGCGGCGGTCTCACCGGCGTCACCTATGAGACGACGCCCGACGGCCGCGACGGCTGGCTCAATATGTTCGTGCGCAAGGGCTGGGACATCTACGTCTCCGACGCCGTCGAGCGCGGACGCTCCGGTTTCGCGCCGCCTTCGGCGTGGCCGGACGCGCCGGTCTTCCTGCCCAAGCAGAATCCGTTCGAGCGTTTCCGCATCGGCGCGGGCGCAGGCTCCTGGAGCGCCGATCCCGCGCAAATGAAAGTGCTGCCGGGTAATCAATTCCCCGTAGATGCTTACGACAACTTCATGAAGCAGGTCGTGCCGCGCTGGCTGTCGACCGACGATGCCATCATCGCCGCCTATCGCGCGCTGCTCGACAAAGTCGGCCCCAGCGTCGTGCTCTGCCACAGCCAGGGCTGCGGCTTCGCCTTTCGCCTGGCGCAGGCGCGGCCCGAATTTTTCAAGGCGCTGATCGCCATCGAGCCGGCGGTCGCCGGGGACATCGATCAAGCCGGCAGGCTCAGCGGTGTGCCGACGCTGATCGTCTACGGCGACTTCATCGAGGGCGACGCGCGCTGGCCGACCATGCGCCAATTCGGGCTCGACTACGCGCAAGCGATGCGCGCGGCCGGCGGCGCGGTGGACGTCGTCAACCTGCCCGAGATCGGCATCAAGGGGAATTCGCACATGCTGATGATGGACAAGAACAACGCCGAGATCGCCGATTTTATTCAGCAATGGCTGAGCGAGAAGGGCCTGGTCGTCAGGCAAGCTCAATCGACCATGCCGACGGCCAACAATGCATCGCGCAGTTCGCCGCGAAAGCGGTTGTCGCGGTAGGGCGGAATGCGCTTGGCGATCGAAAAGCCGGGATCGACGGCGAGCATACGGCGAGCGGTCTCGCGCGCCTCGTCCATTCTGTTCAAACGGACGAGCGCGAGAATCTGCGCACGATGCGCGACCGTCAAATGCGGCAGCTCCTTGAGCGCTCTCTCGGACCAGCGCAATCCTTCTTCGTTGCGGCCGGCGATCAAATTGGCGAATGCGAGCCCGGCACACGCCCTTCCCGTATCCGGATCGCGGGGGCTGAGCCGCATGGCACGCGTGAATTGAGTGATCGATTTGTCCGGATCGGTGCAGTTAAAGCAGTGCACCCATGCCGACATGATCAGGACTTCCGCCGAGTTGGGGTCAAGATCGACGGCGCGATCAGCCAACACGACCGCTTGGTCATTGTCACCGGCGAAATAGGTGAAGGTCATGGCGACACGCGCCAAGACGAGAGGGTCATCGCTACCCTCCGCCAGAGCTTCCCGCGCCATCGCCAGCGCTAGGGCTTGATCCTGCGGCCGCGCCCAACCCTGCACGCGGCGAAAGATGAGGGAATAGGCGTAGCGGGCCTTCGCCGAGGCATAGTGCGGATCGAGCTCTATGGCTCTTTTCAAAAAGGTTTCGGCCGCCTCATGGCCGTCGAGCGTCAACTCGTAAAGCGCCGCGATCGCGCGCAAATAGCAATCATAGGCATCGAGGCTCTCGGTCGGTTTCGCACGGCCGCGAACGATCTCGGCCTTCTTCAGGCTTGGCTCGATGGCGCCCACGACGCTTTCCGTCACGCTGTCCTGAAGGGCGAAGATATCTTCGAGGCTGCCGTCGAAGCGATCGGCCCAGAGGTGATGTTGGGTCGCCGCCTCGATGAGCTGACCGGTTATGCGCACACGGTTGCCGGCCTTGCGCACGCTGCCTTCGAGCACGTAGCGCACGCCGAGCTCGCGTCCGACCTGTTTGATGTCGACCGCCTTGCCCTTGTAGACGAAGCTCGAGTTGCGGGCGACTACGTAAAACCACTTTACGCGCGACAGCGCGGTGATGATGTCCTCCACGATGCCGTCGGCGAAGTAATCCTGCTCGGCATCGCCGGTCATGTTTTGGAAAGGCAGCACCGCGATCGACGGCTTGCCGGAAAGAGTCGGCAACGCAGCGCTGGCCTTCGCTTCGGGCTTGGCAACCTTGACACTATAGGCGCGCACCGGCCTTGCGATGTTCTTCAAGCTCTGCTCGCCCAGGTCGGCGAAGTCGACGGCGACCTTGCCGCGAACCTGGTCGTAAGCCGAGCTTGAGATACAAATGCCGCCCGGCTCGGCGATTCCTTCGAGACGCGCCGCCACATTGACTCCATCACCGAGGATGTCGTCCCCGTCCACCAGCACGTCGCCGAGGTTGACGCCGATGCGAAATAACATGCGCCGGTCCTCGCCAACGCCTGCATTGCGCTCGGCCATCACTCGCTGCACGGCCACCGCGCACTCGACGGCATCGACGACCGAAGGAAACTCGATCAGCAACCCGTCGCCCGTCGTTTTGACGATGCGGCCACCATGTTTTGCCACAAGCGCATCGGCGGCCGCACGATGCCCGCGCAGTATTTGGACGGTGCCCGCCTCATCGATCCCCATGAGCCGCGAATAGCCTGCAACATCGGCGGCCAGAATCGCCGCCAGCTTCCGTTCGACCCGATGTGGCCCGCTCTGTTTCACGCCGCTAGGCTCCTCGCGCTCCATTGTGCACGACCGAGCAACCGCCGGACAACAAGCGCTCGAATAGGCCTGTCGTTCACTTTGCAGGCCGGCAGCGGATTCGCGCTGTAGGTCTTGCTTTCGTGTGCCGGCAAACGCCCGCTGTTCACGGATGACCGATTGCTCAGACATCATCTTTCCAACGATTTACCAAATTGATGCACTGCAGCGTTCGCGCTTCGCCGCTGCGTGGCAATTAATCTTGGCATGGGAGAGGTTCCTCACTATGGTCGCGCGCCTTGGAACGAGGGGCTATACTAAGGTTTATAGAGGGATAGGTCCTTCTGGGGTTAACGAGGGATGCGGCCCTGACGCGGCCTGTTTGGGAGGATTGCGCGTGCAAGAAACGGGTGTGCGAAACGGTGCTCACGGCGCCGATAAATTCGGCTTCAAAGGCCTCGCCGCGGTCCACTGGAATCACACCGAACCCGTGCTCTACGAGCGAGCGACCGCGGCCGGCGAGGCCTCCCTGGTTGCCGGCGGCGCGCTCTGCGCCGAGACCGGCCATCACACCGGCCGATCGCCCAAGGACAAGCATACGGTAGTCGACGATCTCACCCGGGATTCGGTGTGGTGGGAGGGCAACCGCAAAATGTCGAAGGAGAACTTCGACAATTTGCTTGCCGATTTTCTCGCCCACGCCAAAGGCAAGACGCTGTTCGCGCAGGACCTCTACGGCGGCGCCGATCCCAAATACCGGATAAAAACGCGCGTCTTCACCGAATATGCCTGGCATTCCCTTTTCATTCGTCAATTGCTGATCCGCCCCGAGCGCGAAGACCTCGCCAAGTTCGTCCCCGAGCTCACCATCGTCGACCTGCCCTCGTTCCGGCCGGATCATAAGCGGCATGGCGGGCGCGAAAACTCCGACACCATGGTGGCGATCGATTTCACCCGTAAGATCGTGCTGATCTGCGGCTCCTCCTATGCCGGCGAGATGAAGAAGTCGGTGTTCACCACGCTCAATTTCTATCTGCCGGCCGAGGACGTGGTGCCGATGCATTGCTCGGCCAATGTCGGGCCGAACGGCGACAGCGCGCTGTTCTTCGGCCTCTCCGGCACCGGCAAGACCACGCTCTCGGCCGATCCGCACCGCACGCTGATCGGCGACGACGAGCACGGCTGGGGCCCCGACGGCATCTTCAATTTCGAGGGCGGCTGCTACGCCAAATGCATCAAGCTCTCCAAGGAAGCCGAGCCGCAGATCTGGGCGGCCACCAGCCGCTTCGGCGCTGTCCTGGAAAACGTGGTGTTCGATCCCGAGACGCGCGTTCCGGACTACGACAACGGCTCCAAGACCGAGAACACGCGCTCGGCCTATCCGCTCGACTTCATCCCGAACGCCTCGCGCACCGGCCGCGCCGGTCACCCGAAGAACATCATCTTCCTGACCGCCGACGCTTTCGGCGTGATGCCGCCGATCGCCAAGCTCACGCCGACGCAGGCGATGTACCATTTCCTCTCCGGCTATACCGCCAAGGTCGCCGGCACCGAGAAGGGGCTGGTCGGCGTGCAGCCGGAATTCTCCACCTGCTTCGGCGCGCCGTTCCTGCCGCGCCATCCCTCCGTCTATGCCGATCTGCTGCGCGACTACATCAACCGGCACAAGGTCGACTGCTGGCTGGTCAATTCGGGCTGGACCGGCGGCAAGTACGGCGAGGGCCGCCGCATGCCGATCAAGGCGACGCGCCGGCTGCTTTCGGCCGCGCTCGACGGCTCGCTCAAAGACTCCGACTTCCGCACCGATCCCTATTTCGGCTTCTCGGTGCCGACTTCGGTGCAAGGCGTCGAGCCGCATCTGTTGAACCCGTTCAAGACCTGGAAGGACAAGGCCGAGTTCGACAAGACCGCGCGCGCGCTGGTCGGCATGTTCCAGAAGAACTTCGCCAAATACGAAAGCCACGTCACCGCCGACATCAAGGCCGCCGCGCCCGAAGTGCGCATCGCGGCGGAGTAGGGGACTCGCGGCAAGGCGGGGTGCCATGAAGGCTCGTGTGCTCGGCGTCGCGTTGCTGTTGAGCATGGCGGGCGGCGGCATCTGCCACGCGGCCGACTGCGCCAGGCTCTACGCGCTCGCTTTGCAACACGCCCGCGACATGGCTCGCCGCAACAGCCTCGATCACGCAGGCTTCATGCGGCATCGCGGGCCGGCGGGCGCCGCGGCCGAAAATGTTGCGGTCGGCTGCAAGACCGAGGAATGCGCCAGGCGCGTGTGGATGCAATCGCCGCATCACCGCGCCAACATGATGCTCGGCGGTTGCCAGGCCGTCGCCTCGGCCCTATCGCGCAACGGCCGCCGCTATTGGGTGATGGAGATCGGCGGCGGCGGCATCAGCGCGGCCCGCGATTTTTCGATCGATGGCGCCAACGCGCCCTAGCATCGCGGCGAAGCGAGAGCGGCTGTTTGCTCAGCGCTTCTCGGCGTTGCACCAATCGTAGATGCTGAGCGCCACCACCTTGATCGCTGTCAAGTAGTCGTCGATCGAGACATATTCGTCATCGGCGTGCATCACTGCCGTCGAGCCCGGCCCGAAGATCACCGTCGGCGTGTGGCCGTACAGATTGAGAAAGCGGGTGTCGGCGGCACCCTGCCGCCCGCTGATCTCCGGCTCTCGCCCGGTAATTTCGCTGTAGTTTTTGCTCACCGTCTGCACGATCGGATGATCGCGCGGAATCTCCGAGGCTTGCGCGTCATAGCCGACGAACCGCACTTTCGGCGGGTGATCCTTCATCCACGGGTCGGCAGCCGCGGCGCGCGCCACCTGCTCGATCAGGCTGCGTTTGACGCCTTCGTGGTCCTCGCCCGGCACGGTCGCCATGCTGCCCTTCAACAGGCAGGTGGCGGGAAACGAGCTGGGGAAGCTGCCGGCGTGGAAGGCGCCGATCATGCAGGGCAGCGCGTCGATCGGCTTGGGATATAGCGGATGCTTGACGGTCGCGACGCGCTTGGCTTCGAGCGCCTCGACCGCCTTGGTGATCTTGTAGCCGAGCTCGATGCCGCTGACGCCCTGATAGCGGCGCTGGATGCCGGCCGGCTTGCCCTGGATTTCGATCTCGAACCAGATGCGTCCGATGCAGGCTGGTTGCACCGCGAGCCCGCTCGTTTCGCCGGAAATGCCGGCGTCGGCATGATAGCCGCGGATGACGGTGTCGAGCGTGCCGTGTCCGCTGACCTCCTCGTCGATGACGATGTCGATCAGCACGTCGCCTTTCAGCTTCACTCCGGCCGCCTTGATGAACTCGACGGCGAGGATGTGGCTCGCAACGCCGCTCTTCATGTCGCAAGAGCCGCGGCCATAGATGCGACCTTCCTTGATTTTCGCCGACCAGGGATTATCGCTCCAACCTTCGCCGTTGCCGACCGGGATCACGTCGGTGTGGCCGTTGAGCAGCAGCGATTGCCCGCCGCCCGTGCCCTTCAAGGTGGCGACAATGTTGGGGCGACCTTCATAGCCGCGCTCTACGGGGATGTAGCCGGGATGCTTCTTGAGCGCCTGCCAGTCGGACTCCCACATGTCGACGTCGAGCCCGATTTTCCTCAGGTAATCGGCGAGGAAGGCCTGAATCTTTCCCTCTTCGCCGGTGACGCTGGGAATCGCGACCATGTCCTGAAGAAACTTGATCGCGTTGTCGCGATTGGCGTCGATCGTGGCGAGAATTTTCTGGCGCGCATCGGTCATATTCTGTCCTTCGTCGAATCTCGCGTATGGCGCCGCGGAAGCGGCGTACTCGGCTTCACCTCTCCGATGGGGAGAGGTCGGATCGCCACCGGCCCCGCGCGAAGCGCGGCCCGATGACAGGCTTTGCGATCCGGGTGAGGGGTTACAAGCTATCGAGAATCAGTGAGTCCCCCACCCCAACCTCTCCCCAACGGGGAGAGGGAGCTTGCGTAATTCGTCGCGAACGCGCTTGGCGTATCTCTAGTCATGTCGATGACTAGCCGTGCGCGCGTTGGCAAGCAGGTCGATGTGAAGCTTGATCGCGTCGCTGCGATAGATGATGTCGGCGACGTAAATCGCCGTTCCGGTCGCGTCGATCACGACGCAGCAGCATTCCGCCACCGGCGCGCCGAGCGCGACTTGCAGCAGCTCGGCCGAGACTCGGTCGGCGCAGCCGATCACGACGGTCTGATGCGCGTCTTGTACGTCGACGTTCTTCAGGTTGCCGAGCACCGACAAGGCGGGATGCTTGCGGAATTCCTCCGGCGCGCGCCGGAAAATGTCTTCGCTCAGGTGCACATTGACGATGCCATAGGGCTCGCCGTCCTTGAACTGCACGCTGCGCAGGAAGACGTATTTGGCGGCCAGCGTCCCTTCGCCCTCCCGCAAAATCGGAAACGGCGGCGGGTTGTCGACCTTGATCCGCTTCGGAACGTTGTCCTTGATCGGCGCGGTCATCGCCTCCCATGTCGTCGCGAGCTTGTACCAATAGCGGGAGACGGGTTTCTCGGCGACGAAGGTGCCGCGGCCCTGCTGCGAATGCAGCAGTCCCTCTTCGCGCAGGATGTCGATGGCCTGCCGGATAGTGACGCGCGCCACCTCGAATTCGCTTTCGAGCTCGACCAGGGTTGAAATCTTCTGGCCTGGCAGCCATTGTTCGGTCTCGATCCGCCGGCGCATGACGGAAGCGACCTGGATGTAGAGCGGAATGCGGCTTCGGTCGTAGACTTTGGCGAGTTCGGACATGACCCCTGCGAATTTTCATCCGAGGCGACGCGTCGCCGAAAGATTGACGCGGCGCAACGCAAAGATGTTCCTATCAATCCGAAAATAGGCACAATGGGGCGCAGCGCGCAACTGCCTCATTCGGCGAGAACAGGCATGAGTGTTGATACCAAGCTCGCAGCGGCCATCGGCCGGCGCCGATCGGTCCGGCGTTACAGCGCCGCGCCCGTGGACGACGCCCTGATCGAGCGGCTGCTCATCGCCGCTACCAAGGCGCCGTCCGCGCACAATCGCCAGCCATGGCGCTTCGCCGTTCTCGACGACGGTGAAAGCAAACGCGGGCTGGCGGCCGCCATGGGCGAGCGGCTGCGCGCGGATCGCACGGCCGACGGCGACGATCCGGCGGCCATCGAAGCCGACGTGGCGCGATCCTACGCGCGGCTGACCGAAGCGCCGCTCGTTATCGTGGCCTCGATCGATACCCGCGACATGGATCGTTATCCGGACGAGCGCCGCAGCGATGCCGAATATCTGATGGCCGTGCAAAGCACGGCCATGGCGATGCAGAACCTGCTGCTGGCCGCGCAGAGCGAGGGGCTCGGCGCCTGCATCATGTGCGCGCCTTTGTTCTGCCCGCAGGCGGTGGTCGAGGCGCTTACCTTGCCGGCCGCCTGGCAACCGCAGATGCTGGCGACCATCGGCAGCCCAGCGACCGCGGGTAAAGAGCGACCGCGCTTGCCGTTGAGCGACGTCCTCCTCTGGCGGCGCCACGCCAACCGGTGACGGCGCGCTCGCGGCCGCCGCCGGGCAACGTGATTAACTGTTCTTCAGCCGCGGAATGATCTCGCGCGCGATGATCTCGATCTGCTCCATCTCGTAGCGATAGGGCACGAAGATCAGCTTCTGCACGCCGACGGCAATGTGTGCCTTCAGCTGCGCGACGCATTCGTCGACCGTGCCGAGAATGGCGCTGTCCTTGGTCGATTCGCTCCAAGCCGCGTAATCCCATTCCTTGCCGAGCCATTCCATCATGCCGGCTTCGACCTCGGCGCGCGACTTGCCGACGCGGATGGGCAGCTGCGCCGCGTTCAAGAGTTGATCGGGATCCTTGCCGGCTTCCTTGGCAAAATCGCGGATCTTGGCCCAGGATTTGGCGAAGCTTTCCGGCAGATAAAAATAAGTCAGCCAGCCGTCGCCGCTGACCGCGGCACGCTTGAGTACGCGGTCGACATAGCCGCCGATCAGGATCGGCGGGCGCGGCTTCTGCACCGGCTTGGGATACATGACGCCGGCCGGAATCTTGTGGAACATATACTCGCCCTTGACCATGTCCTCGGTCCAGAATCGCGTCACGATCTCGAGGTTCTCGTCCATGATCCTGCCGCGTTTTTCGAACGGGACGCCGACCGCATCGAACTCGCGCTTGTACCAGCCCGAGGCCATGCCGAGGATCAGCCGGCCGTTCGACAACAGGTCCATGCTCGACAATTGCTTGGCGAGGATCACCGGATTGCGCAGCGGCAGCACGAGGATGCCGGTGCCGAGCTTGATCTTGCTGGTGCGCGCGGCGATCGCGGTCAGCAGTGTCAGCGACTCGATGATGGGAAAATTCGGCTCGACGCCGAGCAGCACGTGATCCCACGCCCAGATCGAATCGAAACCGAGCTGTTCCATCTTGACGCCATAGTCGACCAGCGCCCGCATGTCCGGCATTTCCGGATAGGCCGTGAAATTGCGCGCCGAGATGCCAAAAGTGCCGCTTAGAGACGTCATATCGGTCTTCTCCAATGATCTGGTTGGTCAGGCGATATAGAGGCGTTGTGGGTCGAGCATGCGCAGCACCGACAGCTCGTGCTCGGTCGGCGGCTCGGTCACGCCGGTGTCGTGGCCGAATTCGAGTGTGAAGCCGGTATTGTCCTGTACCTGCTGCGAACTTACGCCGGGATTGAGCGCCAGCGGTTTGAGCCGCCGCGTCGCCTCGTCGAAGCCGAAAACAGCGAGATCGGTCACCACGCGGTACATGCCGCCGGTCGGCAGCCCGCTGTCGCGGCGCGTCTCGCGTCCCTTGAGCCATCCGGGGCTGGTGACGAAGTCGACGTTTTCCACGAAGCGCCGTTTTTCGTGCTTCATCGCGACGATCATGCTGGTGAGGCTGGCGATGTCGTTGCCGCCGCCGGTGCCCGGCAATCGGGTTTTCGGCTTGGCCGGATCGCCGATGAAAGAGCTGTTGAGATTGCCGAACTGGTCGATCTGCGCGCCGCCCATGAAACCGACATCGACATAGCCGCGCTGCAACAGCAGCAGAACCTCGGCGCTGCCGAGCACCATGTTGGCGCGGACGGTGCAGCGCTGATCGTTGGTCGATGGCGGCAGCTTGCCCGGCTCGATGAAGGCGCCGATCACGCCGCCCTCGAACAATATGGTCAGCCCCGGACAATGCAGGCGCTGCGCGAGCGTTGCGGCAAGCAGCGGAATGCCGACGCCGGCGAACACGACCTGCCCGTCCTTGAGCTGGCGCGCGCTCAGGATAGCGATCAGCTCGCTGGCGGTATAATGCGATTTAAGCGTCATAGATCGATTGCCCGGCGCGAGCGGCTGTCAAAACTTCTTCCATCCCGATCATTTCGAGAAACCCAGTCCACGAGCCCGGGCCGTAGACAAAGCGGTCGAGATATTCGCGCATGCCGCTGACCGGGTCCTTGTTGACCAGCGCGACGTAGAACTCCATGTGCCGCATCATCGGCTCGTAGACGCCGTAGCATTCGTGCGGCGCGCAGCCGAACGGCAGCTCGACCACGGCGTCGACGGCGAAGAACGGAATCTTGGTTTGGTCCGGTGCGCGGCGGATCTGATCGTTCGACACGATGCGCTCCGTGCTCAGGATCACCCGGTTGGCCGCCATTGCGAGGTCCATATCCATGAATTGCAGGCCGTCGATCTGCGCATTGCCGTAAGCATCGCAGCGCTGGACATGGATCAGCGCAACGTCCGGGTTGAGCGCCGGCACCAGCAGCAGCTTCTCGCCGGTGAACGGGCAATCGATTTCCTTGGCCTCCGGGCGCTGACGCAATACGCCGGAGCCCAGCATCGAGCGGATCGGCAGGAAAGGCACGCCCATCGCCCCGGCGCGAAAACGCATGCCCATGGCCATGTGGCTCCATTCGTCGAAGCGCGCCTTGCCGGTTTCGACATGATGGCGCATCACCTTGGAAACGCCCCACAGAATGCCCTGGCTGAACCAGCTCGTGATGATGTGTTCGCTGGCGCCCGCGGCGTAGAGTAGATCGCCGTCGCTCGACGTGATGCAGCGCGAGCAGACGAGCTTTTTGCGCTTGGCGCGGATCAGCGCCCAGATCAGGCCCATCGGCGTGCGCGACATGGTACTGCCGCCGATGCCGACAGAATCGCCGTCCTTGACGAAGGAGGCGGCTTCCTCGAGCGAAACCACCTTTTCGCGCAGGCTGCGGTCGCGCTGTGCGAGTTCGTTGCGCAATTTTGCGTAGGTCGGGGCCGGGCTCATGGTGCGTTCCTGCCGGCGACCTCGGCATTGAATTCTTCGATCATCCGGTCCCAGATCGGAATGCTGTCGATGAGCGACTGCCAGAATTCCGGCCGCCTGCGGCGGTCGAAATCCTCGAGCGAGACGCCCTGCTGCTCCACCCAGGTGTAGTAGCCGAGATTAAAGATGCGCTTGCGATCAAGATGCCGCAGCTCCATCACGAGATCGTCGGCGATGCCTTCGAGATGGCCGGCGAAAATCTCACCCGCGTTCACCTCGTCGAAACCGTCCGGATAGCGGCGCGCGACGAAGCGCTCGGCTTCGCTTGCATACATCGCGGCGCTGTCGGTCGCGAGCGTCATCACGACATCGTTCGGCCCATAGTCGAGATGCTTGGCGAGCTTGATCGCGGCGACGATGTTCGCCAGCCCCGAAACGCCGATCGCCGCGAACTGCCGCAGCAGCCCCGGATCGATCTTGCGCCGTTTAGACATGTAGGCCAGCCCGCATTCCGAACGGAACAGCAGATTCAAGGCATCGCTTGCCTGATCGGAAACCGCGACGACCACATCGGTATTCATGACATTGTGGATGAGCGGGATGTGCTTGTCGCCGATGCCTTGAATATTGTGCTCGCCGTAGCCGTTGCAGGTCATGGTCGGGCATTCGGCGGCCTCGACCGCGACGATCTTCGCCCCGTGCAGTTTCTTCAGCCGATCGCCGGCGCCGATCGTTCCGGCCGACCCGGTGGCGCAGACGAAGGCGGCTAGGCGCAACTCCGCATTGTCCTGTTTGAGACGGCCGAGCACGCGATCGAGCGCGTTGCCGGTGCAATGATAATGGATCAGGTAGTTGGCGAATTCCGAAAACTGATTGAGGATGACATTGTGTTCGTCGCGCGCAAGCTTGGCGCACTCGTCGTAGATTTCCTTGACATTGCTTTCGGTGCCCGGCGTGCGGATGATGTCGCCCGGATCGGCGACCCATCGCTTGAGCCAATCGAAGCGCTCGCGGCTCATGCCGGCGGGCAGCACGGCGACGCCGCGGCATCCCAGTATGCGCGAAATCGCCACGCCGCCGCGGCAGTAGTTACCGGTCGACGGCCATACCGCGCGGTCGGATGACGGGTCGAATTGTCCGGTCAGCAGACGCGGCAAGAGGCAAGCATAGGCCGCGAGTACCTTGTGCGCGCCGATCATCGGAAACCGGCAGCCGAGCAGCACGACGATCGGCGCGCTCACGCCGGTGAGTTCGGGCGGCAGGACGAGGTGTCCGGGAATCTCGACGAGCGATTTGCGGTCAGCGCTGTTGAACCAGTGCACGCGCCACAGATTGGCGCCATCCGGCGCGTCGGGATCGACCTGCGCCAGCGCCGGCACGCGGTCGCCGGCGATGCCAACCGGATCGGCAAGCTCGCTCCAGGTCGGCAGACGCACGCCGACCTGGCGGACGCGCCCGACAGCGGCGCGCCGGCGCGCGGCATCGACGATCTCCGGCGCGATGAACAGGCTCATAGGACGCGATCTGGCTGATGAACCGCAGATGCTTGCTGGCAAGCGAAAGGCGGGGTCATGTTAATTGATGCTATCATTAGAACAATAGGAATTTCATTGCCGCTATTGCACGAGCGTTTCTGTAAGTGACTGACGCGGCGAACAACCGTTAAACGATGTCCGGTGCCGCTCCTCGGATACGGTCTCGTAGGTCGTTCTTCGCTGCCGCGGCGCTCTACCGAGCGAGCGAATGATCTCTTCCATCGCGGCCGGCGTCATTTCCTGGCCGTGCACGGCGCCGGCCGAGCGTGTGATCGTCTCGTCCATGAGCGTGCCGCCGAGATCGTTGGCGCCGGCGCGCAGGCAGGCCTTAACGCCCTCAGGCCCCATTTTGACCCAAGAGGTCTGCACATTCGGGATCAGCGGATGCAGCGCAAGCCGCGCCGCCGCATGCACCAGCACAGCCTCGCGGAAGGTCGGCCCGCGCCGGGCGCGGCCTTTGAGGTAGATCGGCGCTTCCATGTGCACGAAAGGCAGCGGCACGAATTCGGTGAAGCCGCCGGTCTCTTCCTGCAAAGCGCGCAGGCGCAGCAAATGGCGCGCCCAATGCGCGTAGCCATCGACATGGCCGAACATCATGGTGGCGGTGGTCTTGAAGCCGGCGCGATGCGCCGCGCGCATCACGGCCAGCCAGCGCGCCGTGTCGATCTTGTCGGGGCAGATCACCGCGCGCACCTCGTCGTCGAGCACCTCGGCGGCGGTGCCCGGCAAGGTGCCGAGTCCGGCTTCTTTCAGGCGTACCAGAAACTCCTCGACCGGCAGGCCGAACGTCGCGGCGCCCTGGTGCACTTCGAGCGGCGAGAAGGCGTGCACATGCATGCCGGGCACAGCCGCGCGCACGGTGCGGCAGATTTCGAGATAGGTCTCGCCGGTGAAATCGGGATGAATGCCGCCCTGCATGCAGACTTCGGTCGCGCCGCGCGCCCAAGCTTCGCGCGCGCGTCTGGCGATCTCGTCGAGCGAGAGATTATAGGGCCGGCCGCGCAGGTTTTCGCTCGTCTTGCCCTTGGAGAAGGCGCAGAACTGGCATTTGAACGAGCAGATATTGGTGTAGTTGATGTTGCGCGTGACGACGTAGGAGACCGTGTCGCCGCAGGTTTCTCGCCGCAGCGCGTCCGCCGCCGCACATACCGCGGCGAAATCATCATCGCGCGCCTGAAACAGTCGCACGATCTCATTTTCAGTAAGCGTGCGGCCGGCAGTTGCGTGGTCGATGACCGGCGACAGCGCGTTGCTTGCGAGCATCGGCGCGGCGAGTTGCAAAGTATTATGCGGCAGCGGCGCATGGGTGCCCGGCGACCAGTCGTCGCCGCGCGGCCAGCCATCGGCGTCGATCCGATGCAGCAATGTCGTGCGCAGCGCGGGATCAACCCACGCATGGCTCGCGCGGGCGAAGGCCGGATAAATAGCAAGGCGTTCGGTGAGCCGCTTGCCGGCGGCGCGCGTGGCGCGCTCCAGCACACGCAGATGTGGCCAAGGCGCTTCCGGATTGACGTGATCGGGCGTCACCGGAGAGACGCCGCCCCAGTCATTGATGCCGGCCGCGATCAGTCTTCCCAGCGCGCCGGGACTCAAATTCGGCGGCGCCTGGATGTTCATGGACGCCGCGAAGATCAGCCGCGCCATGGCAATGGTCCAGAGATGCTCCTCCAGGGACGCCGGCGCGACTTGCGCCATGCGGGTGCCGGGCTTGGGCCGGAAATTCTGAATGATGATTTCCTGCAGATGTCCGTGCGCCGCGTGCAGGTCGCGCAGCGCGAGCAAGGACTCGATCCGCTCGCGCCGCGTCTCGCCGATGCCGATGAGGATGCCGGTGGTGAACGGCACCTGCTGCTCGCCGGCCAGGTGAATGGTCGCGAGGCGCTGAATCGGGTCCTTGTCGGGCGAGCCGAAATGCGCACCGCCGCGTCGCATCAGCCGTCGCGAAGCACTTTCCAGCATCATGCCCTGCGAGACCGACACCTTGCGCAGCGCGGCGAGATCGGCGGCGGTAAGCAGGCCGGGATTAAGGTGCGGCAACAAGCCGGTCTCGTCGAACACCAGCCGCGCCATTTCCGCGAGATACGACAGCGTCGTCGCATGGCCGAGCCGATCGAGTTCCTCGCGCGCGCTGCGATAGCGCAGTTCCGGCTTGTCGCCGAGCGTGAACAGCGCCTCGGCGCAGCTAGCAGCCTGCCCGGCGCGCGCAATGCGCAGCACCTCGTCGCGCGACAGAAAGGCCGGCTCGCCCGCCCGCGGCGCATGCGCAAAGGTGCAATAGTGACAAACGTCGCGGCAAAGCTTGGTCAGCGGAATGAAGACCTTGCGGGAATAGGAAATGGCCGCGCCGTGCGCGCGGTCGCGCCGGCGCGCGGCGGCCGTCAGCAGCGGCGCAATGTCCTCCGTGTCGCAAAATTGAAATGCCTCGTCGGGCGCTAGAACCTGCTCGTCCGGGAAATCTTCAAGAAGCGCGACGGACTCGCTCATCATGACGCATCCCCCGCAGCCGCCAATTCCAGCGTGTCGTCCGCAAATGAAGAAGCTTGCAATCGGTCGCTTATTCCGAGGTTCGCCAGGAACGCATGCGTCCGCGTCTTGGAATTGAGCTTGAGGAAGGCGGGGAGATCCTGCGGCCGGTCGATATCGAGCGCGAGATCGGCCGATGCCAACTCTTGAACTGCAAAACCGGCCTGCAAGGCGGCGCGCCGATGGCGGTGGAAACTTTGCGGGCCGAAGCATAGCGGCATGGCGACCGCCGGCCGGCAGGCCAGCAGATTCGTTCCGCCGTCTTCAGCTGCCGCGGCGATGACCAACGTGCGGCCTGTCGAGATCGCACCGGCTGCCGTCATGATTGTGCTTGGCGATACCTGCGGAATGTCCGAAGGAACGACGATTGCGCCATCTTCGCCAATCACGTGTCGCAGCGCCCGATCGATAGCGGCATTGATGCCGCTCGCCCCGTCGTCTGAAATGACGCTGGCACCGCGCGACCGCGCGATGGCGGCGGCCTCCGCATCGGAAGTCGTGACCAGCGTGCCGGCCACGGCGTCCCTGCATTGCATCAGCGATTCGAGAACGTCCTCGAACATCAGCCGCGCCACAATGGCGCGTTCGTTTGCGTGCAACGCCGGCGCCAATCTGCGCTTGGCGGCGGCGAAGTTTTTGACGGGAATGACGGCGCAAATCTTGATGTTCATCGGCCGCCGCCTTTCGCGACTTTGGCCGCCGGCCGATGCGCGAGATCGCCCGCAAAGGCAAGTACGTCATTGGCGAGCCGCTCGCGATCCGAGACGTCGTTCATGAGCGTGCGCGTGACCAGCACGGGAATGCCGGCGCTAAATTCGTCCGTGCGGTCGGACTCGTCGATGACCAGGCCGTCGATCAATCCACGATAATGCTCGGCAATCGTCTGCGTCGTTGCGGCGATGCCAAGCTCGCGCATGATCTTTGCGGTTGGTCCCTTTACGGCATGCCCACCAATAATCGGCGAGACCGCGATCGCCGGGGCGTGACGGGCGGCGATCGCCGAGGCGATACCCGAAACCGCGAGGATCGGATCGACGCTCAGATAAGGATTCGACGGGCAGATGACGATGGCGTCCGCGTCGGCGACGAGCCCCGCCAAGCCCGCAGACGGCGTCGCCTTGTCGGCGCCGGAAAAGCGGATGCGGCGAACGACCGGCTCGCACTGCTGCCGCACGAAATACTGCTGGAAGGGCAAGTCGCCCGCGTCAGTCTCGAGCATCGTGTGAACCGGGGCCTCGGTCATCGGCACGATACGGGCGGCGATGCCATATTGGTGGGCGACAAGTTCGGCAAAGCCCGACAGGCTCCTTCCGGCGCGCAGCCATTGGGTGCGAAGCACATGCATCGCCAGGTCGCGGTCGCCGAGCTGAAACCAGGTCTCGCCGCCGAGTTCATCGAGCGCGCGCATGAACTGCCAGGATTCGTCTCCTCGTCCCCATCCGCGTTCGCGATCGGCCAGACCGGCAAGCGTGTAGAGAACGGTGTCGAGGTCGGGCGAAACTTTCAGGCCAAGATGCTCGAAGTCGTCGCCGGTGTTGACGATTACCGTCAGCCGTCCCGGCGCGAGCACGCGGTAAAGTCCAAGCGCCAGCTTGGCGCCGCCGATGCCGCCGCATAGCGCAACAACGCGCCTCTCGTGTGAGCGCGGATTCATCGAAACAAATCCATTTCCTTCGGCCGCAACAGCTTGGACGCCGCCGCCGGCGGTTCGTCCCAACTGAGGCCGCGCAGATGCACCGCCGGCTGTCCCTCGTCAGCCTGTCCCATGAGCAGGGACGCCGCCGTCGCGATCTCGTCGGCCAGGGCGATTTCGGTCACGCGCATCTTGCGGCCGTACAAATCCGGCGTTCCAACCATATTGCGAACGACCGGGATGCCCGCCGCACCGATGGCGACCCCCACCACGCCATGGCGCCAAGGCCGGCTGAAGCTGTCGTTGATGATGACGGCGAGATCGACGCCGTAGTGGCGATCGAGGCCGGCCTTCAAGGCAGCCGCCGAGCCGTCCGGATCGCGCGGCAGCAACAGCGCCTGCTCGCTGGATTCGCCGGCAACATTCGATTGATCGACGCCGGCATTGGCCATGATGAGGCCGAGCCGGTGCACGGTAATGAGAACGTCGCGCCGCTTGCGAATAATTTCGTCGGATTCGGACAGTATCACATCGACCAGCCGGGCATCCTTGTTGACTTCCTCGGCGATCGCGCGTGAGCGCTCGCTTGGAACGACCGATCGCAGATCGACAAAACGGCCTTCCGCTTTCGACACGATCTTCTGCGCCACCACGACAACATCCTGGTCCGCCGGCTCAAGCCCGCTCCGCGCGAAGCCCGCGATCAGCAAGGCCACGAGATCGTCGCCCGGTTTGACGAGAGGAATGCCGGCCAAAGCGGTCAGCGTGAGCTTGCTGGTCACCATCGCCAATTACCGCGCCGCGGGCGCCGGCAAGCCGGTAATGCGAATGCCGGCGCCGGCGACTTTATAGCGCCGATTAATGGCGATCAGAACCGAGGTGAGCGCTTCGGCGGCGACGCAATTGGCAAGCACGCCTCCGTCGATCCCGCGGGTGGAGACGATGTCGGCGAGCGCGATCACTTGCTCGCGCACAGCCGGATCGTCGGCAAAGACGAGCACGTCGCAATCGGCCTTGGCGCCGGCCTGCAGCTTCTTGGCGCCGACATGATGGAATGCCGCGGCAACGCGCGCGCCGGTACCGAGCATCCGCTGCGCGGCGACCGCCGGCGAGCCGGCAGCCGGCAGCTGCACCACGGAAACCTTGGGCGGCACCAGAGGAACGACGGCGTCGACCAAGATCTTGCCGCCCATCACCGGCTTGACCTCCTCGACGATCGCGTCGTGGTTGGCATAGGGAACGCAGACGAGGACCATATCGGCGGCTTGCGCGGCGGCCCGGTTGTCGTCACCGCGCACAACCTTGCCGAGCTGCGCGGCGAGCGCCTGCGCAGCCTGTTCGGCTTTTTGCCGCGAACGCGAGCCGATGATCACCGGGATGTCAGCGGCGGCGAGCAGCCGGGCGAGGCCCGAGCCCAAATCGCCGGTGCCTCCAAGAATTGCGACGGAAGGCGCCATGGTCTTCGTGATGCTTTCGTTGGCCGACGCTAAGGTGCTATTATTGCGAACACAATATGTTTTGGCGCAACAGCCGCCCTAACCGGCGGCATGGCGCGAGAAATGCATGCAACAGATGCTTGCGCCACCGGGGATTGCGGCCACAATGCCCTAGAGGGACTATTATGCGTCAAATAGGATGAGTGAAAACGGCCCAAACGGCGGCTGCGCTTGGGATAGGGACCGGAAAACGCAAGCCGCAAAGTGGCAATTGCGCTGTGGCAAACATTCACCGCGGGGAGAAAGAACCATGTCGCTCACATTTAAATTAATGCGCCCATCCACGATCGTTCCTCTCAGCCGCCGCGCCGCGCTGCTGCCGATCTCGGCAATTGCGCTGCTGGCGGTCGCCGGCCTCGTCGCCGGGCCGTCTCCGGCGCGCGCCGGAAGCCTCAGTGAAATCAAGGCGCGCGGCTACATGACGGTCGCCACCGAGGACGATTTCCGCCCCTTCGAGTTCGTCGAGAACGGCGTCGCCACCGGTTACGACACCGAACTGCTGCATGAAATCGGCAAGAGCCTGCCCTTCAAGATACAGCAGACGATTATCCCTTGGGCGGGCATTCTGCCCGGCGTCACCACCGGCAAATACGACATCGCGGCGACCGGCGTGCTGGTCACCGATGTGCGCAAGCCGGCTTTTGAATTCTCCAGCCCGGTCGCGGTGTCGACGACCTACTATGCCACGCAGGCCAAATCGGCGATCAAGTCGGCGAGCGACCTCAACGGCAAGACGGTCGGCGCGCAGGCGGGCTCCGCCATGCTCGCCAACTTGAAAAGCTTCGACGCGGAGCTGAAGGCCAAGGGCGGCCCCGGCATCGCGAAGATCGTCGAATATCCCTCCAATCCGGAAGCCTATCAGGATCTGGCGATCGGTCGTCTCGACGCCGTGGTCAACACCGAAATCAATCTGCGCACGCTGATCAAGGAGCGCCCGGGCGTATTCGCGCTCGGCCAGCCGGTGGCCAAGCCGGTCTTCATCGCCTGGGCCATGCAAAAAGGCAACAAGGAGCTGGCGAAGCTTATCGACGATGCGCTGATGGCGACGCGCAAGAACGGCAAGATGTACGAGCTGCAGAAGAAGTGGTTCGACACGACCTTCGAGGACATGCCGGCGACCTCCGACTAAATCTCCGGCGGGACCGGCGTGACCGCGCATGACTACCTTAGCATCGTCCATGGTGCGCTGGCGACCGTTTCCATGTCGCTGGTCAGCATCCTGTTCGGGGTGCCTATCGGGCTAGGCTTGGCGCTCATTCGCTGGTCCCGCCTGCCGTTCCTGGATCAGGCGGCGGCAGTCTATGTCAGCATCATACGCACCTGTCCGTCGGTGACATTGGCGCTGCTGATCTACTTCGCTTTGCCCGAGGTGGGGATTTCGCTGGACCCGGTGCCGGCGGGTATCCTGACGCTGACGCTGAGCACGAGCGCCTTCGACACGGAAATCTGGCGCAGCGCCCTGATCAACTTCCCGCGCGATCAATATGACGCGGCGCTGTCTTTCGGCATGCGGCGCGGGCTTCGCTTTCGCCACGTGGTATTGCCGCAGATCGTCCACGGCAGCCTGCCGGCGCTGGTCAACGAGATGACGCTCCTGGTAAAAGCGAGCCCCGCCGTGGCCGTGCTCGGCATCGTCGAGATCACGCGCGCGGCGATTAGGGTGGGCGCCCGCACCTATGATCCGCTGCCGCCTTTCATCTTCGCTCTCGTGCTTTACAGCCTGATCGTCTTTGCTTTCGTCAAGACGCAGCGCGTCATCGAGCGCCGAGTCGCACAGGCAGGAGCGAGCCAATGAGCGAATTTGCCGTTGTCTGGCAACACCGGAGCATGATTCTTGTCGGCTTCGAGAACACGCTGATCATCGTGGCCATTTCGGCCGCCGGCGCATTGGTGCTGGGCGCACTGCTGACCATTCCGTTGATGTCGCGCCTTAAACCGATCCGCAGCCTGGCGACCGCTTATGTCGATGCCATGCGGTGCGTCCCTTTCCTGCTGTTCGTCTATCTGCTTTATTTCGGACTGCCGTCGCTGGGTTTGCGGTTCGACAACTGGTCGGCCGGCGTCGCCGCGCTTATCCTTTACAATACCGCCTATATGGGGGAACTGCTGCGGGCATCCTGGAGCAATCTGCCGAAAGAAATGATCGAGGCCGGACACGCTTTCGGCTTCTCCGGCTGGCGGCTCTTCCGCCGTATCATTTTGCCGCCGGTGGTGTTTTCCGCGCTGCCGCTGATCGGCAATCAGCTGATTCAGATCGTCAAGGACAGCGCCTTTCTGACCATCATCGCGGTGGCCGAGCTGACGCATGAGGCGACGTCTTTGCAGACGACCTACTTCGTGCCGTTTGCGTCCTTCATCGCGGCGGTGATTCTTTATTGGGTCACCTGCGTGACCATCGAGGGCGCGGTCGGCTTTGCCAACCGCTTCGCCGAGGATCGCCGCTGATGCGGGCGGTAGCGGAAACTAAGCAGGCTGCGCCGGACGGCACGCCGGCTGAGCAGCCGGTCGTGCTCGAGATCAGCGGCCTGTCGAAGAGCTTCGGCGACCACGCGGTGCTGCGCGACATTACGCTCAAGGTCCACAAGGGCGAAACCGTCTGCCTGCTGGGGCCCTCCGGCGCCGGCAAATCGACGCTGCTGCGCTGTATAAATTGGCTCGAGGAGCCGGACGGTGGCGCCGTCTTTCTCGCCGGCCAGCGCATCGGCGTGCGGCCGCACAGCAATCTGCGCATGACCGATCGTGAATTGGCTGCTATTCGCACGCGCATCGGCATGGTGTTCCAGCATTTCGCGCTGTGGCCGCACATGACCGTGCTGCAAAATGTCATGGAAGCGCCGCTGCACGTGCTCAAGCGCAACAAGGCCGAAGTGCGCCAGGAGGCCGAAGCCCTCCTGCAGCGAGTCGGCCTGGCGGACAAGGTGGACAGTTTTCCCGCGAAGCTTTCGGGCGGACAAAAGCAGCGCGTGGGCATCGCGCGTTGCCTCGCCATGAAGCCGGACGTCATCCTGTTTGACGAGCCGACCAGCTCGCTCGATCCCGAGCTGGTGGGCGAGGTGCTGGCGGTCATGCGCGATCTCGCGCGCGACGGCATGACCATGGTGGTAGTCACCCACGAGATGAATTTTGCGCGCGATGCGGCAAGCCGCATCGTATTCATGGACAACGGCCAGATCATCGAGACCGGCCGCCCCGAGCAGTTCTTCGCCGCGCCCAAGACCGAGCGCGCCCGTCAATTCCTGATGCGCTACGCGGCGCAGGGCCGTTGAAGCGCCGGTTTAGAGGAGGAAATCAAGATGAGCACTGCCGCCGCCGAAAGCCTTTCGGGCGTCATCAGCCGTGAGATCGTGCCGGCGCGCGGCCGCTGGTCGCGCCGCCTGGAGACGGGGCAGCGGCTGCGCATCGTCGATCTCGAGGGCCAGCAGGCGGTCGATTTTCTGTGCTACTCGGCCGAGTTGCCGCTCGACCGCATCAATCTGCCCAACACGATCAAGCTCAACCGCTCGCTCTACATCAGCAAAGGCTGCAAGATCTATTCGGATCTCGCCAAGGTGCTGTTCACGGTGGTCGAGGACACCTGCGGCTTCCACGATACGCTGGCCGGCTGTTGCAGCAACGAGATCGATCTCGTGCGCTACAACGTGAAGAAAACCCAGAGCTGCCGAGCGAATTTCATCGCCGAGCTGGCGACCTGGTCGCTCGGCGCCTCCGAAATCGTGCCGAACATCAACTTCTTCATGCGCGTGCCGTTCAAGGAAGACGGCGATGTCGAGATTGCCGACGGCATTTCGAAACCGGGCGACTATGTCGAGCTGCAGGCGGGCATGCCGGTACTCGCCGTGCTGTCGAATTGCCCGCAGGAGCACAATCCCGCGGCCGGCGGCAAGCCGACACCGATCGAGGTGATCGTGCGCAGCTGAGGGATTCGGGGGCAGCCGTTTCGCTCTGTCATTCCGGGGCGCGGCCTTCAGGCCGCGAGCCCTGAATCCATGACCAGTAGCGCTGCGGCGCATGGATTTCGGGCCCGCTCGCTTCGCTCGCGTCGTGCGGAGGATTTGTATCGGTGATTTACTTCCCGATCAGCTTGGCAAAGAACGCGCGCACACGCTGCCACAGCGCCGCGCGGGTAACGGAAGCCACATCCAAAGACTCGCTCGCGCCTTGCGAAACCGGCCGGCCGGACAATGCCGCCTCGAGATTACGCGCAAACACGGCCGTGAGGTGATTGGCAACGTCCTTCACCAGTCCTGACCGGCCGAATTGGGCCAGCGCGCCGCTGAGCAGGAATTTGACCGAAATATCGACGCGCGAGGCGGCGTTGCCCTCCGGCTGCACCCGATAACCGATGATGGCGCGGGCATTCGACCCGCTTTTGGCGTCGCGGCCGGCGCCGCGCACGACGCCGCTGAATTGCGCCTCGTCGCGCGCCACTTCGAGCACGCCGCCGAAGACACTCACGATCGGTCCGAGCTTGACATTGACCTCGCCTTCGGCGCGGTTCTCCACCGCCGGCCTCGTCAGGCGCGCGCCCGGCATGCAACGCGCCACCTGATCGAGATCCGCGAAGAACCTCCACACCTGCTCGCGCGCAAACGGCACGCGGAACGATTCGATCAGTTCGACACCTTCGGCTTCGACCATGCGCCATTGCTCGGCATCGGGCGCCGGCCTTGACGTTGCTGGCGCGCCTACCAGCGCGCGGCGCACGGTGCGTTCCTGACGCGCGGCCGGGATTGTCGCACCGACCGGGCCCAGTCCGTCGCGCAGCGCGGGCCGCAGCGCGGCGGTCCGCCGCTTCTCCAGCACTTCCTTGAGCGCGGCAACGATGCCGACATAGCCGGTGCAGCGGCAGAGATTGCCCGACAATTCCAAGCGGATGCGCGGCTCGTCGGCCTCGGGCAAGCGCAGGACGATGTCGCGGCAGGAGATCAGCATGCCCGGTGTGCAATAGCCGCATTGCAGGGCGTGATGCTTTGAGAAGGCGTCGCGCAGATCGGCCATCACGGCATCCTCGCGCAGCCCTTCGATGGTGGTGACATCGGCGCCCTCGCAGGCGACCGCATAGGTGATGCAGGAGCGGGCCGGCGCCCCGTCGATCAGCACGGTGCAGGCGCCGCACACGCCGTGCTCGCAGCCGATATGCGTGCCGGTGAGATAGAGCTCGCCGCGCAGGAAATCGGCAAGCTGCGTGCGCGGCTCCACTGCCGCGCGCACCGTCGCGCCATTGACCTTGATGTCGAACATCCTCATGCCGCGCTCGCCTGCCGCGCTGCGCGCTTGAGCGCGACGAGCGCGAGTTTGCGGGTGTAGTCGTCCTGCACGCCCTTAGCCTCAAGCAGCCCGAGCACCGCGCTCTCATCAAGGCGTTCGGCGCAACCGCCATCGAACGGGCCGCCGAACAGACGGGCGGCGTCGGCGATGACGATGGGAGCCGTTTCGATCGCGCCGATCACGGCACGGAAGCGATTGCTCGCGGGGTCGTGCAACACTGCGCCGATGGCATGGGCAAACTCGCCGACCTTCTGATTGAACTTGCAGAAGCCCCATCGCGCGCGCGCTGAAAGCTTCGGTACGCGAATGGCGCGGATGATTTCATCGCCCTGCAGCACGGTGACGAACGAGGATACCATCAGATTTTCGGCCGTGATCGCGCGTCCGCCGCCGCGGCTTTGCGTCAAAACTTGCGCGCCGAGCAGCGGAAACACCGAGACCCAGTCGGCGGCAGGATCGGCATGCGCGAGGCTGCCGCCGACCGTGCCGCGGTTGCGCACCGCGCGATAGGCGATGCGCCCGGCGACAAAGCCGAGCAGCCCGCGCGTCGCATCGGGAATACGGCCGTCCTCGATGTCGGCATGGGTCACGCAGCCGCCGATGTCGACATGGTCTGGCGTTTGCGAGACCGTGCGTAGTTCGGCAATCGCCGTGATGTCGACCAGCAGTTCCGGCTGCGCCAGCCGCAGGTTGAGCATCGGCCCGAGCGACTGACAGCCGGCCACCGCCTTGGAGACAACGCCGGGCTCGGCCAGCAATTGCACGGCCTCATCGAGGCGGCCGGGCCGCTCGTAGTCGAAGGTGGCGGGTTTCATCGCATGGCTTCCGCGCGCAGTGCGCGTACGGACAGCGCCTGCAATATCCGGCGCGGCGTTATCGGAATCTCGCAAATCTCGACGCCGAACCGCTTGAGCGCATCATTGATCGCATTGGCGATCGCCGCGCCCGGCCCGATGGCGCCGCCCTCGCCGACGCCCTTAATGCCGAACTCGGTATAGGGCGACGGCGTCTGCATATGCAGCACGCGGATATTGGGAACTTCCGCGCTGCCCGGCAGCAGATAATCGGCAAGCGTCGAAGCCAAGGGCTGGCCTTGGCTATCGAACGGCATCTCCTCGAACAGCGCGCTGCCGATGCCCTGGGCGGTCCCACCCATGATCTGGCCGTCGACGATCATCGGATTGACCAAGGTGCCCGCGTCTTCCGTCACGACATAGTCGAGAATCTCCACCCCGCCGGTTTCCGGATCGACCGCCACCACCGCGGCATGCGCGGCGCCGGTGTGAATGCCGGTCAGGCAGGTCGGCGCAAAGCCGCCGGTAACCTCGAGCCCGTGCGCGTCGGTATCGCCCGGCAGTTCGTTGGGCGCGAGGTAATAGGCGCGGGCGATGTCGCGCAGCGACACATTGCCGGCCGGCCCGTATACGCCATTGTCGCGCAGCGTCACGGATTTCACGTCTGTCTGCAGCAGCGCCGCGCCCATGCGCGCCACACGTTCGGCCAGTTCCTTGCAGGCGCGCGATGTCGCGCCGCCCGCCCAGATCATGCCGCGCGACCCCCAGGCGCCGCTCGAATAGGGCGACAGTTCGGTGTCGCCGAGCTTGACCTGAATCTGATCGATATCGAGGCCGAGCACTTCGCTGCCGATCTGCGCGAGCGTCGTCTCCAGCCCCTGGCCGATGCTCTGGATGCCGGCGCGCAATTCAAGCCGGCCATCCGGCGTGATGCGCGCGAAAGTCTGTTCGTAGAGCACGCGCCGCTTGCCGTCGGCGGTCATGCCGTGGCCGGTCTGCTCGGAGAAGATCGAGAAGCCGAGCCCGATCAGCCGGCCGTCCGGCTCGCCGCGCTGCTGCCGCGCGCGCACCCCGGCGACGTCAATGGCGCCGACCGCCATGCGCAGAAGCTGCGGATAGTCGCCGCTGTCGAAATGCTTGTCGGTGATGTTGTCGTAGGGCATCTGATCGGCGCGCACGAGATTGACCGCGCGCACTTCGTGCGGCTCTTTGCCGATCTCGCGCGCGATGGCGTCGACCATCAGCTCCATGGCGTAGCAGCAGCCGGGCCGCGCGACCCCGCGATAGGGCAGTTGCGGCGCCTTGTTGGTGGCGACCGCCGCGGTGGTGCAGCGGTAGACCGGGATATCGTAGGGGCCCGGCAGGATGGCGCTGACCTGCGAGGCCTCGATCGCCGCGGTGAAGGGATAAGCCGAATAGGCGCCGGTATCGACAGTGGCCCTGGCCTCGAAGGCGAGGATCTTGCCGCGCTTGTCGGCATAGGCCGTCATGGCGTAGTGGTGCTCGCGGCAGTTGGCATTGGCGATCAGCATCTCGCGCCGGTCCTCCAGCCAGCGCACCGGGTACTCGAGCCGCATGGCAAGCCAGGCGAGGCAGACTTCCTCGCCGGCGAGGATCGCCTTGTAGCCGAATCCGCCGCCGACATCGGGCGAGATCACCCGGATCTGCAGCTCCGGGATCTGCAGAACCTGCGCGAGCCCGCTGCGCACGACGTGCGGAAACTGGGTGGCGCCATGCACGATCAACTGCTGCAGCCGCGCGTCCCACTGCGCGATGAAGCCGCGGCATTCGATCGGCGACATCACCTGGCGGGCGGTGCGCAATTCGCGGGTAACCTTCACCGGCGCCATTGCTGCGACCGACTCGATGTCGCCGTCATAGCCGACGCTGACATAGACATTGCCCTTGACGCTGTCGTGCAGCTGCGCGCTGCCGGGCTTCTGCGCCTCCAGCATGTCGACGACGGCCGGCAACTCTTCGTATTCCAGCGAGACCTGCGCGGCGATGTCCTCCGCTTCCGCGCGCGTGTCGGCAATGCACATGGCGACAAGCTCGCCGACCTGGCGGATTTTATCGCTCACCAGCACCGGCTGCTCGGAGATCTGAAAGCCGGGCAGGGGCGACACCGCCTTGATCGGGAGAACGCCCGTAAGATCGCGCCCCGTAAACACCGAGCCGCGAAGTTGATCGGGAACGATGACGGCTTTCAATCGCGCATGCGCGACCGGGCTGCGCACAAAGGCGACATCGCGCATGCGAGGAAAGCGCAGGTCGCCGATATATTGGCCGCGGCCGTAGAGAAACCGCTCGTCTTCTTTTCTTTTCGCGCTGGCGCCGACACCGGATTTAGCCAAGGTTCGCATCCATTCGATCATTAGTGGATAGCTGTGCGCGAATTATCTTATCGTCCTAAAATTAGTACAAGACGCATTAGCATTCACTTCATATGCGCCGGCAGCCACTGCACGATGCTGGGGAAGGCGATCATCAAGCCCATGACCAGGATGTTGAGGGCGATGAACGGCAGCGCCGACCGGTAGACCTCGCTCATCGTGGTGCCGGGCGGCGCGATGCCCTTCATCACGAAAAGCGACAGACCGAACGGCGGCGTGATCGTCGCCATCTCGAGATTGAGCATCATGATGGCGCCGAACCAGATCGGATCCCAGCGCATCGCCGACACGATCGGCATGAAGATCGGAACGGTCACGAGCACGATCGAAGTCTGCTCGATGAACATGCCGAGCACCATGACGACGAGCTGCATCAACACCATGACGACGAGCGGATGGACATCGAGCCCGGTGGCGAGCGCCGTGATGCCCGCGGTCACGCCGGAGAAGCTCAGGAGCTGGCTGAAGGCGGCCGAGCCGGTCAGAACCAGCAGCACCATGATCGACAGCGACGTCGCCGATCCGACCGATTTTTGGATCACCGGCCAGGTCAGCTTCCCGTAACAGGCCGCCACGATGAAGCTCAGCAGCGTGCCCATGGCGGCGGCTTCGGTGGGGGTGGCGATGCCGGCGAAGATCGTGCCGACCACGATGGCGACCATGGATAGAGGCGGCACGACATAGAGCAGCGTTTCGCGTAGCCGCGGGACAAGCAGCTGGCGCTTGACCGAGTAGGGCGGTGCGAGCGAGGGCTGCAGGGTGCAGCGGATGATGATGTAGCAGGCATAAACGCAGGCGAGCAGCAGGCCGGGGACGATGATGCCGATGAGCAGCTTGCCGACCGAGAACTTGCCGAGACTCGCCAGAATGACGGCGAGCGCGCTGGGCGGAATCAGGATGGCGAGGCTGCCGCTGGCAAGGATCGAGCCGAGCGCCAGCGAACGATTATAACCGCGCCGTTCCATGTCCGGCACCAGCGTCGAGCCAAGCATCGCGACGCTCCCCATGGCGACGCCGGTCAGCGTGGCGAACAGGGCGCCGGCGGCGACGGCTAGAACGGCGAGGCGACCCGCGATCCGCCCGAGCCATTGGTCGAGCACGTCGATCATGCGGTAGGCGACTCCGGAATGAAACATCACCGTGCCCATGAGGATGAACATCGGAATCGGCACCAGCACGAAGGAGGAGACCGAGCTGTCGATGCTGAGGATCAATTGACTGACGCCGATCCATCCGCCCCAGAACACATAGACGCCGACAAGATTGACGACCGTAAAGGCGATGGCGATCGGCATGCCGATCAGCAGCAGCACGCCTAATCCGCCGAAGAACGCAATGAGATGGATCAAGAGGTCCACGCCTTAGACCTCACCTTCGGATGGCGGCGCCGCGTTGCGCACGTCCAGCGCGCGGCGCAGGAACTGGATGCCGAGAAACAAAAAACCAATGGGAATGACGATCAGGTCGACGGCGCGCGGCATCTCGATTTCCGCCGGGATGCGGATACCCCGCTCGATCGAATTGATCACCTCGAAGGTCCCCAACACCGCGACCAGCAGACAAACCGCAGCGCCGAGCAGCGAACTTAAGACGAGAAGATTCCGTCTCGTACGCTCCCCGACATGGCCTAGCAGCAGATCGACGGTGACATGCTCGTCGCGCCGCAACACCCAGGCGGCGCCGAGAAGGCCGATGTAAAGAAGCAGCGTGCCGCTGATCTCGTCGACCCCGATCAGGCTCGTGCGCAAACCGTAGCGGAAGAGAACCTTTACCGTGGTCGCCAGCATGATGACGATGAGCAGGGCGGCGGAGAGCACCGCGCCGGCATCGATGATGCGGTCGAAAACAGCGATTGCCCGTAAGACGAAATTACGGGATGCGTCGCGCTGCCTACTGCCGCCTGTCACGCTGCTACTTCGTTGTGCAGACCGGCAGCCGGACCGGAGGATCTCCGATCCGGACCAGTCGCGTCGGCGTTACTTGGCGGTGAACAGATGCCGCGCCGTCGTGTACTCGTCCGGCGTCATCACGCTCTTGAAGTGCGCCCACAGCGCTTCGCGGGAAGTATCTTCCCAGCGCTTGGCTTCGGCGGCCGAGAATTCGATTACTTTCATGCCGGCCGCCTTCATTTTGGCAAGCTGCACCGCTTGATGCGCCGACACCCAGCCGCGCGCCCATTGCTGGGTGTCGGCGGCGGCCTTGTTCATGATTTGCTTGGCGTCGTCAGGCAGGCTGTTCCACTTTGCGAGATTGATGATGATCGCGGTGCCGTCGCGGTAGAGCGGATGCGCCACCAGGAATTTCGACACTTCCTGCCAGCCGAAATTGGTGAAGCCGTCGAAGTACGGCCAGGTGAAGCCGTCCACGGTGCCGCGCTCGAGCGCAAGATAAATGTCGCCGGGCGGCAGCGTCACCGGCTCGGCGCCGATGCTGGAGACGAAGAAGCGCGTGAGCGGCGGCACGCGAACCTTCATGCCTTTGAGATCTTCGATGCGGCTGATCTGCTTCTGGGTATAGAGGAAGTGGTTGCCGGTATCGGGCTCGCCGGTCATGTGTCCGAGATAATGGGCGCCATGCGCCTCGTAAAGCTTATTCATGAACGTGAATTGATCGCTGCCCGGCCCGTTGTCGGGAATCTCATAAGGCGACATTTCGGTCACATAGCCGCCTTTGACGATGCCCGCCCAATAGTTCGGCGCTCCGTACCAGACGTCGAACACGCCCTTCACCAGCGCTTCCGGCTGATCGAAGGTCGGGATCACATCGTCGGCACCCTTGAAGGTGATTTCAATCTTGCCGCCGGAAAGCTTGTTGACGGTATCCTTGAACTTGATGCCGATGTCCGCGGCGGGAGACACACCGGGTTTCCAGGCCCCCACCATGACCAGTTTGATCGGCGCGGATTGCGCCTGGGCAGCGGAAAACGTCGTGCCATCCACCGCCAGCAGACCGAGCGCCGCGATTGCCAGAGCGGCCAGTGCACTGCCAAATGTTTTCATGTCAATCTCCCTCGCCTTCGCGCCAAGTCCCACCCCGCGCGGATCGGACCACGCTTTGCAGCGGCTCGACAGTTGAATGGGTGTTTTCTAATCCCCACGCCGCAGAGCAGCTGACTTTCCATCCCGGTCTTATGTTACCATAAATAGGAACACAAAATGGGCAAGCTCGAAAGCGCTGCTGAATTGCGGAAATTGTAGCCGTGGAAGGACCGCGCAGGCCGGGTCTGCGCAGTGGGGGTCCTAAAGGTTGTGACATGGTCATAAGAAACGCGAACCGATGACAGTGCAGGTATCATCAAAAGGCCAGCATCGACCATCCGAACTGCTCGATACGCTCAAACGTCTCGGCTTCGGCATGGCGGTTGCCGTGCCCGACAGCTGGCTCGGCGAGATCCTCGTGCGCATCGAGCACGAGCCCGCGATGCGGCTGGTGCGCGCCACCCACGAGGAGGAGGCGCTGGCGATTGCTTGCGGCGCCCGTCTTGGCGGCCTGCGCACGGCGCTGTTCGTGCAGAATGCCGGGCTGCTCAGCATGGGCGCCGGCATGGTGTGCCTTGCCCAGCGCTATCAATTTCCGCTGCTGCTGTTGGTGTCCTATCGCGGTACGCCGGACGACCCGGTTTTCTATCACATCCCCAAGGCACGGGCGACGGAGCCGGTTATCGAAGGGCTTGGGCTTGCCTATGCGCGCGCCGATCGCGCGCGGCCGATTGGTCCGCAAGTCGAAGCGGCCGCAACCTTTGCCGAGGAGGCCTCGATCCCGTTCGCCCTGTTGCTGTCGCGCGAGGACATCCAATGTTGACGCCCGCACGCCCGAGCCGCGCCGACTACTACAAGGTGCTTGCGGAGAACCTGCCTGATCGCGCTCTGGTCGTCACCGCGCTTGGCAACGCGTCCTATCTGTGGGCAGCCATGCATCACGCGCCGGAGAACTTCTACTTCGAGGACGCGATGGGTCTTGCCCTGCCGCTGGCGGTCGGCTTGGCGCTTGCGCAGCCGACGCGGCGTGTGGTCGTGGTCGAGGGCGACGGCGGATTGCTGATGCATATGGGCGCTGTGGTCACGCTCGGCGCCGCGGCGCCGGTAAATCTCACGGTGCTGCTCATTCAAAATGGCGTTCATGCCGCCTCCGGCGGCCAGCCTTTGACCAACGCGGCGCTCGATCTCGCCCAACTTGCCCGCTCGGCCGGCGTCGGCCATGCCGAGAACGTGGCAACGCTGCAAAGCTTTGCACCGGCGCTGCGTTCGGCCTTTGCCGCTGAGGGGCCGCACGTGCTCGTCCTGCCCACCGAACCCGATATCGCGGTGGTCCGCCCGCCGATTATCCTCGATCCAGTGCTGACCAAGCATCGTTTCATGACGGGCATCGACGCGCCGCGTTATATCCCGACGCTGTTCGGCGGCGGCGGGCTCGAGCGCGAATAGCGGCGTATGCCGCCGACTCTGACAGGCAAGGCTCGCGATTGCGGGCGGCGAAGACTTGGCGCGATGTCTGAATGACGGCTGCTCTCACTTCAATAGCGGCGCAAAAGCAGAAATACGCGAATTCGCCTTGGGACCATTTGCCCACGCGCTTGGATGTCGACCTGTTCCGCAATTAACGCTCCGGCCACCACCACTTGGTAGTTGGCGCCTTGCAGCAACGCCTTGAGCGAATTGCGGAACGTGACACTGATCCCGGACCGCGGCCGCCGCAAGCGAAAGCGCCGCCGCCACGCTCACGCTCGCTCTGCCAGCCCGGCGGCGAGCGCAATGCCGGCGAGGTAGGCAATGCGGCTCACTGCATTGTTAATTCCCGAGTCCTCGTCTTGGTCCTTGACGCTTGACATCACCGAGGCGGTCGATGACGCCACCAGCACCGCAAAGGAAATGCCAAGCAGCACCATCGGCGCCAGCGTGCCGAGAGCACACGGCGTGCCCTTGCCGAACGCCAGCAGCCCATAAGCGACCGCGGCGCTGAGCGGTCATCAACATAACGCGCGCGCCGATACTTGTCGGCGAGCTCGAAATTAGCGATATATAACGCATCAATATATATGCTTGACATATGGAAATGACTGGTTTAAATATCAAAATTCCGACGGGTCCCAAAACCTTAGAAGCATGATTACCTCCGGCCAAATGCGGGCCGCCCGGGCGCTGCTCGGCATTGATCAGCGGGTGCTCGCCGAGCGCGCGGGGCTTTCGCTGCCCACCATCCAGCGCATGGAGGCAAGCAATGGCGTCGTCCGCGGCAATGTGGACTCGCTGATGAAGCTGGTCGATGCGCTGGCCGCCAACGGAATCGAGCTGATCGGGGAGGGCGCCGCCAGCAGCGGCGGCGGGCGCGGGGTGCGGCTAAAATGATTGCCTATGCGCTTTACGGCGTTGCGGCGCTCATCGCTTTGGCGCCTGTCGCGGTCGCGTTGGCAGCGTCGCCGCGCGCCACCTCCACGATCTATTGGACGAGCCTGCTGATCACGCTGATGCTGGCGCTGGTTGCTATGCTCAGCCTGCTCCGCGGGACAAGTTCAGCGGTGACCTTACCGCTCGGCCTGCCATGGATCGGTGCGCATTTCCGCATTGATGCGCTGTCCGCCTTTTTTCTGCTGGTCGTCAATCTTGGGGGCGCGGCGGCGAGCCTGTTTGCCGCCGGCTATGGGCGCCACGAAACGCGCCCCGCGCGCGTGCTCCCGTTCTATCCGGCTTATCTCGCCGCCATGAACTTGGTGGTGCTGGCCGACGACGCCTTCGGTTTTCTGATGGCCTGGGAATCCATGTCGTTGACGTCGTGGGCACTGGTGATCGCGCATGACGGCGACGGTGAGAATGTGCAGGCAGGTTATGTCTATCTGCTGATGGCGAGCTTCGGCACGCTGGTCCTGCTGCTGGCTTTTGGCTTACTGGCAGGCGCCGACGGCAATTACGCCTTCGAAGCCATCCGACATTCTCATCCCTCCGCTGCGCTGGCAGCGGTGGTGCTGGTCCTCGCCATCGTCGGCGCCGGCTCGAAATCCGGCATTGTGCCTTTGCATGCCTGGCTGCCGCTTGCGCATCCGGCCGCGCCCAGCCAAGTGTCCGCGCTGATGAGCGGGGTGATGACCAAGGTCGCGGTCTATGGCTTCGTGCGCATCGTGTTCGACCTGCTGGGACCGCTGCAATGGTGGTCGAGCATGCTGGTGCTCGCCGTCGGCGGTGTCACTGCGGTGATGGGCGTGCTTTACGCGCTGATGCAGCACGATCTCAAGCGGCTGCTCGCCTATCACACGGTGGAGAATATCGGCATCATCTATCTCGGGCTCGGTCTCGCACTCGCCTTCAAGGCCTTCGGCATGGAGGTAGCGGCAGCGCTGGCGCTCACCGCTGCGCTCTTTCATGTGTTCAATCATTCGGTGTTCAAGAGCCTATTGTTCTTCGGCGCAGGCTCCGTGCTCAATGCCACCGGCGAGCGTGACATGGAGCATCTCGGCGGCCTGATCCACCGCATGCCGCAGACTGCCTTTTTCTTCTTGGTCGGTTGCGTGGCGATCTCGGCGCTGCCGCCGCTCAACGGCTTCGCCTCGGAATGGCTCACTTTCCAGGCTATCCTGCTCAGCCCGCACCTGCCGTCCTGGGGCTTGAAATTCCTGGTGCCGGCGGTAGGCGCGCTACTGGCGCTATCGGCCGCGCTCGCGGCCGCCTGTTTCGTCAAGGCTTTCGGCGTCAGCTTCCTCGGCCGCGCGCGCACGACCGCCGCGGCCAAGGCGCAGGAGACCGACAGCAATTCGCTCGCCGCCATGTATTTCCTGGCCGCGCTCTGCCTCATTGCCGGCGTGTTGCCGGGCTTGTTCATCGACGCGCTGGCGCCGGTTGCGCATACACTGGTCGGCGCGCGCATGCCGCACCAGGCGGGCCTCGAATGGCTCACCATCGTGCCGATCGCCGAGAGCCGCAGCTCCTATAACGGGCTTCTGGTGTTTGTCTTCATCGTTCTATCGGGCTCGTTTGCTGCCTTCGCTATTCATCGGCTGGCGTCAGACCGACTGCGGCGTGGTCCCGCCTGGGATTGCGGCTATCCCGACGCGAGCCCTGCCACGCAATACACCGCCTCGAGCTTTGCGCAACCGATCCGCCGCGTTTTTGGCACCGCGGTATTCCGCGCCCGTGAGATCGGCGAGATGCCGCCGCCCGGCGCCATGACACCTGCGCGGCTGACGGTCGATCTGCGCGACCTGATCTGGGACGCACTCTACGCGCCGATCGCCGGCCTCGTCGGCTTCGCGGCCGAGCGGCTCAACATCCTGCAATTCCTCACCATTCGCCGCTATCTCACACTGGTTTTCGCGGCGCTGGTGCTGCTGCTCTTCGTGCTGGCGGTTTGGCAATGATTCGCGATCTTGTCTTGCAGGGCGTGCAGATGTCGCTGGTCCTGCTGCTCTCACCGTTGCTCACCGGCTTTGTGCGCAAGGTAAAGGCGCGGCTGCTGCGCCGCCGCGGTCCGCCGCTAATTCAGCCGTACCGCGATCTCGTCCGGCTCATGCACAAGGAGGTGGTGCTGGCTGAAAGTGGCTCCTGGCTGTTCCGCGTGATTCCCTACATCGTATTCGCCGCCACTTGGGTGGCGGCCTCGCTGGTGCCGACCTTCCGCAGCGGGCTCCTGTTTTCCTGGTCGGCCGATCTGATCGCCATCATTGCGCTGCTCGGTAGCGCTCGCTTCTTCCTGGCGCTCGCTGGCATGGACGTCGGCACCGCCTTCGGCGGGATCGGTTCGAGCCGCGAGGTGATGATCGCCTCGCTCGCCGAGCCGGCCATGCTGATGATCGTGTTCACGCTTGCGCTGGTCGCCGGTTCGACGCAGCTGTCCACCATGGCCGCCTATATGGCGTCAGTCGGCGTGGGCCTCCGCGTATCGCTCGGCCTCGCGCTGCTCGCCTTGATCATGGTGGCGATCGCCGAAAACGCGCGCATTCCTATCGATAATCCGGCGACGCATCTGGAGCTCACCATGGTGCACGAGGCCATGGTGCTGGAATATTCTGGCCGCCATCTGGCGCTGATCGATCTTTCGTCCGAGCTGAAGCTTCTGCTTTACATCTCGGTTATCGGCTGCCTGTTCACGCCCTGGGGCATTGCCGGTGCCGATGCCAGCCCTGCCGCGCTGTCCATCGGCATTGCGAGCTACGTCGGCAAGCTCGCGGTCGGCGGGTTCTTTTTGGCGGTGTTCGAAACGGCGATCGCGAAAATGCGCGTGTTCCGCGTGCCGGCCTTTCTCGGCGCCGCGCTTATGCTCGGGCTGCTCGGCACGCTGCTGCTGTTCGTTTCGGGGAGCCTGTGAGCATGCAAGGCGTCACCTTCGACATCGCTCATCTGCTCGCCGGCTCGCTGGTGTTGGTGAGCTTCCTGCAGCTCTATCAGGCGCGGCTCTATGCGCTGCTCAATATCTATGCGCTGCACGCGCTTGTGCTGGCGGCCTCCGTCGCCTGGCAGGCCTTCATTCAAAGCGCGCCGCATCTCTACATCACCGCCGGCATCGCCCTCATCTTCAAGGCCATGATCATCCCGGTAGCGCTTCACCGCATCATCGTGCGGCTCGGCATTCACCGCGAGATCGAAACCGTGGTCGGCGTCGGCTCGGCGATGCTCTTGGGGATGGGTCTGGTGGCGCTGTCGATGGTGGTGATGCTGCGGGTGACCGCGGAGGCTGATCCGCTGGCGCGCGAGGATCTCGCCTTCGCGCTTGCCGTGGTGCTGCTCGGCCTGTTGATGATGGTGACGCGGCGCAACGCGGTCAGCCAAGTGATTGGCTTCATGTCGCTCGAAAACGGCCTGGTGCTGGCGGCGACCGGCGCCAAGGGTATGCCGTTGGTGGTGGAGATTTCCGTCGCCTTCTCTGTGCTGATCGCCTTCATCGTGGTCGGTATCTTCCTGTTCCGTATTCGCGAGCGTTTCGACACCGTTGACGTCCATGCGCTCGACCGATTCCAGGGAGAACGGCGATGACCTTCGGCGCCCTCTCCGGCGTGCTGCTGATCCCGGTGGTAGCGGCGGCGCTGCTCGCGGTGCTGCCGGGCTATCACGTGACGGCGCGACTCAACGTGCTGGCGGCGCTGCTGACATTTCTCACCGCGTGTTCGCTGTTCGCGGTCGAGCCGGCGTCGGGGACCTACCTGCTGGTCGACGATCTCAACAAGGTCTTTATCGTGCTGACCACCTTTGTCGGCTTCACTACCGCCATGTTCAGCGCCAGCTACATCGGCCACGAAATCGAACTCGGCAAACTGACGCCGCGCTTCGTGCGCTTCTATCATGCCATGTATCAGGTGCTGATGTTCGGCATGAATCTCGCCCTCATCGCCAACAATATCGGGCTGATGTGGGTGGCGATCGAGCTCGCCACGCTTTCGACGGTGCTGATGGTCGGCATCTACCGCACGCACGAGGCGCTGGAGGCGGCCTGGAAATATTTCATTCTCGGCAGCGTCGGTATCGCGCTGGCGCTGTTCGGGACCATCCTAATCTACATGGCGGCACGACCGGTGATCGGCGAGGGGCTCGATGCCATGGTGTGGACGGTGCTGATGACGCGCGCGGCGCAATTCGATCCCGCGCTGCTCAATGTCGCCTTTGTGTTCTTACTACTGGGCTACGGCACCAAAGTGGGCCTTGCTCCGCTGCACGCTTGGCTGCCCGACGCGCATGCCGAAGGCCCCACGCCGATCTCGGCGGTTCTCTCCGGCTTGCTCCTGAACGTCGCGCTCTACGCGCTCTTGCGCTTCAAAATGCTCCTGGCGCTCAGCGCAGGCGCCATTGCGCCCGGCCCGTTGATGGTGACTATGGGGCTGATCTCGGCCCTGTTCGCCGCGTTCATGCTGTATAAGCGGCGCGACATCAAGCGGCTGTTTGCCTATTCCTCGATCGAGCACATGGGCATCATCGTGTTCGCCTTCGGCATGGGCGGCCCGCTCGCCAATTTCGCCGGCCTGCTGCACATGACGATGCATTCGCTGACAAAATCGGCGATCTTCTTCTCGGTCGGTCACATATCGCAGGTGAAGGGCACGCAGAAGATCGCCGATATAGGAGGGCTGACCGCAAGCAATCCGGTGCTCGGCTGGGGCCTGGTGCTCGGCGTGGTGGCGATCGCCGGGCTGCCGCCGCTCGGCATTTTCATGAGCGAGTTCCTGGTCGTGTCATCCACCTTCGCGCGCCAGCCCTGGCTGGCGGTTGTCCTTGTTGCGGCGATCCTAGTCGCGCTCGGCGGTTTGTTTATGCGACTCAACACCGTCGCCTTCGGGGAGCCGCGCGGAGCCAGCGCACCGGCGAAGGCATCCTACGTGCCGATGTTCGCCCACCTCGCGCTGGTGTTCGTGGCGGGCATCTACCTGCCGCCGGCGCTGGTTGCCGGCTTCGAGAACGTCGCGCGTCAATTGGGGTAATGCCGTGACGCGCACGCATGTCACCGAGCAAGGCTGGAACGAGGCAGTTGGCCGCCTAGCCGGCGGACACGTCACGCTGCTCAGCCTGTGGGCCGACGCCGGCAACGTGCTGATGGCCCTGCTGGAGGGCGATGACGTGAGGCTGCTCAACTACGCTTGCGTGGGCGGCAGGTACCCGAGCGTCGGTGCGCAGCATCCGCCGGCGATCAGGCTCGAGCGCGCGATTCGCGATCTGCACGGGCTCGAAGCGGCGGGCGCGCCCGATACGCGACCCTGGCTCGATCACGGCGTCTGGCGGGGCAAGGCACGCGCGCCTTATGACTTCCTCCCGGCCGACGGCGAAGGGCTGCACCAGATTCCGGTCGGCCCCGTGCACGCCGGCATCATCGAGCCGGGTCATTTTCGCTTCACCGCCAACGGCGAACATGTGGTGCGGCTGGAAGAACGGCTCGGCTACGTGCACAAGGGCATCGAGAAGCTGATGGAAGGTGCCTCACTCGACGCCGCCGCCAAGCTCGCGGGACGAACCTCGGGTGATAGTTCCGTGGCTTATTCCAATGCCTTCGCGCTCGCCGTCGAGACCGCCCTGCAGATCAAGGCGCCGCCGCGCGCACAATATCTTCGCGCGCTGATGGCGGAGCTGGAGCGATTGGCCAACCATTTCGGCGACATCGGCGCCATCTGCAACGACGCCGCCTTTGCGCTCATACATGCGCAAACGGGCGTGCTGCGCGAGCGTGTTTTGCGGGCCGCGCAAGTCTGCTTCGGCCACCGGCTGATGATGGATATGATCGTGCCTGGCGGCGTCGCGCACGACCTCGCGCAGGAAGGGCCGGGGGCGCTGCGCGCGCTGCTGGTGGAAGTGCGCAAGCGCTTTCCCCGCCTGATCGAACTCTACGACAACACCGCCTCGCTGCAAGATCGCACCGTCAATACCGGCGTCGTGCGCGGCGATTATGCTCGCCAGTTCGGCGCCGGCGGCTTTGTCGGTCGCGCGTCGGGCCGCGATTTCGACGCGCGGCGCAATCTGGTCTATTCGCCCTACGACGCGCTCAAATTCGACGTGCCGGTATTGGAGGCGGGCGACGTCAATGCGCGCGTGTGGGTGCGCATTCGCGAGGTGGAGCAGAGCCTTGCGCTGATCGAGCAGATTCTCGAGAGGCTGCCTGGCGGCCCGATTCTCGCTGTGCTCGAAGGCAAAGGGGCGTCATGCGAGGGACTTGCCTTCGCCGAATCCTTTCGCGGCGACCTGCTGGTCTGGCTGCGGCTCGACGATGGGGGCAAAATTGCCCGCTGCCATTTGCGCGACGCGTCCTGGTTCCAGTGGCCGCTGCTGGAGGCCGCAATCGACGGTAACATCGTCGCCGATTTTCCGCTCTGTAATAAATCGTTCAACTGCTCATATTCGGGGCACGATCTCTGATGCGCCGCACCCTGTTCGAAAACATGACGCACAAGGTGCTCACCGAGAAAGCGCCCGCGCCCGACGAAGCGGCGTTGGCCGAACTGGCCGCAAATGTGAACCGCACCGCGCGGGCGAAGCTCGGCCGCTCGCTGTCGATTCGCCAAGTCGATGCCGGCTCCTGCAATGGTTGCGAGCTTGAAATCCATGCACTCAACAATGCGTTCTACGATCTCGAGCGCTTCGGCCTGCATTTCGTTGCGTCACCCCGCCATGCCGACGTGCTCATGGTGACCGGACCGGTCACCAAGAACATGCGGGAAGCGCTTGAGCGCACCTATAACGCCACGCCCGACCCGAAATGGGTGGTGGCGGTCGGCGCTTGCGCGGCCGACGGCGGCGTGTTCGCCGGCAGCTATGCGGTCGCCGGTGGCGTCAAAGACGTCATTCCGGTCGATCTGCATATCCGCGGCTGTCCCCCGACGCCGTATGAACTTCTGAAGGGGTTAGTATCGTTATTGGAGGGTTTTGGGCGATCTCGGCGATAAAGTTGGAACAGGTCGTGACACTTAACCCGATGATATGCACGATGGGTGATGACGCGCTCGAACTGCCCGCCAAGCTCATGCGGAGTGCTGGCGCACTGAGAAGCGTCAGTGACGCCGACGTACTACCCAAATTCATTCGTTCTGCAATGCGGTTCCTTGATCGCGCTTTACAGCGGCAAAGGCGAGAAAATATCGTCGGAGTACTGGCCCGCTGCCAAAGAATGACGGCTACACATACTTGTATGGGTTTCTCGTTCCTGCACACCGGATTCACACGGCACTCTCTGCAATGGCGCGCGAGCCATTCGAAAGCCGATTGTGCGACGCGGTGAACGGCGCCTACGGGGCGCGGCCGCTTGCCTCCGAGATCAATATAGCAATCGATCTGATGCAAAAAGGCAGCTCAGCCGCGCCGTCGAAAATACGACATATGCGCGACCAGTTTGCCGTGCCGATCGAACCGCGCCGGTGCGCTTGCGTGAGTCATTGATCTGAAACGAAAAATGGCGCGCCCGAAGAGATTCGAACTCCTGACCCCCAGATTCGTAGTCTGGTGCTCTATCCAGCTGAGCTACGGGCGCTGCTCCCGCCGGCGCAAAAAAACAGCCGACGAAACTAAGGCATAGCTAACGTTTCGGCCCCGCATTAGCAAGCCGCCGCCGGCGAGCGTGCCGCCGCCTCAAGCGCGGGCGCGCTCGCGCCGGGAGTCCAACTCCACCGGGCTGTCGGGGATGGTGATGCGGAAAGTCGCGCCGATAGTTCCGTCGACCAGGCGCATCTCGCCGCCGTGCGCGCGCACCAATTCGGCGGCGATCGCCAGCCCTAGGCCGGCGCCGCCGGTGCGAGTCGAGCCGTGAAAGGCCTCGAAGAGATGGGCGCGCGCCTTTTCCGGCACGCCCGGTCCGGTGTCGGATACTTCGAGCACCACGACGCTGCCCTCGCGCCGGCCGGTGATGCGGATCTGGTCGCGCGCCGGATCGCGGGCGCCGCGCGCCTCCAAAGCCTGCACGGCGTTGCGCGCGATGTTAACCAACACGCGGAACAGCTGATCGTGATCGGCTTCGACGGTGAGCCCGCGCTCGACCGCGACGATCCAGCGGATTGGCACGTCGAGCCCAAGCCCGAGCGTTTCGTGCACCTCTTCGATCAGCGGCTCGACCGCGATCGTCTCACGCTTGGGCGCGGGCTCTTGCGCCGCGCCATACGACAAGGTCGACTGGCAGAAGGCGATAGCGCGTTCGAGCGCCCGCATCAGCTTGGGCGCGAACCGCTGCACCTTAGGATCGGGCAAGTTGGAGAGTTGGTCTGAGAAAAGTTGCGCCGAGGCCAAAAGATTGCGCAGGTCGTGATTGATCTTCGATACCGCAAGCCCGAGTGCGGCGAGCCGGTTCTTTTGGTGCAGCATGGAGGCGAGATCGCGCTGCATGGCCGCGAGCTCGCGCTCGGTAGTGCCGACCTCGTCGCGGCGTCCGGAGTCGGCGATGACGCGTCCTGGATTTTCCGGATCGGCGCGAAACGCGATCATGTTCTCGGTGATCCGCCGCATCGGCCGCACCAACAAATAATGCAGCGCGAAAAACACCAGCATCGCGGTGATGCAGGAGATCAACAGCGACAGCAGCATGATGTTGACGGAAAATTTCAACATCGCGGCGCGCAGCGGCATCTCGTCGAGCACGATCTCGAGAAACTCGCCGCCCATCGGCGCCGGTCCGACCACGCGCATGACGTCGTTCGGCCTGCAGTTGATCAAGGTGTCGAACGCGTCATAGATCGCCTGCCACCACGGCACCGAGCGCATGTCGATATCCTGGTGGATCGCGGTCGGCAGTTCGGAAGCGGCCAACAGGCGGCGTTCGTTGCCCATCTTGATCGCCACCGCGCGGGCGCCGATGCTCTTAAGGATTTGCCTGGCCAGGCTTTCCGGCACCATGCCGCTCGGCGCGGCGTCGAGCACCAGCGCGGCGGTATGCGCGGCGGCCAGCCGGTCGTTCAGCCAATTGAGGCGGAAATTGGCGACCGAAGGAACATAAATCAGAATTTCCGCCACCATCACGAAGATGACGGTGAGCAACAACAGCTTGCCGGACAGGCCGACGCGCAGCCGGCGCGCAGCACTTGTGGCGGCCGGCTCGATCGATTCATTTGCTCTATCGGTCTGCGTGGCCAATGGCGCCTCAACCGAAGATTCGCAGCCAAGCGATGATGCGCCGCACCCATGGACGCGTCAAACTTGGCGTAAAAAAGTCAATGGCCGCCCGCTTGCCGATCTCCGACAGCGTCGGATAAGGCAGAACGATTTCGGTCATGGCGCGGATATTCAGCCCCCGCGCGATCGCCAAGGTCCATGTGTTGATCAATTCGCCGGCCTCGGCGCCGACAATGCTCGCGCCAAGAATCTTGCCGCTCTTTCGCGTGATAACTTTGATGTGACCTCTCGTCTCGCGCTCGGTCTGCGCACGATCGTTGTCGTGATAGGGCCAGCGCAAGACTCTGACTTCGATGCCGCGTTCGCGCGCCTGCGCCTCCGTCATGCCGGTTTGCGCGAGCTCAGGCTCGGTATAGGTGACCCACGGAATCGCGCCGCTGTTTGTGCGCACCGGCAGGCGGAACAACGCGTTCCGGATCACAATACCGGCGTGATAATTGGCGGCGTGGGTGAACTGCGGCTGACCGGCCGCGACATCGCCGACCGCGTAGACGCGCCTATTGGTGGTTTTGAGTTGCTTGTTCGCTCGGATGCCGCTGCGGTCGTATTTGACGCCGGCGGCTTCGAGGGCGAGGCCGTCGACTGTCGGCTTGCGTCCCGCAGCGAGCAGAACTTGCGTTCCTTCGACAAATTCCTCGCCGTTCTCATGTTGCAATACCGCCTGGACCTTGCCTTGGCCATGCACAAGGCGGGCGACCTTCACGCCCCTGCGGATGACGACGCCTTCGCGCTCCAGCTGCGTCAACACGACGGCCGCACACTCCGGATCGTCCTTGGCGAGCGGGATTGCCGCTTCCAGCACGGTCACCTGACTGCCGAGCCGGCGGAACGCCTGCGCCATTTCCAACCCGACCGGACCGCCGCCAATGACGATCAAATGCTCCGGCAACTCGGTAAGATCGAACACGCTTTCATTGGTAAGATAGGGACCTTGGTCGAGGCCGGGGATCGGTGGTAGCGCCGGCGTAGAACCGGTCGCGATCACGAAACGGCGCGCGCGAATTTCATAGCGGTCGTCGACCACGACCGTGCGCCGGTCGCGAAATTTCGCTTGTCCCGGAATTACCCGGACGCCGAGCCCGCCAAAGCGTTCGGCCGAATCGTTTGACGCGATTGCCGCAATCACGCGATGCACGTGATCGCGCACCTTGGCGAAATTCACCTCGATCGCCGGTGCATTCACGCCGAAAGCGCCGGCATTGCGCATGTGTGCGGCGCGCTTGGCCGCCGCCAGCAACGCTTTCGACGGTACGCAGCCGGTATTGAGGCAGTCCCCGCCCATCTCGCCGCGCTCAATCAATACGGTCGAAACGCCGAATGCGGCCGCCGCGGCGGCAACTGAAAGGCCGCCGGAGCCGCCGCCGATGACGCAGATGTCCGGCCTTAATTGCTCGGCCATGCCGTCGGGAGCCCCTTCATCCGCGTTGTTCAAATTCGCGCCGGAAAAGCCGTGCGACAAACAATACACTCATTCGATCGCGCGCGAGCGCCGGCGCAGGTGCCGAATTGCGACTGGCAGCAGCGCCAGCAAGCCGAGCGCCACCAGCGCGGCGAGCAGCTGCGGCGTGAGCACGTCTTTTGGATCGAAGGTGAAATGGCAATCGGAGCGCCCGGCGGCGAGACAAGTGCGATGCGCGTCCTCCTGCGCGGCGATCACGCTATCGAGCCCGGTGCCGGCCAGCGAATAGACAAAGGCGGCCGGAATGATGCCGAGCACCGTCGCGGCGACGAAGGGGGCGAGCCGCACGCCGGCGAAGGCCGGCACCAAGTTGACCAGGAAGAAAGGAAACGCCGGCACCAGGCGCAGGAACAGCAAGTAGCTGAAGGCATCCTCGCGAAAACCTTGCGCAAGCTTGACGGCGCGCGGCCCGGAGCGGCGCAGCAGCGGCTCGCCGAGCGCCGAACGCGCCACCAGGAAGATCAAAGTCGCGCCGACGGTGGCGCCGATCACCGCGGCCGATGCGCCGATCCAGAGCCCGAACAGGAAGCCGCCGCTCACCGTGAGAAACCAGGCGCCCGGCACGGAAAAGGCGACGATCACGATATATAGGCCGATATAGATGAGAACCGCGGCTAGCCGATGCGCCCCAACGAAAGCGTCGATCGCGGCCCTGTTCTGGATCAAGGCCTCCAGCGAGATTTCACGATGGGCGCTGGCGTAATAGACGAGGACTCCGAAAATCGCGACGGCGACCAGGAGCGTCAGCCGGCGCGACAGGCCCGGCATTTTTCCGGGGGATGGGGCGGGATTGGACATGGCGCGCTTATACACGAGGCATGGCGCGGACAGACTGGCATCACCGCCTTTTGACGCCTATGTGACGGGCTGAATGCGGAGATAAGGTGAGCCCGGCGCTCGCATTGACGGGTCTGGGGCCCTTCCTTATAAGGCGCGCAAATCGCGTGCCGATCCGATTTGATTGCGGGTTTTCATGGCGCTTGCGGGGCCCGAACTTGCGGCTCCGCCGCCACGGCGCGTGCAGCGGAGAACAGCGACGTGAAGCGGACCTATCAACCGAGCAAGCTGGTGCGCAAGCGCCGTCATGGTTTTCGCGCGCGCATGGCCACCAAAGGCGGCCGCAAGGTGGTGGCGACACGCCGGGCACGCGGGCGCAAGCGTCTCAGCGCCTGACGGCGGTGAACGAGCCGCAGCGCTTGCTTCCATGGAACGATTGAGGCAACGGGCGGATTTCTTGGCCGCGGCGACAGGCGCGAAGGCGCCGGGAACGGCGTTTGTGCTACAGGCGCGTAAGCGAGACGACGACGGGCCGATACGCGTCGGCTTTACCGTGTCGAAGAAAGTCGGCACCGCCGTCGAGCGCAACCGGGTGCGCCGTCGCCTGCGGGAGATGGTGCGGCTGTCGAAGGCCGACCGCATGCGGAGCGGACACGATTATGTCCTGATCGGCCGGCGCGCGGCGCTCAAGGCGCCGTTTTCCCGGATGATGCATGACTTCGAAGGGGCGTTGCGGCGTGTGCATGAAGGGCGACGTAACGCAAACGTGGATTCGCGATGAACGATAGCAAGAACATGATTCTGGCGATTGGGCTGTCGATCGTCGTGTTGGTGGCGTGGCAGTATTTCGTCGGCATGCCGCAGCTGCAGAAGCAGCAGCAGCAGCAGCAGCAGACGCAGCAGCAGGCCGGCCAGCCGGCCCCGCCGGTCTCGACCCCGGCGCAGCCGAACGCGCCGCAGCCGCCGGGAACCGCCCCCGCAACGGCCGCCGCGCAGGCCGCCTCGCGCGAGGCCGCGCTCAAGCAGTCGCCGCGCGTCGCCATCGAAACCGCGAGCGTGCAAGGCTCGATCGCGCTGAAAGGCGGGCGCATCGACGACCTCTCGCTGGTCAAGTTCCGCGAGACGGTCGACCCCAAATCGCCGCCGATCGTGCTGCTCTCCCCCTCCGGCAGCCCCGATCCGTTCTACGCCGAATTCGGCTGGTCTCCCCCGGCCGGCGCCAAGCTCAAGCTGCCGACCGCCGACACGCTGTGGACGCAAGAAGGCGCCGGCGCGCTCGGCGTCAACCACCCGGTGACGCTCACCTACGACAACGGCGAAGGTCTTCAATTCCGCCGCGTCATCTCGGTCGACGACAGGTACCTGTTCACCGTCAAGGACGAGGTGGTGAACAAGGGCGCGACCTCGGTCACGCTTTATCCTTACGCCCTGATCTCGCGCCACGGCACCCCGCCGACCGCCGGCTACTACATCCTGCATGAAGGCCTGGTCGGCTATCTCGGCGGCGACGGCCTGCAGGAATACACCTACAAGAAGATGGAGGACCTCAAGCCCAACGCGGCGGGGGTCAAGAGCGTCGATTTCAGCGTCACCGACGGCTGGCTCGGCATCACCGACAAATACTGGGCGGCGACGCTGTTGCCGCCGACGAACGCCAAGCTCAACGCGCATTACACGACCGGCATGATCGGCAAATTGCCGACCTACCAGACCGACTACCTGCTCGAGGCGCGCACCGTCGCGCCGGGCGCCAGCGCTTCCGCCGATGCCCGCCTATTCGCCGGCGCCAAGGAAGTCGCCGTCGTCAACGGCTACGAGCAGGAGCTGCATCTCAACCACTTCGATCTCTTGATCGACTGGGGCTGGTTCTACTTCATCACCAAGCCGCTGTTCACGGTGATCGACTGGTTCTACCACCTGGTCGGCAATTTCGGCATCGCCATCCTGATCGTCACCGTGCTGATCAAGATCGCCTTCTTCCCGCTCGCCAACAAGTCCTACGCCTCGATGGCCAAGATGAAGGCGGTGCAGCCGCAGATGCAGGCGCTGCGCGAGCGCTATCCCGACGACAAGGCCAAGCAGCAGCAGGAATTGATGGCGCTGTACAAGAAGGAGAAGATCAATCCTCTGGCCGGGTGCTTGCCGGTGGTCATCCAGATCCCGGTGTTCTTCTCGCTCTATAAGGTGCTGTTCGTCACCATCGAGATGCGCCATGCGCCGTTCTTCGGCTGGATCCATGACCTCTCGGCGCCCGACCCGACCAATGTTTTCACCCTGTTCGGGCTCATTCCGTTCGACCCGACGGTGCTGCCGCTGTTCGGGCATTTCCTGCATCTCGGCCTGTGGCCGCTGATCATGGGCGTGACCATGTGGGTGCAGATGAAGCTCAACCCGGCGCCGCCCGACCCGACGCAGGCGATGATCTTCAACTACATGCCGATCATCTTCACCTTCATGCTGGCGAGCTTCCCGGCGGGGCTGGTGATCTACTGGGCCTGGAACAACACGCTGTCGGTGACGCAGCAGTCGATCATCATGCGCAGGCACGGGGCGAAGATCGAGTTGTTCGATAATATCAAGGCGGTGTTTGTGGGGAAAAAGAAACCGCAGTCGTAGCCGTCCGTCATTCCGGGGCGCGGCTCTCAGGCCACGAGCCCCGGTCGGGCAGAGTGTAGGGTGGGTTAGGCGCGCAGCGCCGTAACCCACCATCGGCGTCGCAGGTGCCCGCTCAGCCGGTGGGTTACGCGCCTTCGGTGCTAACCCACCCTGACGTCAAATATGGTGAAGTAAGCTGTGTAGCACCGACTCGTACATGTCCTTCATTTCTTCTAAACGATCAACGCCGAACGTTGATGGATCAAAGCTTTCTTTTAGCGCTCGGGCAGGATGAATTAGGTTGCGAAACGTTCTAATTTTGTCGACCACATCTTTTGCGACATATTTTGGTGGTGGTTGGTCGTCATCGCCTCCAACGTGAGAGGGAATATTGATTGGCGCATTGAGCACGTCAATTTCATTCGCTGCGTCGATCAACTCTGACATGTTTACAGAAGCCGGTATCTTTAGCTCACCACCATTTTCTTCTCCAAATTCGACCAGTAGGTAAGTCAGGACCGCCGTCTCAAGTGCCAATGCAAGCGCAATAGCGGCCATGAAGTATTCGCCGGCCTCCTCAAGTTCGTGGGCTTTGTTTTGATAAAATGCCAATAGTTCGTTGGCCGCATCGCCGTGCACAGTGCCCGTCAAAATTGCCATAGCGAAATTTCTCAGTCGCAAACCATGATACGCTCTCGCGCGACTCTCCACCAGGAGATGGGGTGGGTTAGTGCTGGAGGCGCCGGGCCAATCCTACGGGCTGCCCGCGAACCGCGAATCCATAATCCCGGCTTGTGAGTACGTTTATGGTTCTCCGCCCGGGGCGTTAACTATCGGAGAGGCAGTTTATTACAGCCGGATTCTCGGCTATCATTAAGTTCGCGCTTTTTGAAAGCCGAAAACCCATGGCACACGCCCGCATCTCCATCGATCCCGCCGTGATGATGGGTAAACCATGCATCAAAGGCACACGCATTACCGTGGAACTCATCCTGCGCAAGCTGGGTGCGGGGCACTCGTTTGCCGATCTGCTCGAAGCCTATCCGCATTTGAGCGAGGAAGACTTGCGGGCGGCTTTGGCGTTTGCGGCCGACTACATGCCGCATGAGACTGCCGCCGAGTGATGCGCTTTCTCGCGGACGAGAACGTCTCACGCCTCGTCATCGATCGGCTTCGAAACAGCGGTCATGATGTGATTTCGATCGCGGAGACCAGATCTTTTATGTCGGCTCGAAATCCATGAACGCTGGCAGGCAGTCAAACGAGCAAAAGACACCGCAGGCGACCCAAATCCCCTCTCCGGTCAGGCTCGCCGTCTTTAGAACAGGTGGAGAGCAGAAGCAGTACGCGGCAACGCTAACGCTAAAGAAGGGCAATAGCGACGCATGGACCCTCGAAGCGTCTGGTCCCTCGGCAGATGAACTCGGTCCCCTTCTCCAGCGATTTGGCGACACGCCTCGTTCCGACTCGGGAACGTCACCAGCGGATGCGCTTACCGATATGCTGACGTCGGAAGGCTTCATCGTCGAAAAGCTTCCCGCTGGCGATCATCGCATCAATATTCAAATCGACATGAGGACGGGAAAGGTCGTGGGAACGCATGCCGCAATGCATCCGCTCGCCACCGACGACAGTGATATAGACCGCCGGGTCTTTGATGCTATTGAAGGTGGGCTGAGCAAACCTGCAAATGAACTTGCGGAGGGGATCGACGAGCGGTTGGCCAGGCACGACGTCGATGGCGCGGCTGCCGAGGTCAAGCGCAGCCTCGATCAAGGTCTGTTCGCTTTACGGCTCAGCACGCGCTTATTAGACGCGCTCATGCGAATAGACGTTGCCGCGCTGCCCCCTGGCGATAGGCGTCATGTCCGGGACGCCCGGCTTATCACCGCGCAGCAGTTGCGGAGATTCGAGATTGCCGGTCTCGAAGCTGACTTCATCCTTTCCGAGGACACAGGAACGCTCAGTCGCGAGCAAATAGCCGACTTGAAGATGACATCGGCCCTCGGCGCCTTACGACGGGGCTATCGCGAGACCGCACTCGCAACTTGGCGAGGCCTCCTGAAGGAGCCGTCCCACCTCAATGCAGAGGGACGCGGCTGGGTTTGGCGCAATATCGCTCTATATGAAAATGATCCCGAAGCGCGACGAGCCGCCCAGTGTTCGTCGGATGCGTTCCTTGAGGCGGGAGATAAGGCCGAGGCAGGCAAGAGCCTGATGCATCTCGCCAATATTCTGATGCGAACCGAGCCTGCCGAGGCCGTCAAAGCATTGGACGAAATGGTTGCCGTCCTCGACGAGGAAGGCCTTGCCGACCGGCATGTTCGCGGTGCGGCGCTTCACGCGCGTGCCAACCGGCTCGCAAAACTGCACAGACATAGAGATGCTTTTCGCGACGCTGTGGCGGCGGTGGAGCAACAAAGAGGACTTTTGGGCGCGGAGGCAGAACTCATCAGCTCTTTGCATCTAGCTGCCATAGAAGCGGGCTTTGCCGGCGAAACCGCGCAAGCTGAAATGTTCACGGCGGAGGCGTCGAAGCTGACGCACGAATTGAAAATTTCCCATTTTCAGCTTGCCGAACGAGTCGGCATGCTCGTGCAGGAATTCGATGCCAAACAGGCGGACGAAATTCTTCGTGAGGCGGAAGCGGCTGGCAATCTTGAGGTTGTCGCTGGGGTCTCCGTGCTTCAGGCGACAATGGATAAATCGCTGACGGATATGCAGCGACTCGAGCGGTTGGAAGGGGTCTACACGCGACTGAAGGCTGCGCGAACCAAAGAGCCTTTGCTTCACCAAGTATCCCTCGCGATCTCCAAGCAATTAATCGCGATGGGGGAACTTCAACGCGCAACGGAATGGCTTCGTAGAATTCTGGCGCGCGATCCGTTCGATACGGCTGCAAGCGCCGACTTAGTGAATACGCTATGGAAAATGGAGAAATGGGGCGAGGCGGTGATATTCATCAAACAGCAGCTGGACCTTCGCGGTGAACATCCTGTCATGCTGTACGCCTATGGGAGATCGTTGTTTGAGTCTGGTGAATATTCCGGCGCGATCGGAGCGTTCACGCGCTCTCTGGCCCTGACGGGGAACAATCGGCAGCTCAAAGCTCGCGTACGTAGGCTTCGTGACCGCGCCCTTGAACTCGGGGGCACGCTCGTCCCGCCGCACCCACCCGAACCCACCAACGCCCCGGTTACCCTACCGGATTTTGAGGCAGCGCTCGATGCCTTCGGGCGTGCCGTGTCGACGACGCGCCGAATGACGTTCTGGAGAAAGAAACCGAAGAACGGACGGCGTCCCTGGATCGAAAAGCCGGAACGCAAGGCTAAAGATTTTCTCCATATGTATCTTCAGGCGAAATTCGATGAAAGGATCGAGCTTTTTGAGGAAATTCCCGCCGGCGCAGGCCGCATTGACCTCTATCTCAAGCTGGCGGGAGGACTTTCCATTATCGTCGAAATCAAGATATGCGGTAGCCCCTATTCGAGCACCTATGCCGCGGCCGGCGAAGAGCAGATTACCCACTACATGGAAAACAAAGACACTAGGTTGGGGTATCTGGTGGTGTTCGATGGGCGGGCAAGGGATTTCGGAAAGCGCGTCCTGCCGCGCCGGCGCAGCGGCTACGAGGTGAAAGAGCGATCTGTCGATGTAAGGCCCGAGGTAAAGCACCGCCGCGCCAAGCGTTGAGAGGTAAAAATCATCACCCCAAGCCAATCTCCACCTTCAGCCCGCGGACGCACTTGAATTCGTCCACGTTGGCGGCGATGACCACCAGGTGGGTGGTGCAGCGTGGGCCGCCAGCAGCATGTCGAGCAGGAACGCCGCGTCTCGTTCGGGCAGCTCAGCCATAGACCGTTTCAGCGTATCGCAGGATCGCCCGCCGCCGGATATAATTGCGGCTGGCCTCCATCGCCTTGCGCTCGACGAGATCGACCGGCCGCCCCAGCAGGTTTTCCAGCGCTTCGGCCAAGCCGAGAAACTGTTCGCGCGGGGGCAGATCGCCGCGCCGCTCGAACTCGACCAGAAAGTCGAAATCGCTCTTGCTCGGATTAAAATCGGCCTCGCGCGCCGCCGAGCCGAAGACTTCCAGCCGCTTGACGCCATAGCGGCGGCAGAGGGCGGCAAGGGCATCGCGCTTTTCGGCAATGTCAGGCTGCATCATTCTCTCCCGGCGTGGGTTCTATCACGATTCATCGCTCGGCTGCGACAATGGACGCGACGGCCTTTTCGGTGCGGCGAACGCGGTGCGCCTTGCCCTGAAAGCCCCGTTTCGTCCGCGAGAGCAATCGGAAAATATTCCTTGACGAGCGCAGCGCTGCCCGGTTAGCATTCGGGCATCCTCCCACCATTGGGCGTGCTGCAAGCTGCCCGCAGCCCCGCGTCCCCGCTTTCCGCCTTCGCGCTCCGCGCCTCGGCGGACAAGTCGCGGGGACGAAGGGGTGCATTTCACGCCGCATGCCCCCACCCCAACCCTCCCCCGCAAGCGGGGGAGGGAGAAAAGAGGCGCCATGCCCGCCCTCTCGCCCGAAGCCTGGGCGCAAATCCGCTACGACTACGAGCACAGCGAGCGGCCGGTCGAGGACATCTGCGCCGAACACGGCATCTCCTCCGGCACGCTGCGCGACCGCGTGCGGCGCTGGAACTGGCGGCGGCGGCGCAGCGCCATCCCGCGCGAGGGACCGCCGGCGTTTCTCATCGTGGAGCAGACGCTCGCGCCGTCCGGCACGGCGGTGACGGTGGCCGAGCCTTCGACGCCCGCGCCCGCGCCAGACGGGGCCGCGCCGCACGTCTTGCAGGCGGCCGAAGACGAGGCGGCGCCGCTCGCGCCCGCGTTGCAAGAGGCGGTCGCAAGCGTGCTGCCGCCCATCCAGCGCATCCTCACGCGGCTTGCCGAGGGACGTGCTTATCCCGACAGTACGGCCAAGTACGCCCGCGCGCTCGAAGCGCTGACGCGGACCTTGCGCGAGCTGAACGTGCTGCTAAGCACGCGGCAAAGACGCCGGTGATTGCGCCTGCGCGAAGAAGCATAGCGACGCCAATTGTTCTATGGTCATTCCGGGGCGCGGCCGAAGGCCGCGAGCCCGGAATCCATGACCCCGGTCCGTGATTATGGATTCCGGGTTCGCCCGCCTTCAGCGGGCGCCCCGGAATGACAGCGACATGGGTCGATGACGCAAACCAACAACTTCACCCGTGCCGAGATCGAGGCCGGGCGCAAGCTGTTCGCCGGCGAATGGCAATTCATCGCCGCCGCCGGCTCGGAGAGTTCGCTACCGCCGATGCGCGGCACCGAGATCGCGCTCGCCGGGCGCTCCAATGTCGGCAAGTCGAGCCTGATCAATGCGCTCACCGGCCGCAAGAGCCTGGCGCGCATTTCGCGCACGCCCGGGCGCACGCAGGAGCTGATCTTTTTCGGTAACGGCCGAGGCCTCACGCTGGTCGACATGCCGGGCTACGGCTATGCCGCCGCGGCCAAAGCGAAGATCGCGGCCTGGACGGCGCTGATCCACGCCTACTTGCGCGGGCGGGTCAATCTCGCGCGCGTCTATGTGCTGGTCGACGCGCGCCACGGGCTGAAGGCGACCGATGCGCCGGTGCTCGATGCGCTCGGCCAGGCGGCGGTGAGCTATCAGGTCGTGCTGACCAAGTGCGATGCGGTCAAGCCCGCGGAGCTTGCCCGCCGCATTAGCGAAGTCGAAGCGGCGCTCGCCAAGCGGGCGGCCGCGTTTCCCGCCGTGCTCGCCACCTCGGCCAGCGCGGGAACCGGCATCGCCGAAATGCGCGGCGCGATCGTGCGGCTGTTGGCCGAACGCAAGGGCTGACGCCAACGACGCACTTCTTTACAATCTCCGCATGGAACAGATTTTGATCGCGCTAGCCGGCCTGATGGGCGCCGCCGGCATCGTGCTGATGGCCGCCGGCGCGCATGGCAAGCCCGGCGTCGGCCTCGACAGCGCCGGCTATCTGCTGTTGATCCACGCGGTCGCGGTGATCGCCGGCGTGGTCGCGGCGCGGCACGGCATCATTCTGCGTCCGCTCGGCGTGATCGTCGCGTGCGGATTCGTCCTCGGCGCCGGACTGTTCGCCGCCGACGTCGCCGCGCGTGCCTATCTCGGCGGCCGCCTGTTTCCGTTCGCGGCGCCGAGCGGCGGCATCATCCTGATCGTCAGCTGGCTCGCCCTGATCGCGGCGGCGCTCGCCGCCTTGCGCGGCGGCTAGCCTCTTTCGCCCAACTTGCGCCGCCGCTAAAAGGGCGGCACCCAAACCGAGGCCGCGGCGATGAGCAAAGCCCCCAAGATCGATCCGCTGACGCAGGCGCGCATCCTCGTCGAGGCGCTGCCGCATATGCAGCGCTACGACGAGGAGATCGTGGTCGTGAAATACGGCGGCCACGCCATGGGCCAGGAGCAGACGGCGCGCGATTTTGCCCGCGACATCGTGCTGCTCGAGCAGACCGCGATCAATCCGGTGGTGGTGCATGGCGGCGGCCCGCAGATCGAGGCCATGCTCAAGCAGCTCGGCATCAAGTCGGAATTCGCCGCCGGCCTGCGCATCACCGACGAAAAAACCGTCGAGATCGTCGAGATGGTGCTGGCCGGCTCGATCAACAAGCAGATCGTCGGCTACATCAACGCGGCGGGGGGCAAGGCGATCGGGCTTTGCGGCAAGGACGGCAGCATGGTGCAGGCGCGCAAGGTCAGCCGCAGCGTGGTCGATCCGGATTCGAACATCGAGAAGGTGGTCGATCTCGGCTTCGTCGGCGAGCCCGACAAGGTCGACTTGACCGTGCTCAATCACGTGATCGGCAAGGAGCTGATCCCGGTGCTGGCGCCGCTCGCCACTTCGGCGACCGGCGGCACCTACAATGTCAACGCCGATACTTTCGCCGGCGCCATCGCCGGCGCGCTCAAGGCCAAGCGCCTGCTGCTGTTGACCGACGTGCCGGGCGTGCTCGACAAGGACAAGAACTTGATCAGCGAGCTTTCCGTCGCCGAGGCGCGCCGGCTGATCGCCGACGGCACGATTTCCGGCGGGATGATCCCCAAGGTCGAGACCTGCATCTATGCGCTCGATCAGGGCGTGGAGGGCGTCGTCATCATCGACGGCAAGGTCCCGCACGCCGTGCTGCTCGAACTCTTGACCGATCACGGCGCCGGCACGCTGATGCACCGGTGAGAACGATGACCGCGGCTGGTTCATCGAATTGTAATGTAGGGCTGCTTGCCGATTGACCCGGCTGCTGCCCGTAGCGCCCGCCTTCCCGTGACGAATCGCCGCTGAGCACCCTCCCGAGCGCCGCGGGCTGCTGTTCTAAACTGCCGGCACCGTGTAGTCTGCGCGCCAACGCAGAAAATCCAGGGAGGAATTGATGACGACATCGCGCTTTGGCGTTCTCGCCGCCGCCGGCCTAGCCGCCGCGCTGACGATCGCGCCGCCGGCCTCGGCGCAGATTTACAGCATCGGCACCGGCAAGCAGGGCTTCTTCACCTATTCGGCCGGCGCGGCCATTGCCAAAGTGGCGGCCGACGGCGGCTTGAACCTGCGCGTCAAGCCGTTCGGCGGCACCAGCGCCTATGTGCCGGGCGTCAATGCCGGCGAACAGCAGTTCGGCCTCGCCAACGAGCTGGAGACGCATTACGCGGTCACCGGCACGGTGATCTACAAGGACAAGCCGCAGCCCGATCTGCGCGTGGTGGCCGTGCTCACGCCGCTCTATTCGGAATTCTTTGTCGCCAAGGATTCGCCCTACAAGAGCATTGCCGACCTCAAGGGCAAGCGGGTGCCGAGCGGTTATGCCAGCCAGCGCGTGCTCGACGTGCTCACCAAGGGCACGCTCGCCAATGGCGGGCTGAGCTATGCCGACGTGCAGCAGGTGCCGGTCCCCAACGTGGTGGGCGGCGCCAGCGAATTCGAACAGGGCAATGCCGACGTGTTCATGTTCGCGCTCGGCTCCGGCAAAGTTTCCGAGGTCAATTCCAAAGTCGCGGTCCGCGTGCTGCCGATCGATCATTCCAAGGAGGCGATGGACCGCCTGCGCAAGTTCATTCCGGTCGCCTACGCCACGGAGGTCAAGCCGAGCAAGGTCAATACCGGAGTCGATGAGCCAACCTGGGTCTATGCCTACGACTACCTGGTGCTGGCCAACGACAAGGTGGCGGACGACGTCGTCTACAAGCTCGCCAAGCTGCTGCACGACCACAAGAAGGAACTGGCCGCCAATTTCGGCGCGCTTGGCGGCTTCGATCCCAAGCGCATGGTCAAGGACATGGCGCCGGTGCAATTCCATCCTGGCGCCATCAAGTACTACAAGGAAATCGGCGAGTGGCCGCCGAAGAGCGGCAGCTGAGCGAATCGATCAGTCGTCGCCAAACTTGAATGACGGATCGAGCGCCCGTGTCTGACGAAGTTCATCAAGCGCCGGCGGGCCCCCAATCGGCGGCTGCCCGCCGGCTGATTTTTGCGGGCGCCAGCCTGCTCACGCTGGCCTCGATCGCCTTTGCGCTCAAGCTCTATCGCGACGTGCTGGGGCTGCTGCTGTACAACGAGCAGTTCCTGGCGGGCATGATTGGGCTCGCGATGGCGCTCGTCTATCTGACCCAGCGCGCGCGCAACGGCGCTTCGCGAGAGAAGATCCCCTGGTACGACTGGGTGCTGGCGGCGGCGAGCTTCGCCATCGGCATCTGGATCGCAGTCCGCTACCCCGCACTGTCCGAAGACATGACGACGCGGCCGCTCGACGGACTGATCATCGCGTTTATCAGCGTGCCATTGGTGATCGAGGCGCTGCGCCGCACCGTCGGACTCGCGCTCACCATCATCGTGCTGGTTTTTCTTGTTTACGCGCCGCTCGGCCAATACGTGCCTGGCCCGCTTGCCGGGCTGCCGGTCGACGTTCCCCAACTTTTCTTCTATCTCATCTGGGATTCCGGCAGCATGCTCGGCCTGCCGGTCATGGTGGCGGCGACCATCGTCATCGCCTTCGTGTTCTTCGGCAACCTGCTGTTCGCCTCCGGCGGTTCGGCCTTCTTCACCGACATCGCGCTCTCGTTGATGGGCCGCTATCGCGGGGGCTCGGCCAAAATCGCGGTCACCGCCTCCTGCCTATTCGGCATGATTTCCGGCAGTGCGGTGAGCAATGTTGCCTCGGTCGGCGTGCTGACCATTCCGCTGATGCGTCGCGGCGGCTATCCCGCTCACGTTGCCGCCGCCATTGAATCCGTTGCCTCGACCGGCGGCCAGCTGATGCCGCCGGTGATGGGTGCTGCCGCCTTCCTGATGGCGGAATTCCTGCAAATCCCCTACCGCGACGTCGCGCTCGCAGCCGCTTTGCCGGCGCTTCTCTATTACTACGCCCTATTTATCCAGGCCGATCTTTTGGCCGCGCGCAGCGGCTTGAGCAGTATCGAGGGGCCCGACATCCCGCCGCTGCGCCAGGTGCTCAAGCAGGGCTGGCACTTCCTGCTGCCGTTCGCGATGCTGATCTACGGCCTGTTCTGGCTCAATTGGTCGCCGGCGCTGTCGGCACTGGGCGCCTGCGCCGTGTTGATCGTCACAGGCTCGACGCTCGGCTACGGCGCAACGAAGCTGAGGCTGCGCGATATTTTCGAGGCCCTGCGCGGCACCGGTATCGCCTCGCTCGATCTGCTGATCATCACCGCCGCGGCCGGCTTTATCATCGGCGTGCTCAATATCACCGGCCTGAGCTTTGCGCTGACGCTCATGCTGGTCCAGGTCGGCTCCGGCAACCTTTGGGCATTGCTGGTGCTGGCAGCGATCGTTTCGATCATTCTCGGCATGGGCATGCCGACCGTCGGCGTATACGTGCTGCTGGCGGCGCTGGTGGCGCCGGCGATGGTCAAGATGGGACTGTCGCCGATGGCCTCGCACATGTTTGTGATGTATTTCGGCATGATGTCGATGATCACGCCGCCGGTGGCGCTTGCCGCCTATGCCGCCGCTTCGCTCGCGCATACCGATCCGATGAAGACCGGCTGGACCGCGGTGCGCTTCGGCTGGATCGCCTTTATCATCCCGTTCCTGTTCATCCGCTCGCCGTCGCTTTTGCTGGAAGGCTCAGTCGTTTCGATCGTGATCGACTTCATCACCGCGGTGATCGGCGTATGGCTGATCTGTGCGGCTATCGCCGGTTACGCCAAGCGCGCGCTCACCACGCCGATGCGGATCGGCTTCGGGTTCGCCGGCCTGATGCTGTTCATTCCGGTCGACGCGATAAAATACGGCGGCTGGATCGACATAGCGGGATTTGTGCTGGCCGCGGCGCTGCTGGCGCGCGAGTTCTTGGCGGTGCGTACGCAGCGGCAGACCGTCTGACGCGAGTTTGCGTCTGGCCATAGTTTGCCCTGAAAACCGGTACCCATTTCTCGGCAGCATGCCCTAGCATGGCGCATGATTCGCGCGACCCATGGCCTTGCATGGTTCGGCGGCCTGCTGATGCTGCTTGCCGCCACCTCCGCGCATGCCGAGCTCACGCTGTGCAATCGCACGAGCTACCTCATGGAGACGGCGATCGGCCTGGAAAACCGTGTTACCGTGGCGACCCGCGGCTGGTTCCGCCTCGAGCCCGGTGAATGCAAACAAGCGCTGAATGGCCCGCTCGACGCCGATCTAGTCTATGTGTATGGCCGCACGCCGCCGGTCTATGGCAACGCACCGCTGCCGCTGCGCGGTCAAGCCGCGCTTTGTATCCGTCCGGCCGATTTCAGCATCGCCGATGCGCGCCGCTGTCCGGCGAGCCAGCAGGTCCGCTTCAGTGTCGCCAAGCCTTCGGATTCGCCGACCGGACCGGTTATCTACCTCGCCGAACGGGCCGACTACGACAACGCGCAGGCGCAGCTCGCCGGCATCCAGCGGCTCTTGGCGATCGCCGGCTATGACAGCTATCCGATCGACGGCGTGCGCAGCGCCAATAGCCAGGCCGTCATCGCCCGATTCATCAAGGATCGCCATCTGCTCCCCGACGCGGCGGCAAGCCCTGGCTTCTTCGACAAGCTGCTCGAAGCCGCGCGCAATCCCGAGGGAGTGGGCTTCTCCTGGTGCAACGACACCCAATATATGGTGATGGCTTCGTTCGGCATTGTCGAGATGGGCTCGATCGTCACGCGCGGCTGGTACCGCGTTGCGGCGGGCCGCTGCCTGCGCCCGGACGTGCGCGGCGATCCCTACCGCCTTTACAGCTATGCCGAGGCGGTGGATGGCGACGGCCGGCTGGTCAGGCGCGGCGAGACACCGCTCGCCTGGGGCGGCAAGATTGCGCTATGCACGCGCAGCAGCAGGTTCGAGATTGCCGACCAGAAGGACTGCAAGGCGCGCGGTCTGACTTCCGCCGGCTTTGCCGTCATCGATGTGAACGGCAAGCCTTCGACCATCGTGCGATTTAAGGACCCGTGATCTGTGCGACAAACGTCTGTTGTAAAGCCGCGCAGCTTCGCCGCGGTCGAGACCTGGGTGTTCGACCTCGACAACACGCTCTATCCGCACCACCTCAATCTCTGGCAACAGGTGGACGAGCGCATCCGCAGCTTCATCGCGGACTTTCTCAAGATTCCGCCGGACGAGGCCTTCCGCCTGCAAAAGGACTATTACAGGCGCTACGGCACCACCATGCGCGGACTGATGACCGAGCATGGACTGCAGCCCGACGACTATCTCGATTATGTGCACCGGATCGATCACTCGCCGCTCACGCCCAATCCGGCGCTGGGCGCGGCGCTCAAGCGGCTGCCGGGGCGCAAGCTCATTCTCACCAACGGCACGCGCAGGCACGCCGACGCGGTAATGAAGCGGCTGGCGATCGACGAGCACTTTGAAGATGTATTCGACATCGTCGCCGCCGAGCTCGAGCCGAAGCCGTCGGTCAAGACCTATGAGCGCTTCCTCGATCGCCATCATGTCGATCCGCATAGGACCGCGATGTTCGAGGATCTCGCGCGCAATCTGGAAGCGCCGCATGCGCTCGGCATGACCACGGTGCTGGTCGTGCCGGAAGGGCAGCGTGAGGTTTTTCGCGAGGAGTGGGAGCTGGAAGGGCGCAACGATCCGCACGTCGATTACGTGACCGAGAACCTCGTCGATTTCATCGAGGAATTGGCCGCGTCCTTACGACTTTCGAACTAAATCATGCTGCCAGGTTTACGAAACTTTTATCTCCGCGCGTCTTGACCGCCTTGAGCATGGTCGTGAGTAATACTAATGACGCGGGGGCGCGCTTGTTGACGGGCTATCGATGTTTGCGCGCGCCGCGGGGTTCGCGTCCGCTGTTGCCGCTTCGGCAATGGATTTCGCGGTCGTCTTGTCATCACGCAATCTTGCAATCACCGCACTGAACGGGCGCGCGGCAGCCTGCGTTGTGCTTACGCGGATTTCCGCGCGGGGCGCGCACGTACAGACCTCAACGAAACCGCATATAACAATGGCGGAAGCCTAGGGAGAGAAAATATGGCTAACGGTGCAAGCTCATCGCTCAATCGCGAAAGATGGACCCAGCTGATCGCCGGGATCATCTGCATGATCATGATCGCCAACCTGCAATACGGCTGGACCTTGTTCGTGCATCCGATCAACG